>Ga0209488_10003182_pt1 | contig 13246 bp, 7 predicted proteins | sample Rivendell_Oct201_8_FD_188349 | JGI IMG/M metagenome (GOLD analysis project Ga0209488, IMG submission 188349) | Vadose zone soil microbial communities from the Eel River Critical Zone Observatory, Northern California, USA -... | ecosystem: Environmental > Terrestrial > Soil > Vadose zone >...
TCCCTGGCGCGCCGGCTGGCCATCAATATCGATTCGCTCACCGTCGGACCCACGGAGAACGAAGAAATCGCGCGCATGACGATCGTGGCGCACACGGACGAAAAAGGCGCGCACCGCCTTGAAGCCAGCCTCGAAAAGCTGGTCGATGTTCTTTTGGCGGAAAATATTTCAGATCGTTCCCTGATCGAGCGTGACCTGGCGCTGCTCAAAGTATCCGCCGATCAGCAATCCCGTCCGCACCTGATGGAATTGATCAAAGTCTTTCGCGCACGCGTCATCGATGTCGCACCGGGATCCCTCATCCTCGAAGTCTCTGGCACCGTCGACAAAATCGACGGCCTCTTGGAAGTGCTGCGCCCCTTCGGCGTTCTGGAAATGGCGCGCACCGGCCGCATCGCTATGACCCGCGGCAGCGACTTGTTGCGTCCGCCGAAGGCGCCGTCAAAAGCCAAAGAACCAGAGCCGGTAATCTCGGCAGCCAAGTAAATTGAAAGGACACGAATGGCAAACCTCTATTACGACAATTCCGCCGACCTCGCGCTCATCCAAGGCAAAAAGGTCACCATCATCGGCTACGGTTCGCAGGGCCACGCGCACTCGTTGAATCTCCGCGACTCTGGCGTCTCCGTTCGCGTCGGCCTGCAACCGGGGAGCGCTTCCATATCCAGAGCGCAAAAAGAGGGTCTCACCGTCCAGACGCCCGCCGAAGCCGCCGCTTGGGCCGACGTAATCATGCTCCTCGCGCCGGACACCAAGCAGCCCAAGCTCTACCGCGAATCCATCGCTCCACATCTCACCCCCGGCAAGACTTTGATGTTCGCGCACGGGTTCAACATTCGTTTCCACGCCATCAAGCCGCCGGCCACCGTGGACGTTTCCATGATCGCTCCGAAGGCTCCCGGCCATCGCGTTCGCGAAGTTTTCGCCGAGGGCGGCGGCACCCCCGCACTCCTCGCAGTCGAACAGGACGCCTCCGGTAAAGCCAAAGCGCTCGCGCTCTCCTACGCCAAAGGCCTTGGCTGCACGCGTGCCGGCGTGCTCGAGACCACTTTCACGGAGGAGACCGAAACCGACCTGTTCGGCGAGCAAGCCGTGCTCTGCGGTGGCGTGAGTGAACTAATCAAAGCGGGCTTCGACACCCTGGTCGAAGCCGGTTATCAGCCCGAAGTCGCCTACTTCGAGTGCATGCACGAACTAAAACTCATCGTCGACCTCATTTACCGTGGCGGCCTAAGCTACATGCGCTATTCGGTCAGCGACACCGCCGAGCAGGGCGACTATTCCGCGGGCCCCAGAATCATCACCCCAAAAACGCGCGAGGAAATGCGCAAAATCCTCTCGGAAATTCGTGACGGCAGCTTCGCTAAGAAATGGATCGAGGAAAATGAAAAGGGCTGCCCCAATTTCCTGGCCACCCGTCATCGCGAGCAGTCTCATCCGATCGAACAGCTTGGGCCAAAGCTGCGCGCCATGATGCCCTTTCTGCAACCGGTCATCGCGCCAGGTCTGGCGAACAAGGCAGCGGCCTCCGACAGTTAGCTCGGGAACAGGTCGGTCGTCCATCTCTCGCAACGTAGCATTCCGGATGGTTGACATCTTGGTTGGATTGCGCAATTCTCTCGCGCCATGAAAAAACCCCTCGCCCGCGTTCCGGCTCCGACGATCAACCTGCCCGAACGCATCGATCAGTTGAGCGCCAAGCGCCAGGAAATTATTCGCCCTATCCTGGAGCACCCGCGCGAGTATGTTCTGCTGAGCGTACGCGCCATGGCCGAGCGCTTGCGCACCGACCCCGCCACCATCGTCCGCATCGTCCGCGGCTTGGGCTTCCCCACCTATCGCGACTTTCAGCATCACCTCCACGACCTCTCCGTTGCCTTCGCCACTTCTCTCGATACCATGCAACCAGCGGACCGCGGTGCCGATATGCCGGCCTTTGTGCGCGATGCCCTTGGCCAAGATCTAAAAAACCTGCAAGGCCTGAAGAACAGCCTTGACGCCCAACGTCTGGCGGCGCTCGCCAAGCGCTTCTATGACGCCCGCCGCATCGTCGTCCTCGCCAGTGATCTCGCCTCCCTGCTCGCGGAATATTTGGAGTATCAGATCAGCCTGCTCGGGCTTCCCATTTTTTCGGCTCGTTCCGCCGGCCGCATCGTGCATCTCACTCGCGCCGTCAATAAGCGCGACTTGGTCATCGGCGTAACCTTTCGTCGGGGTCTTCGCCAGACCGTCGAAGGCGTGCAGCAGGCTCGCGGTCATGGCGCCTATTGCGTCGGCATTTCCGATACCTACATCTCGCCTCTCGCCCGCGAATGCGATGAATTCTTTGTAGCCTCCACCGAATCCACATCCTTCGCGGCATCCTACGTCGCGCCGGTGGCCCTGCTCGACGCCATCCTTGCCGCTTGCGCCCAGTATCGCCGTCCCCACACCTTGGCACTCCTGGAAGAAATCGCCGAAGAGCAGCGCAAAGGTATCCGCTGGTACGCCAGGTAGCTCACCCTCGTATGATCCGCAATAATTTTGTGGGACCGCTCCTTCCGCCCTGTCCCGTGCGGATCGGTCTTCTCTCCTGAGAGATTTTCTCCCGTTCCACGCACACGATTCCGTGCCTGAAATTGAGATGAGTCAGGTATGATGGCCGCCGCCGTGAAACAAATGTTGCACATCCCCAACGATCGCCATCCATCAGCTCTTTTGCCTCGATCTCCATGCTCTCAGTCTGCGCGGAACCATCGGTGCTCTCATCCAAGCCTTTGGCTTTCTCTTCTGTGGTTCTGCAGCGCTGCCGCCGTTGCCCAAACACCCGCGGCCTTTCCTGGAGCCACGCCGAGCGACGCTCCTGCGCCATGGAAACAATGGATCGGTGAATACGGTTCCAACGCCGCTGCTATTCTGGTGCTGGAAAGAAATGGCAAGTTGGTATTTCGCAACAACGATGGCAAAGAAAACATTCTGTTGAGCCAAGGCCATGCCTTCATTCTGCAAGATGCATCGGGAGCAGCGCTGACGGTTCGTTTCCTGGAAAACGCCGACGCACGCATCGAAGCTGTCGTGATTGGCGATCTCCGCCTTCCTCGCCGCAAGGTCGGCCCAGAGAGCGGTCAAGTTTTCCGCATCACGCCCGTTCATCCCATTGACGAGCTTCGCAAACAGTCCCTCGCCGCGTCTCCGCCACATGAAGACGGCAGTTTCCGCACTTCCGATCTCGTGGAACTCGTGTCCCTCGATCGTTCCATCCATCTCGACATCCGCTACGCCACTTCCGACGACTTCCTCGGCACTCCCGTTTACACCCAAGCCCGCGCCTTTTTGCAACGCCCGGCCGCTGAATCTCTGCTCGGCGCCTTGCAGCGCCTCAAATCCCTGGGCTACGGCCTGCTGCTCCACGACGCTTATCGCCCTTGGTACGTAACCAAGATTTTCTGGGATGCCACTCCGCCCGAAAATAAGATCTTTGTCGCCGATCCCGCGCAGGGCTCTCGCCACAATCGCGGCTGCGCCGTCGATCTGGCCCTCTACGATTTGCAAAGCGGCAAGCCTACCGAGATGCCCGGCACCTACGACGAAATGTCCCCCCGCTCGTTTCCCGATTACCCCGGCGGAACCTCGCTGCAGCGCTGGCATCGCGATTTGCTCCGCTGGGCCATGGAATCTGAAGGCTTCACGGTTTACGAGCACGAATGGTGGCACTTCGACTTCAAAGACTGGCGCGCATATGCCATCTTGAATGTCCCGTTCGAGCAGCTACAATTCACTAAAAAGATGTACGTTCCGTAGACGGTCGCGCACATTCTTGGAGGAGCTCGCCTTGCAAACTCTATTCCGTAGGCTGTCCATGTCCTGCGCTTGCGCCATTTTCTGTTTGTGCGCGTCCCCGCTGCTTCGCGCGCAATCGGCAGCAACGCTGGCCGAGCGAATTCACAACGTCACAAGCCGCCCCGAATTCGCGCACGCCAATTTCGGCATCAAGTTTGTTTCGCTCGACTCCGGAAAAGTTCTCTACTCCCTCAATGCCGACAAATTGTTCGTCCCCGCTTCCACCACCAAACTGCTCACCGAGGGCACCGTACTCGCCAGGCTCGGCGCCGACTATCGTTTCCGCACCCGCATCTATCGCACTGCCCCCGTCGATTCCAAAGGCAAGCTCAAGGGCGACCTGATCCTGGTCGCCAGCGGCGACCCCAACCTCTCCAATCGCATTCAGGCCGACGGCACTCTCGCGTTTGTCGACGAAGACCACGCATACAACGGCCCCGCCGTACCCGGTGACCCCCTTGCGGTGATTAAGCAAATCGCCAAAGACGTCGCCGCGAAGGGCATCCGCAAAATCGAAGGCCGCATTCTCGTCGACTCGGGGCTATTCCCCGACGGGCCCCGTGAAGGGGGCACCAGCGTGGTCATGTCCTCGATCATCGTCAATGACAACGTGATCGATCTGGTCCTAACCCCGGGCGCGAAAGCTGGCGATCCCGCCACCTTGGTGACTTCCCCGCAGACCTCGTACGTGAAATTCACTGCTCGCGTCACCACGGGCCCGGCCAACAGCAAACCCAACGTGGATGTCTCCGATCCCGTCACCAATCCGGACGGCGCGGTCTCCGTCATCGTCGCCGGCACTGTGGCGCTCGGCTCGCAACCTACGACTGCATCGTTCGCAGTTCCCTCCCCCACGTTGTTCGCGCAAACGGTCCTCACCGAAGCTTTATCCGTGGCGGGAATCTCCGTCAAGCCTCCAAAGCATGCCTCTCCCCCTGACTTCGCCGCCCTCGCGCGTTCCTACAACCCGGAAAATCAGATCGCCGAGCACGTGTCCCCTCCCCTCGCCGAAGAAATCAAAGTCACACTCAAGGTCAGCCAGAATCTTCACGCCGGTATGGGGCTGTATCTACTCGGAGCGCTCATCGCCAAGGACACCAAGGACCCCCTTCGTGCCGGCTTCACCTTCGAACATGATTTCTTGAAGGACGCCAAGCTCGATCTCACCGGTATCTCCCAAGGTGATGGTGCCGGCGGCGACTGGGCCGACCTGTTCAGCCCCGATTTCGTTTGCAGCTATCTCACATACTGGGCCACGCGCCCCGACTATCCGACCTTCTTCAAAGCGCTCCCCATTCTCGGCAAAGACGGCACGCTCGCGAAAATTCAAACTACCAATCCCGGCGCCGGCCACGTCTTCGCAAAGACCGGAACCTTCGGCTCGGAAGACCGCGTAAACGGCAAACTCATGCTCAATGGCAAAGGCTTGGCCGGCTACGTGATCACCGCCAGCGGGCAAAAACTTGTCTTCGCCACCTACGTAAATCATGTTTCTCTTCCGCCCGATCCCGACTCCGCGCAAGCCGTCGCCGGCCAAGCTCTGGGAGAAATTGCCGCCGCGGCCTACGACGCGCCGCTTGATACCCCGGCCGCCAAGGCAAGTTACGACCTGCTGATCCGCAATGGCCACATCATCGACGGCACCGGCAACCCCTGGTATGCCGCCGATGTGGCCATCACCGGCGACCGCATCGCCGCCATCGGAGCCTTGCGCGACGCGCACGCCAAGCACGAAATCGACGCGCAGGGCCGCATCGTCTCTCCCGGCTTCATCGACATGCTCGGCCAATCCGAGCTCTCTGTTCTGCTCGACAATCGCTCGCTCAGCAAGCTTGCGCAAGGCATCACCACAGAAATCACCGGCGAAGGCGGCTCCATCGCCCCGCAAAATGACAAAACTCTTGCCCCCCTGAAACCCCTCCTCGATCATTACCAGTTCACCGCTGACTGGACCTCTCTCGACCAATACGCCCGCCGTCTCGAAAAGCAAGGCACGCCAATTAACCTCGGCACCTATGTCGGCTCGGCACAGGTCCGCGAAGCTGTCATCGGCGACGACGACCGCGCCCCGACTCCCGCCGAACTAGACGAAATGCTAACGCTCGTGGAGCAAGCCATGAAAGACGGCGCCCTGGGCATCTCGAGCGCCCTCATCTATCCCCCGAATATCTACGCCAAAACCGACGAGCTCATCGCTCTTGCAAGGGTCGCCTCCGCCTACGGCGGTTTGTATGGCACCCACATGCGCAGCGAAGGCGCCTCGGAAACCGCTGCGCTCGAAGAAGCCATCCGCATCGGCCGCGAAGCCAATATCCCCGTAGAAATTTTCCATTTGAAAGTCAGCGGCAAGTCCCGCTGGGGCGACATGAAGGGCGTGGTCGCCACCATCCAAGCCGCACGCGATTCCGGCTTGGACATCGCTGCCGACATGTATCCCTACATCGCTGGTTCCACAGCTCTGGCGTCGGCGTTGCCGCCTTGGGTCGCCGACGGCGGCCCACAGAAGCTTCTCGCGCGCATCAAAGAACCGGAAATTCGCGCGCGCATCAAGAAAGAACTCGCGAGCGACCATGCCGACTGGGAAAACCTTATCTTCGATTGCGGCGGCGCGACCGGTGTGCTGATTGCTTCGGTGCAAAATCCCGAGCTCAAGCAATGGGAAGGAAAAACTGTCGACGCACTGGCAAAAGCCTGGAAGAAATCACCGGAAGACGCCTCGATGGATTTCGTTATCGCTGACAACGCCCAAACCGGCGCAATCTATTTCATGGCCAGCGAGGAAGACTTAAAGACCGGTCTGTCGCAGCCGTGGACCAGCATTGGCCTGGACTCCAACGAGATGTCCCTTGACGGCCCCATCTTCGAGCCGCACACCCATCCGCGTGCCTTCGGCTCCATGCCGCGCTTCCTCGGACGCTACGTGCGCGACCAGCATCTTCTGCCCCTCGAAATGGCCATCCGCAAAATTACCTCGTTGCCCGCGCAGCGCGAACATCTGCAAGACCGCGGCGTTCTCAAGCCCGGTTATTTCGCCGACGTCACGATCTTCGATGCCGGTAAAATCATCGACCGCGCCACTTACACCAATCCCGCGCAATTAGCCGAAGGCGTCGACTACACCATAGTCAACGGCCAAATCGAATTCGATCACGGAAAACTTACCGGCCTAACCGCAGGCCATTTCCTCCGCGGCCGCGGCTGGCAACCCAACTAGCACAGGCGCGCCCCTTTGCAGGGGCGCGGGACACACGTGCCCGTGCGCCCAAACCTCCAGCGCGATGAATTTCTTAATGAAAATGTACAGGAGCCTCGGATTTTTCAGCGGTCTACCGACTCAGCCGCAATCAAGCCAGCGCAGTTTTCCCCAACTCCGCCAGCCGCCGTTTATAAATCATCTCGCACCACCCATGCTTACCGTGGTAACGAAAAACAATTTTGTGTCCCGCCTCAATCTTCGCCCGTGATTTCACCACAGAGTCGGTCAGTTCCACCCACTGGCCATTGACCAGATAGCTGCCCTCCCACCCGCGCAACTCGAATTTTCCATCATTCTTTAGCGTCAGCGGCGCCGCCGCACACGGCACTAGCCGTCCGCCGACCTTGGCCCCGGAGCACTCGTAGCGCCCGGAAACGTCAGTCGTCTGCGCCTTGGCCGACGGCAGAATCACGCCCGACCACGCCAGAAAAGCGCAAAAGTACAAAACCTGTACTGTCAGGCTGGGTCGCATCGGACCCTCCCCACTCCAGGCGCACGCCGCGGGTCGCCACCTGGCCATTCGTACAGGTGCACGTTGTTCGCCAACCATAAACACACTAACCCATTACCCATCAAAGGGTTACAAACTACAAAAACGCGTCCGGCGGCCGTTCACGAGAACGCTTTTACCCTTCTCCGCCATTCCTGTGCAAATCTCTAGCAGATGCCCGTGCCGTCGTCCCATCGGGCCTTCTTACTACCGCGGCGGTAACTCCGTCGCCGCCTGCCCATCCTTTCGAGGGTCCGACGCGCCGTAATTCACGCCCGCCGCAAAATCCCGCACCACCGCCTGCCCGCCTCCGACCGCCGCCGAATACATCCCCAGCACCTCGATTCTGTGCCCTTTCTCTGTCAGTTCCTTGCGCACTCCGCCGGAGATGCGGTTCTCCATCATCACGTCGCATCCCGCAAAGGTGTACTTGGTAAACCGCGGAAACTCCAGCGCCGCCTGGATATTCATCTTGAAGTCCACCACGTTCGCGATGAACTGCGCATGCGCTTGCGACTGGTTCCACCCGCCCATGATCCCAAACGCCATGCGCGTCTCGCCCTTTTGCGCAAATCCTGGAATGATCGTATGCCGCGGCCGCTTATGCCCCGCGAGCGCATTCGGCGACGCCGCGTCCAGCGAAAAAAGTCCTCCGCGATTGTGCAGCACAAATCCCGTCCCCGGCGCCACGATCCCCGACCCAAATCCCGAGTAATTGCTTTGAATCAGCGAAACCATGTTGCCGTCGCGGTCCACTACGCTCAGATACGTCGTATCGCTCCCGCTCGGAAATTCCCCCGCGCCAACCTCGCACTGCGCACGCTCCGCATCGATCGATTTCGCTCGCTGCGCCGCCCATTCCTTTGAAAGCAACGTTGCCACCGGCAGCGTTTGCCCCCGCGGATCCCCGATATATTTCGCCATATCCGCATAAGCCAGCTTCTTCGCCTCGATCATCGCGTGCAGCGCTTTCGCTGATCCAAACCCGAACTGCGCGATCGGGAATGTCTCCATAATATTCAACATTTCCAGCGCCGCAATTCCCTGCCCGTTCGGCGGCATCTCGTAAACCGTCCAGTCGCGGTACGTTGTCGAAATCGGCTCCACAACCTCGCTGGCATACCCCGCGAGATCGTCCGCGGTCATCGTTCCGCTGTGGCGCTTCACGGTTTCCAGGATTTTCGTCGAGATTTCGCCTTTATAGAACGCGTCACGTCCATGTTCGGCAATCTGCTCGAGCGACCACGCCAAATCCGCATTGCGAAAAATCTCGCCGACCCGCGGCGGATGATCGTTGGGCAAATAAACCTTCGCCGCCGCCTGGTCGCCTCGCAGCAGGTCCACTTCCTCCGCCCAATACGCCGCCGTCCACTCCGAAACCGGAAAACCCTCCCCCGCCAGAAGAATCGCCGCCGCCAAATCCTCCGCTAATTTCTTCCGCCCAAACCTATCCGCCAATTTCTGCCAGCCATCCACCGCGCCCGGCACGGTAATTGCATGGACGCCCTTCTGCGGCATCTCCCGTACGCCCTGCTTCTGCAAAAATTCAATCGTCAATCCTTTAGGCGCCCAGCCGCTGGCGTTCATTCCATAAAGCTTGTTGCCCTTCGCGTCATACACAATCGCAAACAGGTCACCGCCGATTCCGTTCATCATCGGCTCGACCAAACCCATCACCGCATTCGTAGCAATGGCCGCATCTACAGCGTTCCCGCCGCGCTCCAATATCCGCACGCCCGCCTGTGCCGCCAGCGGCGATTCCGCGGCCACAATCCCGCCCCGCGAAATCACCATCGACCGCCCTTGCGTCCGCTCCTGCGCAAAAATCCCCGGCGTCCCGATAATCATCAGCGTCAGCACAAACCCCCAAGCGCCGAACCGTAGGGAGACCAGTCCGCCTACTCGCTTCTTCGTGTCCATTTCCCGTCTCCCCGTTACACCGTTACGCCGCGCGCACTCTATCGCGGACCAAGCCCCTCCGCAAGCGCCCAAAATCACCGCAAACGGACCCCTTCGTGAAGACCGTGATCCTCGGTCCGCCTGTGCCTAAGGGCGGAACCAGGCGGACAGGCCAGGCACGGTCCTAGATCCCCCCTGCGCAAATCGTCGCCCCGGAGACCTGGCCCGCGACGCCCCTCCAGACTCCTTGGAAAACTTCGCGCAACGCCCTAGAATCTAACTGACGTGGCTGGCCATCCGGACTAGGTTCCCGCCGCCTGCTCACTCGCCCGTCGCGGAGACACCCCTTGCCTGAACAACGCACTACGAAAGCGGCCACCGCCCCAGCCAAACCACCCAAATCGCAACTCGATCTCGCCATCGACGCGCTCGTCATCGGCCGCAATGCCGATCCCTTCGCCTTACTCGGCCCACACCAGGTTGAAACTCCGTCCGGCAACCGCTGGGTCATTCGCACGTTTCATCCTGGCGCCGTCTCCGCCTCCATCCGCCTTGCCGATTCCGAAACAGCCATCGCAGCAGACAAACTCCGCCCTGAAGGTTTCTTTGAAGCCACTCTCCCCGAAACTCAACAAGATCGCCCTGCTCCGGCTAGCTATCGCATTCAATACCGATTCGCTTCCGGCGCCGCTTATGAGCCGTACGACACGTATGCCTTCCCGTTCGTTCTGAGCGAGTTCGATCTCTACCTGATGGGCGAAGGCCGCCACTATGACACCTACGACAAGCTCGGCGCCCACATCGTCACACTTGCGGGCGTTGCCGGCGTGAACTTCGCCGTCTGGGCTCCGAGCGCACAGCGCGTCAGCGTCGCCGGTGACTTCAATCACTGGGATGGCCGCATGCATCCCATGCGCGCCCGCGGCTCCTCCGGCGTTTGGGAGCTCTTCGTCCCTGAACTCGGTGAAGGCGCCATCTATAAGTACGAAATCATCGGCCCCGACGGCAATATGGTGCCCCTCAAAGCCGACCCCTACGCCTTCCGCGCGGAAGTGCGTCCCCAGACCGGCTCCATCGTCGCCGACCTTAACGCCTACAAGTGGCAGGACGCGCAATGGATGACCCAGCGCAGCCAGATCAACTGGCTCGAGAAGCCCATCTCCATTTACGAAGTCCATTTGGGGGGCTGGCGCCGCATCCCGGATGAAAACAATCGCTGGCTTACCTACCGCGAGCTAGGCGACCAACTCATCCCCTACGTCAAAGACCTCGGCTACACGCACATCGAGCTTCTTCCCATCATGGAACACCCGTTTGACGGCTCTTGGGGCTACCAGACCATCGGCTATTTCGCCGCCACCAGCCGTCACGGCACTCCCGCGGAATTCATGGAATTTATCGACCGCTGTCACCATGCCGGCATCGGTGTCCTTCTCGACTGGACCCCCGCCCACTTCCCGCGCGACACTCACGGCTTAGCGCAGTTTGATGGCACCCATCTCTACGAACACGCCGATCCGCGCCAAGGCTCGCACCCGGACTGGGGCACGCTTGTGTACAACTATGGCCGCAACGAAGTGCAGAACTATCTCATTTCCAATGCCCTATTCTGGCTCGACAAGTACCATATCGACGGTCTACGCGTGGACGCAGTCGCCTCCATGCTGTACCTCGACTACTCCCGCAAGCCCGGCGAGTGGATCCCCAACCAGTTCGGCGGACGCGAAAATCTTTACGCCATCGCTTTTCTGAAGCGCCTCAACGAAGTCGCCTACGAACGCTTCCCTGGCCTTCTGACCATCGCCGAGGAATCCACCGCTTGGCCGAGCGTCTCTCGTCCGACGTATCTCGGCGGCCTAGGTTTCAGCCTGAAGTGGAACATGGGATGGATGAACGACACGCTCGCCTATTTCTCTACCGACCCCATCCATCGCAAATACCACCAAAACAAGCTCACCTTTTCCCTGCTCTATGCCTTCACTGAAAATTTCGTTCTGCCCTTTTCCCATGACGAAGTCGTTCACGGCAAAAACTCGCTGCTCCACAAAATGCCCGGCGACCTATGGCAGCAATTCGCGAATCTCCGCCTGCTCTATGGCTACCAATATGCCCATCCCGGCAAGAAGCTCCTCTTCATGGGCCAGGAGTTCGCGCAACGCAGCGAATTCAGCGAAGACTGCAGCTTGGACTGGCATCTGTTGCAACACGATTCACACCGCGGCATCCAGCATCTGATCAGCGACCTCAATAAACTTTTTGCCGCGGAGTCGGCTTTGCATCAAGTGGACTTTGACTGGCGCGGTTTTGAATGGCTGGATTGCAACGACGCCGACAACAGTGTCTTTTCGTTCCTTCGCCGCGGCAAGCAACCGGAGGATTTATTCGTCGTCGTTTTGAACGCAACTCCAGTCGTTCGGCCAGGTTACCGCATCGGCGTACCACAAGCCGGCTTCTACCAGGAAGCCCTAAACACCGATTCCGCCATCTATGGCGGCTCAAACGTGGGCAACATGGGCGGCATTCAGGCCGCGCCAGCGCCCCACATGGGCAGAACCCACAGCCTGACAATGACCCTGCCACCGCTAGCCGCCACTTTCCTAAAGTGGCTGCCCTCGTAGCGCCGCTTATGACGCCGCGGACTCGATTTTGCGAGTCTATTGCAATGCGCCGGACTGCGTGTTGTCCGGGAAAATCGGCGGCCTGTTTGGAGTAGATTGTTTGCGCGCAGCACGCGTATTGCGATCCTTGCGCAAAAAGGCTGATTCCTCGATCACCGTCAAAAGTCTAATCGCAGCGCAGAGTCCTCAGTAGACGAATTGCGGGTGCAGCAGGTTGCTCTGCAGGCGGGTAACAATCCGGGTTGCCGCGGCGCGCACTGCTCGTGCCTGCTCGCTCGCCCGGCCCTCGGGCTCCCTCTTCAAGAAAGTGTCCAAGTACTGCATGGCCATCACGTATTCGTTGCGCTTGATATGAATATTCGCCAGCAATATATATGTGGCGGGAATTTCAGGATTGCGCAGCAGCACTTCGCGCGCGCTTCGTTCGGCCTCGGGTAACCGGTTCAATCCCAGCAGCGCCTGCCCTAGAAACAGATGACCTTTCCATGAATTCCCGTCGACTTCAATTCCCCTTCGGAGCACCCGTTCTGCCTCGATGTAGGATTGCCGGTCGCAAAGCATTGCTCCCAGAGCAAATTGGGGCTCGGCATAGCCACCGCCGCTCAAATCTATCGCCCTCTGCAGAGCTTCCTCTGCCTCATCCCTACGGCGCAACTCCATGTCAGCCAAACCAGTCTGGTAATAAGCCTCGTAGTAATCTGGGAAAGCACTCGTAGCCTCCTTGAAATGCATCAAACTTCCCTCAAAATCCTTTTTTTGCGCGCGCTCGAGCCCCTTCTCAAATTCGCGCTTGGCCTTGCCCGGCACCCTTAACTCATGCACGGAGACCAGGTAACCCGTTCGGCTCGGCAAGTACGAGCGGGTTTTCTTCAGGGTGATGACCAAGCCAGCGGTATTGCCGTCGAGAGTTGTGTCGACCCGCTGTTCCACGGGCTCGTAACCCTGCTCGCTGACCACGACCACGTATTGACCGAGGTTTGCGGCCGCAGCCTCGAATCGTCCGCTGGCATCGGTAAAGGTGGTCGCAATTTCTCCGCCCGCCAGCGCCTTCACATCCACGCGAACTCTGGCCGCCGGCAGCGTTTCCCCATCGAGGAGAACCGAACCGGAAATCCGCGGGCGCCACGAGACGCTGAATCCGAATTGGGCCTGAGCAACCGGTTC
>Ga0209488_10003184_pt1 | contig 13242 bp, 10 predicted proteins | sample Rivendell_Oct201_8_FD_188349 | JGI IMG/M metagenome (GOLD analysis project Ga0209488, IMG submission 188349) | Vadose zone soil microbial communities from the Eel River Critical Zone Observatory, Northern California, USA -... | ecosystem: Environmental > Terrestrial > Soil > Vadose zone >...
CCGGCATGCGGCCCGGCGAAAAAATCTACGAGGAGCTGTCGCTGGCGCAGGAGATGTGCGATCGAACGCGATGCGACAAGGTGTTCGTGCACCGCGGCGGTGGCGCGGCGATGCCGATGAGTGCAATGCTCGAAGCGCTGTCCGCGCCGGGCGACACGCCGGACGACATCCGCGAGACCTTGCGCCGCGTGCTGCCCGAGTACCGCCCGAGCGCCCCATCCAAGCCCGCGGTCAACGGTACGGCATGAGCGCCAACGTCCCCGATTCGCTCGTCGGCCGGGCAGGGCCGGACCTGTCCCCGACCGAGGCATTGGCGTTCCTGTGGCGCCGGCGCTGGTCGATCGGCGCGTTGTCGCTGCTGGCCGCCGCCGGCGGCGCGTTCTACGCCCAGCAGCGCGGCACGATATGGCGCGCCCGCTCGGTGCTCTACGTCGAGCGCGACTCGCCGGTGATGCCGGGCGGTGACATCTCCTACTGGCTGCGCTCGCGCAACTACGCGAACACGCAGGCGGCGCTGCTGCGATCGACGCCGATCCTGCAGGCCGGCCTGGCGCAGCCAGGCATCGACAGCAGCGGCGTGTTCGGCGAATCGAACAACCACCTGGCCTGGTTGAAACGCAGCCTGACGATCGCCGTCGTCGAGGAAGACGATCTGATCACGGTCAGCCTCGACTCCAGCATGGTCGAGCAGGCCTGTGAAGTCGTGAATGCGGTCGTCGGCGCCTACCTGACGTTCCACGCCAAGACCAAGCGCGACTCGGCCACCTCGGTGTTCAGCAACCTGACCACCGAGCTCGAGCGCCACGAAGCCGAACTGCGCACGGTGCAGCACGAGCAGGTGAAGTTCCTGACCGAGCACCCCGGAGTCGGTGCTTCGGCCACCGCCACCAACGTCGCGGTCGAGCGGCTGCACGAGTTGAATGCAGCGCTGACGCGCGCCGAACTCGAGGCCCTGGAAGCCGAGACTTCGTGGCGGGCGGCCAAGAGCATGGCGGACTCCCCCGGCCCGTTCCTGCCGCTCGACGGCACGGCGGCGGCGCCGCGGACGGAGCCGGAGCGGCTGCAACGACTGCACGATCTGCGGCAGCGGAGCCAGCAGCTGCTCGCCGAGGCGACGCCGGAGCACCCCGAAGCGCAGCGACTGTCGGCGATGATCGCCGAGCTCGAACACGACACCGCGACCGAGAACAGCCGGATGGCGAACGCGTACGTCGAGATGCTGCAGCGCCGCTACCAGGGACTGCGGCAGAAGTGTGACGGGCTGGCGACGCGGATCGCCGACCAGGAGAAGATCCTGCAGGATGTGGCGCCGGCGCAGGCCGAGTACCGGGCCATCGAGCTGCGTTTCGATCGCGTCAACAAGATGGTCGACTCCCTGTACGAGCGGGTCCGGGCGATCAACATCAACGAGAACCTGGACACGGCGAACAAACAGGAGCGCGATTCCCTGGTCTACGAGTACGCGACACCGGCCGGCGCCATCGTCACCTCTTCCAAGAAAGCGATCGTCGCCATTGCCGCCTTCCTCGGTCTGATCGCCGGGATCGGGCTGGCGTGGTTGCGCTCGCTCGTCGACCAGGGCCTGCGCACGCCGGAGGATTCCGCGGCGCGCGGCGGGCCGGCGTCGTCACGCTACGGTGCCCGACCGGCGGACCCGGACGTACGGCAACCCCTCACCCCGGCGCAGCTGCAGCTCGGCGCGAGCGACGCGTCGCGCACCAACCGATGAACTGCCGCCGTTGTCGATCGCTGGTGCTGCTGGCGCTGGCCGCAGCCGGGTCCGGCTGTGGCGCCGTGCGCTACTTCCCCGACACCGAGCAGCTGCGCGCGTTCATGGCGGCGGGCCCCGTCACGCCGGAGCTGGACCGCGAGGCCATGATGCGCGCCATCCCGCCGGTCGGACCGTACCGGGTCGGCACCGGCGACGTGCTCGAGATCCGCGGGCCGCATGCGTTGTTCCAGCGCGCGGCAGAACCCGCCGGCAACCCGGCAAACGACCTGCTGCTCGCGCGCGTCGACGCGGATGGCGACATCCAAGTCCCCCTCGCCGGCTCGCTGCCGGTGCGTGGCCGGACGCTGCTCGAGCTCGAAGCGGCGATCGCCAGTGCCGTCCATCCGCAGTTCCTGGTCGCCAAGCCCGCCATCGTCGCCCGGGTATCCGAGTATCGCCGGCTCCCGGTCACGGTGTTGGGCGCGGTCGAGAATCCGGGGATCCATGAACTGCGCACCGACCAGTTGACACTGTTCGGCGCCCTCGGAGCGGCCGGCGGCATCCTGAAGACCAACAATCTGGTCGTCGGCGCGCGGCTGATCCGCGTGCGCCGACAACCGGGCGACGCCGCGCAGGACGTCGTCCTGCCGGTCAAGGGACTCAATGTGCCGTTCAGCGACGTGCAGTTGCAGGGCGGCGAGACGATCGAGGTCGAGCGCTACGAGCCCGACACTTTCACGGTGATCGGTCTCGTCAACAAACCGGGCGCCCACGAGTACCCGCCCGAAGTCACCTACAACCTGATGCAGGCGCTGGCCGTCGCTGGCGGCATCGACATGGTCGCCTACCCGTCGTATGCGACGGTGTTCCGCAAGGACACCACCGGCCACATCCTGCCGGCCACGTTCGAGATCGCCGGCGACGGTCTCGCCCAGTCCTCGATACTGCCGATCAAGCCGGGCGACGTGATCGTCGTAGAACACACGCCGGCGTCGTGGACCAGGTCGCTGCTGGCGCAGATCCTGCGCATCCAGTTCGGCTTTTTCGTCGACCAGCGCGGCAACTGACCTCCCTTCCCCGCACCGACCCGACCGCGACCATGGCCCGCAGCATCCCGTTCTCTCCCCCCAACATCGGCGACGACGAGATCCGCGAGGTCGTCGACGTGTTGCGGTCGGACTGGATCACCACCGGCCCCAGGACGGCCCGCTTCGAGACCGAGTTCGCGCAGTTCGTGCAGGCTCCGGGCGCACTGGCGCTGAACTCCTGCACCGCCGGCCTGCACGTGGCGCTGGCCACGCTCGGAATCGGACCCGGTGACACCGTCGCCACCACGCCGATGACGTTCGCCGCGTCCGTCAACGTCATCGAGCACGTCGGCGCCAGACCGCTGCTGGTCGACGTCGATGCCGACACGCTGAACATTTCGCCGGAACAGCTGCAGCAGCACCTCACACCGGACGTCAAGGCGATCATCGCAGTCCACTATGCGGGCCATCCGGTCGACCTGCATCGCATCAGCGAGATCGCCGGCGCCCGGAACATCCCGATCGTCGAGGACGCGGCGCACGCACTGCCGGCGCGCCACGCCGGCAGGATGATCGGCAGTCACGGCAACCTGACGGCCTTCAGTTTCTATGCCACCAAGAACATGACGACCGGCGAAGGCGGCATGCTGACCGGCGATCCGGGCCTGCTCGAGCGGGCCCGCGTGCTGCACCTGCACGGGATGAGCAAGGATGCCGCGCGCCGCTACGAGAAAGGCGGCAGCTGGCGCTATGACATCCTCGCGCCCGGCTTCAAATACAACATGACCGACCTGCAGGCCGCCCTGGGCCGCGTGCAACTGCAGCGGCTCGGTGCATTCCACGAGCGCCGCCTGCAGCTCGTCGATCGCTACCACCGCGGGCTGGCGGGCCTGCCGGAGCTGATCACGCCGACCGTCCGTCCAGGCGTCGACAGCGCGCACCATCTGTACGTGATCCGGCTCCAGCTCGAGCGTCTGCAGATCGGCCGTGATGATTTCATCCGGCAACTGAGCGACCTGGGTGTCAGCACCTCGGTGCATTTCATCCCCATCCACATCCATCCGTTCTACCGCGACAAGTACTCGTACCGCCCCGAGGATTTCCCCGTCGCCTATGACGCGTTCCGCCGCATGGTCTCGCTGCCGCTGTTCTCACGAATGGCCGACGAGGATGTCGACTACGTGGTCGATTCGGTGCGGAACGTGATCGCACGCGCGCGGCGTTGACGCCGAGTGCAGCCGGCCGCGGGCGTCAGACGCGCCCGATTGCCGGCGCCAGTCCTGGCCGATCGGTCGAAGGTGCACTACGCCGCACCGGGGCCCGCATGCCGGCCGACCGCCGCCAGATCGCCTCCTGCAGCGCCAGGATCAGCCACACCGCCCGCTGGTGGAAGATCTCGTGCGTCTGCGCTTCCATCAGCATGCCGACCATCGCCGCCGGAAACACCAGGGCGAAGAAGGCGCCGTGCGCGCCGAAGCGGTAGGCCACCTGCGCGGCGCGAACGAACGCCATGCCGCCGAACAGCAGCAGCGCCAGGGCCGCCAACAGGCCGCGCTCGACCACGAACGACAGCAGGTCATTGTGCAGTTCGTGACCGTCGATGACCTTGAACAGGTCCGGGCCGATTCCCCACGGCGACAGCTCGGACAGCAGGACCTGGGTACCACGACTCCAGATGCCGAACCGGCTCGCCGCCGAGTAGCTGCTGCGTCCGGACAACACGTAGTTGATCCGTTCCTGCAGGTGCGGATAGCTCTGCGACAGCGCCAGCAGCAGTAGCGCCAGCAGTGCGGCCCCGACCATCGCGGTCAACACGAAGCCGAGCACCGGGCGCGAACCCCTGGCCAGCACCAGCAGCCCGACCAGCACCGCGCCGAGCCCGCACGCAAAGGCGAGCGTCGCCCCCAGCGAGCCGGTGGCCAGCGTGGTCGCCAACAGCAGCGAACCGAGCAGCAACGACCGCGGCCGCGGCAGGCGCAGCGTGAACAACGGCACGAACGCGCTGACCTGGAACAGCGCCGCGGCGTTGGAGTTTTCCATCAGGCCCGATGGTCGGAACGGATCGAGGCTGCCGACGCCCGCGAGGCCCGAGTTCATCGCTGCCAGCAGCGGCGGGTCGACGAACTGCACCAGGATCAACGCGCCGTGGGCGCACACCACGACGTACCAGACGACCAGCAGGCGGCGCAGCGCCCGGGCGTCGAGCCGCTCCAGGACGCCGGCGATCGTGAGCAGGAAGACATAGAGGTAGACCTCCTTGGCGAGCACCGGAATGCTCACCATCGGATCGCGCGACGCCACGCTCGCCACCGCACTCGCCAGCAGGATGCCCAGCATGGCCAGCAGGTAGGGGAACCGCGGCGCCCAACGCACATGCGCGAGCCAGACCCAGCACAGCGGGAAGCACAGGGTGCTGAACCAGTCGATGATGGCCGTGTTCAGCGGCAGCACCAGACATTGCACGGGCAGCAGCAAGAACAGCACTGCCATGCTGGCTGTGACGAGGGTTTGCACTTGCGTGGATCGCGGCCGCCGGAACGGAACCAAGTGTAGCACCGCGCGACGCTCGCGGTGCCGGTCGGCGACGGCCGGGCGACGCCGCTGGCATCGCGTCTCTAGTTGGTGTGGCCCGGATCGAACCGTGCTACGCTGCGTCGACTTGGCGTTGGCGGCCGCGTGCGATGCGCGACCGATCGACCGAACATGCACATGGCTCGCCGCGCGTACTCCAAGCGTCTGGGTTGGATCACCTGGTCATCGCTCGGACTCGGTGCCCAGGGGACGGGTCAGTTCCTGCTGCTGGCGATCCTGGCCCGCTACCTGACGGCGACGGAATTCGGCGTCGTCAGCGCGACGATGATCGTGATCGGGCTCGGCCGCACGCTGCAGACGTGCATCGGACCCGCGCTCGTGCAACGCGATGAACTGCGCCCCGAGCACGTGCGCTCGGCATTCGCTCTGTGCGTCCTGATCGCGGCGGCGATGGTCGCGGTCATGTGGCTCGCGGCACCGCTGGCGGCGCAGTTCTTCCGGGTCGACGAGATCTCCGATGTCATGCGCGCGATGTCGCTGCTGTTCGTCTGCCAGACGCCCGGGCTGGTGCCCGAGGCGTTGTTGCAGCGCGAGATGCGCCTGCGGGCGCTGGCGATCGCGGAAGTCGTCGGCGTGGCGGCGGGGTACGTGCCGATCGGCATCGGCTGCGCGTGGTGCGGACTCGGCGTCTGGTCGCTGGTGGCCGCGCACATCGGCCAGGCGCTGCTGAAGTCGACCGTGCTGCTGATCGCGCGCCCGCACGAATGGGCGCTGCTGCCGACGCGGCGGGAAACCGGCGAACTGCTGTACTTCAGCGGCGGCTTCGCCGCCGCGGCACTCGCCAACTACGCGGCCTCCCAGGGCGACAATTTCGTCGTCGGTCGCTGGATGTCGGCGGCCCACCTCGGCATCTACGGGCGCGCCTACCAGTTGATGGCCATGCCGGCGATGTTCCTCGGCGAGGTCGTCGATCGCGTGCTGTTCCCGCTGATGTCGCGGTTCCAGAGCGACAAGGAGCGACTGCGTCGTGCCTACGGCAGGAGCGTGTCGCTGATCGCATCGGTGATGACCCCGGCGGCGGTCGCCGGCATCGTGCTGGCCCCCGAGATCGTGCGCGTGGTGCTGGGACCGGGATGGGGCGAGGTCGTGCCGCCGTTCCGGATCCTGATCAGCGGGCTCGTCTTCCGCACCGGCTACAAGATCAGCGACGTGCTGGCGCGGGCCACGGGTACGGTCTACGCCCGCGCCTGGCGGCAGATGATCTTCGCCGTGCTGATCCTTGCCGGCGCATTCGCGGGCACGGCGGCCGGGGTCACCGGGGTCGCGATCGGGATCGTCACCGCCATCGGCATCAACTACCTGACCATGGCCGGGCTCAGCTTGCGTACCACCGGGTCGAACTGGAGCGAATTCGCGGCGCTGCACCTGCGCGGACTCGTGTCGGGCACGATCACCGGCGCTGTCGTGCTGCTGCTGGCGCAGGCGATCCGCGGCAGCGTGACGGACCCGCTGCTGGTGTTGCTGACGGTGGCGGTGCTGATGCTGGTCCTGCTCGGCGCCGCGCTGGCGATCGCGCCGCGCCGGGTGCTCGGCGCCGAAGGCACCTGGCTGCTGGCGATGCTGCTCGGCGAGGCCCGCGAGTGAACGCCGGCCAACAGGGCGCCGGCGCCGTGTTCGCGGAGATCGCCCGGCGCGGCATCCGCTGCTGTCTGTGGCGCGGCAGCGTCCGGGTCGATCGGGCTCTGGCCGGCGCGTCCGACTTCGACCTGCTGGTGGACCCGGAGCACGCGACGGCGTTGGCCGGCGTGTTCCTGGCAGCCGACTGCCGGCGGGCGCGAACTGTCCGGTCGGACCCGGGACTCGAGGACTATTTCGGCCTCGCCGGGCCCACCGGACCGCTGCTGCACTTCCACGTGCACTACCGCCTGGTTGCCGGCGAACCGGGGCTGAACCGCTTCCATCTGCCGTGGGAACGACAGGTGCTCGACTCGCGCACCAGGCTCGGCGACGGGCCGATCCTCACCGCTGATCCGGTCATCGAGAGCGCGTTGCTGCTGGTGCGCTGCTGCCTGCAGCTGCGCCTGCGCGACCGGCTGTTCGGGGCGCCGGGCGGGCGCCGGCTGGTGGCGAAGGTCGCGTCCGACTTGCGGGCGCTGTTGCCGCACGACCGTGCGGCGGCAGCCCTGGCGTTGCTATGCGACTGGCTCGGTGGCGAGGTCGCGCGGCGTGGTCTCGACCCGGGCGCCGGATTCCGGCTGGCCGACCTGTGGCGTCTGCGCCGGATTGCGGTGGCGGCCCTGCGAGCGGAAGCGGCGACCTCGGGTGCGGCGGCGGCGCTGCGGATGTGGTCGCGGGAGTTCCGCGCCGGCATGCGCCGGCTGGCGCGTCGCTGGCAGCTGCCGCTGCTGCCTTCGCGCGGCAGCGCCTGCGGTGGCATGCTGGTCGCGCTCGCCGGCCCGCCGGCGACGACGCGCGGACTGGCCGACGACTTCGATCGCTTGTTCGGGGCCAAGTTCGACGTCGTGCGTGTGCGGCAGCTCGACGGCAAGATGGCACGCGCCCTGCGCGCCCGGAGCCGCGGCATGCTCGTCATCGGCGAAGCGACCGCGGCCACGCCGTCGTGGCCGCCGGGTGCTGCTCCCGATCTGATCGTGCGCGCCGACCCTGGCGCGCCCGGCGACTCGTTGCTCGGCGAGCTGGTGCGCCAGGTCTGGCGCCGGTTCTGAATTGCCAACCGGCGTCATGCCGGCGCCGTCTGCATGCCGTCGCCGGTCGTCCGGCGGACCGGCCGCGGCGCCGGGAAGTTCACGTCCGCTCGGCGCCGGCAGCGCGTCGGCGGACCAGATCGGCGACGTCGCCGACCGCGTGGTCCAGGTCGGCGCCCACTTCATTGCACAGCGTCAGGATACGCGGTTCCGGCGAGGCCAGCAGTGCCTTGCGGATCCGCTGCAGCAGTTCGCTGCCGCGCGCCAGCAGTTCCGGCACCCGGTCGGGTTCGCGGTCCGCGCGCGAGTTGCCGTCCGCGCGCGACAGCAACCGCTGGTGTACGGTCGCCAGCTCGGCTTCGACCACGATGACGATGTCCGGCAGGACCCGGCTGGCCGCCGCCTGGCGCAACAGCAGCATCGCGGCGTCCGGATCGCCATCGAGTGCGACGGACCACAGCGCCTGGACGACTCCCTGATCGAACAGCTGCGCGCCGGGCCGTCGGCGAGCGCGGCGTGCCAGAGTCACCACCAGCAGCCAGTTGAACACCAGCAGGACGAAGGTGAGTCCGCTGCGTTGCCGCGTGGCGGCAATGGTGCGTACGGCCCGCGTCGAGGCGACCGGATGCGACACGAGTTCACGCAGCACGTGCAGCGACTTGCAGATCCGGCGCATGATCGGGCCCAGATCGTGGGCGAGCGCATGGCTCGGCTGCCGCACCGCGACACCGTTGCCGGCGAGCACGCGAGCGATGCGGCCCGACAGCTCGGACTTGCCGACGCCCGGCAGGCCGATGAACTCGACCAGCACGCCGGACTCCATCTCAGAGCTCCGCCAGGATGGCGGCCTTCGCCGCACGCAGCACCTGCTGCAGTGGTGCATCGGCGTCGATCACCACCGTCCTGGTCGCGTGCCCGAACTGCAGCGTGTCCAGCGCCGCTGTGCGCCGGGCGACCTCGGCGGCGCTGGTGTCGGGTTTGCGCGCCAGCGCCACGCCGGCGCTGACCCGCAGCTTCAGCACCAGGTCGGGCGGGTGCAGCTGCGCCCACTCGTACGGCCGTCGCTCCCATCGCGCCAAGGCCCGCCGCCAGACATGGCGATCGGTGCGCCAATGACTGAGCAACGGACCGTCGTTGTAATCCATGATCTCGTTCTGCGGATAGCGATCGCAGATCACGATGGCGCCGGCGTGCCGTGTGCGCCAGACGCAGCGGAGCTTCTGTTGTTTCTCGCGCGCCAGCACCAGTGCCCACACCGGACGCAGCAGCCGCCGCAGCCACGAACGGCGCGCCGCGGCGGCCGCGGTCACCGGCGCGCGGTTCCCGGCAACCCGCCGGTGGATCAATCGGTGCACGAGCAGCATCGGCCAGCGCAGCAGCGAACTGGTTCCCTGACCCGAGCCCAGGTAGACGCGCTCGACCCGCAGTTCCGTCGCCAGCCAGCGCCCCAGCTCGCGGCCCACGCTCGATTTGCCGGCGCCGTCGCAGCCGACCAGAGCGATGCTGAGCCCGCCGCCCGCAGGAACCGATCGCGGCGCCGAGCGCGCGGTGCCGCGGAACGCCGCCCAGCAGCCTTGCAGCAGGCGGCGCACACGACCGTGGAGGTGAAACGCCGGCAGCCCGCACCGGACCGCCGCCGGCAGGTCCGGCAACGCCGCCGCGGCCCCGAGCAGTTGCCGCGTCCAGGTCGCGACCCGCGCCTCGTCGCCGGCGAGCTGATCGAAGGCCGCGGCAAGTCCGGCATCGGCCCCGCCTGCACGCCAGATTGCCCGCAGCAACACGCCGAGATCGGCGTCGCAGAACCAGCACCCGTTCGCCGGATCGCGGCTACGCGACGCGAGGACCGCATGCTCGAAAGGCAATCGCCGTCCAGCACCGTCGGCTCCCAACGGCAGCTGGTAGCGCACGCGGATCCGCGTGAGCTCACCGCCGCGATCATCCGCGCCCACGTAGTCGACGACGCCGGTGGCGCGACGGCGGTCGCTCGCCAGTACGCGTTTGTACTGCAGTTGCCCGGCGATCTGCTCCACGTCCGTGGACCGGCGCCGATCGCTCAGTACCTCCAGGACGCGTCCAGGTGGTACCGGTGCTTGCGTCGGACCTGCAGGCCGGAGCACGCAATAAGGCACGCCCGCGAGCTCCATCGCCTGGCAGAACCGCAGCTGCCCCGGTGCGAGCGCGTCGCTCGTGCGGATCGCCGAGCCGCCGCCGACGTCGACCGCCAGTTCCTCGTCAACGCTCATGTCAGTGCGGCGAGACCGCGCCGCGGTACACCAGCCGGGTCGCATCCGGCCAGTCCTTCGCCGAAATGTCCACCGCACCGCTGGCGGCCGGACCATCGGCGGCGGCCCGATAGCCAGGATCGAGCGCCGGGTTCGCCTCGCGGCCAGACATCTCCCAGCCGCTGCGACCATGGCCGCCGGTCGCCCGCCATGCGCTGGAGGTCATGAAGTCGGCCAGCCGGAAGTAATCGGCACTCGCGTGGGCATCTTGACAGTCCTTGAGCAGAGGCGTCGTCGGCTGGGCGAACGACCGATAGTACAGGTTGCCGTCGAACACCTGCGAGCCGTCGGCGACCCGGGCACCCTCGGTCACCCACTGATCACCGGTCTGCACCAGGATGTTGTTGTAGACCTCTTGCGGGCACGCGCGGTCGAAGCAGCGGAACCGGTAGCAGATGCCGAAGCCGCCGCCGTCCACGTCGGCACCGCCGACGATGGTGTTGTGGTAGATCTTCCACGGATCGGGCCCGTCGAGCGAAGCCGTGTCGTGCGACCCGAACGGTCGGCCGGTGGCCATGCCATCGCCGCGCGGTCCGCGCCATGTGGCCGGCAGCAGGTGCTTCGGATCGTCACGGCCGTAGAGCTGAGCGGTGCTGGTGTCGATGACGTTGTGGTGGATGTACTTGGTGCCGGCGGCGCCGGGCGGCGGTGCCACCGAGCCGGTCCGCGACACTCCCGCCGCGGCAAAGCAGATCGAATTGTGGTGGAAGTCGACTGCGTGCGCCGCCGTCGCCACCTCGATCGCATCGTCGCGGATCGTGCGGAACTGGTTGTGGTGGATGGCGAGCCTGGTCGCGGCGCCGTTGGTGTCGATCGCGTCGAACAGGCCGCTGAACACGCAGTTGGTTACCTCCACCGAATCCAGCTGGTTCTCCAGTTGCAGCGCCGAGCCCTGCAGCAGGTGCGCCGGGGCGCCGGCGGACGGGCGCTTGACGTCGCTGCGCGCCACCCACGGCGGAAAATGGCCATCGACGGTCAGCGTGTCGAACACGAGGTGATGCACGGCGTTCCGGGTCACGACCGCGTAACGCCCGCCGAGCAGATCGCACCGCCGCATGGTCAGATGATGACAGCCCGACTCGACGTCGACGGCGATCTCGCCATATCGCAGGGCGATGCCCTCGATCACCAGGTGGGAGGTCGGTGCGGAAAGGACCAGCACGGTGCGGCGCGGGAACAGCACCATCGGCACGAGGCCCGGGTCCATGCTGGCCGGGACTTCGTATCCGAGCCGGGCCTGATACCTGCCGTGCACCAGTCGCGCATAGATCCTTTGATCGGCATCGTTCCAGAACACGCCGGGTCCGACATAGTAGGGGACCGTCTCGGAATAGTCCTCGATGACACTGCTCAGGGCCGCATAGCTCTCGTACGGGACCAGTGGATAGCCGCCGTCCGTCGGTCCCAGGTAGCCGTATGCCCGCTCCACTGCCGAGAACGGTTTCTTCGATCGATAGATGCCCCGCGCCGGGTCGCAGATCTCCCAGTCGCTGTTCCCCGCGTCGCGAAACTCGGCGAAGCCGCCATCGATCACCGGCAATTCGGTCGCCACGCTACGGATCGTGATCGGCGCATTCGCCGTGCCCGCCCGGGTCATCACGATGCCTCGTTCCCGGTAGACGCCGCCGCCCAGGAACAGCGTGTCACCCGGGGCCAGTTCCGCGCTGGCCCTGGCGACGGTCCGCCACGGCAGTTTCTGCGTGCCTGCCGCGGAGTCGTCCCCCGACGGGACGACGTAGAAGGAGCGCCCTGCGGTCGGGGCCCCGGGGCTGGAATCAGGTGTGCTGGAACCCGCAGCGCTCTGTTGGCAGCCCGCCCAAAGGGCGGATACGAGGCTGAGAACCGCCCAGGCGCACATGCCATGGAATCTAGTCGCGTCTGCCGACCCTGTCCATTCGGACGCATACCGCAGCGACAGCCGGCGATCTGCGCGTGCCTGCGCGCCAACCGCCGTTCCCGCCGCCGTCAGCCTTGCCGGGCACCGTCGCCGGCGCTGCTACCGGTCCTATGGCGACGTGCCGGGCTGTTGTGGACTCCAGTTCCTGTGCATGGTATTCCCGCCGCGACGCCGGCGGGCCGGCGACCTGGGCCAGCGTGCTGGCACCATCGCCAGCCCGCCGTACGATCCGCGCCGCATGACACTTGCACTCCCGCAGTGGGACGCGGACGTGGCTGATCCAGGATCAGCGCACCACCTCGGCTCGGCGACGGCCCGGAGCGACGCTCCTCGGTCCGCCGTGGAAAGGCACCGGCTACTCGCGTGGCAGCAGACAACGACCGCGTTCTGATCCTGGCGGCCCACCCGGACGACGAGATCCTGGGCTGCGGCGGCACCGCCGCGCTGCACACGGCAGCAGGCGACCAGGTGACTTCGGTCATTGCCTGCGAGGGTGAATCGCTGCGCTACGCCGACCAGGGCGTCGGCATGGAGGACCAGGCGCGCCGGGCCGGCCTGGTGCTGGGCGTCCACGACATCCGCTTCCTGCGCTTCCCGGACCAACAGCTGGACACGCTCACGCTGACCAGGATCATCACGCCGATCGAGGCGGTGGTCCGCGAACTGCGCCCGCGGGTCGTCTATTGCCAGTACGGCGGCGACGTCAATCGCGACCACGAGCTGCTGTTCAAGGCGATCCTCGTCGCGACGCGACCGACCGAGAGCTGCATCGAAGCCGTCTACGCATTCGACACGGCGAGCAGCACCGAGTGGGCCTATCCGCGCACCTTCGTCCCGGACACCTGGGTCGACATCGGCTCGACCCTGGAGCGCAAGCTCGAGGCCATGGCCTGCTATGCGAGTGAGCTGCGCGACTACCCGCATCCACGCTCGCTGCAGGCGCTGCGCAACAAGGCCCGCGCCTGGGGCAATCAGTGTTGCCTCGACGCCGCCGAAGTCTTCCAGACCGTCCGCCGCGTCCGTCGCGGCGGCAAGACCAGCGGCTGACGCCCAGGAACGGATCGCCTCGGCGTTCGGAACCTAGGGC
>Ga0209488_10003185_pt1 | contig 13240 bp, 10 predicted proteins | sample Rivendell_Oct201_8_FD_188349 | JGI IMG/M metagenome (GOLD analysis project Ga0209488, IMG submission 188349) | Vadose zone soil microbial communities from the Eel River Critical Zone Observatory, Northern California, USA -... | ecosystem: Environmental > Terrestrial > Soil > Vadose zone >...
AAAATCGGCAACAACGTCAAGATCCAGAACAACGTCTCGATCTACGAGGGCGTCGAGCTGGAAGACGACGTCTTCTGCGGGCCATCCTCCGTGTTCACCAACGTCATGAACCCGCGCAGTCACGTCCCGCGCAAGAACGAGTACCGGCGCACGCTCGTGAAACGCGGCGGGTCGATCGGCGCCAATGCGACGATCGTCTGTGGCATCACGCTGGGCGAGTACGCGTTTATCGGGGCGGGTGCCGTCGTCACCTCCGACGTCCCCCCGTACGGCTTGATGGTCGGTGTGCCGGCCCGCCGCGTCGGCTGGATGTGTCAGTGCGGCGAGCGCCTGCACCCCGCGGCCGGTACCGCGACGTGCGCCGCATGCGGCGCCAGCTATCTGGAGACGGGAGGCGCGCTGCGGCAGACGAAGCCGTCGAAGGTGCGCGCGTCATGAACGTCCCGATGCTCGATCTCGTCGCGCAATACAACGCGATCAAAGACGACGTCGTGCCCGCGATGATGAAGGTGGTCGAGACGCAGCAATTCATCATGGGACCCGCGGTGCCGGAGCTCGAGACCGCGGTCGCCCGGCTGTCGCACGCCCGGCACGGCATCGGCTGCGCGAGCGGCACGGATGCGCTGCTGCTGCCTCTCAAGGCGCTGAATCTGAAGCCCGGCGACGAAGTCATCACGACGCCGTTCACGTTTTTCGCGACGGCCGGCACGATTCACAATGCCGGCGCCACGCCCGTGTTCGTGGACATTCAGCCCGATACTTTCAATATCGATCCGGCCGCGGTGAAACGCGCCATCACTCCGCGGACGCGCGCGATCATGCCCGTGCATTTGTACGGACAGATGGCGGATATGCTGGAGCTGATGGCGATCGCCAAGACGAGGGGCCTGAAGATCATCGAAGACGCGGCTCAGGCGATCGGCGCGCGGCGCAAGATCGACGGCGAGTGGCGCGTGGCGGGAGAGCTGGGATGGGTGACCGGCTACTCGTTCTTCCCGAGCAAGAATCTCGGCGCGTGGGGCGACGGCGGGATGATGGTCACGTCGGACGACCAGGCCGCCGATCGGCTCCGCAAGCTGCGGCTGCATGGCGGCGCCAAGCAGTACCATCACGATGAGGTGGGTACGAACTCGCGGCTCGATACGCTCCAGGCCGCGGTCCTGCTCGCCAAGCTCCCGCATCTCGCAGGGTGGTCCGCCAAGCGGCGCGAGCACGCCGCCTATTACTCCAAGGCGCTCGCCGATATCCCGGAGATCAAAACGCCAGTCGTGGATCCGGCCAATGAGCACATCTTCCATCAGTACACGCTGCGCGCCGAACGTCGTGACGGGCTACAGGCTCATCTAAAGAAGGAAGGGATCGGTCACGCGGTGTACTATCCGGTCCCGTTGCACCGCCAGCCCTGTTTTGCGCATCTCGGCTACCAGGACGGCAGCCTGCCCCAGGCGGAGCAGGCGTCCCGTGAAGCGATATCGTTGCCGATTTACCCGGAGCTTACCCGGCCGCAACTCGATCGGGTGATCGATGTGATCCGCGGATTCTATCGGTGAAGCGCCTCAAGATCGGCGTAGTCGGCGCCGGGGCGTGGGGGCGCAACCACGTCCGGACCGTCGCCGGATTAGCGGAAGGCGAGCTGGCCGCTGTGTGCGACACCGACCCCAAGGTGCGCGAGCGAGTCGCCCGCCAATATCCTGGGGCCCTGGTGACCGCAGACGTCGCGGCGTTGCTGGGGGTCGTGGATGCCGTCATTGTGGCGTCGCCGGCCGCCACACATGCGGCGGTGGCTCGACAGGTCATCGCGGCGGGGAAGCCGGTCCTGGTGGAGAAGCCGTTCGCGCTGAGCGTGCGGGATGCCGAGGCGGTGGCCCGGGATGCGGCGGAGCGGGGGGTACCGGTTCTGGCCGGCCACCTGCTGGTCTACCATCCCGCCGTCGAGCGGCTCCGCGAGATGGTGCAGTCCGGCGAGCTGGGCAAGGTATTCTATTTATATGGGCTGCGGGTCAACCTTGGGCAGGTCCGGAAGGACGAGAATGCGCTGTGGAGCTTTGGACCGCATGATGTGTCAGTGGCACTCTACTTGCTTGGTGAGCAGCCCGTACGAGTCGCTGCGCACGGCAAGAGCTATCTACAGCCCGCGATCGAAGACGTCGTGTTTCTGACGATGGAATTCGCGAGCGGGGTCCTGGCGCACGTCCAGATGTCGTGGCTCGATCCCCATAAAGAGCGGAAGCTGACGGTGGTCGGCGCCAAGAAAATGGTGGTATTTGACGATATGGAGCCGCGCGAAAAGCTGCGGATTTACGATAAGGGCGTGGACCGCCCCCCCGAGTACGGCTCGTTCGGCGAGAGCCTGGCGATTCGTGAAGGTGATATTTTCATTCCTCGCATACCGGCCGTGGAACCGTTGGCGGCCGAGTTGGCGCATTTCGTTCGCGCCGCGCAAGGCCGTGAAGCGCCGCGCGCGAGCGCTGAGGACGGCGTCCGCGTCGTCCGCGTATTGGAGGCTGCATCCCGCTCGCTGGCGCGGGGCGGCGCTCCGGAGACCCCATGACTGCCACTGTCGCTGCCCCTACTATGGTCGACACGCTCCTCGCGAAGGCGAAGGATCGCACCGCCGTGTTCGGCGTCGTCGGCCTCGGCTATGTCGGACTCCCCCTCGCGATGGAGCTGGTGCGTGCCGGCTACCGCGTGCTCGGTGTGGACGTCAACTCGCGCGTCGTCGATTCCCTGAACGCGGGGCGCTCCCACATTCAGGATGTCCCGGCTGCGACGGTCACAGATGCGGTGCAGGCCAAGAAATTCTCGGCGACCGCTGACCTGACACGCCTGAAAGAGCCCGACGTCATCTCCATCAGCGTCCCCACGCCGCTGTCCAAGACCAAGGATCCCGACGTCAGCTACGTGCTCGCGGCCACCGAGTCGGTGAAGCGCGCACTGCGCAAGGGACAGCTCGTGGTGCTGGAGTCGACGACCTACCCCGGCACAACGCGCGAGCTGATGCTCCCGGCGCTCGAATCCACGGGGCTCAAAGTCGGCGAAGACTTCTTCCTCGCGTTTTCTCCGGAGCGCGTCGATCCTGGCAACGATCGCTTCAATACGCGCAACACGCCGAAAGTGATCGGCGGCATCACGCCCGCCTGCCTCAAGGTCGCGATGGCCCTGTATCAGGGAGCCATCGACACGCTGGTACCGGTATCGTCGCCCGAAGCGGCCGAGCTCGTAAAGATCCTCGAGAACACATTCCGGAGCGTCAACATCGGGCTTGCCAACGAAATGGCGATCGTGTGCGACAAGCTTGGCGTGGATGTGTGGGAAGTGATCGAAGCCGCGTCGACGAAGCCGTTCGGGTTCATGAAATTCACGCCCGGTCCCGGCGTCGGTGGGCACTGCATTCCACTCGATCCGCACTATCTCGCGTGGAAGATGCGGACGCTCAATTACAAGACGCGATTCATCGAGCTCGCCGGCGAGCTGAACGCCGAAATGCCGGAGTTCTGGGTGGGGAAGGTGGTGGACGCACTCAACGAGCAGGGCAAGGCCGTACGCGGCAGTCGCGTCATGCTCATCGGCGTCGCCTACAAGAAAAACATCGACGACATCCGCGAGAGTCCGGCGCTCGACGTGATCCGCCTGCTGCATCAGCGCGGTGCCGACGTATCCTATCACGATCCGCACGTGCCGGTCGTGAAGGAAGAGGGCATCGCGCTCAATTCCGTGCCGCTGACCGCGGACACGCTCAAACAGGCCGACTGCGTCATCATCGTCACCGATCACGCGGCGATCGACTACAAATTGCTCGCGCGGAACGCGCGCTCGGTGGTGGACACGCGGCACGTCTTGCCTAAGGCGAGTCCGCACGCGTGAAGGTCGCCGTCGTCGGCACCGGATATGTAGGTCTGGTCGTGGGTGCCTGTCTCGCCGAGACAGGCAATGACGTCGTGTGTGCCGACGTCGACGCGGCCAAGATCAACAACCTCAAGGCGAACAAACTTCCGATCTACGAGCCCGGCCTCGAGCCGATCGTGCTGCGCAACCAGCGCGAGGGCCGGCTGACCTTCACGACGGATGTCGGCAACGCGGTCGAGCGATCCGAGGTCGTCTTCATCGCGGTGGGCACGCCCCCCGACGAGGACGGATCGGCCGACCTGCAGCATGTGCTCGCCGTCGCCACGACGATCGGCAAGCACATGAATACGTCCAAGGTCGTCGTGACGAAGAGCACGGTGCCGGTCGGAACGGCCAAGAAGGTGCGGGCGCAGATCGCCCGCGAGACGAAGACGCCGTTCCATGTCTGTTCGAATCCCGAATTCCTCAAGGAAGGCGCCGCCATCGAAGATTTCATGAAGCCCGACCGCGTGGTGGTGGGCGTCGACTCGCCCGACGCAGCCAGGGTGATCGAAGAGCTGTACACACCGTTCGTCCGCACGGGCAATCCGTTGATCGTGATGGACATTCCCTCGGCCGAGATGACCAAGTACGCGGCCAATGCCATGCTCGCCACGCGCATTTCGTTCATGAATCAGATGGCGCAGCTGTGCGAGGCGGTGGGCGCGGACGTGACCCAGGTGCGGCGCGGCATCGGATCGGACCGGCGCATCGGTCAGGCGTTCCTGTTTCCCGGCCCGGGCTACGGCGGATCGTGCTTCCCCAAGGACGTGAAGGCGTTGATCCGGACCGGTTCCGAGAACAAGATGCCGCTCGATATTCTGACCGCGGTCGAATCCGCAAATCTCCGCCAGAAGAAGCTGTTGTTTGAAAAGCTCAAACGACATCTCGGATCGCTCAGCGGGAAGGTCATTGCCGTGTGGGGCCTCGCCTTCAAGGCCGAAACTGATGACGTGCGCGAGAGTCCGGCGCTCGTGCTCATCGAGGAGCTGCTGGCCGCGGGCGCCAAGGTGCAGGCGCACGACCCCGCCGCGATGGAAACGGCGGCGCATCAGCTCGGCAAGCGCGTGACGTATGCCGGTCACGGATTCGACGCGCTGGCGGGGGCCGACGCGCTCGCGATCGTGACGGAATGGCTGGAGTATCGTAATCCTGATTTCGGGAAGATGAAGCAGCTCTTGAAGCGGCCGCTGATCGTCGATGGACGCAATCTCTACGACCCGCAGAAGCTCGGCCGGCTGGGATTCACCTACGACAGCATCGGCCGCCCGCTCGGATGCGCGTCCTCGTAACGGGGGCGGCCGGATTCTTAGGATCGCATCTCGTTGACCGCTTCCTCGCCGCGGGACACCGGGTCCTGGGGATGGACAATCAGCTCACCGGGAATCCCGCCAACCTCGCCCACGTCGCCGACAATCCCAACTTTGACTTTCAACGTCAGGACGTCACGACCTTCATAGAGGTCGAAGGCGCCCTCGACGGCGTGCTGCACTTCGCGAGCCCGGCGAGTCCGGTCGATTACCTCGAGCTCCCGATCCAGACGCTCAAGGTCGGCGCCCTCGGGACGCACAAGGCGCTGGGACTCGCGATGGCGAAACAGGCGCGGTTCCTGCTCGCGTCCACGTCCGAGGTCTACGGCGATCCGCTGGTGCATCCCCAACCGGAGTCGTATTGGGGCAACGTCAACCCGGTCGGACCCCGCGGGGTTTACGACGAGGCCAAGCGGTTCGCGGAGGCGATGACCATGGCCTATCATCGCTATCACCGGCTCGACACCCGCATCGTCCGGATCTTCAATACCTATGGGCCGCGCATGCGACCACACGACGGGCGCGTCGTGTCGAACTTCATCGTGCAGGCGCTGCGGGGTGACCCGCTTACGGTGTATGGGGACGGCTCGCAGACGCGCTCGTTCTGTTACGTGGACGATCTCATCGAAGGCATCATGCGGCTATTCGAGCGCGGCAGCGCGGACCCGACCAATATTGGCAACCCGCACGAGTTCACCGTCCGGCAGCTCGCGGAGCGCGTGCTGGCGCTGACGGGTAGCAAGAGCAAGATCGTCGAGCGGCCGCTGCCGGTGGACGATCCGCAAGTGCGTCAGCCGGACATCACGCACGCCCGCGAGGCGCTGGGATGGGAGCCGCACGTCTCGCTCGAGGAAGGACTGCGCCGCACCATCGATTATTTCCGCGAGGTTGTGAAGCGCGAAGGAGTACGGTCGTGACGCAGAAACTTCTGGTCACCGGCGCCGCCGGGTTCATTGGATCGCATCTGAGCGAGGCGCTGATCCGGCGCGGCTACGAGGTGACCGGCGTCGATAATTTCGATCCGTTCTACGGGCGTGACGTCAAGGAACGCAACCTCGCGGGGCTGCGCAGCCTTTCCGGATTTCGTTTCGTCGAGGCCGACGTCGCCCGTGATCCGATGCCGCTGGACGGCGTGCAAGCCGTCATTCATCTGGCGGCAAAACCGGGAGTGCGTCCATCCCTCGAGGATCCCGGCGCGTACATGGAAGCGAACGTCACCGCGACCGCGCGGTTGATCGATGGAGCGCGCCGGCTCGGCGTGACGCGGATCGTGTTCGGCTCGTCGTCGTCGGTGTATGGCGACTCGACGCCGGCGCCCTTTGCCGAGGGCACGCCGGCGGTGTTGCCGATCTCGCCGTACGCAGCCAGCAAGCGAGCCGGCGAGCTGCTCGCGCACGCCTTTGCGCACCTCTATCCGCTCAAGATCATCTGCCTGCGGTTCTTTACGGTCTACGGCCCGCGGCAGCGTCCCGATCTGGCGATCCACCGATTCACCGATTTGATGGCTCGCGGCCGGCCGATCCGGATGCACGGGGATGGGTCGACTGAGCGCGACTACACCTATATTACCGACTGCCTGGACGGCATCCTCGCCGCGCTCGACTGGACCGCCGGTGCGGCTCCCGGCACGGTCGAGACGGTCAATCTGGGCGGCGGTGAGCGCGTGCGCCTCGATCGCTTGATCGCGCTGATCGGCAAGACGCTGGGGCAGGAACCGCGCATCGAGCGCCATCCGGATCAGCCCGGGGACGTGCGGTTGACGGACGCCGATCTGGTCCATGCCGGACGCGTGCTGGGCTTCAAGCCGCGCGTCGGCATCGAGGAAGGCATCCGCAAATTCGTTGACTGGTACGAGGAGGTTCATGGACGTCAGTCCCGAGCGTCTGGTCGAGCAGGCTAACGAGCGGTTTCAGCTGCAGGACTACTACGGCGCGATTCACCTCCTCGAAGAGGTCATCGCCACCGGTCGTGCGTTCGCGGACGCGCATCACCTGCTGGGCCTCTCGTACTCGCTCGCTGGACAGCCCGACAAAGCGCTCGAACAGCTGGACCGTGCCCTCGCGCTGAATCCCAACTACATCGAGGCGCTGATTCATCGCGCGCTGGTGTTGAACGAGCTGGGTCGCGAAGAAGAAGCGAACGCGGTGCTGCGGCGCGCCCGCCAGGTGAGCTCGGAGCGCCGCGCCGGTTTCCATGGCCACGTCGCGGCAAAGCTGGCGAACCAGCATGCGGCGCTTGGGCAGGCGTACCTCGAGGCGGGTGGGCTCAACGAGGCGATCGCACAATACGAGGCCGCGCTCACGTTAGGCCCGGCGTTTCATGATCTCCGCTACAAGCTCGGCCGGCTGCTGCTCGAGGCCGGGCGCGCGCTGGACGCGCATGAACACTTTCTGACCATCGTGCGCGAGCGGCCGTCCTTCCTCGATGCCGCCGCGATGCTCGGGCTGGCCTGCTACCTCGCAGGGGATGGGCTGGCGGCGCGTGCGGTGTGGGAAGAGCTCAGGGCACGGCGACCCGAGGATCCGCGGGTGGAGGCGTATCTGGCGCTGCTGTCCCGGTCGGACGTGGCTCCAGTCGGAGCCGGCGCTGCGGCCAAACCTGAGCGAAAGAAGAAGAAGCGGTGAGACGATGGCTCTTGGTGTTGCCGCTGGTCCTCCTGCTGGCCTGCACCCGTTCCGCTGCCAATCATGAGGAGCTCGGCGACCGGGCGTATGCCGCCGCTTCTTATGCTGACGCGCTGGCGGAATACCAGCTCGGACGCAAGTCGAACAGCGGCAGCGCGACCTTACTCGCGAAGGTGGGCGCCGCCGCAATGCACGCCGAGGACTATGAGCTCGCGGCGGATTCCTACCGCTCGCTGGCCAAGCGGGACCGCTCGCGGGCCGACGAAGCCGCGGACGGACTGGAGCGGGTGGCGAAAGCTGCCCTCGCGGCCAACGATCGTACCGCGTTGGCCAGCGCCCTGACGGGCCTGCGGGAAGTCGCCCCACGGCGGCCGCTGGGACGGTACGTCGTGCTCGCCGCCCTCGACGCGGTCGATCGGGGCGATACGGCCGAGGCGAGGGCGCTGTTGCCGGTTGCCGCGGCGTCAGCCGTCGACGCCGGCCGGGCGGACTCGCTACTGTTCGTCTACGGGATGACGCTGGCTCGGGTGCGCGACTGCAGCACGGCCGTGCGCGTCTTTGAAGGTGTCGTCCGGAGACAACGGGCGGTCTCAGTGGTCGAGCAGGCGCGCGAAGGCTTAGGCCTCTGCGCTCTGGTCGAAGGCCAGATCGCCCTGGACCAGGGTCATCCGGCCGACGCCGAAGGATGGTTTCGCCGGGCGACAGCACCGGGGGCTTCGCCCGACGTCGTACGGGGTGCGTTCCTCGGTCTCGGTGACGTGCGTCTCGCGCAGGGGGACATCGCCGGAGCGATGGAGAGTTACCAGCAGGCGCTCACTGGCGGGACGCCGGGAGATACGATTTCGCAGCGTGCCCAGGAAAAGCTCAACGCGTTAGGAAAGGCTGAACCGTAATGACGATGCAACGAACGATCGGGATGCTGGCATTCGCCGTGGCGCTGGGTGGAACAGCCGCGTGTCATCCGCGTGGCCGTGCCCCGCAGACCGCGCCCGCGATGGCACCCGAGGTCGATCTTCGCCGCGCCATGGATCTCTACCACCGCGGTGACTTCCGGCGCGCCCAGGCCATGCTTCAGCGCATCAGCTTCGAGCTGCCGCCTGGCACGCCCGAGCTGGCGCAGGTCCGCTACTACATGGCGGAGAGCTGGTTCCAGGTCGGCGATTACGTACAGGCGGCGAGCGATTTCCGCAAAGTCGCCGACGAATTTTCCACGACGGAGTACGCGCCGTTGGCGCTCTTGAGAGCGGGGGACGCGAACCTGCGTCTCTGGCACCGGCCCGAGCTCGACCCGGCGTACGGCGAGACGGCACTGGCGATTTACCAGGAGCTCGCCGGCCGCTTTCCCGACAGCGATGCGGCCGCACGCGCGCGGCTGCATGTGCGCCGGCTCGAGAATCAGTTCGCCGAGAAGACGTACAAGACGGGGATGTTCTACCTGCGTCGCAAGGCTTTTGACTCCGCGATCATCTATTTCAAGGATGTCATCGCGAACTACCCCACCACGGACCGTGCGCCCAACGCGCTGCTGCGGTTGGTGGACAGCTATCGCGCCATCGGCTACAAGCAGGAGCTGCAAGAGACCTGCGACCACTTGAGGCGATTCTATCCAAAGGCGCCGGGGCTCGACCGCGCCTGCCCGGCGACGGCCGACTCCGCCGCGACACCGTCCACTCCCTCGACACCCTGAGCGGCGTGGCGCTCTTCGGTGGCTCGTTCGACCCCGTCCATGTCGCACACTTGATCGTCGCAGAAACAGCGGCCGACGCGCTTGGTAGTGCCGTGCGCTTTCTTCCCGCGCGTGAGCAGCCGTTCAAGCGGGCGGCCCATCAGGCGACGCCGGAACAGCGGGCCGAAATGCTCGAGCTCGCGGTTCGCGGCAATCCGAGACTTAGCGTCGAACAGGTCGAGCTGGGGTTGCCGACGCCCTCGTACACCGTGCGGACGCTCCGGGCACTTGCGGAGCGCGAGCCAGGGAACCGATTCACGTTATTGTTGGGGGCGGACGCCGCTGCCGATCTCGCGGCCTGGTGGGAAGTTGAAGCCCTTCCGAGACTTGCCGATATCGTCGTCTTCGCCCGGCCAGGGGCGACCGTGGTGCGTCACCCCTTGATCAAGCGGGTCATCCCGGTGCCCATGATCGACCTCTCCGCCACGAAGGTGCGGGAGCGAGTCAAGCAGGGGCTTTCCATTCGATATTTAGTGCCCGATCCGGTGCGCGAATACATCGGAACGCACGGGTTGTATCGCTAGGAGCGTAATGCCAAATCGTTGGTTCACCAGAATCTTCGGAACGCGGTTCAACCGCGAATTGAAGCGCATCCAGCCGATCGTGGATGCGATTCACGAGCACGAAGCGCGTCTCAAGGAGATCGGCGACACCGAGCTGCAGGCCCAGACCACCAAGTTCCGCGCGATGATCGCGGAGCGGACCGGCGAGTTGCACGCCGAGGTCGAGCGCCTGAAGCAGGCGAAGCACGACTGCCCCGATCCCGAAGAGCGTGCCAACCTCAGTGACCAGCTGAGGAAGGCGGAGCAAGAATTTGTGTCGGCGTTGCAGCGCACGCTGGATGATTTGCTGCCGGAGGCGTTCGCCACGGTGCGCGAAGCCTCCCGCCGGCTGCTGGGCACCGAGGTCGTCGTCACCGGCCACGCGATGAAGTGGGAAATGGTCCCGTACGACGTGCAGCTCATCGGCGGCATCGTCCTCCATCAGGGCCGGATCGCCGAAATGGCGACCGGCGAGGGCAAGACTCTCGTCGCCACGCTGCCGCTGTATCTCAACGCGCTGGCCGGTCGGGGCACACATCTCGTCACCGTAAACAACTACCTGGCGCGGCGCGACTCGCAGTGGATGGGCCATCTCTTCAAGTGGCTCGGCCTGACGGTGGGCTGCATCGACGACACGCAGCCCTCCACCCCCGAGCGGCGCGCCGCGTATCTGTGCGACATCACCTACGGCACCAATAACGAATTCGGCTTCGACTACCTCCGCGACAACATGGTGTTCAGTCTCGAGCACCGGGTCCAGCGTGGGCACGTGTACGCGATCATCGACGAGGTCGACTCGATCCTGATCGATGAGGCGCGGACGCCGCTGATCATCTCCGGGCCCGTCGGCGCCGAATCCGACGAGAAGTACGCGCAGTTCAACGCGCAGGTCGTCCAGCTGGTCCGCAAGCAGACCGCGATCGTGAACGACCTGATCGCCAAGGCCGAGCCGCTGATCGGCAGTCCGGACACCGGATACGAGGCCGCCAAGCTGTTGTACAAGGCGCAGCTCGGCACACCAAAGAACAAAAAGCTGCTGAAGCTCCTGAACGAGCAGGGGGTCAAGCAGCAGGTTCAGCGGGTCGAGCTCGACCGCCTCGCCGACCGCAAGCTGCCCGCGCGCGACCAGAAGATGCGCGACATCGAGGACGATCTGTACTTCGTCATGGATGAGCGCGGCCGCTCGGTGCATCTGACCGACAAGGGTGTGGAGACGATGTCGCCGCAGGATCCCACGCTCTTCGTGGTGCCCGACATCTCACACGCGATTCACGAGCTGGAGCACGATCCCGATCTGTCTCCGGCCGAGAAGATCGAGCGGCGGCGCGCGGTAGAGGGCGAGTACGCGATCAAGAGCGAGACGCTGCACATCATCCACAAGCTGCTGCAGGCCCACGCGCTGTACGAAAAAGACGTCGAGTACGTCGTGCAGGAGGGCCAGGTCTTCATCGTGGACGAATTCACGGGTCGCCTGATGCCGGGACGGCGGTGGTCGGATGGGTTGCACCAGGCCGTGGAAGCGAAGGAAGGTGTGACGGTACGCGAGGAGACGCAGACACTCGCGACGATTACGATCCAGAACTACTTCCGCATGTACGAGAAGCTCGCGGGTATGACCGGCACGGCCGAGACGGAAGAGACCGAGTTCCACCAGATCTACAAGCTCGACGTCTCGGTGATTCCCACGAACCGGCCGGTTCGCCGCGTGGACAAGCAGGATTTCGTCTACAAGACGCGCAAAGAGAAGTACGACGCGATCATGGAAGAGGTCGAGCGCCAGCACAAGCGCGGCCTGCCGGTGTTGGTCGGAACGACCAACGTCGAGGTCTCGGAGACGCTGGCGCGCCTGTTGAAGCGGCGCGGGCTCAAGCACGAGGTGCTGAACGCCAAGTATCACCAGCGGGAGGCCGAGATTGTCGCGCAGGCGGGCCAGCCCGGCTCGATCACGATCGCGACGAACATGGCCGGCCGTGGCACCGACATCAAACTCGGCCCGGGCGTCAAGAAGTGTCAGGTCTGCGGCATCAAGTCGCGTGAGGCGCCGTTCGGCCAGAAGATCGAACCGCCGGACCTGACCGCCGAGCAGATCAAAGAGCTGAAATGCAACGAGGATCCGCCGTGCGGGCTCGTCATCATCGGGACCGAGCGCCACGAGGCACGCCGCATCGACCGCCAGCTGCGCGGGCGCTCGGGGCGCCAGGGGGATCCTGGTCAGAGCATCTTCTATTTGTCGCTCGAAGACGACCTGATGCGGCTGTTCGGCTCCGACCGGATCGCGCGCATCATGGATCGCACCGGCGCCGAAGAGGGTGAGGTCATCACCCACCCGTGGGTGACAGCGGCGATTGGACAGGCGCAGAAGCGCGTCGAGCTCCAGAATTTCCAGGCGCGGAAGAAGCTGCTGCAGTTCGACGACGTCATGAACCAGCAGCGTGAAGTCATTTACTCCCAGCGTCTGTACGCCCTGGAAGGCGGGGAAGAGCTGAAGGCCGAGGCGCAGCGCATGATGGACGCGGCGTTCGAGCAGCACGTCAAGACGCTGCTTGTGGACTACGACGACCCTGGCCAGTGGGACCGTGCGTTGATCGAAACGGAGTTCCTGCAGAAGTTCCTGACGTTGGTTCCGGGTGTCACCGATCACGACGTGATCAAGACGCGCGACGAGCTCGTCCGTGCGGCGCAGAAAGCGGGACGCGACGCCTTCCAGCAGAAGCTCGAGTATCTCCGCGACGTCGAAGCCAAAGTCGGTGCGGCGAAGCTTTCCGAGCAGGCGCTGTCGCACGTGACGCTCGGCGTGATCGACGAGAAGTGGAAGGATCACCTCTATGATCTCGACCAGCTGCGCGAAGGCATCTACTATCGCGCCTGGGGGCAGAAGGATCCGCTCGTCGAGTACAAGCAGGAAGCCTATGAGATGTTCGTCGGCCTGATGCACGATCTGCAGAGTACGTTCGCGGAACGGTGGCTCAGGCTGCAGATCGAGATCGGCCCACCGCCGAGTGGACCCGGTGCTCAGCGGCCGCCGAGCCGTGGCTTGACGGGCCCTGCAGGTGGGCTCCCCGGACCAAGCCGCCGTCCGCCGCCGATGGTGGCATCAAAGCCGGCCGCCGATGGTCTCGTCACGAGCGGCGATCCGCCGCCGCCGTCGGTGCA
>Ga0209488_10003188_pt1 | contig 13232 bp, 8 predicted proteins | sample Rivendell_Oct201_8_FD_188349 | JGI IMG/M metagenome (GOLD analysis project Ga0209488, IMG submission 188349) | Vadose zone soil microbial communities from the Eel River Critical Zone Observatory, Northern California, USA -... | ecosystem: Environmental > Terrestrial > Soil > Vadose zone >...
TGGCTGCGGTGAGACTGATTTGTCAAAATTAGGTCGTCCGTAGAGTAGCGCGTTGAGCGACTCTTCAATATGCGCGCAACATTGCAGTAACCCACGACCCTCGGGTAGACTTTTCCGGGCCGCAACGGCGGCGCGCCAATATAGGCCGCCGTTTCGGTTCCCGGGGAAATCGCGGAGACGATTGTCTGCGCCAACAGATCGCCGTCTTGAAGGGTTTCGTCTTCGAGAGGCGAGGGATTCAGAACCAGTTGCCGCGGACCGGTCAGCTCGAAGACTTTTGCAGTTAGCATGACATCACCCTCGGAAACGCTCCAACCCATAAGGCAAACACTACCAACATGCCAGCTTCGAGGACCAGGCGTTGGGTCGGCTGATTTCGTGCCGGCAACTCATCAATGACAATGCGTTGATATCAATTGCAATGGTGATAAGACTCACGATGAGCGAATAGCGAATGGCAAATCCGATGATCGAGGAATGGGTAAAGGAAATCCTTGCGGACCCAATTTCGAAGCTTCCAGCGACAGCAGAGTCCATTGGAGAACGCGATGGAATAATCGATGCACGCCGCTACCTGAAAAACACGGCTGGCTTCGTCTCATGGCAACACGGACAGGAATTCTACGAGGCGTGGGACAAACAAACGATTGAAGATTACAAGACCGAGATCGAGGGCGTTGCGCCCGTGTATGACCAAATCAAGATGCGTGGCCGTGTTCTGGATGTGGGTGGCGGCGCCGGCACGGTTCGTCACTTCCTTCCTCGCGAAACTGAATTTGTTTCCGTCGACCCTTTTGTCGATTATCGAAAAGGTCTCGACCCAAGGAAATTGCAAGCTTACCCCTGCCTGAGGGAACCCCTTAACTTCATCGCGGCATGCGCGGAATTCCTGCCATTTCAGTTTGGATCGTTCGATTGGGTCCACATGAGATCCATGCTCGACCATGTCCAAAGCCCCGATTTGGCTCTCATGGAAGCGCGGCGCGTCTTGCGTCCGGACGGACGGTTGGTGATTGGACTCTACGTCGACGGCGGCAAAAGCGGAAGGCGCTCGCTCGATCGGCAATTGAAAGAGATCGCTCGGACAATCCTCGTTTCGATTGGCGTCAATCGTTACAGGGACCATCACACTTTTCATCCGACGTTTGCAAACCTGACGAAGCTTGCCACCGACAACGGCTTCCGGATTGACGATGTTTTCTGGCAGCCACAGTGGCACGACACTGTTTGCTACCTCACTGCCAGCGTCGAGGGCGGAAACCGGATTGCGACTGCTTCGAGCGAGAACAACTGAGTGCGGCAAACCGGGCCGCACCTGTCCTAGCCTATCCATAAGAACCCGCGCCTTCGACAGGAATTCATTTGCTCAAGTACCCTCGGATGGGCATAACCGCATCGAAGGGACCCGAAGATAACTTGATGAGCGATGCCTCGCGCAATATCGACCCCCAGGTCGCCGCCGGATTCGGCCACGAATGGTCGACATTCCGGCAAAACGAAAGCGAGTTTTCATCGGCTGATCGTGAAGCGATCTTCCGCTCGTATTTTCGTATTTTTCCGTGGGATGATCTACCGCCCGATCCCGTCGGAATCGATGTCGGCTGTGGCAGCGGCCGCTGGTCGGTAATGGTCGCACCAAAGGTGCACCATCTTCATCTGCTGGATGCAAGCGCCGACGCGCTCGCCGTAGCGCGACAGAATCTTGCCGGGACCCCCAATGTCAGCTTTCATCTTGCAAGCGTCAACGACATTCCGGTTGAAGATAATTCCCTCGAGTTTGCCTTCTCGCTGGGTGTCTTGCATCACGTGCCGGACACCATGGCTGCCATCCGCGCCATTGCGGCGAAATTGAAACCGGGCGCGCCGTTTCTGATCTATCTTTACTATGCGCTGGATAATCGCCCGTGGTGGTATCGCGCTATTTGGCGTTTAAGCAATCTCTTCCGACTGATGATTTCATCGTTGCCGCCCAGGCTTAGGCTCATCGTTAGCCAGATCATCGCGGTGGCGGTCTATTGGCCGCTCGCCCGCTTGTCGGCGCTCGTCGAGCGCGCAGGATATTCTCCGGCTGCCATTCCGCTCGAGTCGTACCGCGATCGAAAATTGTACGTGATGCGGACGGATGCCTACGACCGCTTCTGCACAAGACTCGAGCAGCGATTCACCCGACAGCAAATCGAGCAGATGCTGACCAGCGCAGGATTTGGCCAGATACGCTTCTCGGACCAGGTACCCTACTGGTGCGCAGTTGGCAAAAAGCGCTAAGAAGCGGCGGCGTTAATGCGTCACCTTCGCCATTCAGTTTGGGCAGGGAAATGAGCATGCTGTCATTAAGCTATGCTACCGCTGCCGCCGCGATGCTTGCCGCGGCGAGCTACCTCTTTTTCAGAGTGCGGCTGTTCGTGACGACAACGACCATGCTGGTCGGCTCGCTGTTGCTCATTTACGGACCCGCCTATTTGAGTTTCATGCTTTCGTCGGGTGAGCCCGGTGCCTTGATCAATCGGCTCTATGGCATCTCAGGTAACCCTCATCCAATATTTGCGATCATCAAGGCAAAAATTTCCGACTTCGACGCTGTCGTTACGGCGATGAACTTTTCAGTTGCGCTGATGTTCGTTGGTATTATCGTAGGGATTGAGTTAGTCGACAGGCTGACGCCGAGGCGGATTTTCGCACTGCGGGCCGCATTGACGAACTGGAATTCCCAGGCCCTTCACGATGATGTTGGTGGCCGTCGCCTGTTGCTCATCGTGATTTTGGCTCTCGCCGCATTCATGCTGTTTGTTTCTGTTACGGAACATCACATCGGGACGATCCGAAGCTTTTTTTCGCTGCCGAGGGAGGACGACAATGCCACGAGAAACCTGTTTCGATTGCAGTATGCCTCCAGCCCGAACTATTCATATCGCCTGGTGCTGGGCGCGGTTGCCCCAATGTTCATCATCTGGGGATTGCTGTCGGGTTGGCTAAGCAGGTCATGGCCGCTGTTGTTGGCCGCCGCTTTGCTATGGATCGCCACATTGATTGGAAAAATCGACATCCTCAGCAAGGCGCCCCCTGCGTTATTTCTGATTCAGCTGCTGGTCGCCGGCCTGCTCATATTCACAAACAGAATTACCTGGCTTGGCGCGCTCGTCGGGTCGTGCGTTGTGGCGCTGGCGCTTTATGCCGTCACCCGCCTGATCATGTCATTTCCGGAAGGAACCGCGGTTCTTCAAATTGTGTACTCTCGGGTCTTCGAAGCCGAAAATCAGTCCCTGCTTGAAAATTTCGCAACCTTCCCCTTCGTGCACCCCCATATGGGCGGCGCCAATATACGCCCTTTGGCCATGTTGATGGGGGTGCCGTTCATTCCGGGTTACAGTATTGTAGCCCACACGTGGTACGGTACTTTTGCCGTCACCAGCCCTTCCTTGTTCATCGCGGATGCCTGGGCGGACTTTTCCTACCCCGGCGTGTTTGCATTCAGCGTGCTTGCCGGTGCGGTATGCCGTTCGATTGATGCAACCTTCCTCGTGCATGGCAAGACAGTCGTCAGCGTAGCCGTGCTGGGGGCTGCGTCTATCGGTGTCTTTACGCTTCTGATAACGGCGCTCAATACCGCGTTCACTTCGGGCGGACTGGTGCTGGCGCCGGTTTTGGCTGGACTGTTGGTGACGGCCATTCGATATTTCGATAATCCAAATCGGTCATCGTGCTCCCTGCGCGCGGCTCAAAACGAGTAGCGTCCGAGCCAAGCCGTCGCTTCGTCCCTGACCTCGAACCCGTGAATTGAATGATTCCCCCGGCTGCTTCCCCGCCTCGACGACTGCTCTATGTTGCCAACGAGGATTTTGCCTTCCTCCTCAATCGGCTGCCGATGGCGAGGGCGGCGCGCGAACACGGCTTCGAGGTCCATGTCGCGACCCGGGTCGACAAGGACGGCGCCGCGATCGAGGCCGAAGGCTTCATTCTGCACCGGATCCCCTTCCGGCGCGGCGGACTGTCGCCGTTCGCGGCGATCCCGACCATCCTGGCGCTCCGGCGCATCGAGAACGAGATCAACCCCGAGATCGTGCACCACTCCGGGTTGCAGTGCTGCGTCTATGGAGCGATAGCGGCGCTCGGCAAGGCCTATTCGCAGGTCAATGCGATAACCGGGCTGGGTTACATTTTCACCTCGGTGACCTGGCGAACGCGGTTCCTGAAGCAGAGCATGGTCTGGCTCCTGCCATGGCTTCTCAACCGGCAGGGCAGCCTGGTTCTGGTTCAAAACCCCGACGACGGCGCGGCACTCAGTGAGCTCGGAATCGAGCAGCGGCGGATCGTTCTCATCCCCGGCTCAGGCGTCGATACCGACATCTTGCAACCGTTGCCGGAACCGGAGGGCCCGGTCACTTTTGGCTTCGCAGGCCGCCTGCTGACCGACAAGGGCATACGCGCCCTGGTGGAGGCCCAGGCCATCCTGCGCCGCCAGGGTCACGACGCGAATCTCGTCATCGCCGGCAATCCGGATCCTGCCAATCCCGCGTCGGTGTTGCACGAAGAGGTCGAGGAGTGGAGCCGCCGGCCGGGCATCACCTGGCTCGGGCACATCGACGATATCGTGTCGCTGTGGCGCAGGTGTCACTTCGCGGTGCTGCCGTCGCATCGGGAGGGGCTGCCCGGGAGCCTGCTGGAAGCGGCTGCGTGCGGACGACCCATGATCGCAACGGATGCGCCGGGCTGTCGCGAGATCGTCATTGAAGATCAGACCGGGCTTCTGGTGCCAATCGAAAATCCGGTTGCCCTTGCAAAGGCAATCAACACGCTTGCGACCTCGCCCGAATTGCGCGCGCGTTATGGCAAGGCCGCGCGAGAGCGGGTCGTCGACAAACTGTCGGCAAGAATCATCGGCAGCGCGATTGTCCAGCTCTACGATGATCTGGCGTTCAGGCGCGCCAGAATTTTCCAACCGCCGGTGTCGCTTGCCGACCAGTCGCCCCGCGCCGGAAAAATCCTGTTGATCAGCCAGCATTACGCGCCGTTCCCGAGCACGACGTCGCGATACATGACCGACATCGCCAGGGAGCTAGCGCTGAGCAGCCGGGTGATGGTGATTTCGAGTTCGCCTCATTCGGCCTCGAAGCTGCCGGCGGCAACGGGCGAACCGGAAGTCATCGAGATCAAGAGCTGGTGGCCGGCGAAATCCGCGTTGGTTTCGCGCTCCTTCGCCGATGTGCTGTTTTCCGTGCAAATATTCATCGCGATCATGAAGCATGCCCGCAGCGAGGACGTGCTGTTGTGCGTGACCACCCCGTTCACGCTGCCCTACACGGTTGCTCTGGCCGCGCAGTTCCGCAAGGCGGCGTCGGCCTTGATCATTTACGATCTTTATCCGGATACGCTGGTGATGGCCGGCTTTCTTCGCGCATCGTCGATCCTGACCAAGTGCCTCCGGGCTGCCAACACGCGCATGTTCGCTTGGCTCGACGCGGTCGTCATCATCGGTCGCGACATGGGCTCGAAGCTGCTCGACTACCCAAGAATGACCGCGGACAAGATGCGCCTGATCCCGAACTGGGCGACCCTGCCGATCCACTACAGGGAATTGCTGCCACAAAACCCCTATCGCCAGCGCTGTGGCGGGCAGTTTATCGTCGCGATGTCCGGCAATGCGGGCTTCACGCATGATCCCGAGTCGGTCTTTGAGGCCGCGCGAATCCTGAAGGACAACAATGATATAAAATTCCTGTTGTCTGGCGAAGGTGTGGGTTGGGCGAAGCTGAAGGGCATGCAGGACGCCTCACCGCTGCCGAACGTCACATTAATCGAACGGGTGCCGGATTCCGAACTGGAGAGCTTTCTGGCTGCGGGCGATGTCTGGGTCATCCCATATCGCAAGAATAACACAGGCGTCTCGGTGCCGAGCCGCATCTACAATTTGCTCGCCATCGGGCGGCCAATCATTATCTGTTCGGAATCGGACGCTGAAGGTGCCATTCTGTTGCGGGAAGAGAATATCGGCTGGACGACTCCGCCGGAGGATCCCGAGGCGCTGGCCCGCATCATCGGCGAAGCCGCCTCAGCCGCCGCCGACACCAACCAAAAAGGACGCCGGGCCACGATTGTTGCTACCCGCTATACCCGGCAGATCGCGCTCAATGCCTATCGTGATCTCATGGACAAGTTGCTGCATCAGCAACTCTCGCGCAGCCGTCATGAGCTTCGCCTGAACTAGGGCTCGCGACGGCCCAACCCCGCTTGCGAATTGCAGGATTGCAGTGTGTCAGCCGGCTAGGTAGGTTTTCGCGACCTGAAATTGCCCGTGCGCCAAAGGCCAAAGATGACGGAAGCCGTGAAAAGACAACCCGCAGTTTCCGGCCTTTCGCTTGTTCTCTCCGCATGGCATGACCAGTATGCGCGGATTTTCAATATCGATCTGTTCACGGTTCTGATCGCCATCCTGTTGCCGTGGTCAACGTCTGGCGTCGTGATCGTAGCGATACTGTGGTTCATGGCGCTGATCCCAAGCCTCGAGATCCGGCCGTTTCTGCGATCGTTGCTGCGCCCGGTTTGTGTTCTTCCAATCGCATTCTTTGCCTTGTCGCTGGTTGGAACACTGTGGTCGGACGCACCTTGGGCCGAACGTCTCTATGCCGTTGGCCCGACCGCAAAATTGCTCATGCTTCCATTGTTGTTCTACCATTTCGAGCGCACGACACGAGCCGCATGGATCTTTGTCGCCTTTCTGGTGTCCTGCACGTTACTGACCGTGTTGTCCTGGGCCGTCGCTTTTGCTCCCGAACTCTCGCTGAAGACGAATTTCTCGCCCAATCCCGTCTTTCTGGAGCGGGGACTCTTCGTCAAGAACTACATCGATCAAAGCCAGGAATTCACGCTGTGCCTGGTCGCGATGGCCTACCCGATCATGACGTTCCTGCGAGCGAAGAAATTTCTGATGGCGGCGCTGCTGATCGCGCTCGTCTTGAATTTCTTCGCCAACATGGCCCTGGTCGTGGTGTCGCGGACCGCGCTTGTCACCATTCCGTTCATGCTGGCGGTATTTGCGTTGCTGCATTTGAGATGGCGCGTGAGCCTCGCCATCTTCTGCGCGGCAATCGCCGTTTCGGCGCTGGCGTGGACGTCTTCGTCTCAATTGCAGCAGAGGACATCGATGTTCCTGAGGGACTACGAGCTCTATAAGGAGATAAATGGCGCCACGTCGATCGGTCTTCGTTTGGAGTTCTGGAAGAAATCGTTGCGTTTTGTCGCTGAAGCTCCAGTCGTCGGACACGGTACGGGATCCATACGCGGCCTGTTTGAAAGGGCTGCTGTTGGTCAGGGCGGCGCCGCTGCCGAGATTGTCAGCAATCCGCACAACCAAACCCTGAACGTTGCGGTTCAGTGGGGCATAATCGGGGTTGTCGTCTTGTATGCCATGTGGTTCTTGCACCTCATGTTGTTCCGTGGCGAGGGATTGGTGGCGTGGATCGGGTTGCTGGTAGTCGTCCAGAATATCTGCACCTCGCTGTTTAATTCGCATCTGTTCGATTTTCACGAGGGATGGATGTACGTCATAGGTGTTGGCGTCGCCGGCGGCACAATCCTCGGCCAGAGACCGACGCCAGCTGAGCCTTCATGACCGCTGACAAGCAGGGCGCCCTCGCCGCGCTTCTCATTCTGGCCGCGACTGCCCTGATATCGGCAGGGCTGATCGTGGTGCTGCGGCCATGGCTGCAGCGCTATGTCTTGGCGCGCCCCAATGCACGATCATCGCATGCGACGCCGACGCCGCAGGGCGGCGGCATCGCGGTGATTGCCGCAACCGCGATCGGGGCGGGATCGATGGCCTGGCTCGGGCCGGACTCGTTCGGCAACGCAATTCCCATTGTCCTGGGCGCCGCGTGTTGTCTTGCTGTCCTCGGCATGGTCGACGACCTCAAGCCGATCCCGGTTATTCCGCGTCTGACGTTGCAACTGGCCGTCGTCACGCTCCTGATGATCGCCCTCCCGTCGCAGGCGCTACTTCTCGAGGCGATCCCGATCTGGCTGGAACGAGCCCTGCTGGTTCTTGGATTGCTCTGGTTCGTCAACCTCGCAAACTTCATGGACGGCCTCGACTGGATGACGGTGGCAGAAATGCTGCCGGTGACGCTCGCGCTCGCGGCGTTTGCATTGTTTGACAAGGCTCCGGCGGAGATCTTGCCGATCACGGTTGCCCTTGCCGGCGCGTTGCTGGGTTTTGCGCCGTTCAACCGCCCCGTGGCCCGGCTCTTCTTGGGCGACGTCGGAAGCCTGGCGATCGGCCTACTGACCGGCTGGTGCCTGATCGAGTTGGCATCGCATCGCCATTTTGTCGCGGCTTTGCTGCTGCCGCTCTACTATCTTGCGGACGCAACGATCACCTTGTTCAGAAGGCTTGCGGCAGGCGAGCGGGTTTGGGACGCCCACCGGTCGCATTTTTATCAGCGAGCCATCGACAACGGATTTAGTGTGAAGGCGGTCGTCACCCGCGTCTTTCTGCTCAACCTGCTATTGACCGGACTGGCTGTGGGGTCGGTTGTCTTGCGTTCTACAGTCGCTGATATCGCGGCGCTGACAGTTGGCGCGCTCGGCGTTACGGCTGTGCTTGCTCGATTTTCGCGGGCTCGGTAGCCCGACGCGCCGCAATTGCAAATTCCGGTATGGCATCCTTCAGCACCGGCTCGATCAGGCTCCGCTGCTCATCCTTGACCGCCTCATGAAGCAGCGTCAACCAGCCGCGCATCGCATCCAGCGAAGGCTGGCGCGGTTTTGCAGCGACGATGCCGACAATGCCGATCTCGACCGTCTCTTCTTCACAAGCGAACAGGATCTCATTGAGCCGCTCGCCTGGTCGCATGCCCGTAAAGACGATATCGATATCGTGCCCCGGCTGCAGGCCGGACAGCCGGATCATCCGCTCGGCAAGCTCGACGATCTTGACGGGCTGCCCCATATTGAGCACGTAGACCGACAGCTCGGCGCGCTCCGGCGTCAGGGCATGCGTGGCCGCCAGCAGGACCAGGTCGCAGGCTTCGCGGATGGTCATGAAATACCTGACCATATCGGGATGAGTGACCGTCACCGGCCCACCCGCGTCGATCTGAGCCTTGAACTTCGGTACCACCGATCCGTTCGATGCCAGCACGTTGCCGAAGCGCACCGAAATCAATCGCATCCGCCGCTGGCCATTCGAGCGAGAGGCCAAGGTGTGGTCGAGCGCCTGACAATACATCTCGGCAAACCGCTTGGTCAGGCCCAGCATCGAGACCGGTTCGATCGCCTTGTCGGTGGAGATCATGACCATCGCTTCTGCGCCCGCCGCCAGCGCAGCATCGGCAACATTGACGGATCCGAAAATGTTGGTCTTGACGCCTTCGCTCCAATCCCGCTCGAGCACGGGCACATGCTTGAGCGCCGCCGCGTGGAACACGATGTCGGGCTTGAACTCGCACATCACCCGCATGATGCGCTCGCGGTCTCGAATATCCGCAATCCGCCCCTCAATCACGGCATCGAACTGCTGCTCGGCGAGGGCTTCCGTCACCGCATAGAGAGCCGGTTCGGAATTCTCCACCACCAGCAATCGCGCCGCGCCGTATGTCGCCACCCGTTCGCAAATCTCCGAACCGATCGAGCCGCCGCCGCCGGTCACGACAACCGCCTTGTTCTTTACCAGGGCCTCGAGGCGGCCGTAGTCGATCTTCACGCTGGGCCGCAACAGTAGATCCTCAACCGCCACCGTCGTCAGTCGCGGCGCATCCCCGCTCTCCAGCGACGGCAGGCGACTGACGATGAGGCGCTGCCTGCGCGCGCGCATCAGGATGGATTCCGGGTGCGCATCGGGCTCGAACGCCGATGGAGCCATCACCACCCGGGAGATCGGTTTGCCGCGCCGGGCAAAATCGCCCGTGACGTCGTCGAAATCGTCGACCCCGCCGAGAACCGGAATATTGCGGATCAACTGTCCGCGGTCGGCCGGCGACGGAGACAGAACTCCGACTGGCCATAGCCGCTTCACGGCGCCACTTTCGATGCCACGCAACAGGATTTCCGCGTCCGCCGCCCGACCGATCAGCAGCGTCGGAGAGGCATCCCCCGCACGGGCATGCCGGCGCACGCGCACGTAGCGGAAATAGCGGTAGCCAAAGCGCAGCGCGCTCAGGAAAAACACCTCAAGGAACCAGTACAGAACGATGGTGATTCTTCCGAGGAAGAACGTGCCATGGACATTGGGCGCGACGAAGATGTAATCCAGCACGACCAGCCCGAGCGTAAGCACCGTGGCTGCACGCAGGATATTCAGCGCGTCCGGTAACGAAATGAAGCGCCATTTCGTCGTGGTCAGATTGAAGACGTAACAGACGACAACGCTGAAGGCGACGAAATAGGGCAGTATGCGAAGCAGCAGCGGCACGCGATCGAAGAACAATTCTCCTTCGAAACGCAGATAGAAGCTCACGAACAGCGCCAGCGCGGTCGCCAGCGCGTCATGCGCGGCGATCAGCAGGTTGCGCGAGGTCAGGTTTGAAAAAGGCATCATTTCGCTAGCCGGTGACGGGCAATAAGTGAACTGCGCCGCCACGACGCTGCTGATAGCTCATCTCGCGCGTGCATGCCAGCCGTCATCATGGCAGGGGATTCCGCAGCCCGGCGGACGCTTCGCGGAGACTTGCCTTCAGTACCATTCCGCCGGTGACGCCGGTGCCCAGCACATACATCCAGCCTTCATGAAAATCGAACAAATGCGAATTGAACAGCGAACTAACCATGTTCTGCACGACGACAAGGAGGCCAATCCAGGCTGCAAGGTCCGTTCCACGGAACAGAAAAAGATGGCAGAGCCACATGCTGTAGAGGACGACGCAACCGAGCAGCCCCCATTGCACCGCCACATTGAGCGTCTGGTTGTGTGGATTGCCGATGACCTCGGCCGAAACGCCGCTCTGGCCGATCGCATCGCGATCGAACAGCCGTTTGGTGGCGCCCGTGCCGTTACCGAATAGCGGCGCGTTGGCAACGAACGTGAGCGACTTGCGCCAATATTCGAGCCGCTCTCCGGCCGACGTCACCGCGTTCTCTTCGCGATACTGCTGATATTCCGTCGCCACGCCACCGATCCGTTCCCGGATGTAGGGAGAGGTCCACCATACCAGGACGGCTGCAACGGCGGCTGTTGCGAACAGCAGCGTCGCGGCGGACCGGTCGAGATACCGCGCCGCAAACAGCATCAGCAACACCGGCATGTAGACCAGCGCGGTGCGCGCCGCCGCCACAAACATCAGGTTAACGAAGAAACCCAGCACCAGCCCCGCACAGACCGCGCCCAGTGCAAACCGCCGCTGATCAAGCAAGCCCAGGACAACCGGAGCAAGCGCGAACATGCACAGCGCGAACTCCTGACTCTGGTCGATATAGTTCTTCACCGGCACACCAGGAGACCTGGTGGCCGTAACCTTGAATTCCGGCGCGAACAGCACGATCCACGACAGGCACATCAGAAGCGCGCAGGACACCAGGAAGGCAACGAGGATCCACATTCCGCGCGAGGAACGCTGGTAGTGAAAAAGCAGCGCCGGGAGCAGTAGCAGCTTCACCGCCGGACCAACGGCATAGATACGCTCCGCCCACGGCGCATCCGACCAAAGGGTACCGACAGCGACCAGCCCAAAGAAAGCAAACGGCAGGTAGCCGATCGGACGCTTCAAGAACCGGAGATAGGCCGGATAGTCGAAAATCAACGCCGCCGCCCCGAGCCAGCAGGCCGCGAAGATCCCCAATAGCGACGTCGACCATGGCAGCACCAGCGCCGACAGCACCGCAAAGGCATCCGCCACCGGCATCCAGAAGACCGGATTCCGGAGCCACCGCCATGCCCGCACGATCGGTGACGCCGCGGCGCCCGCGCTCATGCCTTGCCGTCCCGGGCACGCTTGACCAGCGAGGTCGTGCTGAAACCGGCCAGGATATCGACCAGCATCACCTCGCCGCCATTGGCTTCGACGATTTCATGGCCGACGACCTGTTCGCGGCTATAGTCGCGACCCTTCACCAGCACGCTCGGCCTGACCTGCGCGATCAGCTTGATCGGCGTGTCCTCCCCGAAGATGACGACGAGATCGACCGCCTCCAGCGCCGCCAGCACCTCCGCCCGCGCGCGTTCGTCCTGCACCGGACGGCCCTCGCCTTTCAGCCGCCGCACCGAGGCATCGCTGTTGAGGCCGACGATCAGCCGGTCGCAGGCGCCACGCGCCGCGGTCAATATCCTGACGTGGCCGGGATGCAGGATGTCGAAACAGCCGTTGGTGAAGCCGATGCGCAGTTGCTGCCTGCGCCATTGCAACAGATGCGTTTCGAGATCGCCGGCGGCGGCGACGATTTTCTCTTCGGCTGCAAGCGAGGCCGTGGGCAGGATTTTTCGCCGCAGCTCTGCCGGCGTCACGGTTGCGGTGCCCTTCTTGCCGACCGCGACAGCGGCCGCGGCATTCGCGGTCCGCAGCGCGGCCTCCCAATCGGCGCCCGCGGCAAGTGCAAGCGCAAGCGCGGCAACCACCGTATCGCCCGCGCCCGAGACGTCACGCACCTTGACCGGCAGCGCCGGAACGTGGATCGTCTCGCCCTTGCGCGTGACCAGCGTCATGCCGTGCTCGCTCTGTGTCACCAGCATCGCCTCGCAATCGGCAAGATGCATCGCGTCCTGCGCCGCGTCGGCGATGCTCTTGTCGCTGTCGGCGCGGCTGCGGGTAGCCTCAGCGAATTCCTTGCGGTTGGGCGTCAGCAGCGTCGCGCCGCGATAGATCGCAAAATTGGCGTTCTTGGGGTCGACGATCACCCGCTTGCCAAGTTTCCGCGCGGCGTCAATGACGTTGCGGATCACGCGCGCCGTCAGCACGCCCTTGGCATAGTCGGACAGCAGCACGATGTCGGCGCGTGGCAATAGCGGCACGACGGCGTCGATGAGCTTCTGCTCGATATCGGCCGACGCCGGCAGCGCCAGTTCCCAGTCCGCACGAAGCATGTGCGTTGAAAAATGTTCGGAGACGAAGCGGACTTTTCGCGTCGTCGGCCGCGAGGGGTCGCAGACCAGCACACTCTCGATCCGGCTTTGCTGCGAAAGCTGAGCCTTCAGTTGGCCGCCCGCGTCGTCCTCGCCGATCAGGCCAACGAAGATGCAGCGTCCGCCGAGCGAGGCGATGTTGCGCGCGACATTGCCGGCGCCGCCGATATTGGTCTCGCTGCGCTGAACC
>Ga0209488_10003189_pt1 | contig 13228 bp, 12 predicted proteins | sample Rivendell_Oct201_8_FD_188349 | JGI IMG/M metagenome (GOLD analysis project Ga0209488, IMG submission 188349) | Vadose zone soil microbial communities from the Eel River Critical Zone Observatory, Northern California, USA -... | ecosystem: Environmental > Terrestrial > Soil > Vadose zone >...
CTGCTGCAGCAGTTGCCGCAGTGCTTTGCGTAAAATGCCCATGCCGCTGCCGTGTACGACGCGAACCCGGGGCAGGCCTGCCAGAAATGCCCGATCTACAAATCTCTCGACCTCACGCGCGGCGTCGTCCACGGTGCGCCCGATCACGTTGATTTCGCTGGGCACGGTCGAACCCTCGCTTTCGAGCGACACCGAGATTCCGCGTGCGCGTGCCGCTTTCACTGGCGACTCGGGTGCCGGGGACAAAACTTCGGCGATGTCGTCGCGCGCGATCTTCATCTTCATGGCGCCGACCGTCACTTCAAAATGATCGTCATCGAGCTTGCGAATTATCCGCGCCGGGCGGCCGGTTGATTTCAGCTTGACGCTGTCGCCTTCGGAAACATGCTTCACGATCTGCGGCTGGGCATTGGGATTGCCGCGGTCGGCTCCAGTCGAGTGCGCCACCAGGGTCGAATCGAATTGCTCCTGGAATTCCCGCCGCAGCTTGGCGATACGCCGCTCCGCATCTTTGGAAAGTTTCTGCGCTGCCGCCCGGTCCTGGATGGCGGTCACGGCTTCGCGAGCGTGATACTCAAAATCGCGCAGAACGCTCTCCAGCTTTTTCTCCATCTCCCGAACCTTGGCCTGCTGTTCTTTGCGGCCTTCGGCGGCGAGATTCGCCTTCTCGCGTTCGAGTTCCTGTTCTCGCTCCTTCAGACGAAGGCGATCATTCTCCGCCTGGCGCAAGTCGGCATGAAGGCGATCGAGAAATTCTCCTACGTCTCGCGCCTGCGTCCCCAACCGTGCGCGTGCCGCTTCGGCGATCGCAGGATTCAGACCGAGCCTTTGCGCGATGTTGATTCCAGCCGACGCTCCCGGCACGCCAATTCGCAATTCATAGGTCGGCTGCAACGTAGCCTCGTTGAATCCCACTGAGGCGTTCACTACGCCCGGTGTTGTCGCTCCATAAACTTTCAGGGATGTGTGATGGGTCGAGATTATGGTCAGGCAACGGATCTGGCCGAAGTGGCCGGCAATAGCCACGGCCAGGGCTGCGCCTTCTTCGGGATCGGTGGCCGATCCCAGCTCGTCCAGCAAAACCAGCGATTGGGTAGTGCTGGTGCGTGAAATGAAATCGATGTTGGTGACGTGGGCGGAGAACGTCGACAGGTTCTGCTCGATGGACTGATAGTCGCCGATATCGGCCAGGACCGCGTCGAACAGTGGGAGTTCGGCCCGGTCAGCGGGAACCGGGATGCCGGACTGCGCCATCAGCGCCAGCAGACCTACGGTCTTCAGGGTTACGGTTTTTCCACCCGTATTCGGACCGGTGATTACGAGTTGTCGGCGGTCGCCTTCCAGTTCCACGGTTATCGGGACGACTTGACCACCTTTGAGTTTGAGGTTGCGCTCCAGGAGCGGATGGCGGGCATTGTGCAAGAGCAGGCGGGCTTCGCCCGCCCCGGACAGCCGGGGGCGGCTGTCCCCACATGGGCCTTGCTGGTCCCCCGCAGATTTGCTCAATTGCACTGCTGCGCAGTTGTAGTCTTCGGCGAAGCGGGCTTTGGCGAATTGCAGTTCCAGTTCTTCCAGAACATCTACTGCGGCAGCTATCGCATCGGCCTGCTGGCCAATGCGGTGCGTCATTTCCAACAGAATGCGGTGGACCTCTGCCTGCTCTTCGTCGAGCAACCGGACTAACTCGTTGTTCTGCTCGATGGTTTCGAGAGGCTCGACAAATACGGTTTGTCCGCTGGAACTGGCGCCATGCACCACGCCCTGTACGCGGCGCCTCTGCTCGGTCTTCACTGGGATCACAAAGCGCTCACCGCGGATGGTCACCAGTTCGTCCTGTACGGCTCCGCCTTCGGCAAGCCGGCGCAAGTATCCCCTGAGCGATTCCTGAATCGTGCGTCTTTGCTTTTCAATTTCGCGGCGAATTCGCGCCAGTTCGGGCGAAGCGCGGTCTTCGAGAGTCCCGTCGGGCTGGATCTTGTTGCGGAAGAAACGGAGGAACTCAGTGAAATCCGCGATGCGATCCGAGAGTGCGCGTACGCTGCGCCAATCCGACGCCATGTTTGCCGGAGGATGAGCTGCGATCTCACGCCACTCGGCGGCACGGTCCACGACCAGGACAACGTCGCGGATCTCCGCTGTTTCCAGAGTGGCTCCGGTGATCGCCGATTTTTTAACCAGCTGACCAATCTCGAGCAATCCGGAGAAATCAAAGCGCCCGCCGACGCGCCGAAATCCGCGAATTTCATGCGCCAGTTCCTGCTGGTTTTCAATCCAGGTGCGGTCGGTGGAGGGCGCAAGTTCGGCAATGCGTCGCTGGCCGAGCGGAGAGGAGGCGTACCCGCGTAGAAGCTCAAGCAGAGAATTGAATTCGAGCACGCGCGCTGAGCTGTGGATGAGAAGCGGCAATGACATCGAAATTAATGGTACAGGAAGGGCGGTGAAAACTATGGATGTGCGGCGAGGGTAATCAGATTATGCTTTGGCCGCACCCGCTGCCTGCGCAGCCGGTTCGGCGGGGAAACGCAGGACGAAAAGCGCACCGCCATCCGGTTTGTTCTGGCAGGTAATCTGTCCACCGTGGTCCTGAACAACGCCGTAAACCGCGCTCAGGCCGAGGCCTGTGCCCTTGCCGACCGGCTTGGTCGTGTAAAACGGATCGAAGACCCGCTGCGGCTCCCGGATGCCGGGACCCGTATCGGAAAATTGCAGAACGGCTTCGTGCCCTATGCGCTGGGCAGAGATCTTCAACGATCCTCCTCCCGCCTCTTCCAGCGCGTCGATCGAGTTCTCGATGATTTCTATGAATACCTGGAAGAGCTGGTTCGCATTTCCACGGACACGCGGAAATGCAGGGTCAATCAAAGTCTCGACCCGGATACGGCTGGTATGATGTTGCGATTCCATCATCTGCGCACTGCGGTGCAAGAGCACGCTCAGATCGACCAGCGCCTTTTCTCCAGGCCTCTGCTGAGCAAAACTCAATAAGTCTGAAACCAGATCGCGCGTCCGGCGCGCCTGGTTCACGACCTTGCGCACCAGCCCGTCCTGCTCGGCCGTCAATGGCTCATTCGACCACAGGCGTTCCGAGCAGCCCATGATCTCCTCCAGCGGGTGGTTGATTTCATGGGCTGCGCCGGCAACCAGACGACCAAGGGAAGCCAGCTTTTCCTTCTGGACCAGATGACTCTGGAGCCTCTGCTGGTTTTCGTATCCCAGTCGCGACTCCTTCAGCAGGCGCATCAGCGTCTGATCCTGAATGTATTGCCGCAGGAAGGCAAAGGCCCCCAGCACCAGCATGGCTGCCAGCACTGTAAATAACCGGAACATGCGCGACTGGGCCGGCGACTTGTCCCAAAGAAAGGTCCACAATCCTAGAATCGGCAGAGACAGAATTGCCAGCATCGACAACTGGGGCGTAATTTTCCTCAGGCTCCAATCTTTTGGCGGAGCGCTCTTTAACTCCCACCCGCGTGACGCCAACGCCGTTGCTACCATCCAGCAAACCGCGCCTGCCAGCGGAACGTCGTACAGGCTTCCCGAGTAATACGTGCCGTGGACTACGGCTTCATCGAGAGCCTGCGAGCCTAGAGTGTAGAGAGTTGCTGCCGCTAGAAAATTCAGGTAGACGCGCTTCCAGGCCCCGGAGCTTGTCCAGGCCGCGAATGCGAGTACAACCAGCAGCAAGATGTTTTCCACCTCGTAGAGCAGCACGTAATAGCGGTCGTAGGCCGCTACGTTCAGAACCACGTACTGGTCGGGGAAAACTATAAAGGCGTACAGGAAAACCCACCACACCAGCAACATCAGGAAGTGCAGGGTGCTGAGGTGGAAAGTGGATTCCTTTCGCTGCAGGTCCGGGCGCCAGACTACAGCGGCAATCATGGGGACGAGATGAAAGAAAAGAATTATGTCGGCGAAATATGGATCAGGTACGGGCCGGTGCTGGATCATCTCGCAAACCGCCCATGCTGCCTGATCGAAGGCCCACAACGAAAAGCCGAATGCCTGCAAGGCCCAAAAACTGCGCTCCACACCGGGCTTGGAAAGCGCGTTGGCCAATGCAACGGCCGCTGCCAGGGCCACAATCAGGAAACCAAAAACGTCTCCAAAGGCGGTCAACCCCGAGCTGGGGTGTGCGGTCAGGGACACTCCCGTGAAAGCCAGAGTGATCCCGGCCGCGGCAACAAACCAACGGTGGCGTCGGAACAGACTCATCCGACTATAAGTCTATGGGAGCCGATCCGGGATTCCGAGAGCAGAGTGGGATCCTGCCGGTTACTTTCGTCACATCTCGGGGCGCTGCGGTCCATAGGTGTCTATTTCTCTTGAGCATTTCGCTCGCGAACCTGACCGAGCGACACCGCACCTGAAGATGGTCTAGAATCGTCGAGAGAGCGCCTCGCACAGCTTCCTCGGTGAGAATCGTTCTCCAGTGAGCATCTGTCTCAGTGAGCACCATGGCATTCCCGATCACTCGCCTTCGACGTTTGCGCCGCACCGAAGAGCTTCGCAACCTGGTGCGCGAGACCCGCCTGACTCCTGACGCCTTCGTTTACCCGATGTTCGTGTGCCCGGGTGAAGGAGTGCGCAAGGAGATCCGCTCCATGCCTGGGGTATTCAATTTCTCCGTGGACGAGTCGGTGAAGGAAGCGCGCGAAGTCCAGTCCCTCGGCGTGCCGTCGGTGATCTTGTTCGGCCTCCCCGAAAAGAAAGACGAGGTCGCGACCGGGGCCTGGGCAGAAAATGGCATTGTGCAGCAAGCTGCGCGAGCGCTAAAGCGCGAGGTCCCCGGCCTCATTCTCATGGGGGACGTTTGTCTTTGCGAGTACATGTCTCATGGGCACTGTGGCGTCGTGAAGGCTACACCGCAGTCGTTGGGCGCGGCCGTGGTTACGCCTCCGATTGCGGCCACGGAATACGAAATCGTCAACGACGCCACCCTCGAACTGCTGGCCGCTACTTCGGTCTCGCTCACGCGGGCGGGCATCGACATCATTGCCCCTTCTGACATGATGGACGGCCGCGTCGCCGCCATTCGCAAGGCGCTCGACGAAGCGGGTTTTTTGAACACCCCCATTCTTTCTTATGCCGCGAAGTTCGCCTCCGGATTTTACGGACCTTTCCGCGAGGCCGCCGATTCCGCGCCGCAGTTCGGAGACCGGCGCTCCTACCAGATGGATGGAGCCAACCTTCGAGAGGCCATGCGCGAAATCGAAGCCGACATTGAGGAAGGCGCCGACATGATTATGGTCAAGCCCGCGATGCCATACCTGGACGTCATCGCTGCCGCCCGCGCCCGCTTCGACCTGCCGCTGGGGGCTTACCAGGTCTCCGGCGAATACGCCATGATCGAAGCAGCCGCCCGCAATGGTTGGATTGAGCGTGACCGCGTCATGATGGAATCTTTGACTTCGATCCGCCGCGCGGGGGCCAGCATCATCTTGACGTATTACGCCAAGGACGCGGCGAGGATGCTGGGGTGAGAAGCCGTCGAGGGCATGCTGGTCCAGCACCTGCTTTACGGAGCGCATTTCCCAAAGGGTTTTTGTAAGAACTCCTCGCTGAGCCGGTCGACAGCGCAAAGGGGAAAAGGGATCTTTCGACTGCGTGAAGGGATTCGCAAGACGAACCCCTTCACCTCCGCTCAAGATGACAGGCGCATGGGAGCAATAAAAGCAAAGTCAAAGGCGTCGGACAGAGCCTGCCCTGAGCTTGCCGAAAGGAGTGTCCGACTCACACGAGCCAGCCACAATAGACTACGCTCCCGCGGCGCCTTGCCCTTGAAACTTGACTTCGACCTGGCGGCGATCTTCGTCCGACACTTTGAACATGGCGCGCGGCTTCAGGTTCATGAAGCTGGCTACAAAGACTTCGGGGATCTGTCCGATGCGGGTGTTGTAGGTGTTGACATCGTCGTTAAAGAACTCGCGGCGATCGGCAATGTGTTCTTCGAGCTCCGTGATCCGATTCTGCAGCTTGAGGAAGTTTTCGTTGGCCTTTAACTGCGGATAGTTTTCCGACACTGCGAACAGACCGCGCAACGCGCCCGTCAGCCTCAGGTCGGCAGTCGCCTTCTGCCGGATGCTGGCGGCGTTCATCGAGGCGGCCCGCGCCTGCGTCACGGCCAGCAAGGTTTGCTGTTCGTGCTGCATGTAGCCCTTTACCGTCTCCACCAGATTGGGGATCTCGTCGTGACGCTGCTTGAGCAGCACGTCAATATTCGCCAAGGCGCGGTCGTTGTCGTTCTTGAGCCGCACAAGCCCGTTGTAGAGGATTACGGTGTAGACGAGAGCGCCCCCGAGGAAAAGGAAGAACGCTATCGCCGTAATAATGTTGCCGCCCATTCGCCGCCCTCCGCAAGACCTAGTGGACAACAGACCAGCCAGGCAGCGCAATCGTGGGAACCAACTTGATACGCCCACCCGATTGCAGGCTCGGCAAATGCTACTCGAAGAGAGAGTGATGCGCAAACAAACGAAAGGCCGACGCAATGGCATCGGCCTTCGGGGCAGCATGGGGAAGCGAGTCTCAGTCTTTACTGGGCTTTTTCGGGGTTAGGTCGCAGGCCTGTTTGACTCTCTCGAGGCTCAATCCCGCCGGAGAGAATTCTGCGATCTGCGGACCGCTTTTCGTTCTGACCTCCACCTTGAACATCTTCGCGCCGATCAGGCCGCGGGTGGTGCCTTTGTCCATAGAGAGGAAATGTCCCCGCACCCAGTTCCAGCCGTGACGGGTGTGGAAGTCGTCGATGCGGACCATCACTTCCATTTTGGGCTGGCCCCAAAAGCCAGGATGATCGGGGTGGCCGAGCCGGACGCCGGGGTTGAAGTCCGCCAGCGTCAGCTTGCCATCGGTGCAGAAGAGCTCGATCCTCGGCGGGTATTCCGGATCTTCGCGAAAGTAATTGTCGGCCAAGAGCTCGAATCGAACTCGCTTGGCTCCTGTCATTTTGTCTTCGGACTGAAACTCCATCCACTTGCCGCCGGCGCTGACGCCGTCCCTTTCGCCCTGGTAAGGGCTCATAGAACCGCTCTGAGCCGAGGCGGCCGAGACGGTCGCCACGGCGAGAATCAACACCGCGCAGAGAGATGGAATAGAGTGTTCTGCTTTATGAAAGAATCGCAATGCCTTCAAGGTTTCCTCCACACAAGAACTTTCCTTATTTGTATTGAACCCGGAGGACCGCTAATAAGTTGCTTCGAGAATTGCCCAAAGTTTCGTAGAGCAGCATCGCCGCCACGCACGCTCCAGACCCGCTGGGCCTTGGAGTGAACTCTTAGTGGGAGTCAACCTTAAGATCCAGGTAGACCTGGGGGCGGTCATCAAACTGGCCAACCGACTTTGTGTCACTCTTGTGGCCGTTGTACTGGGCGTAGACCTCGTAATCCACGGCGGTGGAGAGCGCGGGGAAGCGGTACGTACCGTCGGGACCAACGATGTATGTTTTTACGGCGCGCGTGCGCGTATTGGTGAGGTAGACCACAGCATTGGGAACGGGATTGTCCTGGCGGTCGAGCACCTTACCGTACAGCAGCCGTCCAGCAGCGTTGTCCTTCTTGTCGGGCGAGGCGTGAGCGACCGAGCCCAGGGCAACCAGCGTGCACACGGCAACCAGGACTACGGTCAGTAACCGTTTGTCATTCATGTAGGCCTCATTGTCTCACGGGGTCTTACGACGTCCCACGCCAAAGTGTTGAGGATTGCGGCGGGGCCTTCGCCAAGCTATTTTGTTAGATGCAAACTAAGGTCGACGCGCTCGTCGGCTTCCACATGCACCGGCACGTCCTGCACTGCGTGCAGCGGCTTTCCATCGACGGACTTGAAATTCTTGAGATCGGCCCATACTACGTAGTCGGCCTTGCCTGCGGCAATCCTCTGAGCGAATTCGCCGCGATGGTCGGAATAGAGTTCCCATCTCGCTTTTTTGTCCTGGATACGCCGGATCTTTACGTTGACGCCGAAGACTGGACGACCGTCCGGCCCCCAAACGGTGCCAAAGATTAAAGCGTAGGGCTGATTCGGTTTTACTTGCTTCTGGGCGGCAGTGAGGGGATCTCGCATGCCGATGGCGAAAAGGAGCAACAAGGCAAGGGATAGACTTGCGGGACGCAGAGAGCGCCAGCCTCTAGGAGTAGTCACCGTCTTCGCTTTCCTCTTCTTCTTCCTCCTCTTCGTATCCCTCTTCCACCGCTTTCAGTTCCAGCGGATTTGCAGTAACCACCTCAAAGTCGGTGCCGCACTCGGGGCAGGAGATAATTTCTCCCTCGTCGACTTCGTCTTCTTCAATATCCAGATTGGTCTCGCACTCCGGACACAGCATCACAAACCTCCCTTGCTTATTAGAGCCTACTGATAATATTTAATTCTCCGCAGCGGTTGGTCAAGAGCTGGGGACGGGCGACGCCACATTTTTCGGACCAAGGGTAATGTAGTGGTTTCCGGGGAGGTTCGCGAAAACTGAGTCCTGTCATGAAATCACGGCTTTTGCAATCCGCGATCTTGGTCGGAATTACGCTGGGACTGGTTGTGAACTGTCCCGCTCAGGGGAAAGAAACCTCAGCGCCAGGAATGTCCGACAAGGCTGTCCGCGACCCCAAGATCGCGGCGGCTCTGCAACAGGTCTCTGCGGCGCGTATTCAAGCCAACATCGAAAAGATGGTCAGCTTTCGCACGCGGTCGACGCTATCGGCGCAAGATCCGGCCTCGCTCGCGGCGGGACGAGGGATTGGCGCGGCGCGCGAATGGATCAAGGCCGAGTTTGAACGCTACTCCAACGACTGTGGCGGTTGCCTGGAAGTGAAGACCGACAGCTTCACTGAAGAGCCCGCCGACCGGATACCCAAGCCCACACAAATCACCAATGTTTATGCGGTCTTGAAGGGTACTGATGCGGAGAATACGAAACGCATCGTGCTGGTTACCGGGCATTACGATTCGCGGAACAGTGACACGCTCGACACCACTGGCGACGCTCCCGGCGCCAATGACGACGGCAGCGGCACGGCAGTCAGCCTGGAAAGCACGCGGGTACTCAGCCGACTGAAGTTTCCGGCAACAATTATATTTCTGGCCGTGGCGGGAGAGGAGCAGGGGCTGAACGGCAGCCACCACTTCGCCAAGATGGCCAAAGAGCATGGCTGGCAGATCGAGGCTGTCCTGAACAACGATATCGTTGGCGGGGACAAAAGCGCCGAGCAGGATCACTCAGTGGTGCGGGTGTTTTCTGAGGGCCTGCCGGCAGCCGCGACGGAGAGGGATACCAGCCGCATTCGCGGGCTCGGAGGCGAGAACGATTCGGGATCGCGTCAACTGGCGCGATATATCGCCGACGTTGGCCGAGCCTATGATGTGGGCGTGAAGCCAATGCTCGTGTTCCGACTGGACCGCTATCTGCGCGGCGGCGACCATTATTCCTTCAATCAGCAGGGATTTTCAGCCGTCCGCTTCACCGAGTTTCGCGAGGATTTTCATCACCAGCACCAGAATGTGCGCACAGAGAAGGGCATCGAATACGGCGACTTGCCGAAATTCGTGGACTTTGATTATGTCGCGCGGGTGGCCCGGCTGAATGCAGCGGCCTTAGCTTCATTGGCATCGGCGCCAGCGCCGCCAGCCGATGTCCATCTGCTGACGAAGGATCTGGAGAATGACTCCACACTCACCTGGACCGCGTCGCCGGGTGGGCGGGCTGCCGAATACGAGGTCCTGTGGCGGGCGACAACCAGCCCGGAATGGGAGCATGTCCAAAAAGTCGGCAACGCCACCCACACAACTCTGAAACTTTCTAAGGATAATGTCATCTTTGCAGTGAGGGCAGTCGATCGGGAAGGACATCGTAGTCTCCCTGTTGTGCCCGTGCCGGAACGCTGAAGCACCGGTGTGGCGTAAACTGTTAAGATGAATGACAAGAAAGCTTCACCGCCGAGGTGGTTGCACTTCCCCGCACCCGGCTAGCCACTCGAGTACTGCATGAACCGCGGACGCACCATCTCGCTGAGCCTGCCCCCCTTCACGCGCTGGGTGAAACGGCTCATTCTTATCTACGCTGCGATTTATCTGGTGATGGCGATACTGGAGATCGCCTCTCCCTATGGGCATGAATGGGTCCGCATCTACCTGGCGTTGATCCCGCGGCTGGTGGTGCATGGTTACATTTGGCAGCTGATTACGTATTCATTTCTGCACTTTGGGCTGCTGCACCTCATCTTCAATGCACTGGCATTGTGGATGTTTGGCTCGCAACTGGAAAGCGATTGGGGTTCGAATCGCTTTTTGGAATTCTATTTCTTCTGCACGGTGGCAGCCGCGTTAACTACGGTTGCCGTGGGCTACATGCACATCCCGGGGCTCTCGCCGATGACCACCACCATAGGGGCTTCGGGTGGCATCTACGGGCTTCTGGTCGCGTTTGGCGTGTTGTATGGCGAAAACGAGATCATGATGTTTCCCCTGCCGTTCATGATCAAGGCCAAGTACTTCATTTGGGGGATCGTGTTTCTTACGCTGGTGGGAGCGATTCAGGAGACCGGCGGCGTGGCGAATTTCGCGCACCTGGGTGGATTGCTGTTCGGATACTTGTATCTGAAGTTTCTGCCGCGGCGCGGACTAATGTATTCGGCGTCGGAGAACTATTTCAGCCTGCGTAATTCGTACTACCGCTGGAAGCGGCGGCGCGCAGCAAAGAAGTTTGAAGTTTACATGAGCAAGCATGACCGTAAGGTGGAGTTTGACGAGCACGGCAACTACATTCCGCCCGAGGAGGCGCCACGGAAGAGTAATGGCGGCTCGAAGTCTGGCTGGGTGAACTGAGCGGAGGCTCGCAGGCCTTAACCGTAGAGACGTAGCTTGCTACGTCTTGCGTGCGGCGCATCGGATGATGGCGGCCGAAACGGTGTCGGCGGCGTCTCGGCGGGCGGCGTTCCCGACGCTGGCGGCTGAGACGTTGCAAGCAACGTCTCTACAAAAAGTTTATGAATTCCTTCAACACTTCTTGCGGCAGGTCTTGCCGCCTTGCCTTCCCTTTAAATCCCAAGTCGTGACCGCCACTCTCGATCGGCAATAACTTCGTTTTCCCCGGGATTAGTTTTAGTGCCGTCTCTATTTCCGCGAGCGTACCGAAGGGATCACGCGTACCGTGAACGAATAGGGTCGGAATGTGCAGGTTGAAAAGATGCTGCGTCCGCAGCTGGTCAGGCTTTCGCGGGGGATGCAGCGGGTAGGAGAGCAGCAGCAGACCAGAGACAAGTTCCGGCTGTTCGGCACAGAGCATGCTGGCTTGTCGTCCGCCGTAGGAGTGTCCGCCGAGGAAAATGCGTCCAGAGATTAGTTTCTTTATCGTGGTGATGGCATTTCTCAGGCCGGCACGATCACGGGCGGCGTCGCCCGGTCCGGGCGGTCCGTAGGGCCTGGTCTGGCGATACGGAAGGTCGCAGCGTAGCACGGTGAATCCGGCGGTGGTGAAGACGTCGGCAAGTGCCACCAGCAACGGGGCGTTTGCGTTTGATCCGGCGCCGTGGGTCAGGATTAGGGCGTCGCCGGTAGGAGTTTCGGGATTGTGGAGATGGCCTCTAAGTGTCGGTTCAACGGACGAATTTGCAAAGGCCTCGACGTTTGACATAGTCAACGCGATTTCGTACCTGGAAAGTCCTCAACATACCTAGGCGTACCTGCCAACTCTGAGGTTATGCGGTCGCCACGAATCACCAGTCGCTCATTGGACGTCAAATGCAGCATGAGCTCTATCTTCCCACTGTGATCGAGCGGGAGTGGAACAACGTTTTCCAACTTCCGCTCGTTCAGGAGCAATTCGCCATCGCTGACGTCGTAGGGCAACTCAACTGCCTGTCCTTCGACGGATCCGGACTCGACAGACAGGATCACGTCCTGGACCCAGCCCGTACCGGGATCGACTCCCGGAACTCCTTCACTCTTGTGGATATAAGCAGACTGTAAAAGGATTTTTGTTCTCCCCCCGACAGACTCGACGGAAGCCAGAATAGAATCATGCAGCTCGATGGCGCTGTTAAGGGCTGAACGGGTCATGGAATCCTGATTACAAGGGCACACTCTCCAGCGTCTCGTAGACTTTCACGATGCGTATCTCGTTTCCCAGCCGGGCCCAGCAGCGAAGTACCTCGGGATCTTCCTGGGCGGTGCGGCGGGATTCTTCGGACGTCCAGTAACGCAGAAGAACGTACTGCGATTCGCCGTCGCGATACAGGCGATCGTGGCTGTATCCCTTGCTGGAAAGAATGGCGATCAGTTCCCGGATGGTAGCGAGCGAAGCCGATTCCATGTCGGGAAGCGGTTCGTAGATCGCCACAGATAGGATTTCCTGCGGCATACTGCGCGATTATAACTTGCGGCGGCGGGGTGCGCGGCGGCGTTGTGCAGGGAGAGTTGGGTGGCGGAGCGGCTTGCCATGGGCGGCGGCAACCGCTTCCTCGGCGCTGACCGAGTGCAGACGCATGAAGTTCGTGGATCCTGACGACTGGCGGGTGCCGGCGACGACTCCCAGCACATCTCCCGCTTGCAGCAGGCCGCGACGGAGCAGCTCCTGCTCGGCCGTTGTCACCATCTGTTCAGCCGATAGCGCGGGCCGGCAACGCACCGGATGCACTCCCCAATATAAGTTCGCGCGCTGCACCACTGGCTCCATGGGCGTGAAGGCATAGATTGCGGCTTTTGGCCGATACTTCGAAATCATTCGGGCTGTGTTGCCCGTCTCAGTGAATACCGCGATGGCGCCCATGGGGAGGTCTTCGGCCGAGTGTGCGATGGATTCGCAAATCGTCTCGGCAACCGAGAGCCCTTTGTGGTCACGACGGCGGCGAAGATGGATGAAATCGCCCATGTTGCTTTCCGCCTCGATGACGATGCGCGACATCATGGAGACGGCCTCGCGCGGATATTGGCCGGTTGCGGTTTCGGCGGAGAGCATGACCGCGTCGGTGCCATCGAAAATAGCGTTGGCGACGTCACTGGCTTCGGCGCGGGTGGGCCGTGGATTCTCGATCATCGATTCCAGCATCTGCGTGGCCGTGATGACCGGCTTGCGCCATGCCGCCGCGCGCCGGATGATGTGCTTTTGAATGACGGGAACTTTTTCGGGCGCGACTTCCACGCCCAAGTCTCCGCGCGCGACCATCACGCCGTCGGCCGCTTCAAGGATTTCCTCCAGATGGTCGACAGCCTGGGGCTTTTCCAGCTTGGCAATCACGGGAACGTC
>Ga0209488_10003190_pt1 | contig 13221 bp, 10 predicted proteins | sample Rivendell_Oct201_8_FD_188349 | JGI IMG/M metagenome (GOLD analysis project Ga0209488, IMG submission 188349) | Vadose zone soil microbial communities from the Eel River Critical Zone Observatory, Northern California, USA -... | ecosystem: Environmental > Terrestrial > Soil > Vadose zone >...
CCTTATGAAGGAAGAGCTGGGCGATCGTTGGCTCAGGCCGGCGTTGTTCAGGCTCGGGGCCAGCTCCTTGCTGACGGATATCGAGCGCCAGCTCGAGCATTTCGTGACGGGCCGTTACGCCGCCGCCCACCGCCATCCGATGGTGTAATGGCAACCGTCGCGAGGCTGTTCGAGACGATGGAGTATGGACCGGCGCCGGAAAGCGACGCGCCGGCGCTCGAGTGGATCAAGCAGCACGACAACGGGCGGTTCGGACACTTCATCAACGGCCGCTGGATCGCTCCCGCCGAAGGACAGTATTTCGAGACGATCAATCCCGCGACGAAGGCCGTCCTGGCGCGGGTCGCGCAGGGCAGCAACGCGGATGTGGACACGGCCGTCGCCGCCGCCAATGCCGCGGCGCCGGTCTGGGCCGGGTTAACGCCTCACGCGCGCGCCCGCTACCTGTACGCACTTGCGCGCGAGGTCCAGCGCCATGCGCGCCTGCTGGCGGTGCTCGAGAGCCTCGACAACGGCAAGCCGATTCGCGAAACCCGCGATCTCGACATCCCGCTCGTCGCCCGGCACTTCTATCATCACGCCGGCTGGGCGCAGCTCCGCGACACGGAGTTCCCCGGCTATGCGCCCGTGGGGGTCGTGGGACAGATCATCCCCTGGAACTTCCCGCTGCTGATGGTCGCCTGGAAAGTCGCGCCGGCGCTCGCGGCCGGAAACACCGTGATCATGAAACCCGCCGAGTTCACGCCGCTCACGGCGCTTTGTTTTGCGGAGATCGCCCAGGCGGCGGGTCTGCCGACCGGTGTGTTCAACGTGGTCACGGGCGACGGGGCGACGGGGAAAGCGCTCGTCGAGCATCCGGACGTCCAAAAGATCGCGTTCACGGGTTCGACGGAGGTCGGACGCGTTATCCGCAAGGCGACGGCCGGCAGCGGCAAGAAGCTGACGCTCGAGCTGGGCGGGAAAAGCCCATTCATAGTGTTCGAAGATGCCGATCTCGATAGCGTCGTCGAGGGCGTGGTGGACGCGATCTGGTTCAATCAGGGCCAGGTCTGCTGCGCCGGGTCGCGCCTGCTCGTGCAGGAAGGCGTCGCCGACAAACTGACCCAGAAGCTGCGCGCGCGGATGGAGAAGCTGCGCGTCGGTTCGCCGCTCGATAAAGCGGTGGACATGGGCGCGATCGTCGCACCGGTGCAGCTCGATCGGATTCGCGGTCTCGTGGAGCAGGGCGTGGAGGAAGGCGCCAAGATGTGGCAGCCGTCGTGGGCGTGTCCCATCGAAGGCTACTTCTATCCGCCGACGCTCTTCACCGACGTCTCGCCGGCCGCCACGATCGCGCAAGTCGAGATCTTCGGCCCGGTCCTGGTGAGCATGACGTTCCGCACGCCCAAGGAAGCCGTCGAGCTGGCCAACAACACCCCGTACGGTCTGGCCGCGAGCGTATGGTCGGAAAATATCAATCTCGCGCTCGATGTCGCGCCCAAGCTCAAAGCCGGCGTCGTCTGGATCAACTCGACCAACCTCTTCGATGCCGCGGCGGGATTCGGCGGCTATCGGGAATCGGGGTTCGGGAGAGAAGGTGGAAGGGAAGGGATGTGGGAGTACCTGAAGGCGGAATGGGAAGGTGGGAACGCGGAACGCGGAACGCGGAACATTGTCGCGGAGTCAGACGCACCTGTTCCGCGTTCCGACTTCCGCGTTCCGAGTTCCGGCGCTCTCCCGCCTATAGATCGCACCTACAAGCTGTTTATCGCCGGGAAGCAGGCGCGCCCCGACCAAGGTTACAGTCGCAAGATCATCGCACCCGATGGCCGCGTGCTCGGCGAGGTGGCCGAGGCCAATCGGAAGGACGTGCGCAATGCCGTCGAGGCGGCGCATGCTGCAGAGGGCTGGGGGCGCGGCAGCGGGCATATGCGCGCCCAAATCCTCTATTACATCGCGGAAAACCTGGCGACGCGCGCTGACGAATTCGCCGCTCGCGTCGGACGCCAGGAGGTCGAGGCGAGCATCGCCAGGCTCTTCACCTACGCGGCCTGGGCCGACAAGTGGGACGGCGCCGTGCATCATACCCCGATCCGCGGCGTCACGCTCGCGATGAACGAGCCGGTCGGCGTGCTCGGCATCGCCGCGCCGGACGAGGTCCCGCTGCTCGGCTTCATATCGCTGATGGCGCCCGCGATCGCCGTCGGCAACACCGTCATCGTGATCCCCTCCGAGCCGCATCCGCTTGCAGCGACCGAGTTCTACTCGGTGCTCGAAACGTCCGATGTGCCGGACGGGGTGATCAATGTGCTCACCGGTGCAAAGGATGCCTTGGCGAAAGTGCTCGCTGAACATGACGACGTGGAAGGGATGTGGTACTTCGGCGCCGCCGCCGGCGTGAAAGCGGTCGAGCTCGCCTCCGCGTCGAACATGAAGCGCACGTGGGCGACCGCGCGCTCACGCGACTGGCTCGACGCCCGGCAGGGGGAAGGGCGCGAGTTTCTGCGTCGCGCATCGGAAGTGAAGAACATCTGGATTCCGTACGGCGAGTAAACGCAACTCCCCGCCTATCAACGCGGTCCTGCACCGCGTCAATTACTCGGAAACCGATCAGATGGGCTTCGTCTACCACGCGAACTATCTCATCTGGATGGATATGGCGCGCACGGAGCATCTCCGTGAACGCGGGATGTCGTACAAGGAACTGGAGCAGCAGGGGACGTACCTCACGGTCACGGATGTGCATATTCGTTATCGCCAGCCGGCGCGCTATGATGATATGATTCGCATCCGCTGCTGGGTGCGGGACCTCGCCTCGCGGCGGGTGATTTTCGGTTATGCGGTGGAGCGAGCGGAGACGGACGAGCTGCTCGCCACCGGCGAAACTTCGCTGATCGCATTGAACCAACAACAGACACTTTCGCGCCTTCCGGAGCACGTGTGTGAGCTGCTCGAACCCACGGCAGACCCGGTTCGTCTCTAGTCTTTTCCTGGTTGCCGCGTTGCTGGCGGCACGGCCGGTGCTTGCACAACAACCGGCCCCGGCCGCGGATGAAACCACGGTTGGCGTACTCGCCGGAGTCCTCGCCGCTTCGGATGCCCGCCGCTTCGATCTCGCCGCGCTGCGCGAGGCGTTGAGCCACCCCAATCCCGCCGTGCGTCGTCAAGGCGCGCTGGCCGCTGGACGGATTGGCGACCCGGCCGCGATCGATCTGCTGCTCCCAGTGCTCAACGATTCCGTGCCTGGCGTCCAGGCAGCCGCGGCCTTCGCGCTCGGATTGCTCAAAGACGCTCGCGCGATCCCCTTCCTGCTGGACAAGGTCCGCGCCGTTTCGTCGGCGGAGCAGGGCGCATCGCAGCTCGAAGCCGTGACGGCGATCGCCAAGATCGGCGGGGACGATGGCGCACGCGCTCTGAGTGATATCCTCGCGGCCGGATCACCGGGCGCTGCGACGCCCGTCGTGAATGTCGCGCTGCTCGAATCGTTCCGGCTGGGCACACGTGCACCCGTCGCCGAGCTGGTCCGCTTTACCGATGCCTCCGATCCGGCGATGCGGTGGCGTGCGCTGTATACGCTCGCGCGCCTGCGTGCAGCCCCCGGCGCGGCGCCACTGATTCGTGCGCTGAGCGATCGGGACGTGCAAACACGCACCGTGGCCGCGCGGGGGTCGGGGAAGGCCTTGCTCGACAGCGCGCGTCTCGACCCACGCGATGCCGTCGCCGCCCTGCGCCGGCTGCTCAATGACCCGGACGCGCATATCCGTATCAACGCATTGCGCTCGCTGGCATCCTTCCGAGATTCGGCACTTGCGGTCGCGGTCGTACCGCTCGTCGCCGATCGCGACGTCGGCGTAGCTGTGCAGGCCGAGACGACGCTGGGAGTGTTGCGGGGCGCCACGGCACTCGCGGCACTGCGCCCGCGGCTCACGAACAGCGTCTTTGCGCTCAAACGGCAAGCGCTCATCGCCGTCGCGCAGGCCGATAGCGGTGCCGGCGTGGCTGCCGCGATTCCGGTGGGGAAAGATCCGGATTGGCGCTGGCGTAGCGTCGCCGCGGAGGCGTTCGGCGCCGCACGCGCGCGCGATCGGCTCGAAGGTCAGCTTGGCGACCCCGACGGGCGTGTCGTCGCGCAGGCGCTGCAAGCGCTGCAGCGTATCGTGCCGGCGGATGATTCGTCGCTGCTCGCGCGCGCGCGGGCACTGCTCACCCATGCGGACCCGGCTGTACGGAGCGTGGCTGCCGATCTCTTGGCGCGCCATCCCAACGTCGACGACGTCGATCCTTTGGTGGCCGCCTACGCCCGCGCCGAGGGCGATCCGTTCAACGACGCGCGCTTGTCCGCGGTCTCCGCCCTCGGCGGCATCGCTGCGTTGTCTCCGACCGGCCGCCAGCGCGTTGCAGCCCGGTTCGTCGCAGTGACGCCTCGTCCCGACGACTATCTCGTGCGCCGGCTCGCCGCCGATACGCTCCCGGACACGAAGGATGCCTGGGGTCCGGTCCTGCCGATCGCCACGGGCCGCACGCTCGCTGATTATCGCGATATCGCGCGCCGCTGGCTCGCCCCCGCGCTGGCGGGTACCAACCCGCACGTATTCCTGGAGACGGATCGCGGTACGCTCGACATCGAGCTGCTCGCCGCCGAGGCCCCGCTGACCGTCGCGGCGTTCATTGATTTGGTTACCCGCCGCTACTTCGACGGCACGCGGTGGCATCGCGTCGTACCGAACTTCGTGGTGCAGGATGGTGATCCGCGCGGCGACGGCTGGGGCGGTCCCGGTTTCGCGATTCGCGACGAGATCAATCCCGTCCGCTACGACGTGGGCACCGTCGGCATGGCACTTTCGGGACCGAACACCGGAGGCAGTCAGTACTTCATCACGCATTCCGCGCAGCCGCACCTGGATGGGATCTACACCATCTTTGGGCGCGTCGTCGGATCGGGCAGCGCCGCTGTGCTGAACGCGATCGGGCAGGGCGATCGCATTCGGAGCATTCATAGATGAAGCGATGGGTCTGTGCCATCGCCGTGGTGATGGCGTTCGCTTCCTCACTCTCCGCCCAGTACGGCTATTTCGGGCAGAATAAGATTCAGTACCGCCGCTTCGATTGGCGGGTACTGCGCGGCGAACACGTCGATCTCTACTACTATCCCGAAGAGGAAGAGCTGGGTCGCGTCGCGCTGGCGTACGCGGAAGACAGCTACGACGCGCTCGAGCGGCGCTTCAACCACGCCGTCACGCGACGCATCCCCTTGATCGTGTATGCCTCGCACAACGATTTCGAGCAGACCAACATCCTGCCCTTCATTCCGCCCGAAGGTTTGCTGGGCGTTACCGAATTCCTAAAGCGACGGGTCGCGCTGCCGTTCCGCGGCAGCTACGCCGAGTTCCGGCACACGATCCGCCACGAGCTGGTGCACGTTTTCCAGCTGAGCCTCGCGTCGCAGACGTTCGGGCGCTACCCGCGCTTCCGGCAGGTCGGAATGCCGCTGTGGTGGACCGAAGGTCTCGCGGAATTCTTCTCGGCGGGCGAAGACAGCCGCGACGAGATGGTGCTCCGCGACATGACGATCGCGGGGCGTCTGCCCGGCTTGCCGGACCTCTATTATGCCTACGGTGGGCTGGTCTATCCGGTCGGCGGCAGCATCCATCGGTTTCTGGCCGAGCGCTATGGCGAGTGGCGCATTCTCGAGCTGTACAACGACATCTGGAAATACTCGAGCTTCGACGGTGCGCTGGCCGGTGTGTACGGCCGCACGATCCACCAGCTGTCCGACGAATGGCAATACTGGATGCGGCAGCACTACTATCCTGCCGTAACCAGCCAGCCGCCGCTCGCCATTACGGCACGCAAGCTCACCGAGCTCGCGATCAAGCCGACGGCGTATCAGCTACCCGGCGATACGGCGCCGTCTTTCCTCTTCTTCTCGCCGTCGAGCGGCTACACGACGATCTACGCGCAAAATCTCACCGGGACGGGGCGGCGCCCGGTGGTGCAGGGTGAGCGCAGCGAGCAGTTCGAATCCTTCCATTTCTTCGAGTCCCGGATCGACGTGAGTCCCTCGCCGCACGGCGTCGCGGTGTTCAGCAGCAAGTACGCCGAGCGCGACGCGCTTTTCTTCTGGGATCTGAAGCGCGGCAAGGTGGTCGGTCGCTATCAGTTTCCGGAGCTCGTATCGATTCTCTCCCCGAGCTGGGCGCCGGACGCCAAGAGCGTCGTGTTCAGCGGCCTGTCCGTCTCCGGCTACTCGGATCTCTATCGTCTCTGGATCAAGGATCCCGGCGATTCGCTGGGCGCCGGACGCCTGGAGCGGCTGACGTCCGATCGATACGAGGATCTCGACCCGACCGTCAGTCCGGATGGCCGGACCGTCGTGTTTTCCTCCGATCGCACGCCCTTCGGCAGAAGCGGCGCGCACAACCTGTTCGCGCTCGACTTGCCGAGCGGCGCGATCCGCTACCTGACCTATGGCGATTGGCGCGACGAGGCGCCGCGCTGGGGCGGAGGGCGCATCTACTTCGCCTCCGATCGCGACGGCACGTTCCAGGTGTATTCGATCGACTCGGCAGGGACGGGGCGCCGCGAGACGCGAACACTGAATGGAGCGTTTGACCCGCAGTGGGTGGCGGGCGCGCACGGCGGCCTGCTGTTCGGCGGGTTCGCCGACCTCAGCTTCAATATCTATGTCGCGCCGCCGCTGAACGACGCGACGAGCACGTTCACCCTGGCGAATGCCGACAGCCTGCCGGCGGCGGCGTGGGTATGGGATGAGCTGTCGCACCCGCAGTACGCGCGTGCCGACGGCGCTCCGTACGAGCGCAAGTTCAGTCTCGACTTCGCCGCGGGCGATGCCGCCGTCGCGCCGGGCCTCGGCTCGGCACAGGGTGCGGTCTTCGTGTTCAGCGACTTGCTCTCCGATCATCAGGTGTATCTGTCGCTGTCGTCGTTTCAGAGCGCCGGCTTCGGCAGTCTGGTCGACAACATCAGCGGCTCCGCGTTCTACTTGAACCAGTCGCGCCGCATCAACTGGGGCGTGGGCGCGTTCCGCCAGCGCGGCCTGTTCTACGAAGGCGACTTCAATTCGCTGTTCGAGGAGAAGTCCTGGGGCATGTTCGCCCAGGTGCGCTATCCGTTCACGCGCTTCCGCCGCATCGTGGGGGAGTATCGCCTCGAGCGCTCGGATCGACTCGACATCCGGACCAATGATGTCGTCGAGCCGCGCCGCGTCGGTTGGTTGGCGTCGAATTACCTGACGTACGTCAAGGACAACACGCTCTGGTTGCCGACCGGCCCGATCGACGGGGAGCGCTACAACTTCACGACCGGCCTCGTGAACGATCTGAGTCACGGCCGGTTCGACTCGTGGGTGGTATCGGCGGACTGGCGCAAGTACGTGCGGACGTCGCTGCGCAGCGCCGTCGCGCTGCGGGTTCAGGGATACGCATCCGGCGGCGAGCGGCCGCGGCGCATCAGCATCGCGGGCTCGTGGGGACTGCGCGGCTATCCGCAATACGGCTACGTGGCCGGCACGCGCGCGTGGCTCGTGAACGCGGAGTACCGGTTTCCCATCTTGGACTTCTTGACGATTGGATTTCCGTTCGGCGCGGCGCGCTTCCCGGGCGTCCAGGGCGCGCTCTTCGTCGATTACGGACGAGCGTGGTCGAAGACGACGACGAATCGTGGCGTCCTTGGGGCGAGTGGACTGGGGCTGCGGATGCCGATCGGCCCTCCGCTCGTCCTGCGACTCGACCTCGGGTACCGGCTTGCAACGACGAGTCTCGACGCGTACGGGTTGCCGGCGAGCACCCACAACGGACGCTTCGTGGACTTCTTCTTCGGCTTCAACTATTGACCCGGCGACGTGCCTTTTCCTACATTGGCGCCTGTGCACTGCTGGCGGCCTGTCCCGGATATCACCCACCGGCGCCGCTCGTGCCGATGGCTCTGGCGCCGGCGAGTCGGGACAGCGCGGCGGCATGGGCCCGAACAACCCTGCCGCACACGCCTGCGCTGATTCGATTTCGATGGCATTATCAAGACGAGCGGGTCAAGTACGCGGGGCGCGGCACGGTCCGGATCGCTCCGCCCGACTCGCTGCGATTCGATTACGTCGGGCCGCTGGGTCTCGGCAGCGGGGCGGCGGTGATCGTCGGCGACTCGGTGCTCTGGGCGGATCCGGAAAAGGATTTTCGCTCGCTGGTGCCCGCGATCCCGATGCTGTGGGCGGCGTTCGGAATGATGCGGCCGCCGCCCGATGATGCGGCCGTGTTCGGCGCGCAGATCGTGGATTCGGTGCGACAAATGCGGCGCATCGTATGGCGGTTCGCGCAGCCGGAAGATACGCTCGACTACGCGCTGACCCTTCCCGACAGCACGGGTCGCGGGGAGAGGGGATTGCTGGAGGCCGAGTGGCGGCGGCGTGGGAAAATGGTGGCGCGCAGCTGGTCCCGAGTCGACACGTTGGCGCATCCCGCGAGCGCACGCATCGATTTCCCGGATGCTTCGGGAGGAGCACGGTTTGAGCTTACCGTTGTGGCGTTCGATACGACGCAGGTTTTCCCGCCGGCTATCTGGCGCAGTCGTCGCTAGTGCGGCGTGTCTTTCACTTGCGGGCTGCGTGTACGGATTTGCGGGCGGCACGCTGCCGAACGTCAAAACCGTCGCGATCCTGCCGTTCGACAACGATACGCCCGAACCCCGACTGACCGCCGAAGTGAGTGACGCCGTGCGCCAGGCGCTCGAAGGCCGCCTTGGTCTCCGCGTGGCCACCGAGGCGACGGCCGACGCGATCGTCCGCGGCCGCGTGGTGCGTTACGATCCCGACGTGCCGCAAAGCGTGCAGGCGGGTCTGGGGCAGGTGACGGTGACCAAACGCAAAGTGCAAATCATCGTGGATGTCGAGATCCTCAATCAGCGTGAAGGCACGACGGTATGGAAGCGGCAGGGGCTCTCGGTAGACGGTGACTACGATCCCCCCGCGGAGGGAGAAGGGCGGAAGCTGGCGCTCGCGAAGCTGGTCCAGCAGATCGTCGACGGGGCGCAGTCGCAATGGTGAAGCTCCTCGGCTCGCGGCGTGGTGCCAGCTCGAGCGGGTGTCTGCTCTCGCTGCTCCTTTTCGTCGCGGTGCTGTACTACGGCGTGAACATCGGCGAGGTGTATTTCCGATACTATCGCCTGCTGGACGAAATACAGACCGAGACACGCATCGCGTCCGGCCTCGACGACGGCACAATTCGGCGCCGCATTCAGAGCGCGATCGAAGAAATCGGGCTGCCCGATTCGGCCGGCGGTCGTCCGCTGCAGATTCGGCGCACGGCGTCCCCGCGGGAGATCGTCATCGAGACGCGCTACAGCGAATCCGTGTCGCTCCCCTTCTTCAATCACAACTTCGCGTTTCATCCCAAGGCTACGCAGCCGCTCTGAACACGGCCGCCAAGGTTCGTACGCCCGAGGCCGCCGCGACCTGGCGCGCCACGCAGAGGCGAGTCGTTTTCACCAACGGCGTCTTTGATCTGCTTCATACGGGGCACGTCGCGCTGCTCGAGGCAGCGCGCGGCGAAGGCGATGCCCTCATCGTCGGGGTCAACCGCGATGCCTCGGCGCGGCGGCTGGGGAAGGGGCCGGACCGGCCGGTCGTCTGCGAGACCGAGCGGGCGCGCCTGATTGCGGCCCTGGCGGCGGTCGATTGCGTCGTCCTCTTCGATGACGACACGCCGCTCGCCTTGATCCGCTTGTTGCGCCCCGACGTGCTGGTCAAGGGCGCCGACTACCCGCGCGAAGCCATCGTCGGCGCGACCGAAGTGGAAGGCTGGGGTGGGCGCGTCGTGCAGGTGCCGCTCCTCAAGGATAAGTCGACGACGAACCTGCTCGAGCGGCTGCGGCGCGGTTGATGAAGCTGCTCGTCGGAACGCGCAGCCCTGGGAAGACGCGTGAGATTCGTGAGTTGTTCGCCGGACTCCCGTTCGATATCTCGTTTCCTGCCGATCGATTGCTTCAGCCGCTTCCCGAAGAAGCCGATCTCGAGCGGAGCATGAGCTACGCGGAGAACGCCGTTGCCAAGGCCCGCTACTACGCCACGCGCAGCGGCCTGCCCGCCGTCGCCGATGACTCCGGTATCGAGGTCGACGCGCTCGGCGGAGCGCCCGGTCCGCGCTCGGCGCGCTGGTCCGCGACCGGCAGCGATGCCGAAAACAGTACGCTGTTGCTCGAGCAGTTGGCGGGGCTATCCGACGACAAGCGCACCGCTCATTACCGCTGCGTGGTGGCGTTCATCGCGACGCCGAGCAGCGTGCCGGAAATCGTCGAGGCCACGTGCGACGGTGTGATTCTCCGGGAGCCGCGAGGGACGGGAGGCTTTGGCTACGATCCGCTGTTCTACTCGGATGAGCTCCGGATGACCTTCGGTGAAGCACCGGCCGCCGCGAAGCACCGCGTGTCGCACCGCGGCAGGGCGTTCCGAGCATTGATCGAGGTGCTGCTGCGCAGAATGTCAAATGATCAATGATCATTGATCATTGGTCATTGGTCATTCTAGATTGGACGTTCGCCGTCAGGCGTTCGGGGTGTGGCGCAGTCCGGTAGCGCGCCTGGTTTGGGACCAGGAGGTCGCGGGTTCAAATCCCGCCGCCCCGATTCACCCGTCGACCTGCGCTCGCAGGTACTTCTCATAGCAGTCCTCGCAGACGCCGTGGCTGAACCGCGCCGCTGACCGCTGTTCGACGTACCGCTCCAGCGGCGTCCACACGCCGTCGGTGTCGCGAATGCGCTTGCAGTAGCTGCACATCGCGAGCAGGCCTTCCAGCGTCATCAGCTCTTCCCGCAGTCCCAAGATCCGCTCGGCCACTTTGAGGCGCGCGACCAGCTCTTCGGGGACGATCGGCTTCGTGATGAAATCGTCGACTCCCGCTTGCATCGCTTCCAGAAAATTCCCCAGTCCGGTGCGAATCGTCTGCATCATAAAGTAGGTGTACGGGCCGGGGGGTCGGGAGCGGATCTTGCGGCACAGCTCGATACCGTCCATCGCCGGCATCAGCCAGTCGGAAACGATCACGCGATGGCGGGCGACCATCCACAATCCCCAGGCATCGACGCCGTTGTCCACCGCCGTCACCTCGTGACCCTGTGCGGTGAGGATCGCGGTCAGCGTCTGTCCTGCGACGGCGTCGTCCTCGGCGAGCAGAATTCGCATCATTCCTCCGTAAGAGAGACGCGCAGCTGCTGACGGAGATAATCGATCACGCTGTGAGCGAGGGGACTGACATTTTCAAAGACGTCCTGCGCTTCCTGAATCTCACCCGCGCGGGCGCTCGTTTCGACACGCTCGAGCAGCTCGGCCAATGTTCGAGCGCCGATGGTAGCCGATGCCCCTCGGAAGACGTGGGCAGCCTTGGCCATGTCTGCGCCGGATCCGATGGCCGCCGCCGCGGCAAGCGCCGCGAGCCTATCGGGCGCCTGCCGCACGTACGTGTCGACGATGGAATACAACGCCTGCTCGGCGCCCGCTTCACGCAGCGTCGTGCGGAAGCCTTCGAGGTCCACGGGCGGCGTTGCGGCTTCGGCCGGCGGTGCGACGGCTCCCTTCGGCTCGGCCGTGCCTTCTACCAGCGCGAACAGCTCGTGCGCCCTGAACGGCTTGGCCAGATAGTCGGTCATCCCATGCGACAGACAGCGTTCGCGCTCACCGGACAGCGCATGGGCCGTGAGACCGATAATCGGCAGATCCTTGCCCTTGGGGAGCGCGCGAATCGCATGCGTGGCTTCGAAGCCATCCATCTCTGGCATTTGGATGTCCATCAAGACGACGTCGTAGTCCCGCTCCTTGACGGCTTCCACGGCCTCGCGGCCGTTGCTCGAGACGTGCACTTCGTGCCCGCGTTTGACCAGCATCGCCACGGCGACCTGCTGGTTGACGGGGTTGTCCTCCGCGAGCAGCACCCGCATGGTCTTGCGCGACTCCGCGATCGTGTGGCGGGTGACGACTTCCGGCGTCCCCGCTTCACCCGGAGCCCCCGCGAGCACGGTGCCGAGGGCTTCCAGCAGGTCGCTGCGGGAAATCGGCTTGGTGAGGTATCCCCGGATACCGAGCTCGCGGCAGCGTTCACCATCGCCGCGCTGGCCGGCGGACGTCAGCATCAACAGGTTGGTCCGTTTGATCTTCTTGTCGGCGCGCACGGCGGTGGCGAGCTGGAAGCCGTCCATGTCGGGCATCTGGACGTCGAGGATCGCAAGGTCGTAGCGGACGCGGCGCAGCGCCTCGAGTCCCTCCGCTGCCGTCGCCACCTCGTCGACGTTGATGCCTTCGGCGGCCAGCATCTCGCGCAGGATGCGCCGGTTCGTCTGGTTGTCGTCGACGATGAGCATGCGCCGGCCGCCGAGCGCCGCGAGGCCCGAGGTGCGAACCGGCGAAGCCGTCTCGACGGGCAGCGGGAGCGTGAAGCCGAATTCGCTGCCACGGCCCACCTCGCTCTTCACCGCGAGCTCGCCGCCCATCAGGCGGACCAGCCGTTGCGAGATCGCGAGGCCGAGGCCGGTGCCGCCGTAGCGGCGCGTCATCGTCGAGTCGGCCTGGGTGAATTCCTTGAAGACGGCGCTGATGTGCTCAGCCGCGATGCCGATGCCGGTGTCCCGCACGGCGAAGGTGAGCTGGGCTGTGCCGTCGGTCGCGGCCGCGCTCACCGAGATCACGACCTCTCCGGCTTCGGTGAACTTGATTGCATTACCGATCAGGTTCACGAGCACCTGGCGCACGCGCGTGGGGTCGCCCCGCACCGCGCGCGGCACGTCAGCGGAGACTTCCGCGAGCAGCTCGAGGTGCTTTTCACGTGCGCGCACGGCGAGCAGGCTGGCGGTCGCGTGTACCACCTTCGACACGTCGAACGGGATCGATTCGAGCTCGAGGTGCTCCGCCTCGATCTTGGAGTAATCGAGGATGTCGTTCAGAATCATGAGCAGTGCTTCGGACGACGAGCGCACCAGCTCGAGCGCGCGACGCTGCTCGGTCGACAGCTCGGTATCGAGGATCAGCTCCACGAAGCCGAGCACCGCGTTCATGGGGGTGCGGATTTCGTGGCTCATGTTCGCGAGGAACGCCGAGCGGGCGCGCGCAACGCGCTCGGCCAGGTCGCGGGCCTCGCGCATCACCGCTTCCGCCTGCTTGGCGGCTCCCTCGCTGACCGCGAGGCGCGCCGTCACCTGGAGGTGATCGACCAGCGTCAGATGCGCGCGCCGTGCGACGAGAATCAT
>Ga0209488_10003191_pt1 | contig 13220 bp, 13 predicted proteins | sample Rivendell_Oct201_8_FD_188349 | JGI IMG/M metagenome (GOLD analysis project Ga0209488, IMG submission 188349) | Vadose zone soil microbial communities from the Eel River Critical Zone Observatory, Northern California, USA -... | ecosystem: Environmental > Terrestrial > Soil > Vadose zone >...
GCCGCCCTGTTGCGCAGCGAGGAGAGCCGGAAAGAACTGAACCAACAGTACAATATTGCGTATCAGCCTCGCACCTCACATGCAAGGAAGGCCTGGGACCCACCTCTATTACTCTATTCGCTTCCGCGCTCGCAAGGAGAGACAGGGATCTTACGGAAGGGAAAGGTTCGAGCGAACCAGGAAACACAAAGTGCCCATCGAAAGACAGCTTCTCGGGCCGGAGCCGTGACAACCACTGCCACAGTCCCAAGGGGAAATTGGTGGACGGTGGGTATTCTTCTGTTCCTTCAAAAACGACAGAAACGACGCCACTGAGTGTGTCCAGCGTTCCGAGAAGAACAGGTACAAGAGCGGAATCAAAAGGAGCAGGGCCATTCTCCTCTTCCGGATCCACCCATTCGATGAAAATGCTGCGGCCCACAGGCTGGCCAAAGTCGACTATTCGAAGCTCTCGGACAAAAGCAGCCTTTTCCCGAAGATGGTCGAGACGGGTGTGAAAGGCGTCCTCGTTCCATTTTAGGAGGGACGTGCCGGTGAGGAAACACGTAGGACCTGGGCCGGGGCAATCGACATCACGTTCTTCGCGTAGCTGAAGCCTATATTTCCGGAAAATGTTTAGGACAGTGGCGGCGTGGAGGTACCTGCAGACCAGCGAGAGGTTATTCAGCTGGAGGAAGCGGTGGTGACGGTCTCCGGAGGATTCTAGAGACCATTCGATGATGTCGAGAAGGATTTCGAGTGGAACGTCACAGAACTTGGCCATGTCGTAGAGAGATACGGAAAACCTCAGAAATGTAAGCGATGAGGACATGGAAAGTGCGATTTTAGAGGAAACTAAAGCACAACATTTGTGTTCGAGTGTTCCACAATCAAAGGAATGAGCAGAAAGGAGGTATTGTTAGTATTATGGTCACGGTAGAGCCCCTGAGTGAGACTATCTTGTGGCCTGTGGTGTGACCCGCTCGAATCGCCATGATGACCGGAAGAACAATCGGCGAGGGCCCGTAAGTCTTGGCTTGGCTTGGTCACGACTTCGGCCCGGGCGTAGAGAGCCCGGGAACTTGCCGGAACGAGTTGAACCTGGACCAATTAAGCCCGGTAATCTCGTTGGGTGGAAGAGATATAAGTAACTTACATCAGGAAACCTGCCACTTACTTTATTGGACTCGTACGAGTTGAAAAGTTGAAAAGTTGACAAGGAACCTAGAATCCAAAAAAAAATTGATTCTCAAATTCATTTTCAGGAGGAGCGAAGCACAACACCCCCCCCCCCTTTTTTTCTTTTTTCAAAAAGTAGACCAGTAAAAAAGCTGATGGATAATTTCCTGATGTACCTCTGATGTGAGGTGGTATCAGGAATTTAAGACTTGGGCTCAGGACAGCAGCGTGGTAGCACGACACACTGCGGGCATTTTCCAATGTAATTCAATTCAGTCAGCTATTTTGTGAGATCTGATTGGTCAGATTTTTGCAACTGAGTTGGATTTCATTGGAAAATGCCCACAGTGACAACTTGAATAACTTCATGTTGTGCCCAGAATGGGAGCGCTGTCGGTGGCCGAGTTGTTCATGCAAAAATTACTGTTCGTAGACCTCGCCGGAAGGCCGAGGGCCCACTGTACTCGCGGGTAGAAAATGTATTCGACATTGATTAAAGAGATGAGGACGTAAGGAGTATTAAAGTATTTCCAGTTGTGTAAATTAGCTATAGGACAAATAGGCGCGGACGAGAACGGGTGGACGAAGGGAGTATTTTCGGCCCTTCCAATACGATAGAAATGACGTGTGTATCCAGGGTTTCGATTCGAGAAGGGAAGGTACCAGGGTAGTATCAAAGGGAGCGGGTACTCGTGCATTCTCTCTCCCCTCCTCCGAGTCGAGAGTGCTCACGGGTGCCGCAGACTACAGGCTGACCGTGGTCAACCACACGGACTTGGAGTTCGTGAAAAAAAAAAGGCAACTTTTCCTAGAGACGGTCGATCCACGCGCGAAGAACGTCCTCGTTCCGCGTCAGGAGGGCGTCACGGACGTGCCGGTGAGGACACACTCTCCAAGACGACCGTCGTAGTAGCGGGGCCGAGTACTAGTGGCCTCACGATCGTGCGCTTCGCGCAGCCGACTCGCGATGTCGTGAAGGTACTGCCAGTGCCATGGCAGGCCAATGCTCATCGAGAGATGGCTGAGTTCAGTTGGAGGCACCCGCCACGGCGGTCCACGAAACGTCTTCAGAGACCAGTCGAAAACGTCGAGAATGGCGTCGGGTGCCGGTGGGAGTCGGAGGCCATGGGAGGTCACGGAATTTTTGGCCATGATGTCGACCAGTCGAGAGAGAAGTGAGTGGTAACAAGGACAAGTGACTGGATTTACTATGAAGGACGCAACATTGCATACCACAGAGGTAGCTCTTTATTCTTGATGAAACAGTAATCCAGGATGTGGCACTGGCAACAGAGGCATTCAATCGTGGTCGTGTGTTAAAGCCATCGCCCCAGGCTCTAGTTGGAAAGCGGGGCCCGCTTCTACTCCACGTCAGTTCCCCACCCCAAGCCATGGAGCGGAATTGCAAGTCAACTAGTCTAATCGACGTTTGGAGCAAGAGGAAAGTGGGCCAGTGACTCGGATGGGCCAAGTGAATGGCGTGGCACAGCCAAGACCGTCACCGTTTCCCCGCCAGCTTCCCGGGCCTACTTTCGCCAGTCCTGAATATCAGGTTTTTCATACGCTTACTGTATAGTACGTGGAGATCGTACAAGGTACGTGAGACACAGACAACCTCGGTGGATGGGTCCGAGTCGTCCTTTATTGTGTGTGTGGGTATTTGTTATATAGATGCCCCCATCTTTTTCCCCCTCCATCCGCACCTCCTTTCTATAAATACCATGACGTGGCGAGAGAGAGAGAGAAACACCGGCGCAAGCAAGCAGAGCAAGGAAGAGATCAGGACAGCAATAGGACGGAGACACAAACCGCACACGATCGATTCGATCGCATCCCCCTCACCTCACTCACTCACCTCACACCAGCGCCTTCACCAGCATCCCCTCCAACCGACAATACTCGGGCACGATCGCCGCATACGCCATGAACGCGTCCACATCCGGCTCCGCGACCTTTGCCAGACCGACCTGCGTCTCAGCTTCGCTCGTCGGCAATGCCGTAACTGGCACCAGCGCGGCGGTAGACGACGATGAAGCCGCCGCAGCTTCGCTGGCTGCTTGGCCCGTGATAGTCGTCGTCGTCGTGGCACCCCCCAAGTCAGGGGTCGTGAATGCGGATGAGGGGAGCGCCCCGCTCGAGCTCGTAGCGGACGTTCCCGTGGTCGCCGTCGCCGTGCTCGAACCCGTCGTGGTACGTAACCGCGCGGCGAGCTCCCCTTCACCAAACGCGTCACCGCCGAGGCGCTCCATCTCCTCCAGCGCGTCCTCTTCCTCTTCCTCCTCCAGTACTGCCGCGCCGAAGCCGGTGCGCCGGGAGCCGTAGGGTGTGTTGGCCCCGCTGCCCACCGGCGTCTCCCCACCGATATGCGTACGGACAGGGGTGCCACCACTTGCCACCCAGCGCTTCGCAAGCAGTCGCCGCACCTCCTCCTCGAAGCTCCCCCGGCCCGTACCACGTTCTTTACCCCAAACCCATCTTGCGACGTATGCCCCGCCCAAGGCTGCTCGCCCGGGGTATCCCTTGGCCGGCGCGTTGCGGTGAGGCGTAATTTGGGCCGAGTCGAGCTGAGTCGTCGCGACGAAGACAGGGGCGTTGAACAGCTCGCTGGCAAGCGATGCAACCGCCGGGAAATTGATTGCAGCACCCGTCGCAAGGATTCGCGCGGGCAACGCGGATGAGTCGTACGGGTCGAATGATAAACCCAAGCCAGACCCTCCTAATGGGCTGATACCCGGTGTCCCCGTGCGCTGACCAGGTCCAGGAGATGCCGCCGAGCTGCTCGTCACTAACGAACTATTACCCCGTGCACGACCCACGGCGGCGCCAAGTGCGCCCGTCCCCGCCATACGCGCCCATCGCACGCGAAATGAGAGCACTTGACTCTCGACTAAGCACCGAGGGTTGGCACGAAGATCACGGAATTCGTTGACTTTTACGCCCGTCTCAAAGCGGAAAATCCCCTTGACGTGCGATAGCGGGTGGCTGTCGCCCTGAAGGAGCCAAAAGCTGAACAGCTTGTCATCAAGACTGAGAAATGCAGTGTGAATAGAGGGACGAAACTGAAGACATTGCCAAGACAAACCCAATAGAACCGCCTGGCGGAACCACTGACACAAGGCGGTCGAATGCACTCCACGATTTCGTATACATGTCCCTGACGAGAGCACGAGGAACGTCTGCGTTTCTAAGAGCGGTGTAAGGAGGTAGAAGAAGTCGACGGACCCAACGCCTACCTGCTTGTTAACATGCTGATGTATTTCCGCTTCTCACTCGGATCTTGGGCAGGATGTGGGAACATACTGTACAGCCGGCTGGGGAGATAGTGGGGAGCACTGGTAAGAAGAAAGTCCATGGGGCCGAAGGAGAGGACGGCATCGGAAGGCGATGGGATCAGCGAGAGGTACGTTGATAGGTAGTCCGCAGTGAATGATGCGATTGTAGTTTCTTTGACACATTGAGTAGGGGACATGTTCAGCAATACCAAACTCACCTGGTTCGAATCCGTATCTGTCGACGAGATATCGTGAAACAGTTGCAACTCGACGCCCACCACCAGAGACATCGACTTCCCCTAGCCATTCACGGACACGCCATGCCTCTTCTCTGGACCCCGAAATGTATTCAATCACCTCATCGTCCCAATGACCCAGACCGCCTGAGGCGTACACATACATACCCGTAGCGCATGCCTCCGCTTCACCAACGTTAATCCACGTGCCAGAGGTGAGACTCGCAAGAAATGCAGATGCCATTTGGACGCGGCCTGTGCGAGCCCATGTCTCGGGAGAAGTCTCGCGGACACGAAGGATCTGCGCAGCAACGAGGGAGGCATTGGCACACGTCCCGACACGGGCAGCCATGTGGTCTGGCCCACCCAACATGGCCTCGATGCCAAGAGCATGGGAATGGGAAAAGGTGTCCTGAGCCACGGGGGTATTTGGTAAAGAAAAGGTGTTTGGTGAGAGCTGGGAATGTAGCGGCAGTCGCGAGTCAAGGGAAGGGAAGTTGGGAACCAGAGTTGACTTCCACCAGACGAGAGCGGGCTGAGAAAGTCACGTGGTTAGCGATCTTTGGAAAGGGATCTTGGCGCTTTGAACCCAGACACGGAAGCAAATCTCACCTGGGCAGCGCCGCCAATTGATTTGATTCTGGAGACTTCATAGTTTCGGCTAATTTCCTCCAAAAGAAAATCTAGAAGATAACCGGATGCCAACGAACAAGTGAGACAGGCAACAACGGAGCGAAGATTCGATCCCGATCGAAAATATAAAATTTGGTTTTCGTCAGCAACGGGTTTGGTCCCGCGGAGGAAAAATGATGCTCACCAAGGGCCTTTACCCACATATCCACCGGTGTCGTGTACGCATCCCCCGGAGTAGTAAAGATCCCACCCTGTGTCCTAGATTGAGTCAGAACGGTGCACGGCGAGACAATCTACTCGAAGATATGGAACCCGGCCACACTCGCAGACGCGAAATCGTGCAAAACTCCGATGACACTCGTCGCACTCGACGATACGTGTAACATCTAAGATGGATGGCCTAGCGGTAAGGAAAGGCGCTTGTGTAGACAACCTGATTATCGAGCAAGTCATCGTGCATACAATTCCTATCTGCCATCGATGCCACCCCCAACACAACACAACAAGCAAGCTTTCCCATCCTGATCCACCCATCGAGCGAAAGCGAGGGGACTCACTGGTATTCAGAAAGCGCCGTATCGAAATCCACGGCCTCTACCCCGACAAGCTCCAAATTCTCGTCGACGATCGTTGCCCGTAGCTGGTCTGTCGAAAGTTCGAGACCAAGAAACAGGGCCTGACCACTCTTTGAAGGGCCAGGCATGGCGGTGTGATGGGCGACGCAAAGGCGGAGAGGATGGTATTGGTGACCGTGATGGAGTGCGGTTGTGGGGCGTGGTGAGATCTAGAATGGAAAGAGCTGGTATAGACGAGTCGTCCGTGTTCGTGTTCCGTTTCAACGGGGGTTTTGCGCGACGAATCGAGAACGGAATCACGACCACAAAAAGGACCGGAGTGAAGAAAGCGATTCCCTTTCTTCTGCGATAGAAAATCAGAACCTGCAGGGGAAGGCCAGGCCAGCAATTGGCACTGTTGGCCAACGAACCGTCCGTCGTTTGTCGCGTTCCAGCAACCGTTCCCACGCCCTTCTCTTTGTCCCGTCCACTCCCCTCGAGGTCGTTGAGGTGAATATACGAGTTGTCAATCAGTAGAGAGGCCCACTCGGGAAAGTCCAACTTTCTCCACACAGGTCACCTCCCGAAAACTTCTTTAGATCTCATGGGCAATGCACTCTCATTTTGAGGAGATCCCATGTTGCTTCCTGGTGGTGGAAAACACGTAAATTGACCCACGATCGTAATCTCAACAAACTCGGAGGAGAGCTTAGGAATGAGGCCAACATCAAACTATGTGTGTTTATCCTCCTTTGAAGAACAGAAATTGAAGCCGTCTGCGCCCCAGCGCTTCTATATTTCTGTGAGCCTTTACTTGGGGACCTGTGCAAGGTCTGGTCAAGCAACCCCACTCCAAGAGGTCTCAGAATCTTATGTTCATCATCGTCCAAACTCCCGGCCTCGTACTGTAATGCATAGCCTGAGGTCCTTCAAGTCATCACTCGGCCTGGAATAATTCATAGAAATCTAGTTTCCTTCTCATTTTTGTATGCACTGCCGGACGCCCCTTCCGAATTCGCAATCTAGTCAATCTCAGTCTAGAGTCAGAACTGTATCAGTGATACTGATTCTCTGCTACTCGGAAACATGCTTTTGAAGGTTCAGCCGTGCTTCCTGTCTATTTTGCTGACACGAACATGAAGTGGCCGCCATGGACAATCTACGTACATGCGCGACCCATTCTCTGTCGTCGCCACCCACATCAATGATCACTGGGTCAGTGGTGTGTTCTGATTATGGAAAATGACAGTCTCGCAGATCCCCCACCTCTGCACCCTTGAAGGGAGTGATGAAGTTCGCGTGTGGATCCCTACGTCCGTTCCGAGAGCACTCTAGTAGGTTTAAGGAGCGACTCTCACCTTTGATCAACAAGTGACACGGGCCTTCGGGACAATTGGTGTAGCCGAGGGCGTCTTAGTCGGTCCAGGGGGAGCAGCAACTCCAAGACGGTCAAAAAGAGGGTGCGTCTCGTATTGCCGAACTATCCGCAGTTTCCGCAGCTGACTCGGAGCTTGTGATCGTAGTCTAGACCATTGACGTTGGAAGAAGGAGCGATAAATACAGCGTAACTGCTCATCATGCTGTGTCGTTAGAATTCAGCTCTCCTGTTTGGAGCTGGGTAGGGCGGGCATCCATCATTTGCTTATTTTCTACTGGTCTCATACCCTAATCCGTTTAGCATGCATACATCATGAGGTTGGCGCAATTCGATGACCTGCGAAAAGTCTGGTTGTCCTCTGAGCATCAAAGCGTCATCCTATGCGAATAGTTCTTTCACACAAGATTGAACTTCTCATCGTGAGACCCGTCACGGTCTTGGAGAGGGATGTAAGGAACTGGGCAAGGTTTCTCACACTCGTGATGCCCGCCTGGATCGAACACACTACGTCATGGTATGGTCTGAGACCGAGTCGGAAGCTTGTGACCAGCGACGTCAACTGTCGACCCCTGCTGTGGTCGTTGGAGTTGACCCGTGAGCGATAAGGCTGTCATGGTATCCACCTCTCTGATGTCTCGATTTGTCATTGCTATACCCACACCGTACATTTGAAACTGGAACACGGCGGATCAGAGGCCTAGAGCAAATATCTTAAAGTCGCTCGGCCGCGTAACCCGTCCGATTCGACTATATGTCGCGATCGAAACGCCAGTGCGCTATGAGCAGGTTGACACGGGACCATCAGGACGCCTTTATTTCTTATCATCACCTCAGGTTGCACCGCATCATGATGACTACCGTTTGGCTGCAGTGATTCCACAATACTCTTTTGTTTTGCCCTTAACTGTGATATGTTGGAGTACTGTAGTTGCGGGGCTGCTGCGCCGCACCACTTCGAGGCGCCTGCGGTATGCCTTACATGTGGCGACCTGTGGCATTATATGATTTGCCCAGCAAGGGGTTTCCCCTCGTTTGAGTGCTGGTGGCGATATCGTAGGTGTGTTATCATCGCTGGTACTGGTAAGGCTTCGTTCCCGAACCGGATTCTGTTGCGTCCCAATTGGTTGGATTAAGCAGGTGATTATTCATTCATTATTAATCGAAGAGCTCGATGGGGACTCGGATAGCACTGGCAGATAAGTGGAGATACGAAAGTGACAGTTTCCAACCTCACACATTTTGGTAATCACTCTTTGCGGAGTTAGGGAAGAACAGTACTCCACAGGTGGCGCGAGACCTAGAACGAGATGAAAGGGTGGAGGACCACTGGGAGAAGGTCACGCATATAGTCCTCTTTTCTATTGATGTTGATATAATATTCCTCATCACTCGGAGTTTCGACCGCATGTCTTTGGAAGTCGGATTTGCGTCCATGCAGCGTGCTCCGAGTCGAGTCGGTGATGGTACATGGTGTCGTCGTATAGGATACGCCCCGCATTAAACCCACCCACCATGCCGATAACCTCGAAACTTTGAGAAAGAAAACCGAGCTGGAGAGAAAATATGACCGGTGGGCGGACGACGTATTTGTAATGCAAAGTCATAACCCAGGGAGGTGGTTGGTTGAAAGGAGCTGTTTAATGAGGTGAGTTCTCATTTCTCCACTGGGGAGAATCCCTTACGTACACGGACAGCGCCCGCACGTGCAACCAGAATTAATGGTCTGGCCCTGTGACGCAAAGGTACACACGGCACTGCACTGTAAACCATTGACTTGAAAATGATGCCGGCACAACAGTGGAACAAGTGAAGGGGTTTGCCGCGACGTACGTGTGCTGAAACATGGGACCTGTTTTATGATGGCTGGCAAGGTGAGTACCCCCTGACCTTGACCCTGTGATGCTACGTACTATATCAGTTTGGACAACTTTCGAATTCACCCATTTCATTTTTTCTCACGAAGACCTGCTCAGGGTAAACGAAGACACCACCCGATCATCCAATTATGATGGTCCGGTCCGGATCGGGTACGGCGGTTCGGTGGTGCGCTTGGTGGTGCGCTTGGCGGGCCAGTGGTGGACAACTCGAGCCATCGAAGGTGTCACAATAGTTATTCTGTTCGTTCATCATCACCTTCGGTGGCATATGATATCAACGAGCTTATAGCGGGGATCGCGGATCGCGAATTCGACGCCAGACAATTGCAGCGAGGGGGCACCAGCACTCGCATGAGAAGATGATCAATCATGTTTGGCGCCATCAACGAGGCACAGGCTACGAAGGAGCAACCTCGTTATGTGCATAGAGCGCCCATGGGTACAGGGATGGATAGTCGGCCGGCAGCGCTCATGGGCGCCGGGCGCCGCCGATCACTTGGCGAGTGTGAGAAATGCCGGACCGGTCTTCCCGGGGCTGCAGCGCCACTGGCACCAGCAAGAGCGACCAAAGCCTCACCTCATCATGCCTAGCCTCGTACAATATTTCGAAGGGAAAATCGTACGTCTGAACACAATCACAGCATGTGTCTTCTCTTACACCCTTCGGACACCCGGACTTAGGACTTTGAGGGCCAGAAGCTCGTCGAACGTATCACCCACTATGCCATGATAGAGTTGGCGGTGCGTGTATGTCTCTCAAACTTGATTTCATGGCTGAACCGCGTGATGATCTCACAGATATTCGCCTTTTTCATCGGATTCTTATTTCAGTCTATACAATTGACGTTTGTAGTTGTCGGATTCGGTGGTGCTGCTGTGCTTGCAGTACGTGGTTTGATGCTCTCCTGATCGCATGACTGACGACAAGTCCATGTCAAGTTAATTATCCCTCCTTGGCCGGTGTTCAATCAGCACCCAGTCACCTGGCTTCCTCGGAAGGGGACGAAAGAGAAGCAGCAATGAGGGTGAATAGTCTCAGTTGATGAGGCGTTTGAGAGGCACTGCCGTGCTGTGCTTCTGGTCGAATCGTTGTACCATTCAAACACTTTATTATACATCTGTCAACTATCGATACCTTGTTAATGGATTGCGTGCTGGCGCAGATGTCAGCTGCAGTCATACAGGAAGTGCACTCGTTTACGCTTGTATCAATTGCAGTGCTTGTACCGACAATCAATGAGCCCACGACATATAAAATATCAGTTCGAACAGCAAGGAAAGTTGGAAATGTCTGCGGCGCAGTCTTAGAGTAAGAAAGAGAGCAAAGTAGAGAGTTGGGTTCGATTCGATTACCGCCAGCGCTCTCCATCCCCGAACATCCCTCTTTCATCCCTCCAACGACTCACTTCCCCCACTAACCCTCCTTCACTAATACAACCTCTCTCCAAACTCTTCAAGCTCCACCTCCACCCTCCCCCGCGAGGTTTGCCCTTTGTCATCGCCCCACTCTCCCCCCCAGACACGCCCAACACGGCTTCCATAACGGCACCAATTCCACGCGGGACGGTCCCCAGACCGCGCCCCATGTCCCTCCCGCCCCCTCCTTACGCCCCCTCCCACTCCGGCACATCTTCAGATCGCCCACGCCAATACGTGGATCAACCCCATGTCGTTGCACAAAGGGCCTCCCAGCGCGGCGTCGACCCGGCCAGGCCGCGCACCACCAACCGTATTCTCGGGGACTATACCCTCTCAAAGACTCTCGGCGCAGGCAGCATGGGAAAGGTAAAGCTAGCACATCATAACATTACGGGCGAAAAGGTGTGTTTCCTCCTCATACTCTTGTCTTGCGACCCGAATGTTATGAGCAAACCTATTTTCCTTTCCCAAATATCTTTCATCTCCCTTTTCACATCATTGCTCCTCGTCCGTCGTCGTCTCCTCGCCAGAGCTTGCATGTCTCCGGTCTGATTGGGGCTATGCATCTTCGTGCACCGCTCAGTGTTCGGGTGTTGCACCCTCATATCCTCATCAGTCTTATGATCATTTGACATCCACATAGCTTGCTTTTCCTCTACCTCCTTCCATCGTCTGTTTTCATATCGTACTCTTCAAATCGTGATTCGTCGCCGAGTCGTCGATTCATGATCAATTTGCGCTAACATTGTCAACTCCGGGAAATACTCTTCCCTCCAGCCCTCGGAGTTGGCCACGACAGCAGTCATTGCCACGCGCAGGGCGCACCTCACCTCTCGGGCTGTGCTATTAGGTCACTTGAAGCGCCAAGGGGCAGCTTTTGATTGCCATTCTTGCTGCCCTTTGCCTTTGCCTTTGCCTTTGCCATTACCTATCTATCATTTACCGCCAATTCCCTGAATACTTATTCTCTACCTACAGCTTGCCGTCAAAATCCTTCCTCGTGTCTTTCCCGTTCAGCCCATACCTGGATCTCCGAACGCCGAGGCGGCCGCCAAGCAAGCGACTAAAGATGCTTCCAAGGAAGTCCGCACCATTCGCGAGGCTGCACTCTCGCAACTCCTCTACCACCCGTACATATGTGGTATGCGCGAGATGATTGTCCATCAACATCACTATTACATGGTATTCGAGTACATCAACGGCGGGCAGATGCTCGACTACATCATCAGCCATGGTCGCTTACGGGAGCGCGTTGCGAGGAAATTCGCAAGGCAGATCGGAAGTGCGTTGGAGTACTGTCACAAAAATAACGTCGTACACAGAGGTACGTCCTCATTTGCGATTGATGATTCTCGGGCGATCCTGACATTATCCGTCAGATCTCAAGATCGAGAACATCCTCATATCACAGACCGGCAACATCAAGATCATCGATTTCGGCTTGTCAAATCTGTACGACCCCGTCGGGCACCTCTCAACATTTTGCGGTTCTCTATATTTCGCTGCTCCAGAACTTCTTAATGCCAAGGTGTACACTGGCCCTGAGGTTGACGTGTGGAGCTTTGGAGTGGTGTTATATGTGCTTGTGTGTGGGAAGGTGCCGTTTGACGACCAGAGTATGCCCGCGCTCCATGCCAAAATCAAGCGCGGACTGGTCGAATACCCCGTTTGGCTCAGCACAGGTGCGTGAGACGTTCTGAGCGTCTGACAAGTAATGAATGACGACTCTGCGCAGAGTGCAAACATATTCTCTCCCGAATGCTTGTCACCAATCCGCAGCTGCGTGCGACACTCCCCGACCTTCTAAATCACCCTTGGATGACACGTGGATTCAATGGCCCACCCGATCCTCACCTCCTACGGCGGGAACCCCTGCGCGCCGACGAGCTGGACAAGCAGGTCATCCGTGGTATGGCCGGCTTTGAGTTCGGTACCGAAGATGAAATTGAACGTCGGCTTACGGCCATCCTCGAATCGGAAGCATATAAGCGGGCAGTACAATATTGGGAAAATAAGCGCGAGCGCCCACGAGTCTGGAACGACTCGTTGTCCAATTCTTCGCTTGCTATTGCCTGGGATAGTGCCGGTGGTGCAGGCGGTCAAGCTGGAGGGAGCAAAATTGATGCCACATCGACACCCAAAAAGAACAAGCGTTTCTCTGGGTTCGACTTTTATCGCCGCAAGCTGTTCTCGCCATCCACCTCTCCGCCAGCTTCCCCGTTTGCGTCTCCCTCGCCGTCTCAGTCCCAGCTCTCAAATGTCTCCCTTTCTGATATTAACCAGAAAGAACCCCCAGATCCGACACGCGGGTACCACCAACTCCTATCCATCTATTATCTCGCCCGGGAGAAACTAGAACGTGACAGGGTGTATGGTGCGGGCCACTTTGCAAGCTCACAATTGTCCGTGAATCCACCGCAACTCGCGCCAGAGGAGCCACCTCCGCCCACCCCTTCAGCTCAAGCTGCTGTGCCAGCAACGCCACAGAAAGCCATCAGCGGCGCGGACTACACCATGCGACCATCGCGCCTACCAGCTCCCGAATCCCCGCACTATTCCAAAATGTCATATGACTCTCCGGTCCCTCCCACCCCGACCGGAAGCACGTTCCAGCAACAACAACAGCAACATCCCCGGCCACGTGCGCGCGATGCCGGTCTGCCCATCCCGAAGGAAATGGACCTATCCTCACC
>Ga0209488_10003192_pt1 | contig 13220 bp, 15 predicted proteins | sample Rivendell_Oct201_8_FD_188349 | JGI IMG/M metagenome (GOLD analysis project Ga0209488, IMG submission 188349) | Vadose zone soil microbial communities from the Eel River Critical Zone Observatory, Northern California, USA -... | ecosystem: Environmental > Terrestrial > Soil > Vadose zone >...
GCATGTACGGCCAGCCAGGCATGCCGTACGACCCCTCGAACCCAAGCGTGACGCAGGCGCTCGAGTCAACAACAGCGACGACCTTTGCGCTCCTCCACTCAGTCGTGCAGACCTTTGCCGGCCTCGCGCAGATGCTCGAGTCCACCTTCATGGCCACCCACTCATCCTTCTTCGCCCTCGCCGGCGTCGTCGACCAGTTCGCCCAGCTCCGCAACGCCCTCGGCAGCGTCCTCGGCCTCTTCGGCCTCGTTCGCTGGCTCCGCGATCTCCTCACCGGCCGCCGCACAGCAGCAGGCGAGATGCGCGGCGAGTTCCGCGAGTTCCTCAATGGCCGCCCCGTGCAGGGTCCCGCCGCGCGCCCGTCCCAGCAGCCCCCGCCGAACGCAAGCAAAAAACCACTCGTGTTCTTCTTCATCGCCTTCCTCGGCATCCCCTACGCCATGCACAAACTCGTCAAACTCCTCATGGAGCGTGCGGCTCAACAGCAGCAAGAGCTCCAACAGCAACAGCGCCTCGGCAACGCTGGCGGTAGTGGTATTGGTGGTGTTGGTGGTGGTAGTGCCGGCAGCGGCGGGGTCGTCGTCATGCCGAACGGACAGACGCTGCCGCCGCTCGACCCGTCTCAGCTGGCGTTTGCACGTGCGGCGTACCCGTTCCAGGCGTCGACGCCGTCCGAGCTCGGTCTGCAGGAGAACGAGATCGTGGCGGTGATGGGAAAGCTGGACCCGAACACGGGCGTGGAAGTCGACCCGCGGATCGAGGTCGAGACCGAGTGGTGGAAGGGCCGGACGCGCGAGGGTCGCGAAGGCTGGTTCCCCAGAAAGTTCGTCGAGGTTTTGGAGAGGAAGGCCGCGCCGGAGGCCAAGAAGGTAGAGTAATAAGTTGTCGGTGTCGGTAGAAGGACGGCCGCCCCTTCTATTTATCCCCTGTCCACCCATCCCCCCTTTTTCTTTCTCGTTTTTTACAGAGGTGTCCTTTCCATGCATCCTCCCACTGCTTTGCCTTGCAGCATATTCATGTTCCATTTGTACAACAGAGAATTTTTACAAAACAATGGACAAACATCCTTGCTGTCTAATTATGACAGCACCATGGTATTGGAGGAGAGGAGTCGGAGGACAAGGATTCCCTCGAGTGCACATACAATGACGGCCGAACCATCACAACCTTAATTGGCTCAGAGGAGATTAAAGATCCCCGTTTGGTGTCCTTTATCTGCTAATTTACAGAAACATAGCTACACTCAGCAATTTTCCAAAACGCACCATGCGAAAAGGAAACACTGAAAAATAGGACAAAAGTGGGTAAATAATTGCCTTCTTTCGCACAGGAGTCAACAAAAAAACGAAAGAAAGAAACACCAGAGAATGTTGCATGTGGGGGGGATACTAGCCGCACGACACAGAAACGCCTTCAACTTTTTTTTTTTCATGACGACGTCGACAGTCCGACTTCAGCGGGTGGGATCGTGACCGAGGGGGGCCTAGTAGACCCAGGAACGATGCTCCCCGCGCGACTGCGCGGCACAAGCTGACCCGTCTCCGCGACCCTCGCACCGCGCTCGACGCTCTGATGCCTCGACGCGCTGCGGCTCGCCTGTCGCAAATCATGCAGCGACCCATGACGCCACCGACTCCCGCGAAGCTCGACGGGCGAGTCCGGGCCCGCGTACGACGACGAGAGCGACGGGGGCGGGACGGACGGGTACGAGAGCGGCTGGGGTGCGATGGTCAGCGCTGCGGCGAGGCGGGGCGCGGAGGACGAGGGGGGCGTGGTCGCGGCCGTTGCGAAGCTCGCTGGGTGCGTGGAAAGCGAGAGCGAGGGGGAGAGGTATGGCGAGTCCGAGGCGGACGAGGGAGAGTGCGAGAGGGGCGTCGTCGATTCGGACGTGGCGTTCGGCGGCGGTCGGTGTACCTGCGAGGGCGGGCGCGGGATGGCCACGCTCGGCGAAGCGCGCACGGGATGGGCGCCGCCGCCAACGCCGCCTGCGATCGGGGGCGCGACTGAGGTCGAGGGTGACGAGGCGTTGGAAGAGGAGCGCCGGTGCGTGGGCTGGAAGTACGGGTCGTGCGCCGATAATCCGATCAGGTTGTCCACGGGGAGCCCTAACTGCGCGAAGCCCAGACGTTTTACATTTACGTTTACACTCAGGAGGAGGAAGCGAGGTGGGAGGAAGGTAAATGTAAATACGTACCCGCCGTCTGTGCTGGATCAGCTCTTCCCTGTATATCTCGTTGAGCCGCGATATCCGGATGAACTCGCGCTCAGTGTCGACGAGGCGGTTGCGCAGCTGTTCGTTTTCGCGGCGCATGGCCTCGAGCATGTCCTCTGAACTCGGTGCGACCGGGTTGGGCAGACGGAGGAGGGTGGGTGATTGTGTGCCATCACCATTGACACTGGTGGTGCCACCTAGCCCCCCAGGGGATCCTCCATTCTGCTGCTGGTTGGCGAGCTGTAGTGCGAGCCGCGAGAGCTCACGAGAGAGGCGGTTTACATGCGATTCTGACTCTGCTTCTAGTGCATTCTCGAGCTCAATCTTCTCTTCCTGCAGCTAAGGGGACGTAGTGGCGTACGCTCAACAAGTAATGACCGACTGCTAGTCGCTGAGGAGACGAACCTTTTCTAGCTTGCGGGAGAGCAGGTTGATAATACGCTCCTCCTCTGCCTCGTAGGCATTTATGAGGTCCTCCTCACGCTTGCTGCTACCACCACTGCTAGCACCGGAGAGTCTGCGTATGGGGGGAGAGAGAGACATAAGTTAATATGGGTGTGGCGGGCAGAGTGCCTTTTCGAATTTGAATTATTTAACGATATCAAGGACATGACGTCAAACAAATATTTAAAAAAACAAAAGAAAACAGCCAGCTCAAAAGTCACTTCCCTCCACTTTGAACCGCGTCCCATATTGCAAGAACCGCTGCATGACGACCAAGATAGGCTCTGGAAGTCCCATACTCAGCAGCGTGTTCCATATTTTCGCGTGGCCATGCACTTGTTCAAGCTTGAAAAGTAGACGAGCGATCTGTGTAGGGTACTGCAATCCCCGTAATCCCCATTTAGTACTCCGATAATGGCATGATGCGAACATACCGCAAGTTCACAGTACTCCCCGTACTGGTACGCAGCCACCCGTATCGACACTTGCAGTGTACGTGTCAAGTCGCCCTCCTCCGCGTACATTTCTAGCAACTTTGCCCATGGTTTGATCGAATACCGCGGTGTGTCCAACGCCCGCTGGAATGCTTCTTTGGCGTCCTCCTTGTGATGGAGCCGCAGACCGAGATCTCCAAGAATTTCCCATTCTAAGCCTGACTTGCGGTATGCCACATGCTGCGTCTTGAAGTGCGCGACTTCTGCCCGGAAGATCGTCCAAACTCGGAGGTCCTAGCACCCAATCAGCCAACCGTAGAACACCGGAGTCCATAACGCCGGGCTAACCTCATACAACACCATGAACAGATTATCCAGCCAACGCTCGCACAGCCGTTTGTTGCTAAATGAGAACGATTCCTGCGCGCCTGGGCCATTGTGCGGCGTGGCGTCTTTGCTCTCCCCATCACCGTCACCAGCAGCCGCTTGAGCGGGTTGCTGCAGTCCTTCCACTACCGGCTCGCTGTTTGCGTCCTCCCGACCATTCACTTTCGCAGCGGCCGCCGCCTTCTCCTCGCGCCCAGATTCGGTAGAGATGCGGATTGTCGGGATCGCGGTCTCCGCGTCGTCGTCGACCGAATGCGACTGGGAGGGACTCGGGGTGGGACTCGACGTTGGCGAACCTTCCAGGTTCACCGAAGGCGGTGCTCGTACGCCTTTCGTCGATGCATCGTCATCCGCGACCGCCTCCCGCGAAGTGGCAGTAACATCCACATGCACCTTTTGCATCCTGTACTCCTCTTCCATCACGAACACAGCGCTCCGTGTCTTGAGGAGTTCATCCCATCCAATTTGCGATACGAGCCGTGTAAGTAAGGCATAGGCCCGCGCCCATGTCCCGCGCAATCCCGGAGATGGTAAACGTTGCAACGCAGGGTCTGCCTCGTCGTCTTCCGTCTTTTCGCGCTCTGGCAGGATCTCCGCCACCGCCGTTTTGACGGGTAGATGTAGTCGCAAGGCGGTGAGGTTGCGGTGTGCGTCGCGTCCGTTGAAGGTGAACATTGGACACGAGTTGAGAGTGAGCAACGCCTGTACAAAGTCCATGTTCACCACCAACGACGGTAAAAACCACAGATGAAAGAACGCACCGACTCGTACTCCTCAAGGTCGATGTAGATCTCCGTAAGCTTCTCCCATGTTACAAATTCACTTGGTGCGCAGTTGACTGCCTGGCGCGCAAGCTTGAGCGCCCATTCGTTTTTCCCTTTGCTTCGTAGAAAGTCGCATTGTATATGGAGTAAGAGGTACGATTGTGGCGTCTCCTTCATCGCAGAGGCCAGTACTTGTACGGCCTTGACCTCCTCATCTGAGCCCAGTCAGGTCCACGGCCATTACGAATTCTCAGCGGACTACTTACTCATCCCAATGTAACTCCGCGCTAGTAGAGAGGACACTTCAGGATCGCGCGCAGCTAGTTTTTCAAAAAGGTTCGCGGCGTGCTGCCAACGTCCACTATCGCCAAAATACTTGAGGATTCCGGCGGTGAGATGATTCGAGACGATAGTCGCAACTTGGATCTCGGGATCCGACCCTACCTGCCATCCTGGTAAATTCCAACCGGCAGGTCAAGTCAAGTTATGTCAGCCCAAAAACGATGCGTGCAGGAAGCGGGCGTGTTTGCACCTTTCATGAAGAGGGCCTCCGCGGCCTGAAGAAAGCGCATCTCCGCATCGGGCGAGGAGATCGGTTCTAACCGGCGATAAGCTTCAAGAAAATAGGTTGGGTCATCGGAGTACAGGATCGCGCGGAGCACGGCGGAGAGGTATGTTTCTTGCCATATTTCAGGGGATGCTTGGTGTCTGCGTGGACGTAGACCCAGTCAATAGATAGGGCACGGAGCGGGGAAAAAAAAAGGGAGGAGGGGAGGAGATAACGCGCACCTCTCGCCTCGTAAGTCTATGACATAAGTACTCACGCCTCCGGGAATCTTGACGTCGACCCGAACGTCTACGCGTGAAAACGCGTTGAAACAGCTGAGATCGCGGGACGTGTGTGAATGGGCCAATAAACGACAACGACGACGGACGCCGAAGTATGAAAAGGAGGAGCGGGCGGGTGCATGCGTGTTGTCAGGAGACAATAGGAACGTAAAAAAGGGGGATGCGACGCACCAAAAGCAACCGTTTTTTACTTTCCAACTCGGACCTTTCGTGAACCACGCTTGCGATTCCTCAATCGAATACGTGAGCGAGTTGATGTACGCCGCGAGCGACGCGGACGATGACGTGTCTATGCCAGAGACGTAGTGATACGAGCCCATCTGCAAAGCGAGTGGAGGGTACGGTAGAAACAGAATGACATGACGCGGTTATCAGGTGACGGGTGTGAAAGAGAGAGAGCGAATAACGCTGGACGACTCACGTCGCGCTGGCCGGCACGTCCTGTACTCTTGACGACATGGCAAAGGTCTGGCGGCCCGAGTTCACGAAACGTGGCTGGGAGAGAGGTTTTAGTGAGATCGATTGTGGAAAGAGCACGCTCTTAGGGTTTTCGGGAGATGGCGTACCCAGGGCTTCGGTTCGTGCGATGACAGCCTCCCCCAACTCGACCTGTGGGAGAACCTGAGTGAGAGGGTGTGGGCCGATGAGATCCCTATGAGCACTTGCCTCGAAAATCTCTGGTACATCTTTGAACGCTGCCTCCGCAGCCATTTGGATCTGAACAGAATTGCATGTGCAGCGTCAATCGGACAATGGCTGTTCCGTTCGGAAAACTCCGCATATCGTCATTCATTCCAAATCCGGTTCAGTTTCGTTTCAATAGTTTGTCCAGCAACCAGCAATCAATCAAACTATCACTGTGACCAACTAGCCCGGGCCTCCTCCTCAGCCTGATTAAGCTTGTGCATCGTCTTTGCTCATCTCCTCGGGCTCCTCAGTCATCATGACTTTCGAGCTAGTCCCACGCTCCTCGGTGACGGTCACGAGTAGCTGATCACGTTCTGCAAGCGTCTCCAGCGCGAGCTCCGCGGCTTCGACCATCTTCCGTGCCCCTTCTGTATATATACCCTTGTCAGCGCAACCACGCACCAGCGCAATGAATTGCTTACTTTCAAGGCTAAGTAGAAAGAGCGTCTAGTAATATAGATTGACCGAATGAGCAAACGCCCGATGCCCAAACATAACATATACACTTACGTTCCTCGCGTGTTGATTGTCCCACACCTCTTGCTTCAGACGCTCTTCAAGTCCTTCCTCCTGCGCAATCTCATCGAGCAGCTTCTTGAGGTCTTCCGGTACCGCGTACTGATTCAGTACATCCTTTCCTCGCGTGTCCAGTGGCAGACCCAATGCATCGCCATGTCCATTCGAGATAAGAAAATACCGCGTGTGATCGCGCAACCTGAGCACCTCTTCCATTATCATCGTGGGCAGTGGCGCCATCCGCGAAAGCAGGCGGGACTCTGCTTCCGCAAGCGTCCGCGCGGGTTGCACTGCAGGACTGGAAGAAGATGGCGCGGGCTCCCTCGACGAAATCCTGGCAAGGCTGGCCTGAAGAACCGGTACTACCTGTGAGGTTCTTTTGTTGGAACCCCCCTTGGTAATCCTTGTGCTCTTCTGCATCGCTTCATCCTGGCCTTGTCGATATCGACGGACAGCAAGATCAAACCGTTTGTCATGCGTGACATTGTGATACTTGGAAGAGAAGGTATCGGAAATAACTAGAGCACATTTAACTGTCATTGGCTACAAGGGGCAGTTCGGAAGACGTACTGGCAATGAGAATAGTCATCGCGCCAACTCCAAACAAAGCCCAAACGATAAATATAGCACGGCCTATGGCGGTTTCGGGTGCCAAGTCCCCGTATCCGATGGTCGTGAATGCAATGAAGCCTATTTTGGGTTTCTAGTCAAATCTACCGGTATCATCGGTAAAACTCACAAAAGTACATGGCCGAGCCGTATCCCCAGCCCTCCGTGTTGGAGAAGATGACAGAACCAACCTTGAAGAGTGGTGTTCAACACTACAGTCCGGGACCCTGGGGCAAAGGACTTACGAGCCAAAACACGAAGAACATGGCCCACGCGAGCCCAAGCTGACATCAGAGAGGCTCGTTTAGCTCATGCTTTCGTATTCCCGTACGATGTGGGACTGACCTTCGTATACAACGACCGACGCTCCTCCTTCCTGACGGCCTTTAACATCTCCTGAGCACTTATGCCCTCATTCGAATCTTCCCGAGTCTCATCGCTGGCATTCGCTAGACGCAGCCCCTGGCGCGCCCTCTCCCACCATACGCCACCCCAATTCCCACTTTTTCGTCGCTCATGGGATGTGTCTTCGTCGATCGTCCACGTGAAGTTCATCGGGACTCCCGCGGGACGCCCTCCCTCCTTGCCGTGTTGTTCCTGGTGCGGCTGTGACTGCTGGTCATGGGGCTGATTGTGGTGGTGGTGGTGATGATGGTGTTGACGCGCGCGGCGTCCAAACTTTCGCCCGCGAAATTTTTCAGGGGGCACGCCCGCCTCACGTGCTGCCGACTCCAGCTCGTCCGGAGGAAGCGCCTCCGTATTCAGGTACATTGCTTGCGGCACAAAATTTGATCCATGACGGTGCGGCGACGGCCGCACGTAGGCGTTTGACGGTTGTGCCGGGTTATCCGGCGTCCACACGTCGAGCCCGCGTTCGACCAGGCGCTCTTCGACGGCATCGCGCCAGCGACGCACCTGCCGACGCTCGTCTTTCCGTGCTTTTCGGCGCTTCTTGTATTCTGCTAAGCGTCGGCGATAGCCGATCTGGAGCCCCTCTAGGACGGCTTCAGAGGTGAGGCGCACGCCTGCACCGAGGATGATGATGCCGAGCACTGCGTAGAGACAGACGACAACACGCTGCACCGCAGTAGTCGGCACGATGTCGCCAAAGCCGACGGTTAGTGTCGTAACGATGGTAAAGAACAAGCCGTTGAGGAAGGTGAGTGACATTAAAAGAGAACTGATTAACGCTCCGAATGCAATATAGGTCAAAAAGATCATTGTGATGATCATGAGGGACCGTTGCCTGCCTGTGATGCCGCTGCCTTTGCAGGGCTGAGCAAGCGGTTTAAGATGTTAAAAATAGGCAGACATACCAGCCTCAGCGAAGTTAGGTGTTACAACAAGATCCCAGATCAAAGTCAAATTTGTTATTGTGGAGATAACTGTTGAGAAGACAGTCATCCAGAACGCTTCACCCTTCACGAAACCGTCGCTGTTACGATGCTGAACACCGAATGTAACGATAGTCACAACGTTCAGTATATCTGACGGGACGAGTTCATACCATATAGAAACAAGAAGATAAAGGAAGTTTACCATGTAGAGTCAGTGCGACGATGGAGATGATGGTCATTGTCTTGACCCGTCGTTCGAGGAATCGATAAATCAGCGCAACGTTTGCGATGACCGCCAGTACCATGGAGATAGTCAAGGCAACTACGACCAGCGGGGGATTCTCGCGCGTCTCGACGATCTGATTGCCGTATGTGCGAACATCCCAGTGTTCTGTCAGACCGGGGATCTCCAGAAGGATGGAAAAGGGAATGAGGCTGCCAGAAATGATAGGGGCTCGCCGGTAATTCGGTAAATACACGTCGTGGTCGTGGTCGTGGTGTGACCCGAAGAGCGTCTCTTTCGTCTTGACGAGCCAGTTGGGTAGCCTATGTCGCAAAATGGACGATGATATCGTCACGTTAGACGTCAGAGGCACGCTCCGACGCTCGTTCTCCTCCCCCACTGGGGAGTCCATATCCCCTTGTTCATCAAGGTCATCCAGGTCTCCATCGTCTTGATCGTGGTCGGTTCCGTCGTTATCGAAGGAACGCCCTTGGTCCTCTCGTGAACCGCTCGAGTCTCCTTTTTCTGGGTCCCCGTGGTCCAGCTCTGAGTCAGGTTCGAAGGATGATCGTTTCCTTGCTGGAATAATATGGGCAAGAACTGCGGCAGAAAGAAAAGAAGGCGACATGTTTAGGGGGAGCCCATTCGATTATTTTCCTACCTCTGGGAATGACGAGAGGTGTTTATAAGGTGATCGTCTTGGGCATGGGGTCGGACTTATCCCGGCCGGTGGGACCCGTGGGGAAAGTTGATGAAATATGAAAGCGAAGGAAAATGAAATAACCGAATTTCCAAACCGTCAATTTGTCGTAATCGTACCAATCGTGCTCCACAATTGTCCGTGTGTGTATCATGCCATCAACGATAACATACGCTCTAGAGAGCTATCAGACCCAGTTAGTCAATGACTCCCTCACAATTGGGGCGCTTAAGTTCGGATCTTTCACCCTCAAGTCAGGCCGGTACGATCATCCAACGTGTTCCTGAGATCGCTAAGCTGAGCACCCTCGATGAACTAACTTCACCCGCAGAGTTTCCCCATATTTCTTCAATGCGGGGCTAATCTCCACCGGCCCACTCCTCAACTCCCTATGCACCGCCTACGCTCACACCATCGCCAAAGCACTCTCGACCCCCTCGCCTGCGCAGCTTCCAAAATTCGACGTTCTTTTCGGACCAGCCTACAAAGGGATCTCACTTGCCGCTATCACCACAGTTCTCTTACATACGCATCACCAAATTAGCGTCGGTTTTGCGTTCGATCGCAAGGAAGCGAAGGATCACGGCGAAGGCGGACGCATGGTCGGCGTTCCCGTCGCTGGGAAGCGTGTCCTCATTCTAGATGATGTCATGACGGCCGGAACTGCCGTTCGTGGTGCTATTGAGATGATTCGCCAAGCGGGTGGCGAAGTGGTCGGCATCGTCTTGGCGCTTGATCGAGAGGAGATTGGCCAAGAAGGGAAAAGCGCAGTTAAGGAACTAGAAGCAGAACTTGGAGGGGAAGGGCGCGTCACAGCGATCCTGCGCATGCGCGACTTGATAGCGTGGTTGAAGGAGAATGGGCGCCACGAGGACATCGAACGTATGCAGACGTACTGGGAGCAGTTTGGCGTCAAGGAGTAGTTTCGGTAATGCCATGTAGACGACACGACGTCATCGAGCGAGCGTAATAAACCCCGCACTCATTCTGATCCGAGTCTCTGACCGCTACTACCCCAATTGTACCCCAATGCACGGGCAGGTGGTGCCCGCTGCTGCCGTGGAGGGACGACGTGTACGCCAGTCCCAGCGACATTCGGGCCCGCACCATCGCTGACCAGAGCGTGAACCCACGATGGCGCACGGCCAAACCCACGCAACCCAGGGAGGCCTCGTCCATCCTCTCCATAGATCGCCCACCACCATAGGTGCCCAACAACAGCACCCGTCACGCTTACGGCTGCAGCCCTGGGCCCACCCATAATCAAATCTAGGCCTGTCATCGGATGAGCGAAAGGAAGGTTACGAGAGATTAGATACACACCAATCATGGCATACGGAAGGTACTGCATTGGGAGAGTAATAAGTCCCATGAGGGAAGTCTGGCTTCCCGGGGGAGCAAGTGCGGAGGAAAGGTAAAGGATGCAATGAGTGAGTGCGCGCGAATGCACCAATGAGCCGAGTGGGAGATTGAGCGTCTGGGAGTGGAGCAAGTTATGCCAACCTTCAAGAATGAAAACACATAGACGAACGAGTATGGCTCCTGCCGCGAGGCTCAACTGCCAGGCATAATCTGGGGACCTCCGGGGGTAGTGGTCCAGTTCGAGAGCGTTTGAATTGCGACTGAGTTTCGCATGCGTCGTGCGGAAAAGGAATAAAGGGAAGACGACGGGACGTACTATAACATGACCAACTCGAAGAGATAATTGAGACCTGAGCCTGCGATCACGCCTCAGTATCCACGCAACACATGAAACGGGAAGGCTAAAACCTCCATAGAAGAAACTCGACCAAACCCTCCACAGCTGCGGTTCGTTAGAACACAGACGCCCTCTCGATTCACGAAACCATACCTCGAATCGTTGTGTCACATCGGCCCACACGAAAACGACCTTGTACGGGCTCAACAGTTGCAGCATGGCCGGAATCGATACGGCCAGTGAGGAGCCACACAGGAAACGCGTCACTGGTGGTATCTTGCGAAGTTCGTTCCAGAATCCTGTGTATGACATTGTGAGAAGGAGTAAGGCTTTGTTAGCACGCGGACTGCGCGAGTATGGTGCAGTGAGTGATACGTCCAGTGTCCACGCGACACGTCGTCCGCTTACCCAAGCAAGCAAGCCTAGCCGCTCTCCTCCACAAAACCGAGCGCAACGTCGGCGGCGTTAAGGTCTCCAACCTCACGTATTTTTCGGGTGGCCAATTCAAATTGTGGGGTCGTTGAATAGTTTCCCCGGTCGCCTCCCCGCAGCCTGTATCATATAGCGCCCGCTCTTATCTGCGGCCTAAGACAGCGACAAGTCCATTGTAGTTCAGATGATAACCAAGGCAACTCCTTATCTTTGGCCACATGCTATCTATGACCCTGAGAGTGACCTCACCGTCGACGTTCACTTCATCTCAGTTGGGTCTTCCGATTCTGACATCGCCTCTCATCCACAGTTGAACCCATGACCGGCGTGGCTCTCAATTGGACAGCTGTAGTCGAACACGTTGGTGAGCATGGCTCAGGATAGGCCCTTCCACACGTCAGCGATGCCCCTTTTCCTTGGCATCCGTGCACGCGGACATCTCTTCGTCTTGGTTGATGGATAGCTGGGCCTGGGTTCAGGGGAGCGCGCCGCTCGGTATGACGTTTGCTTCCCGAAGAGTTCGGTCTGGCTGTACACGCGGTCTTCCGAAAGGGTTTGTAACTTGGCACGATGACCTGGTATTGGAACGTCTACCGAACTTTCTATTTCCCCTACTTTACTAGGTCGACGTGGAATGTTCATTCCCTGGATAGTGACTGTTTCGTGATGTGGCTTTTCATTATCCGATATGTGAAATATCAGGTCAGGTCCCCAATCACGATGACATGGTTTTGGAAGACGCTTACGAGCTAAGCTTCAATAGGTGTAGTGTCATTTCGTCGGCCCAGCTCCTTAATCGGCAAGACACGAGTATCATCCCATCCACTTATCAGTTTTACATAGGATGTCTATCCAGCCGTGGGTGTTTTCCCTAGCCTGAGACCCATCTCCGCAGGTCAAATCTGTACAAGAACTCTTAAAATAACCCTTCGGGTTTGATGTCTAGAAGCTGAATAGCCTGACAACGGATGCTTTTGTCTAGACTGGGACGACGTCTCGCATAATTCTGGGAGTGCAACGAAGGCGGATGACCTTGTTTCTTCAAGGAGCTGCCAGTGCTAGCCGCGCCCCGAGTCAACGAAGAACCGCACATAAGCATACTGACCTGGTTCGGCGCGCCCGGCCCGTGTGCAACGTCAACATCACCGGTTGACTGACCAGACCTGATGCTACGTGGGCGAAGATTGACGTCGCTGAGTTTATCTTTATCTCACCCAACGTGGTAGCGCCTCACACACGCAAAATCACTTCTATCAGGGAATCCATCGATATATCGATAGCAAGATCTCACAATACCCATAGCACCATTCTCTACCTGATTAGTTTCGCTGTGGCTATGAATCATCCCTGCAGCTTGTGCCCTTCTTGACTCATTCTTCGTGTCTCTAGGGGTCGTGCTTATGTCCTTCCACCCTCAAGTCGAACATTAATATTCCGAATGTCACATGTGTGGTACATCGTTGACGCGATGCGATAAGGACCGCGGCTCGTTCCTATTGGAGGCGTCACTGGAATGGGAGGGGGATAATGGCGAGACCGAAAAACACGGGAATAGATTCAGATTCCCTTCCGAGTCCAGCATGGCACAACTTGAACCTGAGTGCAGCTGAGACCGATTTCACCTTTCCTCATTCTCAGAAAGAATTTAAGTAATACGCCATGTACTCAGACCAAATGAACAAGAGGGGCCACCTCATCTGGGTGCTGCAATCTTGCTGTTGCTAAGCATGACAAGGATAAAGGCAACATTAATTTCGATTACGTTGCCCTCGGTCGTAGATAAGTGGTGCGAAATTTTGGACCGAGTTGATACAGTTACTACTGTAGTATTAGGGTCGCTCAAAGTTGCCACTTATTGGCCAATTATTTTCTTACTTATTCCTCACTTATTCGCATTTTCCTGCCAAATCAGCAATAAGTAGACAAA
>Ga0209488_10003194_pt1 | contig 13216 bp, 11 predicted proteins | sample Rivendell_Oct201_8_FD_188349 | JGI IMG/M metagenome (GOLD analysis project Ga0209488, IMG submission 188349) | Vadose zone soil microbial communities from the Eel River Critical Zone Observatory, Northern California, USA -... | ecosystem: Environmental > Terrestrial > Soil > Vadose zone >...
TAACTTGGGTTATATAAGAATCATGACGCGGCATTCTCAATCGCTCATCGATTTCGTCACGGACGTCAACCGATCGGGCGGGACGTACCATCGCCTCGACTTTGGCGACGGTCTCGTCATGGACGGCGAATATGCGATGGACCAGTACTGGCCGTGCTACGGCTTTCCCGAGGATCTCACCGGCCTGTCAGTTCTTGACGTCGGCACGGCGTCCGGGTACTTCGCCGTCGAGTGCGCGCGGCGCGGCGCCCACGTGACCGCGATCGACATCGGCGACGGCAGATTCCAGCGCACGGTGTTCGAGGGCGCCGGGACCGTGGCTCGATACGAGCAGAGGGACCTCTTCGATCTCGATGAGACCTTCGGCGCCTTCGACATCGTCCTGTGCGGCTCGCTGCTGCTGCACGTCTGGGATCAGGTCGGTGCGCTGAAGCGGTTACGCGCCGTGTGCCGCGGCCTCACCATCGTCGCCACTGGCATCATGCCGCACGAGCGCGGGTGCGATGCCTTTCCGGCCGGCGAGCTGGTCGGCGTGAAAGCCATGGGCGGAAACGGCGAGTACTGGACGACGTGGATGCCGAATGGCCTGGCGCTCGAGCGGATGATGCTCGCGGCGGGCTTCGCGCAGGTGGCCTACAAAGGGAGCTTTCGACTCCGCTCCGCACCGGGCCGCAGCAACTTCGACACGCCCCACGGCGTCGTACACGGATACGCGCGGGGACTCGAGAAGACCTGTTAGGCTACTCGCCGTGTCGATCCCACGCTGCCTGACGATTCTGATGACCGCGGCCCTGCTCGGGCCGTCAATGGCCGCTCCCGCTGCGCAGCAGCCGGTCGCCCCCGCGCAACCGCACGCGGCGGTCGTGGGCAAGTACTGCGTCACGTGCCACAACGACAGGGCCCGGACGGGCGGGCTGTCGCTTGAACACATAGACCTGACGGATGTGCCGAAGGGCGCCGAGGTCTGGGAAAAGGCGATCCGGAAGCTGCGTGTCGGCATGATGCCGCCGCCCGGCATGCCGCGGCCGCCACAAGCGCAGCTCGATGGCCTGGCCACGTACCTTGAAACATCGCTCGATCGCGCGGCCGTCGCGAAGCCGCATCCCGGTCGCACGGCCATCCATCGTCTGAACCGCGCCGAGTACGCCAACGCCATTCGCGATCTGCTCGCGCTGGACATCGACGCGGCCGCGCTCCTGCCGCCCGACGATGAGGCCAGCGGCTTCGACAACATCGCGGACGTGCTCACGGTCTCGCCGTCGCTCATGGAGCGGTACCTGTCCGCGTCGTGGAATATCAGCCGGCTGGCGGTCGGCAATCTCGACATCGCGCCGAGCACCGCGATCTACCGAGTGCGGCCCGATCTGTCGCAGGACCAGCACGTCGAAGGTCTGCCGCCCGGCACGCGCGGCGGCATTCTCGCGAAGCACACCTTTCCGCTCGACGGCGAGTACACGATCAAGCTGCGGCTCTGGCGGAACACGTTCGATCTGATGCGCGGCATCGAAGATCCGCACGACATCGAGATCGCGCTCGACGGCAAGCGGCTGGCGCTCGTCACCGCCGGCGGCCGCGAACAGTTCCTCAAGATGGCCGAGAATCCCGGCACCTTCGGCATGGAACTGGACAAGAAGCTGACGGTCACGGTGCCCGTGACGGCCGGCCCGCACACGCTCTGGGCGACGACAGTGCTCAAGAGCCATGCCGTCCGCGACGACCTCATCAAACCGTTCGTGAAGACCACCGTCGACGGCCTCGACATCATGGGCGATCCGTCCGTGGATCGGCTGACGATCGAAGGCCCGCACGCGCCGACGGGATCAGACGGCGCCGCCGCGCGGCGCAAGATCTTCGTCTGCAAACCAACGAGTGCCGCCGACGAATCAGCCTGCGCGAAACGGATTCTGTCTTCGCTGGCGCGCGTCGCGTACCGCCGTCCCGTGGACACGACGACAGTCGACACCTTGATGGACTTCTATAAGAAAGGTCGCCCTTCGACTTCGCTCAGGGCAGGCACATCGGATCAAAAGGCGTTCGATCGCGGCATCGAGTCGGCGCTGCAGCTGATCCTCGCGAGTCCCGAGTTCCTGATCCGCTTCGAGACCGATCCGCCGAGCCTGGCGCCGAACACGGCGTACCGGCTGAACGATCTCGCGCTGGCCTCGCGGCTCTCGTTCTTCCTGTGGAGCAGTCTGCCGGACGCGCAGCTGCTGTCCCTTGCCAGCCAGGGCCGGTTGAAGGAACCCGGCGTGCTCGAACAGCAGGTCACGCGCATGCTGGCGGACTCGCGATCGCAGGCGCTCGTCACCAACTTCGCCGAGCAGTGGCTGCATCTCCGCAATCTCAAGAGCTCGTCGCCGGACCTCGAAGCGTTCCCGGACTTCGACGACAACCTCCGGCAGGCGATGAAGGAAGAGACGTCGCTGTTCTTCGAGAGCATCGTGCGCGAAGATCGCAGTGTCGTCGATCTCCTGAACGCCGACTACACGTTTGTGAACGAGCGGCTCGCGCGGCACTACGGCATGCCCAACGTGTACGGCAGCCAGTTCCGGCGGGTCGCGGTCACGAGCGAGGCGAGACGCGGGCTGCTCGGCCAGGCCAGCCTGCTCACCGTCACGTCGTACCCGAATCGCACGTCGCCGGTGGAGCGCGGCAAGTGGGTCCTGACGAATCTCCTCGGCGTTCCGCCCACGCCGCCGCCGCCCAACATCCCGACGCTGGGCGAAGCCAACGTCGACGGCAAGGTGCTCTCACTGCGCGAGCGCATGGAGAAGCACCGCGCCAATCCGACGTGCGCCGGCTGTCACAAGGCGATGGACCCGATTGGCTTCGCGCTCGAGAACTTCGACGGCGTCGGCCGCTGGCGCAGCAATGAGGACGGCGCGAAGATCGATTCGACCGGCACGCTGTTCAACGGCGCCAACATCGACGGCATCGTCGGCCTCCGCCGGAATCTCGTGGCGCAGCCGGAAATCTTCGTCGGCGTCGCGACCGAGAAGATGCTGACCTATGCGCTCGGGCGCGGTCTCGAGTACTACGACATGCCGGCTGTGCGCCGGATCCTCCGGGATGCCCGGAGCACGAACTATCGTTTCTCGTCCATCGTGGCTGGAATCGTGCGCAGCGCGCCGTTTCAGATGAGAGAAGCTAAGTAGTGCGGGCCTTCAGGCCTGCCTTCGAGGACGCATTATGTTCATCCGCAAAGTAAGCCTTCCACGACGCACGTTCCTCAAGGGTCTCGGCACAACTCTGGCGCTGCCGCTGCTCGACGCGATGGTGCCGGCGGCGACGGCGCTGGCACAGACGGCCGCCACGCCAAAGCTGCGCCTCGGCTTCTGTTTCATGCCGCACGGCGCGGTCATGGCCAACTGGACGCCGTCCACGGAAGGAGCGTTGCAGCTCTCGCCGATTCTGGCTCCGCTCGAGGCGCACAAGGACAAGGTCGTGGTGCTCAGCAACCTGGCCCACGCGATGGCCGGTCCGCAGGGGCCGGGCGATAACGGCGGCGATCACACGCGCTGCCCCGCCGTGTTTCTGAACGGCGTCCATCCCAAGCGCACCGACGGCGCCGACATCCATGCGGGCGTGACGATCGACCAGATCGCCGCCGCGAAAATCGGGCAGGACACGCTCCTGCCCTCGCTCGAGCTGGCGGTCGAGGACTACAGCGGCCTGGTCGGCTCGTGCGACGTCGGGTTCAGCTGCACCTACATGAACACGATCTCCTGGCGCACGCCGACGGCGCCGATGCCGATGGAGATCAACCCGCGCGTCGTGTTCGATCGGATGTTCGGCGACGGCGCCACCGCCGACGAACGCCGCCGCCGCATCGACACCCAGCGCAGCATCCTCGACGCCGTCACGCAGCAGGTCCGGCGTCTGCAGGGCGGGCTGGGCGCCGGCGATCGGAATCGCGTGGCCGAGTACCTCGACACGGTGCGCGAAATCGAACGGCGCATCCAGCTGTCCGAAAAGCGCGTGGCCTCAGACGCCGACGTGCCGGTGACGCCGCGCGGCATCCCGGACGACTTCGTCGAGCACACTCGGCTCATGTTCGACCTGCAGACCCTTGCGTTCCAGGCCGACATCACGCGGATCTCGACGTTCATGATGGCCCGCGAGGTGAGCTACCGCACGTTCCCGATGCTCGGGATCTCCGAAGCGTTCCATCCGGCGTCGCACCATCAGAACAGCGCCGAACGGCTCGCGCAGCTGACGCGGATCCAGGCCTTCCACGTCAGCCTCTGGTCGTACTGGCTGGACAAGCTGCGCGCGACGCCAGACGGCGACGGCAACCTGCTCGATCACTCGCTGCTGCTTTATGGCGGCGCAATGAGCAACAGCAACGTGCACAACCACTCGCCCCTGCCGATCGTCGTCGCCGGCGGTGCCACCGGCAAGATGAAGGGCGGGCGTCACCTGAAATACGCGGAGAACACGCCGATGTCGAACCTGCTGCTGACGATGCTCGACAAGGCCGGCGTGCACGAAGACAGCGTTGGCGACAGCACCGGAATGCTGACGGAGCTTTGATCATGTTGCTGAAGAAAACGACGACTAACGCAGAACCCGCGGAACTCGCAGAGAGTTCTTCAGTAACGGCTGTTCTGCGGTCTCTGCGATTTCTGCGTTTAATGTTTTTATCGTTCTTACTGGCGATGAACGTCGCCAACGTGGCTAACGCCGCGTCCGCGGACGTGGCCGACGCAGCGCAGAAGAAGGACCTCACCGCCCTGCGCACGCTGGTGCAGCGCAAAGTGGACGTGAACGTCACCCAGCCTGACGGCACGACGGCGCTGCACTGGGCGGCGGCGTGGAACAACGAGGATGCGGTCAGCCTGCTGATTCGCGCGGGCGCGGACGCGAAGGCCAGGAATCGCTACGGCGCAACGCCGTTATCCGAGGCGGTCACGGCAGGCAGCGCGGCAATGGTCGAGACGCTGCTCAAGGCCGGCGCCGACGCGAAGACGCTGACGACCGAAGACGGCGAGACGGTCCTGATGACTGCCGCTCGCGCAGGCAACACCGGCGTCGTCCGGCTGCTGCTCGACCGCGGCGCGGATGTGAACGCGCGAGAGAAGTACAAAGGACAGACCGCGCTCATGTGGGCGGCGGCCGATCATCATTCGGCGGTCGTGAAGCTCCTGCTCGACCGCGGCGCCGACTGGAAAGTCCGATCGTTTGACCGCGAGACCAAAGTGCCACGGCTGAGCGCGGCCTCGTCGATCTCTCCGATCGCGCGCGGCGGATTCACGGCGTTGTCCTTCGCCGCTCGCGAAGGCGACATCGAGTCGGCCACAGCGATGCTCGACGCCGGCGTGGACATCAACTACGGCGACGTGGACAACACCAGCGCCCTCGTCGTGTCGATCATGAACAAGCAGTACACGTTCGCCAAGTTCCTGATCGACCGCGGCGCCGACGTGAACCTCGCCGGCGGATACGGACGGACGGCGCTGTACGCGATCACGGACATGCGGAATGAGGACTACTCCGCGCTGCCGAACAGAAAAACCGAAGACCCGCTTCCGACACTGGACATCGTCTCGGCGTTGCTCGCGCGCGGCGCGAACGTGAACCTCGCGCTCACGGCCAATCTTCCCGGCCGGAGCGGCATGGATGCGGGCGACACGACGCTCGGCGCGGGCACGACGCCGCTGATGCGCGCGGCGCGCGCCGGGGATACGGCGGTGGCTCGTTTGCTCCTCGCCAAAGGCGCCGACGCGAAGCTCGTCACGAAAGACGGAAACACGGCGCTGATGTTTGCGGCCGGCGTCGGGTACCGCGACAAGAACACCCGCGGTCTCGAGCGCGACGCGCTCGAGACGCTGAAGATCTTCGTCGAGGCCGGCTTCGACGTGCGCCAGGCGAACACCCGCGGGGAAACGGCGCTGCACGGCGCTGCGGACCGCGGCGCCGACACCATCGTGCAGTACCTCGCCGATCGCGGGGCTGAACTGAACGTGAAGAGCAAACAGGGATTCACGCCGCTCGACGTCGCGATGGGCAAGTCGAGCGTGATTCAGCTTCCGGTGCCCAAGCCAACGACCGTCACGCTGCTGAAAACGCTCGGCGGCATCGAGAGTAAAGATGTCGGCAAGGATGCCGCGAAGGACGTGAAGTGACGCGTTCCTAAAGCGCGGCGTTCCGGCTGGCGAACAGCACGAGCGCCAGCGTAATCGCTGCGATCGCACACTCTCCGACGGTGCCCACGACGAGCGGGCGCCATCCTTGTTTCCTCAGCTCCGAGAAATTGGTCCGGAGACCCACGCCGGCAAACGTGAAGAGAAACGCCCAGCGCGAGAGGTTGGCGATGGCGGTGACCTGCGCGCTCGAGAACACGCCGGCACTGGCCAGCGCCGAGATGCCGATGAAGCCGAGCACGAATTTCGGAAACCGATCCCAGAGAAACGCGGCCTTGTTCTCGACCACACGCGCCTGGCCCTGCCGGATCCAGTAGAGCGCGTAGCCGAGCACGACGAAACCGATTGTCGCGTTGCGCGCGGTCTTCGCGATGACGGCGAACTTGCCGGCGGCATCCGAATAGAGCGCGCCGGCGGCAATCGACTCGGCCGTGTTGTCCACCGCGAGACCGACCCAGAGTCCGTACGCGTGATCGCTCATCCCGAGCGAGCGGCCGATCAGCGGAAACACGAACAGGCTCACCGCGCCGAGCGCCAGAATCGCCGCCATCGCATACGACGCGTCCTCGTCGTCTGCGTCGATGGCGCCCTTCGCCGCGATGATCGCCGACACGCCGCAGACGGCGGATCCGATCGACAGGAGGCTGATCAGTTTCGGCGTCAGCTTGAACGCGCGGCCCAGCCACGTCATCAGGACGATGGCCATCGCCAGCTCGATCGCGACGCAGGCGAGGCTGATGCCGCCGAGTTTCATGATGTCGCCGAAGAGAAACCGCGCGCCCTGGAGGACGATGCCCGTTTTGAGCCAGAACTCGTAGGTGTCCACGCCGGCGCGGAACAGCCTGGGGACGCCTACGGTGTTGGCGATGACGAGGCCGAAGATGATCGCCCACAGCACGTATTCGATGTTCGGCAGCGCGAGGTGATGCGCCTTGCCGTACGAGGCGATCGACTGCTCCACCACCTTGCCGGCGAAGCCGGTGAGGAACAGGAGCACAAGACCGGGGAGAAGACGGAGCGCGCGGATCGCCGTCACCATGGAATGCGCGTGACGACGCCCAGCTTGATCAGAAGCACCGCAACGGCCGCGGCCAGCACCGCCCACCAGTCACGAGACAGTCGCATACGGCGCTCACTTTACACGACTAAGATGTGGCCATGCGTATCCGAACCGCTCTTTGCGTTGCTCCGCTTCTGGGCGTGCTCGCCGTGTGCGCCGCTACAGCGATTGCGCAGGGCGCCTCGCCCGCGGCCACCACCGCCCGTATCGTCACCGCCGCGCAGGCCGTGACGACGGCGCTCGACGAAGCGGGACGAAAGAAAGTGCAGTTCCCATTCGAGGGCCCGCAGAAGGCGCGGTGGTCGAACCTGCCGAGCGGCATCTTCGTGCGTGAGGGCGTGCGGCTGGGCGATCTCACGCCGGCGCAACGCGCCGCGGTCATGAGCCTGCTCACGACCGCGCTCAGTCGGGACGGCTACCTTAAAGTGACCGAGATCATGCGCGGCGACGAGGTCTTACGCGGGGGAAGTGGCGGTCGCGGGGGTCGCGGTGGAGGCGTGACGTTCGGCGAGGGCGAATACTACCTCGCGTTTGTCGGGACACCGTCGGCGACTGCACCGTGGATGCTGCAGTTTGGCGGCCATCACCTCGCAATCAACCTGACGCTGAACGGCGCGCAGGCGAGCATGACGCCGAGCCTGCCGGCCGCGCAGCCGGCGACGTACACGGTGGAAGGCCGCGAGATCCGTCCGCTCGGCAAGGAACACGACAGGGCCTTCGCGCTCGTCAACGCGCTCGACGCGTCTCAACGCGGCCAGGCCATTCTTCCCTATCGCGTCGCCGACCTCGTGCTGGGGCCGGGGCAGGACGGACGCGTGATCGCTCCCGAGGGTCTTCGCGCGACGCTGATGACGCCGGCGCAGCAGACGCAACTGCTCGAGATCGTGCGGGAGTGGGCGGGCATCGTGACCGATGCGTTCGCGGAGCCGCGCATGGCCGAGATCAAAGCCAACCTGGCGCAGACGTACTTCGCGTGGAGCGGGCCGACGACCAACGGCAGCGCGGCGTACTTCAGGGTGCAGGGGCCAACGCTCGTGATCGAGTACGCGCCCCAGGGCGGCGTCGATCACATCCACACGATCTATCGGGATCCGACGAATGACTACGGCGCGAAAATCGCCGCGAGGTAAAACGCGGACGGCGCTTGCGGCGGCGCTCGTCGTGCTTGCCGCCTCGCGGCCGTCGGCGCACCGGCGCGACGAGTACCTGCAGGCGGCGCGCCTTGCCGTCGATCCGGCGCGCGTCGAGATCGAGCTCGACCTGACGCCCGGCATCGAGCTGGCGCAAGGCATCCTCGACGAAATCGATCGCAATCGCGATGGCGCGATCGCGGCAGACGAAGCGCAGGCATACGCAGCCCGTGTGCTGAAGGAAATCCGTCTCGAGGTTGACGATCACTCACTGCCGCTCGTGTTGACCGGCACGAGGTTTCCTGCCGAGGACGCCGTGCTCCGCGGTGAAGGCACGATTCGGCTGGAGTTGTCCGCGGCCGTGCCGCCGCTGGCCGCCGGCGCGCATCGCGTGTTCTACCGGAACGATCACCACGGAAACATCGGCGTCTATCTCGCCAACGCGCTGGTGCCGGAGAACGACCGCGTGGCCATCGGTGCGCAGCGCCGCGACGGCAATCAGCGCGAGCTCGTGATCGAGTACAAACTGCATGACGAGGCGGCTCGTCCGTTCAGGTGGTGGCTCCCGGCCAGTGTGGCCGGAGCGGTCGTGATGATGGTCGGTGTGCTGTGGAGGCGAACATGAGGAAGATCTTCGGCGTCGTGCTGACACTGGTCGTGAGCACCGGACTGGCCGGCGCGCAGGCGCACAAGCCGCCGAAGGCGCCAAAGTCGACGAGGCTCTACATCTTTGACTGCGGCGTCATCCACACGGCCAACGGCGACGCGTATTCGCTGAAAAAAGAGGAGATGGCCTCGACCGAGATGTCCATCCCGTGCATCCTCGTCGCGCATCCGAAGGGCACGTTGATGTGGGACAACGGCGACATCCCGGACCGCGCCTTTCCTGCCGGCGGAGGCCGGGCGTCTCTCGGCGTCGTCACGCAGGACAAGCCGCTCGCGCCGCAGATGGCGGCTATCGGCTACGCGCCGGGCGACATCACGTATCTCTCGATGTCCCACTATCACGGCGACCACGTCGCCAACGCGAATCTGTTCGCCGGCTCGACGTGGCTCGTGCGGAAGGTGGAACGCGATCGGATGTTCGCGGCCGAGCCGATTACGCGCTCCCCGCTCGAGAACTACAACGAGTTGAAGAACAGCAAGACGGTCCTGCTCGACAAAGACGAATGGGACGTCTTCGGCGACGGCGCGGTCGTCATCAAGTCCACACCGGGCCACACGCCGGGGCACAACGTCCTGTTCCTCAAGCTCAAGAAGACGGGGCCGGTCGTGCTGAGCGGCGACCTCTATCACTATCCAGAAGAGCGCACGCTCAATCGCCTGCCGGTGGCGGACTTCAACAAGGAGCAGACGGCAGCGTCACGAGCCGAGCTGGAAGTGTTTCTGAAGAAGACAGGCGCCGCGCTCTGGATCGAGCACGACATCATCGCGAACGCAAAGTTGAAGAAGGCGCCCGCGTTCTACGAGTAGGCTACTTCGCGCTCGGGGGCAATCCGAGCAGGTCTTCGATATTGACGTCGGGCGCGGGCTCCGCGGCGCGCGTCGTCGTGAAGCCGATGATGCGGCCCGTGCAGATGACGGCGATCCAGAGGACGAGCGACACGGTCGCGACGACCTTGCCGATCGCCGGCGCCGACGTGTCCCGATCCCACCGATGAATCGTCCGCCCGGCCGTCAACTCGAAGACGGCCATGTTGACGCCCGCCAGGACGAGCAACAGCATCTTCGAACGGAAGTAGGCGTTGTGAAAGTACACGGTGGCGTTGGTCGTGAACATCAGCGCGCCGGTCACGGCGGTGAGCGCGAACGCGGCCCAGGTCCACTTCAGGATATCGGACGACATCCGCTGGAACGATCGGTTGGTGGAAGCCAGGCCCAGCAGCCGCAGGTCGATCGCGGCGATCGTGCCGACGACCAGCGCCAGCCCGGCGACGTGCGCCGCTTCAAGCAGCGGAAACATCAGCAGCGAGTCGCGAATACGGCCGGCGACCGCGGACGCCTGGAGCGACGTGAGCAGCGACTGGACGTCCATGACTACCGCCGCTCCGACGGCGACCACGCGCCCCACACGTGGTCGTACGCGATCAGGCGTCCCAGGACGATGACGCAGAGCCAGATAAGGAACGTGAGTATTGCGAGCGTCTTGATGGACGGCGCGTTGGCCAGGGCGTTTTCCCCTTGCTCGTCATGCCGGCGAAGCGCCGACTGGAAGATCAGCGCCGCGATCGTCCCGACCGCGATGAGGGCCATCTTCGCCCAGAAGGAAAACGTGATGAGCTCGCGCACCGGCTCGCCGACGACCATCAGGATGCCGGTGGCGAGCAGCAGCCAGAGCGAGCTGGACAGCCAAGGACCGAAGCGGCGGACTGTCTGCCGCAGCGTCTGGTCCATCCCGGCCCATCCGAGGATCCGCAGATCGATCAGCAGCACGGATCCCATCACCATCGCGATCCCCACGATGTGAATCGACTGGATGGCCGGGATGACCCAGGCGTTGTGCTCCTGGATGTAGACGCTCGGAAGCGTCGTGGACAGCCACTGCGCGAAATGTTTCACGAACGGCGGCCGCGGCTAGAAAGCTGTTCCGCCCGAGAGCGTGAAGCCTTCGACGGCGTCACAGTGCATGTCCGCCGCCGGCAGCTTCGGCTTGCTCGTCGCCGGGTCGACCGGACATTTCGCAATCGCGCCGATGCGCGATCCGAAGTTGCTGCCGTCGCGCAGCGGATTGAGCCTCACGCTGAACACCGTGCCCGCGCCGAACGTGTTGGCGGTGATGCCCTGCTGCGCCACCGCGGCGGCGCCGGCCATCTCGACGCCCCACTCGACGTACTTGCCGTCGGCGCCCTTCGCGAGGCCCTTGCGGTCTGGCGCGATCAGAATGAAGTGCAGCTCGGCGTGGTTGGCCTGCGCGACGAACTGCCGGACAACGCCGGTCAGCGTGACGGTCTTGGTCTGGTCGTACATCGCGAACGAATGGTGGCCCATGGCGCCCGCCATTGTCAGAACTCCGAGTACCACAAGCTTCATCGCGGCTCCCTACTTCTTGAACAGATCGGTGATGGCCGACGGCAGCTCGTCCTGCGGTTTGTCCCAGCCGGCCTCGAAATATTTTTCCCAGTTCTTGGCCCACGGCCGGCCGTAGTAGTCGACATAACGCGGGTCCACGTTCGTCAGCTGTTTCGGACGGCCATCGGTGTTCCTGATGTTGCTCAGGCACTCGATATAGGTGTACCGGCGATTCGGATCGTCGGTCGTCGCCGCGCGGACGAAGCGATAGCTGGCGCGGACGGGCGCGACGAACGCGTCTGTGTCATAGAAGATCGCTTCGTGATCGAGGGCAACGAATTTGCCGGCGGCATCGTAGACGGGCTTGAACGTCTCGACCGTTTCCAGCTTGTCGCTCGTTTCAAACATCGAGTGCGTCAACGTCCAGCCTTGAATGTTCGCCGTCCACGTAACGAGCGTCGTGCCGTCCCAGAATCCGACGGTCTCTCCCCACCACTGCGGGACCTTCTGCACGTGCTGCTTGCCGATCATCACCTGTCTTAGGAAATTGTCGGCGATGCCCGAGATCATCTGCACCTGCCACGTGGTCATCGTCAGCTGGAAATTTCCGGCCTGCGACGGCTGCGCCCACCAGCGGATGAATCCTTCGGGATAGCAGAAGGACGCGTTCCACTGCGGCGCGTTGGTCACGGCCTCGTGATAGATCGTCTGGACCATCCGCTTCTGGTATTCCGGCGTGAGCACCGACAGCACGGTCGGCGCCTGGCTGACCCCCCAGATCCATTCGGAGCCGTGGTCGGCCTGCGTGTCGCGGCGGTAGTAGCCGTCCCAATCGGGCACGGTCGCCTTGGTGTAGACCGTCGGACCGCCCCTGGCTTTCGTGGCGGCCATCAGCGCGTCGTAGTGTTCCTTCGCGGTCTTGTACGGATACTTACTGAGGATGCTCTCGCGCGTCAGGTCGGTGTTGCAGTCACCCCAGGACGCGGAGCCGGGCGCATTGGGGCCAATGCGGCCCGAGTCCCACATGCCCCACAGCCGCGACGGCGTGTTGCACCGGAAGTAGCGCTTGTCCAGCCAGTTCGCCTTGTCTTTGTAGAAGTTCTTCGACGAGAACAGATCCACCGCCAGCGGCTGCACGCCGTCGGGCGGGCCGAGGATCACGGGCGGCGCACCGCGTCTTCCTCCGCCACCTGCTCCGCCGCCTGGGGGCTGACCCCCACCCGGCGCGCCAGCGCGACCGCCGCGTCCACCTTGCCCCTGCGCGAACACGATTCCGCTAAGCGCGACCAGGACCGCGACGACCAAGGGTCCTCTGAATGACTTTGATTTCATGGTGTCAAGCCTCACTACACACTCCGCTGGGCGACATTCTAGTGGAACGTGTTAGTAATGTCTCCGCCATGCGTTTCCTGCTGAGCCTGACTCTCCTGCTCGTCCCGGGCGCCGCGCTCGCGCAGCGCGCGCCTGTGTCTCAAGCCGCCGCGTGCGAACGGCTGGCGTCGATCGCCCTGCCAAACGCGTCCATCACGCTCGCGCAACTGGTGAACGCCGGCGCGTTTGCGGTGCCGGTGAACACGGCGGGACGTGGAGGCGGCGGCTCGTCGGCGCTCGCCGGCACGCTCGGTCCCGTGCCGGACGTGCCGGGGCGGGTGACGGCGAACACTGCGGGCCTGGGTCTTGGCTACAACGGCGGGCGCGCCATCCCGCCGTTTGGCGCGCTTCCCGCGTTCTGCCGCGTCGCCGCGAGTCTTCGGCCGTCGGCGGCATCGGACATCCGCATGGAGATGTGGCTCCCCATCGCCGGATGGAACGGCCACTTCCGGGGCACGAGTCCCAACGGCCTCGGCGGCGTCATCCACTACAACGCGATGGCC
>Ga0209488_10003196_pt1 | contig 13215 bp, 10 predicted proteins | sample Rivendell_Oct201_8_FD_188349 | JGI IMG/M metagenome (GOLD analysis project Ga0209488, IMG submission 188349) | Vadose zone soil microbial communities from the Eel River Critical Zone Observatory, Northern California, USA -... | ecosystem: Environmental > Terrestrial > Soil > Vadose zone >...
GCCTTCCTGCGGGTCTGCTCGGGCCGGTTCTACCGGGGCATGGACGCGCGCCTGCCGCGCGAGGAAAAGCCGCTGCGGCTCTCCATGCCGCACCAGATCTTCGGCGCGGATCGGCAGGTGATCGAGGAAGCCTGGCCCGGCGACGTGATCGGGCTGTTCGACACCGGCGCGCTGCGGATCGGGGACACCCTCTGCGAGGGCACGGCGTTCGAGTATGCCGAGCTCCCCAGGTTCTCTCCGGAGATCTTCGCCCGGATCCGGGCGAAGGATGCCCTCAGGCGCAAGCAGTTCGAGAAAGGCCTCGAGCAGCTCTCGCAAGAGGGGGCCATCCAGATCTTCCACGCGCGCGGCGGAGGAATGCGCGATCCGATCGTCGGCGCCGTCGGCGCGCTGCAGCTGGAGGTCCTCCAGTATCGGCTGCTGCACGAATATGGCGCGGACCTCCTGCTGGAGCGCCTGCCCTACCAGGTCGCGCGCTGGGTGGGAGGGGCCGACTTCGATCCGGGCCGCTTCGAGGCGGAGGTGGACGCCCTCTGCGTCGAGGACCGCGATCAGAACCCCATCGCGCTGTTCAAAAGCGAATGGAACCTGAACTACGCCATCGGCCGGCACCCCGCCTGGACCTGGTCGCCGACGGCGCCGGTGACGCCCTTGTCGAAACGTAAGTCAGTTCGCGCCTGAAGGGCTTCCCTACAGGCGACCGCTGACTACCTTGTCCGACGTGGAGTCCCGGAATCTCACCATCGTGTTCGCCGGGCTGTGCGGCTATGCGGACCGGCTTGGGGCGCTCACCTGGGAGGATTCGCAGCGGATGCTGCGGATCCATGAAGCCCTGGTCGATCCCGCCTTCCGCCGGTTCGGAGGGCGCAGGATCAAACAGACCGGCGGCACGTTCCTGGTGGCGTTCGATTCGCCGACCCAAGCGGTCCTCTGCGCCGCGGCCCTGGGCGAGCGGGTGCGCCGGTTCGACGAGGGCGTGCCACCGGAACGAAGGCTGCAGGCGCGCGTCGGGATCCACCTTGGCGAGGTGCGGATCGACCGGGGGGACGTGTTTGGCGAGCCGGTGAACATCGCCGCGCGGATCGAGGCCCTGGCGGGACCGGGAGAGGTGCTGTTCGGCGAGTCGGTCTGGCTCTCGATGAACCGGGCCGAGGTGCGGGCGGAGGACGCCGGAGAGCGCCAGCTCAAGGGTGTTCCCGAGCCGATCCGCGTGTTCCGCCTGCTCGGCGCGCTCTCGCGATTGCCCGAGCTGGGTCCTTTGCCCTCTCCGGACGGCGCCCAGGTGCACGGCGAGATCTCACGCCATCTGCGCGCGGCGGCCCAGGCGGCTGCGCGGCAGGCCGAGGATGCGCTGCCGAAGTTGCCCGACAAGGTCCGCGTCTTCGTCGGCGCCGGGCTCGCCGCCATGATGGCGGTCGCCACCGCTTTCTTCGCGCTGGCGAGGCTCGGGGCGCTGCCGTGAAACGGCCCGAGAAGAACCTCGTCCTCCTCCTCTCGGACATGAAGGAGTTCACGGCCCGGACCAGCCGGCAGACCCGCGACGAGAACGCGCGCATGCTGGCCCTCCACGACGCGCTGCTCCTGCCCGTGGTGCAAGGGTACCGCGGGCGCAAGGTGAAGGGCCTGGGCGACGCGCTGCTCGCGGCCTTCGTCTCGCCCACCGACGCCGTGCTCTGCGCCATGGCCATGCAGGACCGTCTCGCAGCCTGGAACGCGCAGGCGCAGCCCGGCGAGCGGATCGAGGTGCGGATCGCGCTCAGCCAGGGTGAAGTGCGGCGCTCCCGCGGCGACCTGCACGGCGAGGCCATGCAGCTGGCCTTGGAAGCCGAGGCCCGCGCCGAGGCGGGTGAAGTGGTGCTCACCGACGCCGTGTACCTCTCGATGAACAAGAGCGAAGCGCCGACGGAGGTGGTGGGCGAGGTGCCCCTCCGAGGCGGCGGGCGCGTCCGGCTGCGGCGGGCCCTGCGTGGCAGCGATCCCGCCGCCCCGTACGGCGGGCGGGCGCTGGCGCGGCTCCGGCGACTTCCCGATCCAGCGCGGTCCGTCCGGCTGCGCGTGCTTGCCGAATCTGCCCTCTCGCTCGCGCGCAAGCGCGCCGTCTGGGCGGCGGCCGGCCTGCTGCTGGCGGCGGCCGCTGCCGGCGAGCACGTCACGCGGGCCGGGGACGCCGATGCCCTCGCCCGCGCGAAGGCCCTGCTGGAAGCGCACGAACCATTCGCGGCGCTCCTCGAGCTCGACCGGCTGGCCGATCTGCCGCGCGCCCAGGATCCGGACGTGCAAGTCGTGCGCGGCAAGGCGGAGCACGCCGTCGGCCAGCTCGGTCCGGCATTCGCCGATTTCGCCGCGGCGGCCCGGCAGAATCCCGACGCGATCGACGCCGAGGCCGTCGTCGCGCTGGTCGATCTGCTCCAATCGGAGGCGTTTCCGCCTCTTTGGCGGCCCGCACTGGTGAGGGTGCTCGGGGACGACCTGGGCCAGAAGGCCGCGCCCGAGGTGCGCCGGCTCCTTCCGTCTTCGCGGGCCAGCACCCGCGGCGACGCGCTCCACGCGCTGGAGCTCGCCGGCGTCGCCACCGACGACGACCGCCTGGCGGTCTCCCGGGCCGATCTCCTCGACGCCCGCGCCTCCTGCGCCGCTCGCAAGTCCGCAGTCCGGCGCCTGGCGCTGGTACCCGGTGGCGAGGCGGAGACGATCCTGGCCCGGGCCGCCGCGGACGCCAAGGGCTGCGGGGCGGCCGAGGCCCGCGATGCGGTCCGCAGGCGCCAGAGCACCCGGGTAGCGGAAGCCCGGTAGCCCCGACCCCCGCTCGAGCATGGCCCCTAGCCACCTCCGGTGGCCGGGCTACCCGAGCGGCTTCGCCCTACGCGCAGGTAGCTGGCCGAGAAGAACTGGCCGCTCGCGAACTGGAAGTTCAGCACCATGAAGAAGGCCAGCAGCGCCGCCAGCGGCGTGAGGAAACCCATGATCAGGAGAGCCCCGAGACCGAGCTCACCCAAGGCGACCAGGCGCGAGAACAGCGCGGGGTGCTGCGAGACGAACGCGAGGTACTTCGCCACCGCGGGGTTGGCCGGGTGCGCGGCCCAGTCAGCGAGGCGCTGCTCCAGCTACGCAGGAGCGCGAACATTCGGCAGTCCGGCTACGTTTGAGCGCGAGTACCCGGGCAGTTCGCGTTATGAAGCGCTCTCTGGACGCGCGCGGACGAGGAGAACGGATGCTGAAGGGAGCGATCGCTGGGTTCGGGTTCATCTCTGCCAAGGGGCATCACCCGGCGTATCTGGAGCGGGAGGACGTGGACATCGTCGCCGTGGCGGACGTCTGCCCCGCGCGGCTGGAGGCGGCGCGCGCGGTGGCGCCACGAGCGCGCCTGTACGCCGACTGGCGGGAGTTGCTCACGCGCGAGACGGAGCTCGACTTCATCGACGTCGCAACCCCGCCGCACCTGCACGCCCCGATCGCGGTCGCGGCGCTGGAGCGTGGCGTGCACGTGCTCTGCGAGAAGCCGCTCACCACCACCGTGGCGGAGGCCCGCGCGCTGGTGGATGCCGCGCGGGCCCACCGCCGGGTGGTCTTCCCGGCGCACAACTACAAGCACGCGCCGGTGGTGAAGTTCGCCCAGCAGGTCATCCAGTCCGGGCGCATCGGGACCATCCGCGCGGTGACCTTGAACACGTTCCGGACCACCCACGCCAAGGGCGTCCCCGAGTGGAACACCGACTGGCGCAGGGACAAGAAGCTCTCGGGCGGCGGCATCGCCATGGACCACGGGTCGCACAGCTTCTACCTGACCTTCGCCTGGCTCGGGTCCCTGCCGACCCACGTGACCGCCAAGACCCTGACCCTGGAGCGGCAATGGGATACGGAGGACAACCTCAACGCAGTCCTCACCTTTCCCAGCGGCTACGCCCACACCTTCCTCAGCTGGACCGCGGGCGTACGCAAGGTGGTGTACTCGCTTCAGGGATCGGACGGCGCGCTGGTAATCGATGATGACGACTGGGAGCTGACCACCGGAAAGTCCAGCGGGAAGCCGGCGATGGAGAAGGGCGTGATCGAGAGCGACTGGATGGACGCCTCTCACACCAAGTGGTTCAACTCGCTCTTCGACCAGTTCAAGGCGGCCATGCGCTCGGGCGACTTCGTCAACCGCGAGCTGCGCGAGGCGGTAGCCTGCGTCCAGATCATCGAGACCTGCTATCGATCCAGCGCCGAGGGTAGCCGGGAGCTGCCGCTGGCCGTGGACGTCGCGACGCTATGAGCGCGAAGGGGCTGGTCGTCATCACCGGCGCGAGCTCCGGGTTCGGCGCGTCCACCGCCTTGCGATTCGCGCAGCTCGGGCACCCGCTGTACCTCGGTGCACGGCGGGTGGAGATGCTGCGCGAGGTGGCGCGCCGCTGCCTGGAGGCCGGAGCGCCACAGGCCGAGGTCCGGTCACTGGACGTGCGCTCGAAGGAGAGCATCGAGGCCTTCTGCTTAGGAGCTGGAACGCCGGAGATCCTGCTCAACAACGCCGGCCTCGCCCTCGGCCGGGACACCCTCGATCAGATGAAGGACGAGGACCTGCTCGGGATGGTGGAGACCAACGTGATCGGCCTGGTGCGCGTCACGCGCGCGCTCCTGCCCCGGATGATTGCGGCCAGGCGCGGGCACGTCATCAACCTCGGGTCTTACGCTGCCCGCGGCGTGTACGAGGGTGGCGCGGTGTACGCGGCCACCAAGCACTCCGTGCGCGTGATCTCGGAGACGCTCCGGCTGGAATTGACCGGCACCAACATCCGGGTCACCGAGATGGACCCGGGCCTGGCGGAGACGGAGTTCTCCATCGTCCGGTTCGGCGACGAGCAGAAAGCAAAGGCCGTCTACCAGGGGATGGAGCCGCTCACGGCGGAGGACGTGGCCGACGCGATCCTCTGGGTGGCAACGCGCCCGCCCCACGTCAACATCGCCGAAATGGTGATCACGCCGACGGCGCAGGGCTCGCTGACCAAGGTCCATCGCGGCTGACGGACGAGCGCTCCCGATCAGGGCTTCGCGGCCCCACCCGGCTTCGATCCGCCGCCCGGCCCGCGCCCGCCGCCGCCGGCCCGGCCTCCACCGCCGCCCGGACGTCCGCCCCGGCCGCCACCGGGGCCAGGCCGACCGCCGGGACCCCGGCCGCCGCCCGGGCCACCGCGGCCGCGACCACCGCCGCCCGGACCCGTACGCTCGCTGCGCCGGTCCTGCATCACCGACTCCATCGAGAAGCTGCCCTCGAGCGATCCTTCCGCGCCCTTCTTCCCGCCGCCCGAGGGCCGGCGCGGTCCGCGGCGCGCGCCGCGCTCGTCGCGCTCGAAGCTCTGCTTCATCGACTGCGGCATCAGATCCACCACGTACTGATGCTCGCCGATCTTCTTGGCGCCCGGGACCTCTTCCTCCATTCCGAAGACGCGGACGAGCCGCACCCGGTCCGCCTGGCGTCCGGCGGCTTGGAGGGCCTCGCGCAGGCGGTCCAGCCGCTCTGCCGTGGTCCCGGTCGCTTCCGAAACCGCCTTGTCGAGGATCTCCTTGACGGCGGAGTTCTCCGCCTCGAGCTCCCCCTTGGGCTGGCCATCTTCGTCTGCGTTGACCTCGGAGGGCTTGGCCCCGCCCGGCGTTGCCCTCAGCTGCGGCGATCCCTGGCCGGACAAATCCTGGTCGGCGATGGCTTCCTCGCGGTCCTCCTCTTCGTGCGCGCCGGGCTGGACCTCGTCCTCGCTTGTGCCCGCTTCGCCGGGCTTCTCGAGATGAGGCTCTTCGCTGGCGCCCACCACGGGGTCGCCAGCTCCGGCCGCCTGCTCGGCGAGACCGAGGGAGGCCGAGTCGGTGGGGCTGTCGCCCCCCGGGTCGACGAGCACCGCAGAGGCATTCTCGTTCGGCTTTGCAGTGACGCCCTCGGACACCGCGGGCGACGGAGTGATCCGTGTCAGCTCCGGAGGGAGCGCCTTGCGCGCCGCCGCCTCCGCCCTGGCCGCCATGCGGATCAAGGTCCCGCTGAACTCCGTAAGGGTTTTCATCTGGACACCCGGTGCTTGCGAAAGGGGGCGCCTTCGTACCACAACTTGCGGACAAGGGAAGGACGGTGCGGAGGCTGTGCGGCGCGCGCGAAAAAAGACGTGCATTTCGCGTCTTGGGCCTGTGCGGAGGCGATCCACAAGCTGTGGGTAACCCACTAAGTCTTGCGCATTGTGCGCCGCGTCACCACAATCCGTAGTGGGTTTCATTTGACAAGGCAGCCCCGGTTGCCTCAATCTGACCACACTTCCGCAACTCCGACGCGACTGCGGAGTGGAGGGAAATACTTCGATGGCCAAGACCGGCAAGAACGATCCCGCAGCCTTGTCCGCCCTGCCCGCGGGCGCGCCTGTCACCGGTTCCCGATCGGAGGGCCCAAGGCCCGCCCGCCGCGCGAAAGGCCTGGCTGTGCCGCGGCGCGTCACGGCCGCCGCCGTGAGCGCCCAGCTGGTGCTCGACCAGGTGGAATGGACCCGTCGCCCCGCCAAGATCTCCGGAGCGGACGGGGAAGTCGTCTTCAAGATGGACGACGCGGAAGTGCCGGCCGCCTGGTCCCAGCTTGCCACCGACGTCGCCGTCTCCAAGTACTTCCGCAAGGCAGGCGTTCCGAGCGGAAGCGGCGCCGAGGAGTCCGTCCGGCAGCTGGTCCGCCGCGTGGCGCATACCCTGCGCAGCGCCGGCGAGGAGATGGGGGGCTACTTCGCCACCCCTGCGGATGCGGAGGCGTTCGAGGCAGAGCTGACGTACATGCTGGTGCACCAGATCGGCGCCTTCAACAGCCCCGTCTGGTTCAACTGCGGCCTCTTTCACGAGTACGGGATCAAGGGATCGGGCGGGAACTACGCCGTGGATCTCGCCACCGGCACGGCGTACGTCACCGAGGACGCCTACAAGCGGCCACAGGTCTCGGCCTGCTTCATCCAGAGCTGCAACGACGACCTCGGTTCCATCTTCAACCTGGTCCATGACGAAGCGCGCGTCTTCAAGTACGGGTCCGGCAGCGGGACGAACTTCTCGAAGCTGCGCGGCAAGATGGAGCACCTGTCGGGCGGCGGGACCAGCTCGGGCCTGATGAGCTTCCTGGAGGTGCTCGACAAGGCGGCCGGCGCGACCAAGTCCGGTGGCATCACGCGGCGCGCGGCGAAGATGGTGGTGCTCGACGCCGACCATCCCGAGATCCGCGACTTCATCCAATGGAAGGCGCGAGAGGAGAAGAAGGTCGCGGCGCTGATCGCGTCCGGCTACTCGTCGGACTTCAACGGCGACGCCTACCGGACCGTCTCGGGCCAGAACGCGAACAACTCGGTCCGGGTGACCGACAGGTTCATCGAGGCGGTGATGAAGGACGCGGTCTGGGAGACCACCACCCGGACCACCGGCGAAGTGGTGGAGCGCCTCTCCGCGCGCCAGCTCTGGCGGGAGATGGCGGAGGCCGCCTGGAAGTGCGCGGACCCGGGCCTGCAGTTCGACGACACCATCAACAAGTGGCACACCTGCAAGGCCACCGACCGCATCTACGCATCGAATCCCTGCAGCGAGTTCGTCTTCCTCGACGATACCGCCTGCAACCTCGCCAGCCTCAACCTCCTCAAGTTCCTGGACGAGAAGAGCGGAGCGTTCGACGTCGAGGGATACAAGCACGCCTGCCGCGTCTTCTTCCTCGCGCAGGAGATCGCGGTGGACCTGGCGAGCTACCCGACCCAGCGGATCGCCGAGCGAAGCCACCAGTTCCGACCGCTCGGTCTGGGATATGCCAACCTGGGCACGCTCCTGATGGTCGAAGGTCTGCCGTACGACTCGGACGCGGGCCGGGCCATGGCGGCCTCGTTGACCGCGATCATGACGGGCGAAGCGTACGCGCTCTCGGCGGAGATGGCCGCCGCGAAGGGACCGTTTCAGGGGTACGCGGTCAATCGCGACGGCATGCTCGAGGTGATGCGCATGCACCGCGACAGCGTGAACAACATCGACCACGCGCTGGCACCCTCCGAGCTGATCGACGCCGCGCACGAGTGCTGGAATCGCGCGGTGCAGCTCGGCGAGCAGAACGGGTATCGGAACGCGCAGGCCACCGTGCTGGCGCCGACGGGCACCATCGGCCTCTTGATGGACTGCGACACCACCGGCGTAGAGCCGGACTTCGCGCTGATCAAGTTCAAGAAGCTCGCCGGCGGCGGCAGCTTCAAGATCGTGAACCAGTCGGTGCCGCGGGCGCTGAAGAAGCTCGGGTACAGCGCGGCGCAGGTGCAGGCCATCGTCGACTCCGTCCGGGGCACCGCCACGCTGAAGGGCGTCGCGGAGTTCTCGCCTGCCGAGCTCGAGTCGCGCGGGCTGCTCCCGGCGGAGATCGCCAAGGTGGAGAAGTCGCTGGAGTCGGTATTCGATCTGCGCGCGGCATTCGCGCCGCACGTGATCGGGCCGGCCGCGCTGCAGCGGCTGGGCCTGGAGGCGGGGAGCAAGGGCAAGCAGGTCCTGGCGAAGCTCGGCTACACCGACGAGCAGATCGACGCCGCCACGCTGGTGGTCTGCGGCCGTCAGACGGTGGAGGGCGCGCCGTTCCTCAAGCCCGAGCACTATCCCGTCTTCGACTGCGCGAACCGCTGCGGGCCTCTGGGGACGCGCTACATCGAGCCGATGGGCCATGTGCGGATGATGGCCGCGGTCCAGCCGTTCCTCTCGGGCGCCATCAGCAAGACCATCAACCTGCCCCAGGACGCCACCGTCGAGGAGGTGGAGAAGATCCACTGGGAGTCGTGGCGCTTGGGGCTGAAGGCCATTGCACTGTATCGCGACGGCTCGAAGCTGTCGCAGCCGCTCAGCGCGGGCGACCAGGCCCCGAAGCTGCCGCTCCCCAAGGACGCGAAGGAGATGGCGCAAGCGCTGCAGAAGCTGATCCCGGCACTGGGCAAGGACCGGGCCCAGCGCATGGCCGAAGTTGCCTTCGAGGCGAAGGCAGCCGCGGCGCCGGCCCAGTTGGCCGCCAGCGTGCGGCGCAGGCTGCCTCCCAAGCGGCACGGCATCACGCAGGAGGCGAAGGTCGGCGGAAACAAGGTCTTCCTCAGGACCGGCGAGTACAACGACGGGGAGCTGGGCGAGATCTTCATCGACATGCACAAGGAGGGCGCGGCGCTGCGCAGCGTGATGAACTGCTTCGCGATGCTGGTGTCGATCGCGCTGCAGTACGGCGTGCCGCTCGAGGTGCTGGTCGAGCAATTCGTCTTCACCCGGTTCGAGCCGCAGGGCCCGGTGCAGGGGCACGACCGGGTGAAGTTCGCCACTTCGGTGATCGACTACGTCTTCCGCGCGCTGGGCGTCGAGTACCTCAGGCGCGACGATCTGGCGCACGTGACGCCGGAGGAAGCCGCGGAGACACCGAAGAGCGCGCAGACGGCGGATCCACTGGTGCCGGCGCCGCACGCGGCGAGCCCGGCGAACGCGGCCAAGGCGGCGCAGAGGTCGAATCCTCCGGATCCGGCGCGCGCGGCAGCGCGGGCGCAGGACGAGCTGCTGGGCAAGCTCTCCGGCGACGCCCCGTTTTGCGATACCTGCGGGCACATCACGGTGCGGAACGGCACCTGCTACAAGTGCCTGAACTGCGGGAACTCGATGGGCTGCTCGTAGAGCGTCCCCCCACGCTCACAGCAGCCGGGAGCGGCGGATCCCTTCGCAGGATCCGCCGCTCCATTTGTCTCCGGACGCGGGCATCCGCCTGCTCCCTTCCCTGTCCTCCGAGAGGGATGCGCCCGCCTTCCGCCATGCGGATCTTGATTCGCGAGGGACCTGGCGCATGGACGGAAAGGGCTGGAAGCCGGAGTACGGAATCTCCGCGGAGGGAATCGAGGTCCTCGGCTACCTGGAGGCCCTGCCCAAGGAAGTCCGGCGCGAGTTGACCAACGCCATCGCAGCGCTCTGCCGCCGCGAAGGATACCTGTCGCTGCACGACGACGTCCGCAAACGTCTCGCCCCGAACGAGCCCGGCGAGAACGGCGATCTGGCGAAGGTGATTCCGCTCTTCAGGCGTTCCCAACGCGGCTGATCGCGGGAGTGAGATCGAAGACCTCGCGGCGCGCCTGGACGGGAAGCCGGGCCACGAACGACGTCGCCCAGCCGGCCTCGTCGCGCAGCGCGATCGTTCCGTCGTGCGCGACCGCCACCAGCCTGCAGAGGTAGAGGCCGAGCCCGAGATTGTGCTTCTGGCGGGTTCCGCGCTGCACGGCGCCCTTCTGGAATAGCCGGGCGCGCGCTTCCGGGGGCACGGGATCGCCGGTGTTGCGCACGGCGAGCACCAGCTCCTGGGCTTCCTGCCAGGCGGCCACCTCGATGCGGCCCCCAGGGCGCACGAAGTCGAGCGCGTTCAAGACCAGGTTGTCGAAGAACCGGTGCACCATCTCCCGGTGGAGCGACGCGCTCAGCCCTGCCTCGACGCATGCGGTGATCTGCGCGCCGGCACGGCGGGCGCTGATCGCGTACGCGTTGGCGAGCGAGACCAGCAGCGCCGACAGATCGATGGACTCCGGCGCGGAGCTGAGCACGCCGCGCTCCAGGCGCGCGATCGCCAGCAGGTCGCCGACCATGGCCTGCAGCCTGCGGCCCTGCTGCTCGATCATCTTCACGTCCGAGTGCAGCGGGCCGGTCAGCTCGCTGGCCACCACCTCGGCCAGGCCGATCAGGCCGGTGAGCGGACCCTTCATGTCGTGCACCAACAGGTGCGTCAGCGTCTCCGCATCGCTCTGCGCCCGGCGCAGCTCCTCGTGGCTCACCTCGTTGACGACCAGCCGCGCCACCACCCGATCCAGCTCCCGCATCACCGCCACGGAGACCATGCCCACCAGCGCGAGCACGACGCCGCCCATGGCGATGCTCGCCCAGCTCACGCCCGCCCGGACCTCGAGGGCGGTGAACATCGCGAAGGCCAGCGCGGCGGTCGCCGAGATCACCGGCACGCGCAAGGACAAGGCGGAGAGCCCCACCAGGAGCGCGAACGCTCCCAGGGTCCATCCCGCGTTGAAGGGCTGGCTGTCGGCGCGGAGGCCGAAGCTCCAGAGGAGCAGGAAGATGAACACCACGTCGAACATCGGCGACGAGATGGTGAGGTTTTCGCGCCAGCCTCCTCCCCGGCGCCAGCGCAGGAGCAGATATCCGCTCACCGCGTACGCGAGCAGAGGCCACAGCTCCGCCCGCAAGCCGGGATGGCCGGCCGCGGAGAACGCGATGGCGACCAGGCAGAACGCCGCCAGCGCGATGGCGCGGATGCGCGCCAGCGACTCCATCGCGTGCACGCGAAGCCCGGCGAACGCGCGGGCGCTCGACTCGGTGAGGAGCCGGCCGCGGGTTGCGTCGTCGGTCAGCATTCGGAAATTCGATTCTCGACCAAGCGGCTGCTGCCGCCAAGGAAAAGAGGAAGGCCAGCCCGAACGTGGTGGCCACCCTCCCTCGAAGCCGCGCAGCATGCGGGTCGAGCTGTGCGTGAAGGTGTGACCCGCCGATGCGAGCCGCGTGCCGGAGACGCATCCTCCACAGCCGCCTCGGCCGAGTTTGTCCCGGCCTGTGGACGGGGCGAAAAGCGCCTTGCGTTCCGCGCGGAAACGGCGCTTCGCCCCTGTGGGAAACCTGTGCCCGATCCGGCAGAATTCCTCAGTCTTGACGCATGGTTAACGGCAGTGCTAGCACGCCTCCGCGACGAGAGGACGACCGCTGCTGTCGGACCCGTCGGGCAGTCTTGAGAGCGACCGCGAGGGCACCGGACTTGACCGCGAAAGAGTACATCGAGACCGTCGCGCAGGAGCTGGGCAGGGTCCGCGGGCGCGGCCTGCTGCTTTCTCCGGCCGATGCCCAGCTGGCGCTCTCCTGGCACGCGTCGCGGGTCCCGGTCGCGGCGGTCATCGCGGAAGTGCGCAGGGCGGCGCGGCTGCGCACACGGACCGCGGGAGTGCGCGGCGCCGCGGAGATGCTGGTGTCGCTGCAAGCCATCGCTCCCGCCATCGACCGGCTCACCGCGCGCCGTCCGCCCCCGCCACCGAAGCCCGAGGGCTTGCGCGCGCAACTCCGCGCCGCGGCCCAGGCTCCTGGCCTTGCGGCGCGAGCCGCGTGGGAGTCGCTTGCTGAGGCGGCAGAGCAGCTCCTCGCACAGGATGGCGGAAACGGATACTGGACCGCCGCGGTGCGGACCTTGAAGGCGGCCCTGCGCGAGATCCCCCGCTCCAAGGGGCTCCAGGCCGGGGCCGCTCTCCGTAGCCGCATCGCTCCACGGCCGCCTGGGATGGATCGGCGACGGTACCAGCGCAGCCTGCAGCTCATGCTCTTGTCCGCATCCAGCGAACGCCTCGGCCTTCCGCCGCCGGCGTTCCTCCTCTAGGAGTTCCGTCGATGGCAGAGCCGCCGTCCGCCGCGAAGATCGCCTGCGCACTCTGCGGGGGCGAAGGATTCGCATTCCAGCAACGCGACCACAAGGGCGTCGCGGTCGCATGCTCCTGCACGGCGCAGTGCCCGGCGTGCCGGGGTCAGGGACGCCTCTACGCGCGCGACGAGCGCGGCTATGAAGTGGTGCGCGGCTGCGCCTGCGGCGCCGATCCGCGCCGGCTCTCGCTCCTCACCGGCTTGCGGCTGCCGCCCAAGTTCCTCGAGCGCACCCTCGCGGGGTACCGCGCCTACAGCCCGGCGCAGCAGCGCGCGCTGCTGCGCGCGCGCCGGTTCGTGGACGAGTTCGTTCCGGGCGCTGCGGGGCAGCGGGCGCTGCTCTTCTGCGGGCCGCCCGGAACCGGCAAGACGCACCTTCTCTCCGGGATGCTGCGCGAGCTGGCCGCGAAGAAAGGAGTGCGCGGCCGGTACGAGGAGTTCTTCCTCCTCCTCTCCGACATCCGCGACGGATTCTCCCGCGGGCTCTCGTCGCGCGAGTGGCTCGAGCCGCTGCGCCAGGTGGACGTGCTGGCCATCGACGAGATCGGCAAGGGCGGGAAGAACCGGGAGTTCGAGCAGGGCATCCTCGACGAGGTCCTGAGCGTCCGCTACAACGCGGGCCGGCCCACCCTGCTCGCCACCAACTACCCGCGCCCCGGTACCGTCGGCTGGGAGTTCAAGGCGGACGCCCAGTCGGCCGAAAACCTTGAGGCGCGCGTGGGGCCGCGCATCTACTCCAGGCTGCACGAGATGTGCGATCTGATCGACGTCGTCGGAGATGACCAGAGGGAG
>Ga0209488_10003197_pt1 | contig 13213 bp, 14 predicted proteins | sample Rivendell_Oct201_8_FD_188349 | JGI IMG/M metagenome (GOLD analysis project Ga0209488, IMG submission 188349) | Vadose zone soil microbial communities from the Eel River Critical Zone Observatory, Northern California, USA -... | ecosystem: Environmental > Terrestrial > Soil > Vadose zone >...
CAACGGCTTGATAGCTGTGCCCTCACTGACATCCGTGCCCGTCGTCCAGCCGCCGCCGGTGCGCCAGCCACCGCATTCGCGCACCAACTCTAGCACATCAACGCCCACGTCCACGCCCAAACTGCTATCGCGTAGCGCCAGTGTTCGCAGTGAACGGGAACGACGCCTCAAGACTCAGACTCCCCCTCCCCCCCGCCCGGCATTTCACGTCGTCAACACAACGTCACCGCCGCCTAGATACTCGGATGATGCGGTGCGCGCTGGCTCTCCACCTCCCATCACATTAGGGGATGCCATGCGGCCGCGACCACAGGAGAAGGAGGCAGGTTCATCCTCGTCAAGGAGTCCGCCGGCCCTTGTGCTTCAAGAGCAAATTACGACACCGCCGTCATATTCACCCCGGGCTTCTGGAGCACCGCATAGTCCTGCAGTGGAGATTGTGGTGGCGGCAGGGCGAGGAACAGAGGAAGAGCGTCAGGAACCGGAAGAGCACGATCATGACCATGGTTCGAATCGCAGAAACGGCGAGCATCGACCGCCTTTGCTCCCGATTCTCCCACCGCGAGTATCGCTCCGCAAAGACACCTTGGAGGACCTGTCATCGTGGTCGGCTTCCCTTTTCTCGTCCATCCCGTCTGCATTGCGTGATAGCCCCGCTTCGTCCGTCTCGACTGCAGCTACGAGCCCGAGCGGCGCCACGTCGCAGTCCTTCAAGTCCGAAATCCGTAGGCATGGAAGCAAGCCTAGCGTGACGCTCCCGACAATTGTATTGCAACCAGAGGTTCGGGAGGAAGACGAAGAGGAGATAGGAGAAGAAGAGGAAGAGCTGATTGAGCATGATTACTCGCACACTGCCTCGCCGCTCTACCATGAACTCATGGGTATGATGCAGGGGCGTGCAGAAGCCGCCGGCTCAGCCGGCTTTGGGTCGCCCGCCTCGGCGAGCTTTCAACTCGATACGACGTCCTCGTCATCACATGATACATCTTCCCGCGATTCACAGCTCACGATTCGCTTCGACCCTCGGAGAGACAGCAGCCGCGACAGCAGCGCGTCCACTAGCACCCTTACTCACGCGACGATTGTGCGTGGTGCGAGCATCGTTCGGCGCGTGCGCGCGGACGTTGTCACCACCCCGCCGGTGATTGTAACACTCAAAGGCAAGGAGCGCGAACAGGAGCGAGGGCCCATACAGATCGTACAAGAGGATGACGATGACTCGAGCTCCGACGCTACATACAGCGACGAGGATGGCGCGTCTGGGAGCCCTGGGGGCACGCTTTCGTTCACGTCCGGACCGAATAGCCTGGAGGCGGCTGGTTGGAGTAAGAGTCCGCGGCAGACACATGGACATGGGTCGCCGCTTCCGTCGCCTTCGCCGTCACCCCTACGCGCAACGTTCTCTGAGCCAGAAATGGAAGAGAAGGCGCAGTGGGGGGAGGAGAGACAGAGGGGGTCGACGCCAGGTCCATACGCCACGCCACCCCCGTCTGCACCGCCTGTGCAAGTTCATTGGTCACCGAACGCCATCTCCGCCGCCACCTCCGCCACCGATTTGGTTATTCCCGACGGTGTTTTGCCGACATCAACAGAGCAAGTCGAGAATGGCCCGATGCCACCACGGTTCACATCCACGGGGGCGGCCAAGCCGCGATACCCTTCGTGGCTTGCGGCCATCGTGCTTCCGCTTGCCGAATTCATCGACGACTCTGCGGATCCGCGCGTGCTCTTCACAGACCTGGCGGAGATTGCCCATGGCGAGAGCGGCTCGGTGTACTCTGCGCATGCGGCGCCTGCAGCGGTGCCCCAGTTCCGGGCACCGACGCCGCACTCGCCATTGCAACCGACCGAGGACGAAGGCGGCGCGTCGCCGAAGCAGAAGCAGAAGCCGGAGCTGGTTGCTATCAAGCGCGTTCCGATCTTGCGCGGTGGGACGGAGAAGCTGGCAGATTTGCGGCGCGAGCTGGAGCTTGCGCGCGCGCTGCGCCACGCCAACGTGCTGCGCATGGAACGGCTATATGTAGACGTTATTGAGGAGGGCTTGTGGATCGGCATGGAGCTTATGGATCGGAGCTTGGCGGACGTGCTGGCTGTCGTCGGCGAGGAGGTCGGGTCGGTAGCCCTGGAGGCTGAGGAGGACGGTTCCGGAGACGTAGAGTTGGTGGAGCTTTCGGAGGGGATTGTCGCGCGGTTCGTGTCGGATGTGAGTGGCATTTTCGTCAATTTATTGTTTGGCTGACTGGGAGTCCGTGGGCGATGATGCTCTGTAGGCCCTCCTGGCGTTGTCTTACATCCACAAACACCATATTGCGCATCGGGATGTGCGCTCGGATAACTTGCTTCTGAGCAGATCTGGCGTGCTCAAGCTATGTGCGTATCGGATGGCCGGTTTTCCCTTACTGGTTGTTTTAGTAACTCACCCTTATCTTTTTCCTTTTATAGCTGACTTTTCCACTGCGGTGCGCTCACCGCCCGGGACACCCAAGTGCTCTGACCCCGTTGGAGTAATATACTGGCAGGTACGTCTTTGAGCGATCGCCGTTATCTCACCGGCCATCTTTAACCCCGCTCCCTCCCTTTTCTCCACAGGCGCCAGAAATGCGAACGTAAGCGTTTTTCTCCAGTTGGTTATCTGATTCTGAGTCTGAAGCGTTTCTCTCCAGCGGCGGCTTGTATGACCCGCTCAAAGTCGACGTGTGGTCGCTCGGCGCGACGACTTGGGAGCTCGTGCACGGCGACCCGCCGTTCGCGGACGTGGAAGACCCGCATCATATCGTCTCCGAGCAGCTCCCGCCCGTGCGCGAGCCCGAGGCCATTTCACGATCTTTTCACGATTTCTTGCATTTATGTTCTCAACCTGCTGCGTTACGACCGGACCCAGATGAGTTGCTCAATGTGCGTCTTTTTTCCTGTTGTTTTTGGGCGGCGGTGAATAATAGACTTTGGAACAGGCTCAATTTGTACGGACTGCGTGTCCACGCTCAGAGATTGTCTGGCTGCTGGGACAGTGTAAAGTAATCGATGAGCAGCAGCTACGTCGGCAGAGTAGCGATTCTGATATTTAAAACATGGGACAGATACTTTTTTTTTTTTCATTTCATCCAATGTGTTGCTTGCATTACTTAGCGCCTCATCACTTCCTTTCCTCACCTTTTCACCCTCCACCCCCAAACCGCTCGATAGGATATACCCCCTACATAATCTACTACGTTCTGTTTTTTTTCTAGTATCTTCAATGGGTCATCAGGTCATCCCTCAAAACTGCTGTCATCATGCCACTATCTATTATTACGTTTTTATCCGCTCTGTCTTATCTATCTATCTACCGTGCAAGAGAGACTCTAGAGGCTCCCTGTCACCTGTATGTTTGGGTCTTACAAACCGTCTAGGCGCTCGCCCGTCACGCTCTCGACCGCCGCCTTGAGCGCCTGAGTCTCCGATACGACGCCGTCGTGCTCGTCCTCTGCACACTCAGCGATGAAGGTTGCCGTCTCCGACACGAAACCTAGCAGCACCACCACCATCAGCAACTGCATGAGGACGCGGACGCCCAAACGCACCGATAAGCTTGCTCCCGTGCGCTGTCCAGAGCGCTCGCGCACACTGCAGGGCAAAGATGCGCACGCGCGCGTCGTCTGCGCGCGTGTGCATCAGAACGTCCAGGTTGAGCCGCTTGAGCAGCGTGTCGTCCGTCGCGCTGTCGGCGAGCGCTACGAGCACAGCAGAGGTTGCTGCTCTGGTGCTGTCGCTGCTGGTTTCCTCGCTCAGTGATGCTGGTGCGTCTTCGCTCGCGTGAGGGACGAGCGCGACCAAGATGGGCATGAGTTGTTGTAGACGGTCGTCGCGCCAGAACGCTGATTGGGCAAAGGGAATCGAATGAGTGAGTGTCGCGTCAGATGATATTAGAATTAGGTCTCGTTGGAGTGGGGGGTAGAACGAACCTCCTTCGTCCACGTTTATGCTTTTGGTCAGCGTCTGGACGACGCAGAGCTTCAGAGGGCCAAAGGAATCCTCCTCGGGACCTTGTAACAGCTCGATGAAGGGAGACAAAAGGAAGGAAAGGTACGGCGTCACGAGCGTCTGCGCATCCGCCGATGTGCGTTAGCCAGTATCGGATCGGACTGGAGACAAAAGACATCACCTTGAAAAAATCCAAGAGTCCCACGTAGGCATTGCAGAACGCGATCTTCCTCTCCGCGCTTGACTCCGAGACTTGAAGGGAACTCAGATTCAGAGTGGGTTATGATACATCACGTGTTGGCGCATACCTGTGAACGCCCAGTCGAACAGCTTGCGGAATAATGGCCTGAACGCCGTGTCGTTCAACTTTGCGACGAGCTCAACGAATGTGGCGACCACCACGCTTTCCACCTGAATCACGATATCAGCTGCCCTTGACAAGATCGGAGGAATCCGGGTCATACTTTTAGAATAGCTATGTCCCGGCGTTTGTTCCGTAGGTCAAGTCCTTCGAGGAAAACTTTGAACGCAGGGCGAATATGCTCGAGCACAGGGGGCCGAGCTGCGGCACGAAGGCTTCGCCTGAGCAGCTCAAAATAACCAGCTATGTACTCCTACACGACATCAAACCAAGGACGCTGAACACATCCAAAGGCAACTTACTCCGGCTTGGGCACCCGATATCGAGGGCCAAATCTCGAAATATGTCGAAAGGAGGACCGCGGTAGGCGCCTTGGATGCCACGCGTCTGGCAAAGGAGCCGATTTCGCTGGTGGTCCCCAAAACAAGGGTATCAAAGTAAAGCCGAAAAACGCTCGCCAGCTCCGAAGTTCCCCAAAACGTGGGGATAGAATCGAAAACTGCCTGAAGAACAGCCAAGGCGTCTTCGGTAGGGGACGGAATCTCTCCTGAAAGTAAGTTAGTGTAGCCCATAAGTCTTCTTGTTCAAACCCACCTTGCTTAACTGGAAGAGTGTCTCGAAGGACGCCAACGCCCAGCTTGATGATGTCTCGAGAGAATGGGATAATCCTAGGTCCCAAGCCGGTACTAAAACAAGTTAGGTTACTCCACGAGAAGTTTTGGGCGGAACTTACCACAGGGGCGGCAAAGCAGCTACAGCAGGAGCAGTGGCAAGTTGATTGGTTCTCGGAGCAGTGAGGACGAGCGGAAGGCAGTCCACGAGAGGGCCCTCTTCTCCAGGTACAATGGATAAGCCAATAACTTTAAGTGCGTGAAGGGCCGCATTAACAAGTCTTTCATCCTCGAGGGGGAGGAACCGCTTGATTTCAGTGACAATTGTCACGATGACCGAGCTGGCCTCCTCTCGGATGGAACCCGATATCGAAGGTAGCTTGTCTACGAACGTGTCAAGAGTCTCAGCTAGGACACCACGTGATATGTGTTCTTCGGGTCTTCCCTCCTTCAAAATATTGGCTACAGACACAACGAAATGCCTAGCATGCATGGATCTGGTGCATTCCGAGAGAGCAAGGCGTGCGGCTTGAGAAATTGCATCGAGGTCTGCATGTTCCCCAGCAGCACCCGGAATATTCTGGGAGCTTGAAATCTCCAACAACGCCGAAACAAGATTGTTCAGGCCGCCGAGGTCCGTGTCCGAGGAGGACAAGGAAGACACCTCAAAAGCTGCTCCGGTGAAGATAACCAACGCATGAGCTCGGCGTTTGATGTACGGAAGTAACTGAGATCCCTCGTCATCGCTTATGAAACAGGTCAGCAAGCACACGGAGTGGCGACGAGTAGCCGTACTGAGAATCGCCGAGTAGGGTCGATCCGGCTTTCCAATCCTCAGGAGAGATGAGACCGATTATCAGGCGCTGCGCTTCACTCAAGATCTCGATGAGGACCTAGAGATGACGGATGTCAGACCGCATATGGTAAGAACGAGCTCGCACCCACGGGTAACTGTATATTCGGAGGGTAATGTTGCAATAGGGAAAGGGGAAGCGCAAGAGCCGCTCGGAGGTCACGACCTCGAAGCCTAACGAGTCGCTTGTCTGCCTTGGCGACGATGAGCATGCAGACGATGCTTAAGAATTCCTCCGGGCCGAGTACGTCCACGAGATGGATGAAAAATCTAACCACATGAGTAAAATGTAAAGAAAGGCAAGGCACGAGAAGACGAATGCATACTGCGTGCGGCGGTGACGCGGAACGTGGTTCGTCGCGTCAGTAAAAACACGTAAGAAATCTTTGGACGCTATGAGCAGGCCCTCGCGAGAGGTGTGCTTCTCTTTAAGCGAGGAGACCATAAGGGGAATGATGCTATCGATGGTCTAGGATAGCGTGAACAACACGCGCACAAGACATTCGCTGGATGCTAACCTTCTGGACGACGCGGAAGCTATAATTATCGTCGCGGTGGAATACGTTGGAACCCATGAAAGTGAACACCGGCATGACATTGTGCAAAACAGACTTTGGAGCAACACGGGCGAGACTCCCGATGAGCAACAGCGCTTGATGGAAAGTTTGGGGACTCTCAGATGCTAGGCAGACGTAATCAACGAAATAATAGCTAATGACTAGATCGTGAACAAACCTCGGATAATGTCCACCAATATATCCAGACGGATGCCAGTGAAAGACGTCTCGTCGGCGACCTACACGAGGTAAGATCAAGAACCTACTTCCGAGTTCGTAAACGGCTTACCTGGGCGGTAGCCGACGCATTTTGTATACAGGACATCAACAATTGTTCAATATATGCGACACCTGCGGTTGGTCGTCCCTCCGAGCGTGAGACGTTGCTTAGAGTCTCTAACAGACAAGAAATGAGGTCCCTATCTCCGGGAAGGGAGATGCCGCTGAGAACCTCAGCGAGGAACGACAGCGACTCCAGAGACTCAGAATGCGGGGCATCCTCCCTGCGCCGATGGTTTGCCGTAGAGCGTAGAATAAAGGCATGGCAACTCACTCTGCGACTTTAGCTCGCTTAGGCGCCCGCCCAGGCGTATTTTTAAGCTTAGGTTGAAGCCCAGTCACCAGCTGGATGAGCAATTGCGCTCCGCCTAAGAGCTTACCAAGGAGCGAGATACAGTACGTTTTCTGACGGAGCGGGGTGAGTACATCACGGCCGCTAAGAGGGATGAGATCTCACAGCGTCTGATGACCCAGCACCGATGGTGATAATCGACCGGCACAACTCTGACTGGCGATCGAGGGAGAGGCGAGAGAACAGACCACTTTGCAAATTTTTTGACAGCGCCTCTCTCGGTAGAGTAAGAGACCCTTGGGCGAATAAGACGAGAGACCTCACGCAGTCGGATCTGAGATACTCACCTGGAAGGAAGTAGAATTTTACCGCGTCAAGGAAGACAGACCAGAGGGCGCCAGAGGTGTCATTAAGGTGTTCAGACGCCGACGAGTCCAAAGAAGAAACGGTAATGGCGGCGAATTCCTCAAACTGCGGCCCGAATAGCTTTTCCCACTCTGATGCCCGCTCCTTATCCGCGAGGGCTTGAATCGTGGGCGACAGAGCTTCGGCTTTAGCCCAGTCCGACACCGGTTCCAACAACCCAACAAGAAATAGCTTGACCTTCGGTAAATCACAGCTCGTAACGTGGGAAAGCAGATATTCTGTAACCCGTCGCTTATGCCTGCGAGGAAACGGTCTCAGTGTGATGGCAGATTCGCGGTGGCCATGACGCTCACGCAGTATTTTTTCTCTTATCTGAAGGATCGCGAAGCAAGTACTGTTGGTGGACAGCCCGGATATACTCAGGATCGTGAACGCAGTGCTCTTGAAATGTCACAATAGCCACTGTGTACCCCTGGTAGTCTTCCCAGCTAAGGTACTTGAGCTGATCTGCCATCAACTCAGATCAGGACACGGAAAACTAGGACATGAGTCCGAAACTCACTGCTGCTTTTCTCGTAGATAGAATCAAAAGCGTACACCCCCGATGCTTGCTTCGCCTTGGACAACCGTGCGAGCAGCTGCACGCATTCGGATGCTTGGTGCCTGACTCCTCGATCGGGATCTCCGAGGGCGACGAGAAGCGCAGGAAGCACAGTTTGGAAGTCGAGCATATTCTCTGTAGCCTCGTGCGCCGCAATAAACGCGAAGGCATGCGACAATGCAATTCTGCGCAGACGCGCCTCTTCTTCGGATAACCAAACCCCGACCAAAAAGGCAAGAGCGTCATCCGCGAGGTGGATAAATTGTGCCCGCAGAAGCGATGCAGGTATCACGGACAGAGATGACGAAGAATTCGTCAACTTGTATATCGAACGCATCAATTGAACGAAGTTGGCATTGCGCGCGGTCGCTTTCCCCTGTGTGTGTCTGTGAGTGGGTAAAACCACTGATAGGGGAGACGAGTACCGGTACCGGGTGCAGAGAATCGGTGAAGTTCAGACCGCTACCAGATGGCCGAGGAAGTGCTGAGATCATTTGAAGCAGCGATGCCTGCAACCAGTGCAGCGTGTTCCGACTTTGTGGTTTCAGGACAACGTTAGTACCCAGGCTCGTATCATTCAAGAGCTGGTCAGTCAAGAGATAAGATCCACTGTAATCCTGATATCCATTCATGACCGACCTCCTGTAACGCGTCAGCCTCCTTCACCAAACCATCCATTTCTTCAAGCGTCGTTATCGCCATGGCATTGAGGGCGCGCTGTGCTGCATCGATCTGACTCTCTCCAGTGACTTTCCCAAGCAGCGCACGAGCGATTAGGTAAGCAAGATTGCGCGCATGGGAGTCTGAATGTGACAGTTTCAGAAATAAAGATCCCAATCGCTTGGTATGCTTGCCCGAGACAAGTATGGTTTCTATCGCGCGTACTCAAAAGGCAGCTATACCCTCAGAATTAGAGCCGTACTCACCCGCCATCCGGGAGGCAACGGCGAGGTTAACTCTGCGCATCACTTCGGGGTTTGAGAATGCCGAAGGTACAGACTTGTCTTTCCGCGTCGTGGCCTTCTCCGAATATACCCTCTCTTCTTCTTTGACAATTTCGACGCACCCTTCAAGGCTCTCGCACTTTGCAAGCCCGGAATTCGGTACGCGCTTCTGTGCAGCTTCCACGATCTCCCATACAGCTTGTGCGGTGCGAAATTTTGGCTTTGAGAACAACAGGAAGGGGAAGATCGCATGTGAGAAGGCATCCTCGACAATATCTTGTGAAAACTCAGGTAAAAAATGTAAAGCGAGGAAGGAAAGGTGTGCGCGCAAAAGAGCACGAGAAGCTTGGGAGGATTTTGCAAGCACTGCCTCGGACACAGCCGTGATATATGCGGCAGGATCGGAAACCAAAACAGGAAGAAGTACGGATGGTTCGGAGTACAAAGCATCGAGGACGGCGATCGAGGAGTCATGCACGCGTGCAAGAAACGCGGAACGCAAAGATTCCTAGACAGACTAATTCAGGGCCCGTATGGGAGAGGACTAAGTGTACTAACCAGCGACTCGGAATCGAGTCCAGCAGACTCACGAAGAGTACGAAGCATATTCTGAACTGCTGCAGCCCGTATTTCACCGTTCGCGTCCATAGATGCAACTACCATATCTGTATCCGGGGTCCTTTCCGGCAGTGAGGTTTTCTGGGAAACCCTGTCAGGAAGAAACTCAAGAGGGAACTATCTCTTCATACCACCGACAAAGATAGAAGCAACTGTCTGACGGTTTCCTCTTGACTCTCGCTTTCGTCGATCCTCAGGCGCGACATGTCCTCTACGATGTTCGGGTGTCTCTGTTGAAGGGATGCCAACACACGATGTAAGTTTCTCGTTGACGAGGAGTTGGATCGGAGGACGGCATCAATCGAGTGAGTGGTGATGCTCTTCAGTACGTCATCAGATGGGTTAGTAGATGAAGCGAGGGCGCTTAATAAAGAAAAGGCAGTTGGTTGCTCTACTCTACATAAAAACCATCAGCAGCTTACAACCAGTCGTAAGGAAGTCGAATTGCTACCTGTCAACCAGTGACGAGATCATCGGGCTGATCAACTTTTCAAATCCAGACCAACGTGTGGTGGGCAAAACGACCTCATCAACGTTTCTGCATGTCTGGAACTTCGTTAAATATCCTCGCTTGATACATGCAGACTCACGGCAACTCGAGTACAGCTTGGGTGAATGATTCGGGGATGGAATCAAGCGAATCTTGTGGGCTGAGTACGGATAGAGCGGCATTCACAAACTGCTGGGGTGCAACCCTTGAAGAACAGGACGCCATCGAATTGAGGATTACTTTGAGCGCAGAGTTCTGCAGAATGCATTTTTGGGATAGAGCAGAGAGCAATACGTAGCTGGAGAGCTGAACGGACATCAACATAGCTAGTCAAGGAGGGGAGAGACGGCACGCTTACAACTATGTCCTTAGAAAGGGCATTAGGGTGGAGGGCGCTCTCTTGCAAGGGTTCTAACATGGCTGGTAGCAAAAACACGAGGGAAGCCCCATCTAAAGTTTTTGCTCTTGAGATATACTCGAAGAGAACGGAAGTATGAAAGGCGATCAGGGCGTGGTACGCTGTCCCCTCTTTGACAGCCTGGGGAAGCGCTGACACAACGAACCGCGCAACAACGACATTGCGCAGCATTTCTGTTACCAAAGCCGTTCTTGGAACGCTTTGAGCGGCCGACTTGTATGCATTTAGAAAGCGCCAGGGTGCATCAGGTCTATCCACTGGTGTCAGGAACACGAAAGGACGATGCCTAGAAAACCGGCTCACTTTACATGGAGTATGGTGATCATCTTGGCAAAGTGGGGGGAGTCATGGTAGGGAAGAAAGAGGGAAAGGACGTCTTCGACGTTGAATTCGTTGATCCTGCATTTATTAGCTCTTCTATGACCAATTGCAAGGGCCAACAAAGGCTCACCGGAAGCGACGGACAAGCCACTCCAACAGCCTCCCGGTGGGCATCTCCATCAGATCTTTCCCAAGCAATCGCAGGAAAGAGGAGATCTTCCCGTCGAGTTCCTTAGCTTCATTCACGGTTAAGAGCGTCCTGTCCACTCCCTTTGCCGTGTCGGAAAACAATGCGATTTCATATTGTTGTATTGCCGGGTTCCATTGACGGAGTTGGATAAAGGCGTTCCAAGCGAGCGCATGTATCGATTCGAGGTCGTGTTTATCTGCCTCGCGTCCAGTGAAGAGGTAAGACTGAGTCGGCTTGCGTCGGGTACGGTCCACGAGGAGGGCGGCATTGAGAGAACTGGTTTGTGCTAATTGGGTAGCGAGACTTGAAGGCATGTCGAAAAGGTTGCCTCAGAAAAGGGCAGGTCATAGATTATCTCCTACGCGGTCCTAGCACTGAACCTGAGCTTGCTACCCGTCCGTCGCGTGTCGAGTGTAAATTTCAGGTTGGGCACGTGCCACGGCGGTCCGTGTTCCGTCGTGACGTCGTTCACCTGACCAGTCTACATCCCCTTTAGATCGGTGTTGCGCCCTGCAACTCGCGAGGAGTATCCGCTCTACAATATAGATAGAACACTCTGAAGCGTTTTATGCCAGTGGCTTCGTTGAATCAGGGTTGACTATATTACCCCTCTTTCAGGAGAAAGTCTATTCTGATGGAGAAGTACTGATCTTATGGATTTAGCCTTGCACTCGGACTCGTTACTTTCCTTGTTTTTGGGTCTATTTCTGTCTCCCCCCTAAAACTCCCCCCCTTAAATGTCCACCCTTGCCTGCGCGCTGCGTGATTTACGCCTCGCTTCCATACCTGCCGTGTTTTTCCGATCAAAAAAAAAGGTGCCTACTCGTCTACTTCCTTTGGGGTCAAGTAGTCAACTTGAAGAACGTGATGGGTGCCCTCTCGCCTCGTGTCCAGAACGCAACCTTCATTCGGAAGACTCGGTAAGGGTCTAGGGGCTTCCCACCTATGGTGATGCCCACGCTCCCTATATCCTCATCCATCTCCCAGGCACCCATCTCTGTGCCGTGCCATGCCTTTGCTGAAAGAACTGGCCGATGTGCCCAGTACCTTGGGGTTCGTGATGTCGCACAGTCACCCGGACGAGCGCATGTTCCTTTTCAACTCCGTTGGTCGGAGCATGCAAGCCCAGACTCCACCTCCGTTTTGGCGGCATATCCTGCTCTAAGTCAACATCGTTTCAGCACCTCTTTCTGCGTCTGTGCAGGTTGGGTCAATTCTCCAGGGGACCGTGCAGGGCTTATCGTAGCGGACTACCAACTGCGGGGCGTACCGCTAGGCGAACACAGGTCCGGAGGGTGCTTCCGTTCGGCTCAGGGCCCACTCGGAGGTACACCCAAACCCGAATATCCAGCCGAGAGGTACTCCCTGCTGAGTGTTTTAGGTGCGGTGGGAGATGCTCCGTATTTTATTGTATTGATATTTAGACAACTTCGCCTGCTTTGCTGGCCGCCAATGTGTCATATCTTCCTTTACTGACACTTTGCCGGCTGGAAGTGTATTACTGACCTCCATCAGCAATATTACCTCTGGTGCAATTTCGCTATTGCGCGGCCACTCAGGACTGTAGATAGCCGGATGCATGGAAACTGCCGAAATGGATATCCGGGGAATCAAGCTTGGAAACTCAGAGTGTTTGGCAGAGCAGAATTGTTGGGTCTAATCCGTCTGACCTCCTCTTGCCACGTCGCTATCGCTCTGTGCTGTGAAGATCGGCACTATCCAGCACAATCACATTTATCAAAGGGGTCCATCTTACGTACTTTCCGCTCAGGGACTTTGGCTGGTGTTGACGTCTCATGCCTTGTAAGGACTGTATCTAGTTTTCTTTCAATATCTGGGAGGCGCGAAGAAAGATGAATGAATTACTGACTGGACACTGACCATTTATCATGGAACAACTAAGAGCCGAAATTGACGACAAGGATGGATGATGCTGTCTCGACAGAAAATCTTGCGTGCACAGAGGCTCCCGAGCCGTGTACAACAAGATATGCATCCGGCGTAATCATCACGACTCCAAATAAGAATCGTGTTCATGGCATAGAACAAGATTAGATTAGATTATGCTCGAGGCGCCCATCGCCACGACCTGCCAGTGCTTGGTCATGAATCACGTAGGCCTTCAAATCTGGTCCGAGTCAATTCTCACTCCTCTTGCCAGTGCATGCCCAGTTATATGACTTCCGAGGTTTGTCTACAATCCACTGGTGTGCCTAGCAGCCATGCACCTGGTTGTCAGTTCCAACAACCGGCTCTGAGGTGCGCTTCCCAAGTCTTATTAATCATGCCATGATCACCATGGACAAACTTGTTAGTAACTGCCCCTTACCGCTACGTACGCCCATCCACACG
>Ga0209488_10003198_pt1 | contig 13213 bp, 10 predicted proteins | sample Rivendell_Oct201_8_FD_188349 | JGI IMG/M metagenome (GOLD analysis project Ga0209488, IMG submission 188349) | Vadose zone soil microbial communities from the Eel River Critical Zone Observatory, Northern California, USA -... | ecosystem: Environmental > Terrestrial > Soil > Vadose zone >...
GTCGGCATTGGCGCCGCCTTGGCGCGCGAATTCTGCGCCCGCGGACATGATTGCGTGCTGGTGGCACGGCGCGCCGCGCTGCTCGAAGCCTTGGCCGACGAATTGGCCAAGGCTCACGGACGGCGGCCGCACGTGCTGGCGATCGACCTCCTGGCCGCAAATGCCACCGAGCAAATCGCCAGCGAACTCAAGGCACGCGAACTCGAGCCCGCAATTGTGATCAACAATGCTGGCTTCGGCTTGTTGGGGAGGGCGAGCGAACTCGACCACGCACGACAGCTCGCCATGATCGACCTCAACGTGCGCGTTCTGACCGACCTGTCGCTGCGCTTTGTCGACAGCCTCGAACGCCACCGCGGCGGCATCATCAATCTGGCGTCGGTCGCGGCGTTTTTCCCCGGCCCCGCCATGGCCGTCTACTATGCGGGCAAGGCCTATGTGCTGTCATTTTCCGAGGCGCTGAACCAGGAGTTCAAGCCACGCGGCATCAAGGTGATGGCAGTATGCCCCGGACCCGTGCCGACCGAATTCCAAGCGGTCGCCGGCATCACACAAGATACCCCTGCTCTACTCACAATTTCGGCCGAGCGCGTCGCGCGTGAAACTTACGACGGATTCATGGCCGGCAAGCGCCTCGTCGTGCCGGGACTGGGTAACAAGATGTCCGCACTAGCGCCGCGTGTCCTGCCGCGTGGCCTGACGCTGGCGCTTGTCAATCTGTTTCAGATGAAGGCCCGAATGCGGAAAACTTGAGGGCGCCGGGCTTCACCACAAAGTGTTACGTAGCCCGAAAGGATCCTTTGTATTTTCGCAGGCGCGGGCCTCACCGCACGAGCTTCATCTGCTCAAGCACCATGCGGCCCATGAGGCCGTACGGATTTGCGATCGTTTCGCGGATCTCGAAGTGGTTGTAGCCCTCCGCGACGACGAATTGGATCGGCTTGCCGGCGGCCTTCACCGCAGCCGCAAATTCGCGCGCCTGACGCTGGAACTCCGGCGTTTCCTGCGTGCCATGGGCGACCACAATCGGACAATTGAGGCGGTCGAGGTGGCGGATGGCACTCAACTCCTGTTCGATCTCGTCGGTAAAGGCGACGTATTTGGAACGCTTGGAGAGCCGCACGGGCTTCAAGTCATACATCCCGGAAACCAGCACCGCCGCCTTCACGACATCCTTCGGAAGGCCGAAATCCCGCGCCCAATCGGTCGTCACCACACAGCCTGCGAGATGGCCGCCAGAGGAGTGACCCGTCACATGAACGCGGCCGGGATCGCCCCCGAGTTTTTGCGCATTCTTGTAGACCCAGGCGACCGCGCTGCGCACCTGTTTGACCATGGTCATCAAGTTGCCGCCGACATCGTCGATATTGTTGAAATCCACTATGACGCTGTGGCCGCCCGCACTGACGATGGGCTCCGCCATCGAGGCAAAATCGACCGAGCGGCCGTTTCGCCAGGCGCCGCCATGGATATAGATATTGACCGGCGCATTGGCGTCCTTGCACGTATAGACATCGACGCTTTCGATTTCGCTCGCGCCATATTGGAAACGCTTGGCCGCGCCGAGCCGCAACTTAGCCCGCGCGTTGGCGGCTGCGATGCGGGCGTGAACCTGCGGCTGGTTGGGCGCATAGACCGCCTGGTCATAGGCGTTGTCGAGTTCGGTCTGGTCCATATCGAGCCAGACCAGGGGGCCTTTGGTGCGGGGCGCGGCCGGCGCAAAGTCGATGGCAGTCAAGGTCATTCTCCGTCAGGTTTCCCGCACCCTAAAGAATTTCAGCCGCCATTGGAATATCCCCAGTCTCGTGACAGCCCCGCCCAATCGACGGTATGGTCAACCCTACGAAGGGACGCACTGGGAGGAATTTATGGAGTTCGGCTATTTCACGCTGAGCGACAATCACTACAACGACAATCCGCGTTCCCCCAACGTATTTGTTGCCGACATCACGGCGGAAGCGATTTATGCCGACAAGCTCGGCATGAATTCGGCCTGGATCGGCGAGCATCATTTCAACTCGCTCGGCGTGCTCTCCTGCCCGGATCTTGTGCTCGCGCACGTGGCGGCGCAAACGCGCCATATCAGATTGGCGCCTGCCGTTACGGTGCTCCCGCTGCACCATCCGATCCGGGTCGCGGAGCAATGGGCGACGCTTGATCTCTTGAGCAATGGCCGCGTCGACTTTGCCGCGGGGCGAGGCTACGACAAGCGCGAATATGAACCGTTCCACGTGTCGTTCGACAACAACCAGGGCATCTTCGAGGAGGGCCTCGAACTGGTGCGCAGGCTCTGGGCCGCGGAAGGCCGCATCTCCCATCACGGCGCGCACTATTCGTTTTATGATGTGCGCATCACGCCAAAGCCGGTGCAGCAGCCGATCCCGACCTATGTAGCCTCGTTCTCGAAACTGTCGATCCAATTGGCCGCGAGATTGGGCTGCGGGCTTGTGGTTGCGCCCTTTGCCGCCGCCATGAGCTTCGGCGGCTTGAAGCAGGTGGCCGATCTCTACAACGAGACCTGCGTGCGCCATGGCCAGAAACCCGGCCGGCTGATGTGCAGCTACTTCACGCATTTTGCCGATACCAACGAGCAGGAGGCGGCCCAGCGCGCGCGCCAAATCCGCTACTACAAGGAATGCGTCATTCCGGCCTTTCCGGGCGATCCCGCAACCGCGCCGCCGAGCTACCGCTATTTCATCGATATCGTCGACCGGCTCCAGAAGATCAAAGCCGAAGACCTCACGGAAAACTCGGTTCTGATCGGTACTGCCGGGCAAATCACCGACACGCTGAAGAAGGTGGAGGCCGCCGGGTTCTCGGAAGTGATCCTCTACTTCAATGTGGGATTGAAACCACATATGCAGGTCAAAGAAGAGATGGACCGATTTATGCGTGAAGTCGCACCCGCCTTCGAAGGAAGGCATAGGCAACGGGCGGATAAGTCGTCGGGAGGTTAACCGGAAGCGTAGCCGCGACTTGAAAGATATTTCATGAGTTTGCTGCTACTCGGCCGAGTCATGGCCACGTTCATCCCCGACCAGGGGTTAGATGACATGAATTTCGAATGAGGCCCCGCTATGACCGCAAGAGCGGCATGCAACCAGAACCTGCTTTCAGCCAAAATAGGCTTCGCGTACCTCCTTGCAGTTTGCGAGTTCGGCGGGTGTGCCACGCATAACCACACCGCCCTTGGACAATACATAGCCGAAATGAGAAATGGCGAGCGTCTGGTGGACGTTTTGCTCCACGAGAAACACCGTAATCCCGCGCTCGTTGATCCGGCGGATGATATCGAAATTGTCTTTGACGAAGAGAGGCGACAGGCCAAGCGAAGGCTCGTCGATCAGCAAGAGTCTGGGCGCCCCCATCAAGCCGCGGCCAATCGAGACCATGGCCTGTTCGCCCCCCGACATCGTACCGGCGAGCTGGCCGTGTCGCTCGGCCAGCCGCGGGAACAGCCGGAATATCTCGCTCATGCGTTCGCTCACGACCGCATTGGATGATTCCCGATAGGCGCCGAGACGCAAATTCTCTTCCACCGTGAGTTTGGGGAAAACCTTCCGCCCTTCCGGAATGCAGGCAATTCCGGCTGCAATGACCTTGTGGGTCGGCAATGACGTGATGTCGTTACCGTCGAATAGAATTCGGCCGGACCGGGGCGGGGTCAAGCCCAAGATGGAACGGATGAGCGTTGTCTTTCCGGACCCGTTTGTCCCGAGCAGGCAGGTGATTCGCCCAGGTTCAATCGTGATTGAAACGTCTTCGAGCACGTCCGCCTTGTCATAGGCCGTCGTAATACCCTCGATGGTGAGCCGCGCGGTCATCTAGGTCACCCCGAGATAAGCTTCTTGGACTTGGGCGTCAGTGGCGACCTGTCGATAGGGACCTTCTGCAATCTTGCGGCCAAAATTGAGAACCACACAGTGGTCGGTGATGCGCTCGATGATGCTCATTTCATGCTCGACGATGACGATCGTGAGGTGCTGGTTGAGCGCACGGACTTGTAAAATGTCGTCCATGAGCGCGGTGGTCTCTTCGTGGGTCATTCCCGCCGACGGCTCGTCGAGCAGCAGCAATTTAGGCTGATTGATCATCGCACGGCAGATTTCGATGCGCCGGCGATCAATCATCGCAAGCCCGGCGACCGGATCGAACATCCGTTCAACCAGTCGCGGTTCAAAAACCTCCACAAGACGTCTCGCCGCCAGATAGCTTGCTTCAAATTCACGCATGAATGCACGGCGGCGCATCAAGTTGAACCATATCCCCTGGGTAAGCCGCGTGTGGTTTCCGATCATGATGTTATCGAAGATCGACAACGGCAATGACAGGCGCGAGCGCTGGAATGTGCGTGATATGCCGGTGCGGTGAATTGTCGGCGACGCGGCGCGCGTAATGTCCGTACCATCGAATACGACGACACCGGTGTCGACGTTGTAAATACCAGTTACAACATTGAAGAATGTTGTTTTGCCGGAGCCATTCGGACCGATCAGGCCAACTATCGTATTGGATGCAACCGACAGGTCAAGGTGATCGAGCGCTACCACGCCGCCGAAGTTCTTGGTCAGCCCGCGTGTTTCCAGTAAGGTCGTCACGGCCGCCAACCCGCAAAATAACGCCGCACCGGGCGTGGCAGTAAACCTTCGGGCCGGAACAGCAATACGATGATAACCAGCGAGGCATAGAGCAGGAAACGATACTCTTGAATGGTCTGGAGTTTCTCCGGAACCACAACCACGATGATCGTCGCGACCGCCACACCCCACGCGTTGCCGATGCCGCCGAGCAGCAGGATCGACACCAGGATGAGGGAATCCGCAAAAGTGTAATTGTTCGGTGCGACAAACCCGCCGACCATGCCGAACAGCGCTCCGGCGGCGCCTATGAGGAAATTTCCGAACGTGAATGCGATAATTTTCCAGCGCGCGATATCGATTCCAAAACAGCCCGCTGCCGTCTCGTCAAGCCGGAGCGCATCGAAATTGAGTCCAATCCAGGAGCGATCGAGACGGCGCAACAGCACAAAGGTTCCGATTGACATAACCATGCTGACGGCAAAATAATTTGCGTAGAACGACAACTCAAAACCGCCGAATGTCATGTTGTCGTTGAGCGACCAGCCGAGAATGTTCATACCCGGGACCTGCAGACCCTGCGGCCCGCCAAGTCCATCGTTGACCTCAAGGAAGGTCTTGAAGAGCAACGCAAAAGCGATTGTGACAACGGCGGCGTAATGTCCGCGCGTGCGCAACACGGGAAGCAGCAGAAGCGATCCGATCAGCGCCGCGACAAGACCGCCGATCGGCAACACCAGGAGATGCGGCACCGCTGTTTGGGTGTTTAGCACGGCTGCAGTGTAGGCACCGATGCCGAAGAACGACGCGCCGGCGAAGTTCATCACACCGGCGTAACCGAACTGGATGGTCAGGCCGAGCGCGGCGATGGTGTAAAGCAGGATTGTGACCACCAACAGCAGCACAAAATGATGATCGTGAAAGAACGCCACAACCGCAAAGGCGGCGACGATGGACAACAAACCGAGCGCATCTTCGCGTTCACTGAAACTGCGGCTTACGGAGGCCCACAATCCGGTCCGACTTACGCCCAACACCGTGACGATTGCGAGCATCAAAAGGCCGATTATGAGCGATTGTGTTTCGACCGCCAACAGCGCGATCAGATAGACCGTCGCGATTGCCAGGGCGGCAGCGCCCGGCAGCAGCGGAGCTAATGGGCCGTGCGCTGTGTCCCGCATTCGATCACACCCGCTCGCTGATTTTTTCCCGGATGAGTCCGGTTGGGCGCCACGCCATCAACGCGATAACGACCGCGAAAGCAAACACGTCCTTATAGGCGCTGGCGAACGGCAGCATGACTGCGCCGATGATCTGGAGGGCTGCGAACAGAAAACCCCCGAGGATGGCACCGTAAATGCTGCCGAGCCCACCGACGATCGCGGCAGCAAAGCCAATGACACCCAGGAGAAGTCCGGTGCCGAAATTGATCTCGTTGTAGTAAAGCCCATTCATGATACCGGCGAAAGCCGCAAGTGCCGAGCCGAGTGCGAAAGTGACAAGCACGATGGCGGTGTAGTTGATGCCCATGGACCGGGCGGTTTCCTCGTCCTGCGCCACAGCGCGAATGGCAAGGCCAAGCTTGGTTCGGTTGAGTATGAGTTGCAATCCCACGATGACCCCGGCGCCGGCCGCCAGCATCAGGACATTGTCGAGTCTCAGGTTGAACTGCCCGAGCGTCAGCGCGTCGGTCGGCAACAGGGCTGGAAACGATTTGGGATTGGCACCCTGTGGATAGAACAGTCGCACCGCTTCGCGCAGGACCGTGCCGAGCATCAAGGTTGCCAGCAAGGTATTGAGCGGCGGGGCGGTTCGAAGCGGCAGGACGAGGTAGCGGGCGATCAACATGCCGAGTGCTGCGGTAACGACGATCGCGACGATCAGCATGATAAGGAGCACAAACGGACTGGACTTTATCCCAAGCGCCCCCAGCCCGACAAAAGTCGCGAGCGCCGTAAAGCCGCCAACCGTGAGCACGTCGCCGTGAGAAAATTTTATGACATCGAGCACGCCAAAAAACAACGTAAACCCGACCGCGACCAGCGCGTACATTGTGCCGAGCATCAGTCCGTTCATCACATATTGCGCCAGCAACCCCGCATCCATGGCTTTGATCCCGTGCGTCGCAGGCCGGCGCTTCAGTTTAATTGAAGCTGAAACGCCGCCGCAATGGTGTTCAACGTTAGCGCTGAACCAGCAGCTTGCGCTTGCCTGACGCGTATTCGCTCTCATCCCACTCGACGAATTTGCCGTCCTGAACAACATATTTCGTGACGACCGCAACGGTATTCTGGCCATGATCGTCGAATGTAATCTTGCCCACGATCGAGTCGCGGTCCTTCACACGGGCCATGTCGTCGATGACCTTGCGGCGATCGGGCCCCACTTTCTCGATTGTATTCAAGATCAGGTCCATGCCGGCATAAGCAAAGGCACCATAGACCTCCGGGGGATTTTGGTATTTCTGCGCCGTGTAGTTTTCCATGAAGAATTTGCCGCCGGGCAGCTTTTCCGTCGGCGCGCCTTCCAGGAACGCTAACGTGCCCTCCGCCAATGGGCCGAGACCCTGAATATAGGCCTCGGAAACGATACCCGACGTGCCGTCAAACACCGATTTGACCCCGAGCTTGTCCATTTGCGCCCGAATGCGGACGGCGAGCGGCGTCAATCCGGCGAAGTAGATCACGTCCGGATTGAGTGCCTTGATCTGCGTGAGTTCCGCGGTGAAGTCCTGCTGGTCGGCGGTGACGCCGAACGTGCCGACGATCCGACCATCCTTACGCGTTATCGCCTGGTTGAAGTATTGGTTGTGGCCCTTGCCGTAATCCGTGGTGTCATGGATGACGGCGAAGGTTTTGTATCCAAGCCCTGACACCAGTTCCGCATTGACGTTGTTCTGGTTGATCATCATGCCATTGACGCGATGAATCTCGGGATATTTGTTGCGGTAGGTGATATCGGGCAGGACCGCACCCCAGACCACGATCGGCAAGCCGAACCTGTGATAGATTTCGACGGCGGCAATCGCCGCGGCGGAACAATAGTGCGTCACCGCAGCGATGATGGCGCGGTCCGCCGCCATCTTGGTGGCGACCTGCACGGCCACGTTCGGCTTGCACTCGTCATCAAGGGCCACCAGTTCGTAATCGTATTTCGACGAGGATTGGGCGTTGCGCAGGCGCACCGCGAGGTCGACCGAATTGCGCCCGCCAAGTCCGATATTCGAATTGCCGCCGGTAAGCGGTCCAATGAACCCAATCTTGACCTTGTCCTTAGCTTCCGCGGTTGCAACTGCGGCAACGACCATCAAGCAGGCAAGCATCGATGCCCCGGAGTTTAGCTTCGAGATCATGGGTTTTCTCCTGTTTTCTGGGTGCGCCCGGTCTTATCGTTGGTGGCTCCAACGCCAGGTCCCCGCCGGGACCACAATGCCAAAACGGGTGTCGCCGCGCTTGGAGGAACCCTTGGCGTAAGCTTGGGATGCGTTGCTTTTTCTTGGGGCGCTGTGGGTATTCCCGTGATAATTATGCTATGTTGCATTGTTCACCATGGAGTTGAGGAATTTGCGCTATCGATTCGAGGATTTCTCGCTTGATCCGGATCGGCGCGAAATGTTGCGCGCGGGCGCGATCGTGTCGCTTGAGCCGAAAGTATTTGATCTTCTTGCATATTTGATTTGTAACCGCGAACGCGTGGTCAGCAAGGATGACTTGATCGCTTCTGTCTGGGACAGTCGCATCGTATCCGAATCGACCCTCACGAGTTGTGTAAACGGAGTTCGACATGCGATCGGCGACAACGGGGACGACCAGCGCCTGATCAAGACGCTGCCCCGAAAAGGTTTCCGATTTGTCGGCAGCGTGCAGGAGGAAGCATCGGCACAGTCGCGGCGGCCGCGCTCCGTCTTTTTCAACAACCCTTCGATTGCTGTGTTGCCGTTCCAGGGTATGGGAGAGGGCGACCTCGAGGGATTCGCCGACGGGCTCACCGAAGACGTGATTACGGAATTGTCTCGCATCAAAGGCGTCTGGGTGATCGCGCGCAACACCATGTTCACCTACAAGGGAAGGGCTGTCGATGTACGTATGATCGCCAACGATCTCAGTGTCCAATACGTTCTCGAAGGGAGTGTGCGGCGGGCCGAAGGCCGGCTGAGAATGACAGCGCAGCTGATCGAGGCAGAAACAGGCTACCACGTTTGGGCAACCAAAATCGACCGTGCCAATACCGGCCTCTTCGAGCTGCAGGATGACTTCGCGCGCTGCATCGTGGCGTCGGTGCAAACGCAACTAATCGTCAATGAAGGAAAAATCGTCGCGCAAAAACAGTCACCCCACGCGGGGGACCTGTTCGCGATTGCCAATGCGGGCCTCTACCCGCCGACCGAAGCAAGGCTCAGGAATTTGGTGTCGGTTGCAGAAAAGGCGCTCGCTGAAGATCCTCACAATGGCGAAGCTTGCCGGCTGCTTGCCGTCGGGCTCTGGCATCAGGTTTATATCGGCTACCTGCCCTGGGATCGTGCGACGACTGAAAAAGTCACCTTGTTCGCCCAGCGGGCGGTCATTGCCGAAGGCAATGAATATGCCCATTGGACGATGGCGCTGGCCCATTTGATGGCGAGGCAGCACGATCGGGCGCTGGTGTCGTTACAGTGCGCTTTGGACATCAATCCGAACTGTTCGTTGGCCTATGGCTCGATGGGGACCGTCCTGGCTTGGGCCGGAATGCCCGATGAGTCGATTGTCAATAATGAACTCGCGTTGCGGATCAATCCAAACGATCCGCTCAATTCGCACCGGCATTTTGGTCTGGCATTGGCCCATTATCTTGGATTCCGTTACGAAAAGGCACTGGGATATGCAGCGCAGGTTGTCCAACGGTGCCCCGAATGGGGGCTGGCACACATTGTGAACGTCGCGAGCTTGGCTCAGATCAATCGTGCGACCGACGCCCGGACCGCCGCTGCCGACTTGCTGCGCCTGAAACCGGAAATGACGATTGCGTTCTTGACGGATCTGCCTTTTGCAAAGGCCAGCGACCGGGATCATCTCGCTCAAGGTCTTCGCATGACCGGGCTGCCCGATTAGTTGGCCGGGCGTCCCCGCTCCCGCTTCCCCAATAGACACCACCAGGGTAGCATTGCCAACGGACCGCGGCCGGCACTTTTCAGCGGTCGAAGCAACGCGGACAACATTTGCGGGAGGAATACATGGCAGTCATACGGCGCAGGGGCGCATTCTCGATCTGGGCCGCCGTAATTTCCACGGCCTCGAGCCTCCTGTGGGCGGGGCCCGGCCAGGCGCAACAGCCATCCTATGATCCGGCGCTGCGCGCGTTGCAATATTATGGCTACAAGCGCGCCGCCGAGAGCGGCCCCGATCGCGGGCGCGAGTTCTTCTATTTCAAGTGCTGGCAATGCCATAATGAGTTCCAGAAGACGGCACCGCAGCTCACCGGCCTTTACCAGGGTGGGCGGCAGGTCGCAGGTGAACTGGTCACCGATGCGGTGCTCACCAACAAGATCAAGAACGGCGGCATTGGCATGCCGGCGTTTCGCCACGAACTCAAGGACAACGACGTTGCCGACATCGTGAGCTTCCTGCGCGAGAAATGCTGCTGGGACCCGGAAAATCCGCCGCCGAACCCGCGCTATCACGCGTCGCCCACGCCGAGTGTCGACACCTCGAAGGGCAACCTGAGCGGCGGCCCCTTCGGCTTCGTGCGTTCGGCCGCGAGCACAGCCGCGGCACTACGCGGCGGCGTCGAAGGCGTGGCGCAGGGGCGCGTGCTCGAAGGCATGATGGTGCAGCTGCGTGGCGACAACTCCAGCATCACTACCACGGTCTATACCGATGAGCAGGGGCGCTTCGAATTTCCGAAGCTAAATGGCGGCTCATACACGCTGCGGATCGCGCGCGCGCTCGAATTCAAACCCTATCAGCGCAAGATCAACGTCACGGGCACCGTGAAACTCGACGACATCGTGGTCGAGCGCGTCACGAACGGTGAATTCGTGCCCGCGACATTCGAGACGGAGGCGCAACTCGCGGGCGCCGAGCTCGTCTGGAACCTCGACGGCACCGCCCAGGAGAAGCGAACGTTCACATACGGCTGCGGCTCGGGCTGTCACACGTTTGGACAGATCCTGCGCAACCGTTTCGACGAGGCGGGCTGGCGCGCCATGGTCACCAAGATGACCCATTGGACCGGCTCATTGCTCCTGCACGAAGCGAGGCCGAACCGCATCCCTCCGGAAGAACAGGACATCCTCGTCAAATGGCTCACAAAGGTTCGTGGCCCCGATGCCAAGGACATGGGCTACCTGCTCCTTCCCGGTCCACGTGGGCCGGCAACGAAAGTCATCGTCACCGAATACGACGTGCCGCACCTGATGACGGCGCCGCACGATCCGGTTGCGGATTCAAAGGGCAATATCTGGTTCAACAGCCACCGCACATCCTGGATTTCGAAACTCGATCCGCTCACGGGTCTTGTCGAGGACTTCAAGATTCCCTCGACACCAGGCGCCAATCCGGGACAGCATTGGATCACGGTCGACAAGGACGACATCGTCTGGTTCTCGGAGAACTGGTCGCACAAACTTGGTCGGCTCGACCCGAAGTCCGGCGCGGTCGCCCATACCCAGTTCCCGCATTTCGGGCGCCCGATCAACGCGCCAAGCCTCGGCAACCTCGCGCTCTCGCCGGACGGTTACATCTGGTATGCGCGCGGCAAGGCGATCAACAAGGTCGACCCCAAGACCGCGCAGGTGGTGAACAAATTCATGCTCAAGACCGTCTCGTCGGCCTATGGCAACGAGATCACTGGAGATGGACGGTTCTTCGCCGGCGGCGCCTGGCCGGAAGACTGGGTGGCCTTCCTCGACATCGAGAAAGGCGAGACGTTCGAACTGCAGACGCGCACGCCGCGCGCGGCGCCCAAGCGCGGCGGCTTCGATCTTGACGGCAATGCCTGGTTCGGCGGCGCCGGTGGCTTGCTGGTCAAGTTCGATGTGAAGACGCGCCAGCTTTCGGAATACGTTCCGCCGACGGCCGGCGTGTCTTTCTACGAAGCGCTGCCTGACAAGAACGGGGAAGTCTGGGCCGGCGAAATGTATGCGGGCCGCTTCGTGCGCTTCAACCCCAAGGCCAACCGCTGGACCGAATATGTCCTGCCGGAGCCGATCTCGCACAATCGCCGCACCTGGATCGACAATTCGACCACGCCGGTCACGGTCTGGTACGTCGACCATGACGGCATTTTGGTGCGCATCCAGCCGCTGGAGTAGAGGGCACCGTTGCGTAGGATGGGTAGAGCCGAAAATAAACGCGTCTCAAGACGCGTTTATTTTGGCGAAACCCATCGTCAACCCACGAGGTGTTGATGGGTTTCGCAAAAAAAAGCGCGTGAAGGACGCGCATTTTTTTGCTCTACCCATCCTACAAGGAGCTTGAGGACCCACCATGCGCGACAAACCGTGCCTGACATCTTCCGACATCCAGAAAGCCATGGCGGCCTGCCGGGCGGAGGCTGAGAATAACAAATGGTCGGTGGCGATCGCGATTGTCGATGACGGCGGCTACCTCTTGCAATTCAACCGCATGGAGGGCGTCGCGCCCGTCTCGGCTGAAGTCGCGATCGGCAAGGCGCGCACGTCGGCACTCACCCGACGCCCCAGCAAGTTCTTCGAGGACCGCGTCAAGGATCGTCCGGCGTTTGCAAACTTTCCGGCCGGCATATTGATTCAAGGCGCGGTGCCGGTGATCGTGCGCAACGAATGCGTCGGCGCCATCGGAGTGTCGGGCGTCGCCTCGCACGAGGACGAACAGGTTGCGGCCGCGGGCGTGAAGGCGATTGGTTAGCACGCAAACGCAAGGCTCGAAGTGAGCCAATGCCGACAAAGCGGACTCGGGCTGCTCCTTCTCCCCGTTCTTACGGGGAGAAGGTTGGGATGAGGGGCAGCAACGCGCCGTGAACGAGCTTGTGGCCGCCCCTCACCCGACTGCTTCGCGAAGAGCGAAGCAGTCGACCTCTCCCCGCGCGCCGGCTAAGGCGCCGGAAGAGCGGGGAGAGGTGACGGAGCCCGCGTCACCACCACTTCTCAAACCACCGTCGTCAGCTTCATCATCTCGAACGCGGCCCGGCCCATCAGCCCGTACGGATTACCGAGCGATTCACCGACCTCGAAATGATTGTAGCCCTTGCCGACGACGAGTTGCACCGGCTTTCCGGCTGCCCGCACGGCCGCATAAAAATCCTTCGTCTGGCGCTGGAAGTCGGGGGTCTCCAGCGTGCCATGCACCAGCACCAAAGGTGTGTGAACCTTGTCGAGTTGGCGTTGGGCCGAGAACGCGCTCTCGACCGTGTCGGTGAAGGCCACATAGGCCGATCGTTTCGAGAGCCTCGGCGCCTTGAGATCGTACATGCCGCTCGAGAGCACCGCGCCTTTGAGAATGTCGCGCGGCAGGCCCTGCTTTTCCCACTCGGTGATGACGACGCAGCCGCCCAGGTGTGCGCCCGACGAGGACCCGCTTAAGTACAGCGTATTTGGATTACCACCTAAACTTGCAGAATTGCGATAGACGAAAGCCACCGCGCGACGGCACTGGTCGACCATCGGCGTAAGATCGCCTTTG
>Ga0209488_10003200_pt1 | contig 13208 bp, 13 predicted proteins | sample Rivendell_Oct201_8_FD_188349 | JGI IMG/M metagenome (GOLD analysis project Ga0209488, IMG submission 188349) | Vadose zone soil microbial communities from the Eel River Critical Zone Observatory, Northern California, USA -... | ecosystem: Environmental > Terrestrial > Soil > Vadose zone >...
TTTCCGTTCCGGAGGAGGGCTACCGCTCGGCTGCGGGCCGGCCACTCGTTGACTGGTAAATGCGTCGATATCGGCAAGCTGAAAGGGCCGATCCTGCGCGGCTTGGCGGCGCGCGCACCCTATTTTCACAATGGCTCGGCTGCGGCACTGAGCAGCGTCGTGGAGTTTGGCTGCTGCACGAGTTCGACTGGCATCATGGCGAGGGTGTGCTATAAACCGCCACAACGCATCCGCCATTGCAAAGCTCGGCGAGGATATTACCGAGACCGTGGCGGTGGATACTACAGCAATGTACACTAGGGTCAAATCGGGACCGTTGGAATCGACGTTGCCTACCGCCTACAACTTAACTTGTTTTTGCTACACCCCGCGGGCAGAACGGCACCAGGTCCTGTGTTATTTAACGCATGACCACAACGCAAGGAGGCGAATGGTCATGATCATCGAGAGTGTAACACGATTGGCCTTTGCGGCCGGTTGCCTAACCGCGATCGCGACCTTGCCGACGGCCCAGGCGCAGATGGGCGGCGGTCCCGCACCCGGAAGCTACTGGCCACCAGGCGCCTATGGCTACGGCCCCCCGCCAGGTTCCTATGGCTATGGCCCTCCACCAGGCGCTTATGGCTATGGCCCGCCGCCGGGCGCTTATGCCCCGCAGAGCCAGTATGTCGCGCCGCCGCCCTTGGCAGGCAGGGCCGGGACCCAGCTGATAACCAACGGCCCGCAGACCAACCCAGGTGACGTTTCGCCATCCTGGTCGGCGCAGCGCAACGTTGCTGAGAGCGAAAACTACGATAGGTTACTCAAAGGAAACCCGGCATTCCGCCAAGCGCGTATGCACAAGGAATGTGGCCCGATTACCGATCCGCAACTTCATCGGCAGTGCCTCGACAGCTTTGCTCGGTACTAACTCTACCGCGGCCAGCCCGAGAACTCTGTTGACCGGGCAGGTAGCGGCAACCCAAAGCTGCCATGCCGTCTCCTCGAACGAAGAGTCGACCTCGTTTGGCGCTGCACACGGGTTCAGCTGCAAACCAGTCGCCGCCTTTGCCAATCCGGCAGAGTTGCCATATGAATAAGCTGCAAACACCAGCGAAATCAATGCCTCTCTCACGACTGAAGCACGTCTCATTCCCGTCTCCCTCGTCTATGTGTGAGAGCCTTCTCTCCATCGTTTGTCAGCCGCAAATTCGGCACATCAGCACAATACCCTGCGTTTTCCGCAGCCTCGTCGTTCGTCAGTTCCAGATTTTCGACCGCGAATTGGTCCGAATGACGCAGGAGTAACTGTCAGGTGACGACGCGCGTAACGGTCATTGCGCAGTATCTGCAAGCCGATTGCTCAAGTTTGCCGGAGACCTCAGGCCCGCCGAAACGGATTTTGATTGTCGAATCGCACCGCAAATCTGGAATTTGACCCTGTCCGCAAAGAATCTCTCAATGATTGGCACGGCGGCATTGTCGCTGTAGAGCGTGCAACCGCTGGGCTGGCCTTTGGCGGGCAGGATGTCGAACCGCTGCATCATACCGATATCCTCATGATTGAGGGTGTGGCAATGCCCGACAAAACAGCCGACAGTGACCGGATTGAAATACGTCCGAAAGGTAATCGATCCCGGCGTAGAATCATTGATGCTCACGAGGTTCTTATGTTCTGGGTCGAGGGGACCGGTGGGTTGTAGCGCCGGGCAGGAGGGCTTGAGACACAGGGCACCAGGGACATTCAAGGTGTCGTGCCATTCTCGCCGGGGAAGGGCGATACCGTTGATTGAGCCCCATAGGGCGAGACCGACGAGCGTTCTTCGTGCAACCACACGGTCATGCGCCGCGGGTTTGCATCCTGCGGCACGCTTTTGAGCGCAAAGAAGCCGCCGCCGCTCACATTCGTTGCCTCGACCTTTTCATACCAGTGCCAGCGATCCGTGCCGCGTGCGCGTCAATAATTTTGACGAGCAATTCGTTCATCCGGTGTCTCCGTCAGGGTTGGACTTTTGCATTCTGCTCACACCGGCTGCTTCAACACGCTGCTGTCGACGGGCACCTTTCGCAAGCGCTTGCCGGTTGCGGCAAAGATCGCGTTGGCCACTGCGGGAACGATGACCGAAGTCCCGGCTTCGCCCATTCCACCCGGCGGCTCGGAACTCTGGACAATGTGGACCTCGATGGCCGGCGCCTCGTTCATGCGCAGCATTTGATAAGTGTCGAAATTGGTTTGCTCGACACGGCCGTTCTTCAGTGTGATCTCGCCATAGAGCGCCGCCGTGATGCCGAAGATGATCGCGCTCTCAATCTGCGCCCGGACGGTATCGGGGTTGACGACGGTGCCGCAATCGACTGCGCAGACGACCCGGCGGACGCGAACCGAGCCATCCTTCGACACTTCGACTTGGGCAATCTGCGCCATATAGGTCGCGAAAACGAACTGCAGGGACACACCTCGGGCAACCCTTTCAGGCAAGGGCTGTCCCCAGCCAGCCTTTTCCGCGGCGAGATCGAGGACGGCTTTGGCACGGGGCGTCTTGTCGAGCAGAGCCCGCCGATAGGCGACCGGATCTTGCTTCGCGGCCGCCGCCAGTTCGTCAATGAAGCCTTCGGTCACAAAGACGTTGTGCGACGGCCCGACGCTGCGCCAGAAGGCAGTTGGAATGCCGGGCGGTTCCACCTGCAGATACTCGACATGCAGGTTCGGGAGGGCGTAAACCAGATTGATCGCGCCCTCGGTCGTATCAGGGTCGAGACCGTTCCTAAAGAACGGAGGAGCCCATCTCGCCAGGACCGACGAACCGGCGAAGCGATGGTTCCAGGCAATCGGCATTCCCTTCTCGTCGAGACCGGCGGACAGCCGGTCGAACCAATAGGGCCGGTACATGTCGTGCTGGATGTCTTCCTCGCGCGTCCACACGACCTTGACAGGGCCGTCAACGTGCTGCGCGATCTGGACGGCGCGGATGACCCCATCGGCCTCTAGTCGACGGCCAAACCCACCGCCGATCAGATGATTGTGCACCACGACCTTGTCCAATGGCAGGCCCGCAGTTTTCGCCGCGGCCGCTTGGACGCGTGCAATGGCTTGGCTGCCGACCCAGACTTCGCAACCGTCGTTGCGGACATGAACGGTACAGTTCATCGGCTCCATCGTCGCATGCGCCAGGAACGGGAGCTCGTAGGTTGCCTCGATCTTGGTGACGGCGCTTGCCAGGGCTTTGTCGACATCGCCGATGTTCTGAGCCACCGGCCCCGAATTGAGTGTCGCTTTTTCGAGCTCCTCCGCGATCTCTTTCGTGTTGAGCTTCGCGTGCGGGCCGTCGTCCCATTCGATCACCAGCGCCGCCAGCCCCTTCTTCGCAGCGCCCATATGGTCGGCGACGACGGCCACGGCGTCATCGAGCCGCACGATCTGACGCACACCCTTGACGGCCTTGGCCGCCGTATCATCCACACGCTTCACACGACCGCCAAAGACCGGCGATTGCATAAGGGTGGCGATCTTCACACCCGGCGGCCGAACATCGATGCCATAGATGGCCGTTCCGTTCACCTTGGCCGGCGTGTCCAGACGCTTGGCCGGGGTACCGATGAGCTTGAACCCCTCCGGGCGTTTGAGCGGCACGTTTTCGGGGACAGGCACGCGGGCGGCGTCGGCGGCGAGCTCGCCATATGTGAAACGTCTTCCTGTGGGCGCGTGAAGCACTTCACCACTTTGAGCGCGGCAAGACACATGATCGACATTCCAGCGCTTAGCCGCGGCCGCTACGAGCATGGCTCTTGCGATCGCACCGGTTTCGCGCAAGGGCTGCCACGACGCGCGTACCGCGTTCGAATTGCCCGTCGCTTGGATCCCACCCAACAGCGGATTGCCGTAGAGCTGCTCGTTGGGCGGAGCATGCTCCAGCCGCACCTGTTTGAGATCCACCTCCAGCTCCTCGGCGATCAGCATCGGGATCGAGGTATAGGTGCCTTGCCCCATCTCGACATAGGGCATCGTTAGGACAATCTGGCCATCACTTCCGATGCGGACGAAGGCATTGGGCGCGAAGCCATCGGCATCCGCCGCTTCGGCAGCGCCGTTTGCGACCGGCAGGGTCAGACTCAGCATCAGACCGCCGCCCGTGGCGGCTCCGGCCTGCAGAAAGCTGCGCCGCGAGAGGATCATTGTCAGCCCTCCCGTCCATTCGATTGCGCGGCCTGCTTTATCGCCTCCCGGATGCGAACATAGGTACCGCAGCGGCAAATATTGCCGGACATCGCATCGTCGATATCAGCATCCCTCGGGTGTGGATTGCCGGCCAATAGCGCGGACGCGGACATGATCTGGCCGGACTGGCAATAGCCGCATTGAACCACTTCAACATCGAGCCAAGCCTTCTGGATCTTCTGACCAGCGGGAGTGTCTCCGATAGCTTCAATCGTCGTGACTGCCGCGCTGCCGACACTGTCGATAGTCGTAATGCAGGAGCGGGTCGGCGCCCCATCCAGATGCACCGTGCACGCGCCGCAGAGCGCCATGCCGCAGCCGAACTTCGTGCCGGTCATGCCGAGCACGTCGCGAAGCACCCATAAGAGAGGGCTGTCACCGTCGACATCGACAGTGCGATCGACACCATTGACTTTGATCGTGAAGGCCATGGTCGTCTCCTGGATGTCAATCCACTTTAGCGATAGGGGCGGCGACGAGAGGGAATATCTCTACTGCAGGCCTGCGCTGACCTTCAGTTGACGGTTCACCGGCCGGCGAAAATGGGTGCGCGCCTCTCGACAAAGGCCTTCGCAGCTTCCCGGTGATCCTCGGTGCGGCCGGTCTGCACCTGGTGGGTAGCTTCGATGTCGAGCAACTCGGCCAAACTGCCGCTTTCGGCGCAGTTCAGATTGCGCTTCATCAGCCCAAGCGCGATCGAGGGTCCATGTGCCAGAGACCGGGCGAGTTCCATCGTGACAGTGGCGAGATCTTCGTCGGGAACGACACGGTTGACGAGACCGAGCGATAAAGCTTCGTCGGCCTCGACCGGACGCCCCGTGAAATAAAGCTCGCGCGCTTTGGCAGTGCCGACCAGCCGCGTCAGAAAGAAACTGCCGCCGAAATCGCCGGAAAAGCCGACCCTGACGAAGGCGGTTACCAGCCTTGCCGAAGTGCCGGCGACCCGCAGATCGCATGCGAGGGCCATCGCGAGCCCGGCCCCTGCCGCCGGGCCGTTGATCATCGCAATCGTCGGCTTCGGCAGCTCGTGCAGAATGCGGGAGACTTCCATTCGGGAGCGCAGATGCGCCGTCGCCTCCGCGGCGCTGCGCTTCTCGCCGCCTTGCGCCATGTCCTTGACATCGCCGCCCGCACAAAACCCACGGCCGGCACCGGTCAGGACAACCACCTTGACTGCCGGGTCGCCGGCCAGCCGCGGCAGCCCATGCAGCAAACCCTCCATGATCGGCGTCGACAGCGCATTCATCCGCTCTGGCCGATTGAAGGTCAGTGTGGCGATGCCGTCTTGAACGGTTTCGATCAGTTCCGGCAGTGCTTCCATCTTCTCCTCCGTTCGAAAATCTTATGCGGCCAGCAAACTTTCGAGACGGCGTCTGATGATCGCCTCGGCCTCGGCCATGATCCGGTCGATCAGTTCTTTGCAGGTCGGGATGTCGTGGATGAGCCCGGCGACCATTCCACAGCTCCAGGCGCCCGCATCCAGCTCTCCGTCCTGCAGGACACGGCGGTTTCCCGCGCCGCCGACCAGGTGGCGAATGTCTTCGATCGTCGTGGCAGCGCCTTTGTCGCGCTCGATAGCGAGGATTTCCTCGACCGTCGCATTGGTCAGCACGCGCTCGGTATTGCGTAATGGCCGCATGATCAGGCGCGTCTGCAATTCAGTCGCCGCAACCAGCGCCTGCTTGACATTGTCATGGGCCGGCGCCTCCTTCGTGGCAATAAACCGCGTGCCCATGTTGATGCCGTCGGCGCCGAGTGCCAACGCGGCGACAAGGCTCCGGCCATCCGCCATGCCGCCCGATGCCACAAACGGGATCTTCAGCTCCTCGGCAACCCGCGGCAGCAGGATCATGTTGGGGATGTCGTCTTCGCCCGGATGGCCACCGCATTCGAAGCCGTCGACGCTGATCGCATCGCAGCCGATCCGCTCGGCGGTCAGCGAATGACGCACCGACGTGCATTTGTGGATGACCTTGACCCCATGCGCCTTCAGGGCCGGGATGTATTGCGCCGGGTTGCGGCCAGCGGTTTCGACGATGCGCACACCGCCCTCGACGATCGCGTGGATGTATTCCGGGTAGGGCGGTGCTGCAAATGACGGCAGAAAGGTCAGATTGACGCCAAACGGCTGGTCGGTTATGTCGCGACAACGGTCGATCTCGCGCGCCAGATCCTCCGGTGTCGGCTGCGTCAGGCCGGTGATTATGCCGAGCCCGCCCGCATTCGACACTGCGGCCGCCAATTCGGCATAGCCGACGCGATGCATGCCGCCCTGGATGATCGGATGTTTTATGCCAAAGAATTCGGTAATGCGGGTTTTCAATGTCGGTTTCTCGCTGTGTAAAGCCTTTCAAGCGAGCTCCGCGGGACAGTGGTTGCGGATAAAGGCGCGAACCTCCTGGCGAAACGCATCGTCGTCCAGCGAGAAGCTCAGATACCGATCACCACTTCTCGACCCACGGTCGCAGCACGACTTCAAACGCCCAAGTCGACCGATGCTGGTGGTGCAGCTGCAGATAGGTTTCCGCGATGTGGTCCGGGTCGGCCATGTTGTCGTCGACGGTTGTTCCCGCCAGGCGGTGGGCGCGGGTGCCGTCTTCCTGCGTCCAGCCAATTGCGGCGTCGATCGGCACATTTGCTACGTGGATGCCTTGCGGCATCAGTTCCCTCGCCATACTTTGCGCAAGTCCGGACTTGGCATGGCATGCCATTGCAAAGGCACCGCTCGATGGGTAGCCTTTGAGCGCGGCGCTTGCGTTCGTGAAGATGATCGTTCCTTTGGTGCGGTTCGCGTTCGGTCTGTTCTCACGCATGAGCCTGGCCGCCTGCTGACCCACCAAGAACGCGCTGAACGCCGAGTTTCGAAGTGTGTCGAATGCCATACTTGGGTCGGCTTCGGTAATCTCCTTTCGAAAGATGCCGGGAACCCGGCCGTCGATGTTGTGTACGACAAGCGTAGGAGCCCCGAGGTCTCGAACAACATTCTCAAACAGCAGCTCCACGGCCGCTGGCTCGCTTGCATCGCACGCGTATCGACGCACGCCGTGCGTCTTCTCCAGGTTCTGCAGGACCGATTTGTCTGGGTTTCTAGCTGCGACGCCGACAGACATGCCGTTCGCCACAAACAGCCTCGCACAGCTAGAGCTGATGCCGGGGCCACCCCCAACGATCAGTGCAACGTCTTCTTTGGAAGGCTGAGTGTCGCGTTTGGCGGGTGCTGTCATGTGTCGTGCTCCCATAATCTAGGGTGAGGCCCTTGCCGCTTCCGTGGTTTCACGGCCTGCGGTACTGGCGGTGTTTCTCGGCTAAGAGGTCAATTGCTTCGGAAATTAGATCGTTGGCGGTGCGCCCGGTGTCGGTGACAAGGTCCATAGCGATAACGGCTGTCAGGCCGCGATAAACAAGTCGAGGCCGGCGAGCGGTCCGCCCGCCTGCTGAATTGGTCCGCCAGTAACGAGGCCTCCGAGGTCGATGGCGGCAAAGCCGAAGCTCTCGATCAGGTTTTTCACGACGCCCTTGGATTCTTCGTCATCCCCGGAGACAAAGATCACGCGCTTGCTTTGCCCCTTTACCGGTCCTTCGTTGAAGCGCTCCATACGAATGGAGTTGAACGCTTTGACGATCCGCGCCCCTGGCGCGAAGCCGGCCACAATCTCGCTGGCGCCAATACCGCCGAGGTCGGCAAGAATGAGCTTGGGGCTGATCTCCACGAACGGGTTGGTGGCGTCGATGAGGACACGACCGTTCCACTCGGGCAGGCCTTGCAACGCCGCCTCGACGTTCCTCCACGGCACGGCGAGGAGCACATAGTCCAAACTGGCCGCTTCCTCGACGCTCGCCGCCGAAGCGCCCCTCCCGAGTTCGCTCATCTTGTCGGCAAGCGTGCCGGGACCGCTCCTGCTGCTCAAGACAATCTCATGTCCCCGGGCAAGCGCCTCACGTGCAACTGCAAGCGCGACCTCGCCTGCTCCGATCGACCCGATCCTCATCGGCCGGTCCTTTCGATTTTTAGAGAAGCCTAAGCTTCCGCTACGTCGTTCCTTTGCTCGCAGACGTCGCCGCCATAGTTAGTTCTGAAAACACACCTGTCAAGGCAATTCTGATTCGGTACACGCATCGCCGCGGCGGTCTTGCTTGGGCGATGCACGGCAGTGATACCGCGAGGCAGCATCACGTGGAGGCCCAGACGCAATATTCAGTTTGCTGGTTGACAGTTTCAAAATCACACCTATTATCGTTCGCGTTTGCGGAGCGAGGCGGTATGAACGGGACGACAGCCTCACAGGAAGCGGAGAAGATCGTGGCCGAGCTTCCGGAGCGGATCAGCGACGTCATCAAACCGTTCGCGTGCCACAGCCCAGACCACCCAGCCCTGGCGCAGGGCGATGTCACTTGGTCCTACAGCGAGCTGGCGGCCGTCGTCGCCGACACGACACTGATCCTCAAGCACTACGATATTCGTCCCGGCGACCGGGTCATGATCATTAGCGAGAACAGCCTCGCCCTCGTCGCGCTGATCCTCGCTATTGCGGAGCTCGATGCCTGGTCGGTGGTGGCGAACCCACGTCTCTCAGCTCGTGAGATCGATCTCATACGTGAGCACAGCGGTGCTCGCCGCGTCTTCTATACGATCAAGGTGTCCGATGCTGCGCGCCAGCATGCAGAGCGGCACGAGGCCGACATCGCCGTGCTTCGTGGGTTGGGAACGCTCGGCGTCGGGCCGCTAAATCGGGATACGGTGCCAGAGCCGGTCGAGGTGGATCGGTCGCGCCAGATCGCAGCACTTATCTATACCTCGGGCACCACCGGCAACCCCAAAGGGGTAATGCTGACCCACCGCAACCTGCTGTTCAGCGCGCGGGTGACCAGTGCGCTACGCGACCCGACGGACAAGGCGTACTGCGTCCTCCCAATATCACATATTGTCGGTTATTCGGCGATCTTGATCGCGTCACTGATGGTCGGCGCCACTGCGCAGCTGGTGCCGCACTACGATCCGGCCGCGCTGGTTTCCGCGATTGCGAATGACGGCATCACGCTGATCTTCGGTGTGCCCGCCACGTATCAGCGGCTCCTTGAGTACAAGGCGGTTGCCGGAATCGAGAAGCTGCCCCGCGGCAAGCTTCGCCGGCTGGCGGTCGCCGGTGCGCCGCTCGATGTTGCGCTGAAATCCAGGATCGAGGCGGAATTCGGGATGCCGCTGGGCAACGGCTACGGCATCACCGAATGTGCCCCCGCGATCGCGGGCGCCCGGACGGAGGCGCCAAGAAGTGACGACGCCGTCGGTTCACTGATTAGCGGAATCGACGCACGTCTAGTGAAGCCGGGTGGCGGCGCTGTCGCGCCCGGCGAGATCGGCGAGCTGCACGTCCGCGGACCCAATGTCATGCGCGGCTATTACCGAAACCCCGAAGCGACCGCAGCGGCGATCGATGCTGATGGCTGGTTCAATACGGGCGATCTCGCACGGTTCGAAGGCGACATTCTTTACATCGTCGGCCGCACCAAAGAGCTGATCATCCGCTCCGGCTTCAATGTCTATCCGCCAGAGGTCGAAGCAGTATTGAACGAGCATCCGGCGGTGGTTCAATCGGCCGTAATCGGCCGCTCCGTTCCGGGCAATGAGGAGGTCGTGGCCTTTGTCCAGCTGGTGCCCGGATCGACGGCAACGCAATCCGGCCCTTTGCAGAGAAGTGGTGAAGCCATGCCCAAGGTCGAGTTCCACTTCGATTTCGGCAGCCCGAACGCCTATCTGGCGCATCTGGTGATCCCGGAGATCGAGCGCCGCACTGGCGCGAAATTCGAGTATGTGCCGGTGCTATTGGGTGGGGTCTACAAACTGACCGGCAACCGCTCGCCTGCGGAGAGCCTCGTCGGCGTCAAGAACAAGCCCGACTACGAGCGCCTTGAGACAGCGCGCTTCATCAAGCGCCACGGGATCACGCGCTTCCGGCAGAACCCGTTCTTTCCGGTCAACACGTTGACCATCATGCGCGGCGCTATTGCAGCGCAGAGGTTGGGCGTTTTCGAACGCTACGTCGACGAAATCTATCGGCATATTTGGTCGGAGCCGAAAAAGCTCGACGATCCAGCGGTATTGCGGGAAGCCCTGCTCGAATCTGGCTTTGATGCAGAGCGCATCGCCGAGCTGGTCCAGGACCCCGAGGTCAAGGCGCGGCTGCTCGAGAATACTGAGCGTTCGGTGGCGCGCGGCACCTTTGGCTCGCCCACCTTCTTTGTTGGCGACGAGATCTTCTTTGGCAAGGACCGATTGCGCGATGTCGAGGAAGCGATCATCGGCACAGCCTCCCCGGAGTCCAGGCAATCTCGACCACTAAGCGGTGGCTCAAATATAGATGTAATCCTGAAGCGGTTCGAGCAGCCCGACGAAGTTCGGACATTCGAGAAGGGCAAGTTTGAGATCATTCGGATCGGCGGGATGACGATTGGCCGTGCGACCTATGAACCCGGCTGGAAATGGTCGCTGCATGTCGGCCCGGCCACTGGTGCGTCGAGCTGCGCGGTTGAGCATGTCGGCATCGTCGTCTCTGGCCGGGCCACGGCTGCAATGGACAATGGCACCATTAATGAGATGCGCCCGGGAGACGTCTTCCACATTGCTCCCGGACACGACAGCTGGGTGATCGGCGACGAGCCCTACGTCTCCCTGCATTTTCTCGGCGCGGACCACTACGCCGACCGTTCCTGAAAGGAGATCGAAGCAATGAAAGATCCAGTACAAGAGCGCATCGAGCGCGAGATCGACGAGCACGATGTCGTGCTGTTCATGAAGGGCACGCCGATTTTCCCGCAATGCGGTTTTTCCAGCGGCGTGGTGCAGGTGCTGAGCCATCTGGGCGTCAAGTTCAAGGGTATCGACGTGCTCAGCGACCCGGCGCTCCGCCAGGGGATCAAGGGGTTCTCCGACTGGCCAACGGTTCCGCAGCTCTATGTCAAAGGCGAGTTCGTCGGCGGTTGCGACATCGTCCGCGAAATGTTCGAAACCGGAGAGCTCGCTCAGTTGCTGACGATCCGCGGCGTAAAGACGGTGACCGTTCCGACCTGATCATCCGTGAGACGCCGGCCCTAGCTGAGCCGGACGCCGCGGCAACCTCTATAGTTTGAGTACTGAACCCGCTGCGTTATATCTTCTAGGGAGGGACTCAACAGGAATTAGCGGAAGATAAATGCGTTGGAACGAGCTCAGTGACGAAAATTGCTCGATGGCGCGAACGGTCTCGGTCATCGGCGACCGTTGGACGTTGCTGATTCTACGGGATTGCTTTCTGCGCGTGCGGCGGTTCGAGGACTTCCAGGAGCGTCTCGGCATCACCCGCCCGATCCTCGCCAGTCGGCTCAAGAAGCTTGTCGACGAATTCGTGCTCGTCAAAGTGCCCTACCAGCGGCGCCCGCTGCGTTATGAGTACCGCCTCACGCAGAAGGGGCTGGACCTTTACCCGATCGTCATGGCGATCGTCCACTGGGGCGATGTCCATATGGCCGGCAAGAAAGGCCGCCCGCTGCTGCACACCCACGATCTCTGCGGCAAGGATTTCGATCCGGTGATGGTGTGCTCCGAATGCGGCGAGCCGCTTACGCCGAGGCAGACCCACGTACATCCCGGCCCCGGCGCCACAAGCCCGCGACATCTGCCGTTGGGGACCGACGCACCGGCCACCCGGCGTATGGCGAAAGAGAGGGCGGCAAGCTGAGGCGGCTACGCCGTGCTCGGGGTGTTAGCAGCTACGCTGGCGCGGTAGGCCGGCCGCGACGTGATCCGCTCCATGTAGGCGTGGCACGCCGTGGTGACCGGTGCCCCGTAGCTTAAAGCCCAGGCCAGGCAGGTGGTCAGCAGTATGTCGGCGGTGGTAAGCCGGCCACCGACCAGGAAAGCCCGCCCGTCCTGCAGCGCTTGCTCCGCATGGCGCAGCTGCGTCGCGAAATAAGCGGCGGCGCTTTCCAATGCCACCGGCGACTCGCCATAGATGTGCTTCAGTGCGCCATGGCGGCGCATGACGTAGAGGCTCGTCGCGTCGAGCTCGGTCGCGGCATAAAAGCACCACTCGAGCCACGTCGCATATTCTCGCGGCTCGGTCGGAATCAGCGCGTTTTCGTGGGTGCCGGAGGTGTTCGACAGGTAGGCCGCGATCGCCGGGCTCTCGGCGATCTTGAAATCCCCATCCTGCAGCAGCGGGATCTTCTGCCTTGGGTTGAGCGCGCTGTACTTTTGTGTCTGGGTTTCGCCGGTGCGCGGCAGGATCGGCCGGCACTGCGCAAGCGCGCTCAAACCTAGCCAAACATATTTGAAATTTTCCGATCACTCGGTCTGAATGAGCCTCTCGGTCGGATAGCCGAGGATGGTGGTGACCCGGCCGGTATCCCGATCGGAGTAAACGAACGCCGGTCCGTCGATGCGATAGCGGCCCTTCCAACCGATCGCGAACGTGGTATCGGTTTCCTCGATGTGGACCGGTTCGCTCTCCCCGTCTCGAGCCAGCCTTGCCGCGAGCCGATCGGCAGGGTCGAGCAGCCAAGCGTCGCCGGTTTCGGTAGAGAACAGGACCAGCTGACCGATGGTGACGAAGCGGCCGTGGTGATCGGTGGCCCGGCCCTGAATGTAGCGGACCTCATCGGCCAGACGAAAACTCCTGCCCTCGACGATCCGCTTGCCCGTTCCACGCCTGACGGGTTTTCGACCCTGAGCGGGCCTGGAGGGGATTGCCATGGAATTGTTCACCCAGCTGTTCGGCGATCTGCTGGCCTTCGTCTACCACTGCTTCGACCGCATCGTCATTTACGGTTACCTCAGCGGGCTGTCGCGGCCCGAGCAGGTGGTTCACTTCTTCCGTCAAGTGGTTGGCGTTCCGGTGGTGGACAAAGAGGTGTTGAGTCGGCGCACGGCCGACTACCAGAACTGGGTGGAAGCCTTCGCCCGCAATCATCGGCTGCCGATCGAATGGGCCGAGAAGGGCGTGCGCAAGGAAGACCATGTCCTGCCCTGGCAACGCCGCAT
>Ga0209488_10003201_pt1 | contig 13207 bp, 7 predicted proteins | sample Rivendell_Oct201_8_FD_188349 | JGI IMG/M metagenome (GOLD analysis project Ga0209488, IMG submission 188349) | Vadose zone soil microbial communities from the Eel River Critical Zone Observatory, Northern California, USA -... | ecosystem: Environmental > Terrestrial > Soil > Vadose zone >...
AGGAATCGCGGGCATGGCACCAGGCGTATCGATCATGCCAATCAAAGTCTTGGACTCCGGCGGCGGAGGCGGCCTCGCAGAGATTCTCAACGGGATCGATTACGCACGGCTCCATGGAGCGAAAGTCATCAGCATGAGCCTCGGGGGCAGAGCTGAGAATTTTGGCGCAGCCACCCTCGCTGAGTTCCAGGCGACCATCAATACGGCCTATGCCGCAGGGATCACGATCGTTGCAGCAGCCGGCAACGACGGAGACGGAACCGTCGAATATCCCTGTGCGTTCGTCCATGTGATCTGTGTCGGTGCCACCGACAACTCAGACAATCGCGCGATCTTCAGCAACACCAACGCTTACGTCGACATCAGCGCGCCTGGATTGAATATCCTTTCGACCGTTCCGACGGCGGTTGATTCCACCGGGTACCACCTCCTCTCGGGGACCAGCATGGCCACCCCGCATGTCGCCGCCCTCGCCGGTCTCATCCGATCCATCCACCCCGAAGAGACGGTCGACCAGGTCGAGGCGACCATCCTTCAGACCGCGGTCGACCTGGGTCCCGCCGGACGGGACGATCAATTCGGGGCCGGTCGGATCAACGCCGCGGCAGCGGTCAATCTCGCACCGCCGGACCTCTTCCCACCGGTGATGACCGGCCTCACCTCACCGAGCCTCGTCCGGAGCGCGAGCCGCGCGTTCACTGCGACCTGGACCGCGACCGACAACGTCGGCGTGACCAGTTACGAGATCCGGATGAAGAAGGGCGCCTTGGGCGCGTGGTCGGCCGTCTCGAGCCAACCCGAGTCGAGTCGCACGTTCAGCGGCCTCGCCGCCGGCTCGTGGTACATCGCCGTCCGGGCCGTCGACGGGGCCGCGCGCCGGAGCTCGTGGCGCCAGGTGCTCACGATCGTCCCGAAGGACGATCGCGCGTGGGCATTCTCGTCGGGGACGCTCAGGAAGCTGGGCCTGGCGTACATCAATGGCACCGAGACCAGGACAGCTCGCGCCGGCGCACGCATGACGATCCGCTTCACCGGGTCCGCCTTCTACCTCCTCGGCACGTCCGCGGTGAGGCGGGGCAAGCTGCGCGTGACCATCGACGGCAGGTCCTGGATCGTCGACGAGGGCGTGTACAAGGGCGCGCGGGCGAGGTCGACGAATTATCGGGTCCTGCTGTTCGCGAGGTCGCTCACGAACCGGACGCATACGGCCGTGATCACCTGCCTGGCGACGAGCGGCCGACCGACCATCGACGTCGATGCGGTCGCCTGGCGCAACTGACCGTCCGCTGCGCCACTGAACTCCGGCGGGCTCGGCCGGGTACCACCCTGCGCGGGCCGCGGATATCCGGAAACCTTGTGGTGACCCAGTGCACCGCAGATCGAAGATGAACAAACGCGCAGATAACGCGGCTCTTGTATGGTCCGGAATAGCCGCATTGCGGTGCCGTCGCCGGCCTGTGGGGAGTTCTGCGTTCGATGAAGCGCGGTTCGGTCATCGTCGTCGTGGGTCTGCTGGCGCTCGCCATGGCCGGCTCGCTGATGCCGATCTCCGTGTCGGCCGAATCGAGGGCCGCCCCCAAGGTCGTCGTCATCGTCGGGCCCGTTGGCGCGGCGACGGATGGGTATCGCCGGCTCGCCGAGGAAGCCGCCGTCGCGGCCGCCAAGTACACGCCGAACGTCGTCCGGATCTATTCGCCTGACGCGACGTGGTCGGCGGTCCGGCAGGCGCTCCAGGGTGCATCGATCGTCCTCTATCTCGGCCACGGAAACGGGTGGCCGAGTCGCTATCGCGATTCCCTCTACCCGGTGACCCAGGACGGCTTCGGGCTGAACCCGACGGCCGGTGCCGGCGACTCGCACCAGTACTTCGGCGAGGATGTCATCGGCCGCGAGGTCAAGCTCGCCCGACACGCCGTCGTGATCCTCAGCCATCTCTGCTATGCGAGTGGCAACTCTGAACCGGGGCTCCCGGAGGGCTCGCTCGAGATCGGCCAGCAGCGGGTCGACAACTACGCGGCCGGGTTCGTCCGGGCCGGCGCCGACGCGGTCATCGCCGATTCCTTCCTCCGACCCGCCTATTACGTCACCTCGATCCTTGCCGGCAAGGGCACGATCGACCGGATCTGGCGCACCGCGCCAAGCTTCAACGGCAATCTCCTCCAGTACGCCAGCGTCCGCAGCAAGGGCTATGTCGCTGAGATGGACCCCGACACGCCGACGCACGGCTTCCATCGTTCGATCGTCTTGCGAGCCGGTCTCGCGGCTGCAAATGTCCTCGCGAGCGCGACGCGGATGATCAACGGTTTCCAGCCGCCGATCGAGCCGACCATTGCCGGCCTCGGGCTGAGTTTCGACGAGGCCGATCTCGCCGCTCAGCCGACCGCGGGCTCAGCCACGAAGCTGACCTTCCGAATCACTGCGGCCGATCCGGCCTCCGTCCCGAGCGGCCTGATGGTCGGTGTCCGCTGGGATCTGATCCAGACCGACGACCCGGCGCCCGCTGCAGTGGGCGCCGCGGGATCCCCGACCGGGAACGGCCTGCCGGCCATCGGGCCGACGGCTGCACCCGGTCCGAGCTCGGCCCCGGCATTGCCCGGGGCCAGCTCGCCCCAGGCGGCGACCAGGACCGCGTTGGCCCTGCCGTCCCCCAACGGCGTGAACACGCCCGCCCCATCGGCGACACCCGCCCCATCGGCGACGCCGGATCCGATCGACGACCCTGGTCCGGTCGATCTCGTCTCGCCGGAGGTGCCGGGCGAGATCGTCGCGCCGGTCGCAGCGAAGCGGACGGCGAATGGGCTGTCCGTACCCGTCAACGTTCCGACCGCGCCCGGCCTCTATCGCCTCGTGGCGACGATCCACGAGGCCGACGGAGTTGCGTACGACGCAGCGAGCCAGGCGCTCGTCCCGGCCCTGATCGTTCGCGTGACCGGTCAACTGACGGCGAAGTACGACGCGCCGGCCGCGTTGGCCGCCGTCTCGGGCAAGCAGGTGCAGGTGCGGGTGAAGGTCACCAACCTCGGAGCGACGGCGTGGGGCTCGCCGGCCGTGGCGCCGACGCTCGATGGCGCCGAGCTGGTGCCGGCCAGCCGGGCCACCCTCGTTGCGCGGTGGGTGACGCTCGCGAGCGACTCGACGGATGCTGCGATCCCCGCCGACTCCAGCTCGCTCCTGACGGCGGGACTGGGGCCGCGCGAATCCGCGTCCGCGGTCCTCGACCTGACGGTGCCGCTAACGCCCGGCGAATATCTCGTCCTGATCGATGTCGTCGTTCCTGGAACCGGTTCGCTGGCAATTGCCGGCGTCCCGCCCGCCCTCGTCCGGGTCACTGTCAGCGGAGCATCGAGCCAGCCTGTTCCGTGATCCAGGTCGACCGTGAGATCGACGTGGCCAGGCCGGCCGACGTCGTCTTCGAGCGCCTCGTCCGGATCGAGGATCTGCCGCGCTGGCAGCCCGCGATCGTCGAGGCGGTCCTGACGTCGCCCGGCCCGATCGGTGCGGGGAGCACGGCACGTATCGTCGTCAATGCCGGCCAGCGAACCGAGGCGGTCGCGACGATCACCGAGTTCGAGAGGCCGCGCCTGATAGCGCTCCAGGCGACCGCCGGGCCCGCGGAGGTCACGGCCCGGGTCGCCGTCGGGCCATTGACCGAGGGCTCGTGCCGCGTCTCCATCAGCACGACCATCGCTCTCGGCGGCATGCTTCGGTTCGTCGAGGGCATGGCCCGGTCACGGATCGAGGCGGAAGCGCCGGCCGCTGCCGCCGCCGCCAAGGAGTGGCTCGAGTCGGGCGTGTGACGAGGCATTCCCGAAGCCTCTCGTTCCGCGGGTCGGCGCGCCGGTCTATCGTGGCGGCATGAACGAACAGCTGGTTCCTGGCTTCCTGCCGAGTCGCTCGGGGTTCCATTTCGCGAACAGCTTTCCGCCTGGCCCAACCGTGCGATTCGGCCCGGTCGACCCGCGTCTCATCGGCCTCGGCGACGCGTCGGCCGGCCTCTGCGGAGGCATGTGCTACACGGTCGGCGACCTCTTCGCGGCGGGACTCGGCGTCCCGCCCGACCGGCAGCCACCGGACAACGGCACGCCGCGATTCCAGTTCCTCGTCCGCCGCCAGATCCAGTCGCTCGACTGGCTCCGCGTGCCGGTCCGCTTCTGGCTCCGATCGGCCCTCGGATCGTCGTTCGGCGGCGATCGGGCGCGCGCGACCTACGAACGAGAGTGGCCACGGATCCGCGGAGAGATCGACGCCGGCCGGCTGGCAATGCTCGGCCTGATCCGCGAAGCGGGCGTGAACCCGTTCGCGCTCACCTTGAATCACCAGGTGATCGCCTACGGCTACGCTGAGGACGGGCGGGGGGTGACCCTCTTCCTGTACGACCCGAACTGGCCCGACAACGACACGGTCACAGCGACAATCCATCTCGATCCGGCCTTCCGACCGACCGGGCTGGAGCAATCGACCGGCGAGCCGCTGCTCGGCCTCTTCCTCGCGCCATACCGCCCGGCCGATCCCCGGGCATGGCGCTAGACACCCGGGTCAGCTTGGCGGCTGCCCTGGGGTTGGTCGCCGGGATCGGCCCGCTCGCCGCCGCCGTCCTCGCCGCGACACCCGATTTCCCGCCGCCGACGGAACTGCCGGTCGAGGTCTCGCCCGTGGCCGCCATCCTCCGTACGGTCGTCCAGTTCGCGCCCCTGGCTGCCTTGATCCTGGCGGTCCTGTTTCGAGCCAGATTGCGAGCCGCCGATGGCCGGCGTATCGGGTCGGTCCTCGCCATCAGGTTGCTGCCCCTGGTGGGCCTCGCGACCCTCGCTCTCGGCGTCGCCGCGATACCCGTGTGCGCCCGTTTGGACAATGCAAGCCTCCTCCCGGGCCTCGAGTGCATGGTTCCGGGGGTCGTGCTTGCGGTGGTCGGGGTCACCAGCTTCATCATCCACGCGCCGCTGGCGCGGGTCTTCGCCAACCGCCCTGCCGTCGCCGCCTGGCTGGCTGTCGGCCTCAGCATCCCGGTGATCGTGGCGTACTCAACGCTGACTTCCGCGCTCACGTCGGTCGGAGCCTGAGCGCGGCGCGCACCCTACGCCCGGCCCCCAGTCCGAGGGCGCGATGCCGGAATAGTCCGAAATCGAACGGCGCCGGAAACAGTTCCTAATTCATCGGTTGGTCCGGATTCGGAAGCCGCTTTCGGATCATCTCGCGCGACAGAAGTGAATTCCGCGGCTGTTCGATTTCGGACGATCCTGCCAAGATTCGGACGACACTGCCAAGAAGGGCCTGAGGGCCGGGAGGCCTGGGAGGCCTGGGCGGCCTGGGCGGCCTCGGCCGCCCGGGTGGCCTGGGCGGCGAGTTGCGCCGGCGCCGGAGCCGGAGCGGGCCTGCCTACAGCTTCGGGAGCTCCTGGGCGTCGGTCTGAGCGCCGGCGAAGAGGTCGCCCAGCTCAGCGACCCGGTCGACCTCGTTCCGGATCGCGAACGAGTTCGGACGAAGCGACGGGTCGTCGAGCTCGGCCCAGGCGATCGGCGCGGAGACGGGCGCGCCTGCGGCCGGCCGGACGGCGTAAGGCGCGACGAGCGTCTTGATGAACGTGTTCTGGGTGTAGTCGAGCCGGGCCCGGCCCTTCCGCTCCGACACGCTCCATTCCCACGAGACGAGGTCGGGGACCATTGCGCCGATCGCCCGTGACAGCCGTTCGACCCATGAACTCGTCTCGCCGAAGTCGTATTTCGGGACGATCGGCAGCCACGCCTGGATGCCGCGCTTGCCGGTCAGCTTCGGGTATGCCCGGACACCTAGGTGCTCGAACGCTGCCCGGTAGAGGCGGGCGATGACGAGCGTCTCGTCCCACGTGGTCTTCTCGCCCGGGTCGATGTCGACGAGGGCGAACGTCGGGCGCTCCGGTGCGTCGAGGCGGCCGGTCCAGGCGTGGATCTCGAAGGCCGCCTGGTTGGCGAGCCAGGCAAGGGTCGCGACCTCGTCGGCGACCAGATGGCTGTTCGCATCGCGCTCCGCAACGCCGACTTCCGTCCAGCGGCGGAGCCAGTCGGGCACGCTCGAGGGCAGGTCCTTCTGCCAGAAGCTCGGCCCCCCGACGCCATTCGGGAACCGATGGAGATTCAGTGGCCGTTCGGCGAGATGCGGCAGGATCGCCGGCCCGATCCGGACGAAATAGCCGATGAGCTCGCGCTTCGTGATCGGGGCCTCGGCCGCGTCGAGCGGCGGAAAGAGGACCTTGTCGAGGTTCGTCAGCTTCAGCTCCCGGCCACCGATCGACCAGAGGCCCTCCTTCGGCATGGCGGCGAGCGCGGCGAGTTCCTCGGCGGTCGCGCTTGTCGGCTTGCCCGACGCGGCCGCCGACTTGGCCGACTTGGCCGACGCGGGCGACTTGGCCGAGGCGGCCACTGACTTGCCCGACGCGGCCGCCGACTTGGCCGGCGCCCCACCACCGTTTGACGTCGTGGGTGGACGCGGCGTTCGAGCCGGTGCGACGGCGGCCGGCTTCCGAGAGGGCTTTCGCTTTGGATCGTCGGCAACGGGTTTGTCGGCGTCCGCCGACGCTTCGGCCGCGGCGGCGGCCTCCCGCGTCGAGACCGGGCGCTCGCGCTTGACCGCCAAAGGGTCGTGGCCCTCGTCGATGCCCTTGAACGACGTCTGGCGAACGAGGCCCTCCCGCGTCCACCCACCGAGCTCGGCCCGGATCACGAGCTCCGGTCGAACCCAGACGACGTTCCGCAGCTCGCCTTTTCGTTCGGGCGCCGGATCGAACGGCGACTCCTCCGTGACTAGCCCCTCGAGCCGCTTCCGCAGCTCCGTCCGCGTCCGGGCGTTGAAGCCCGAGCCGACCTTGCCGGCGAATTGGAGCTTGCCCCCCTCGTAGACGCCGACAGCGATCGCTCCGAGATCCTTGGCGTTGCCCTCGCCCGGCGTGAATCCGCCGACGACGAGCTCCTGTTCCGGCCGAATCTTGATCTTCAGCCAGGCCGCCGAGCGCGCGCCGGGTTGGTAGTGCGATCGACGGAGCTTGGCAACGACCCCCTCGAGGTTTCGTGCCTTTGCCGCGCGATGAAAGGCGATGCCGTCTCCCTCGACGTGCGAGGCGAACCGGACTCGACCCGTCTCGTTGAGAACGCTGCGCAAGAGCCGCTTGCGATCCTGCAGAGGGACCTGGAGGAGAGACCGTCCGTCGAGATAAAGCAGATCGAAGACCTGGTACACCAGCCGCGGCGCCGGACCCTTGCCCGCGCCGCGTGATCGGAGGCCGCTGATCGCCTCCTGGAGCAGCCCGAAGTCGGGCGCCCCGTCCTCGTCGAGCGCGACGACCTCGCCGTCGACGATCGCCTGGCGCGCGGAGATCCACGTCGTCGGCGTGAGGAGACCCGGGAAGTACGTCGCGCCGTCGAGCCCGCGCCTCGTGTACATCCGGACCGTCCCGTCATTCACGATCGATTCGATCCGGTAGCCGTCCCATTTGACCTCGAAGAGCCAGTCGGGGTCGTCGAAGGGCGTCGGCTGCGCGAGCGTCGCCAGCATCGGCGGGATGAAGCCCGGGAGCGGCGCCTCGACCGCCCCCTCGAGATCGATCTGGGCGCTGGCCGCCGGCATGTCGCTCACCCAGACCGCGTCGCGGTTCTCCTTGACCTCGTCGTTCGTGCGGCCGGTCTTGACCGACTTCGGGAATTGCTCCGCATCCCAGCCGGTGACGGCCGCCGCGTCCCGCTTCTTGATCAGCAGCCACTGCTCCGAGTCGTCCTCGAACGCCGTGGTCGGTGCCGTACCCGGTCGGCGACTCGTCCGGACGATGGTGAACCGGCCCTTGAGCTTCTCGCCGTGGAGCTCGAACTTCAGCTCGCCGTCCTCGACCGCCTTGACCGGGTCCGGCGTCTCCGCCTCGGGCTCGTAGGTTCCCCAGTCCCAGACGATGACATCGCCGGCCCCGTACTGGCCCTTCGGGATGACGCCCTCGAAGTCGAAGTACTCGAGCGGGTGGTCCTCGACGTGGACGGCCATCCTGCGGACGGCGGGATCGAGCGTCGGACCCTTCGGCACCGCCCAGCTCGCGAGCACGCCGCCCATCTCGAGCCGGAAGTCGTAGTGGAGGCGGGTCGCCCGGTGGCGCTGGACGACGAAGCGGCCGCCGCCCGGTCGACCAGGTTCGGACGTGGACGACGACCCAGCGCCCGGCGTCCCGGCCGGCTCCGGCGTCTTCGAGAAATCCCGCTTGCGATGGTACCGATCGAGGGGCATCGGCGATCAGCTCAGTCGCGCTTGCGCCCGATGCCGTCGGGCGAGGTCAGGCGCTCTTCCGGCGGCGCGGCTTGGCGGCCGTGGCGGCCTCGGCCTCTTCCGTGTCCTCGTCGCTGGCGGCCTTCTTGGCGCGTGCCGCGGGCTTGCGGTGGGTGCCATTGGTGGCATCGGCGGCGCGGTCCTCGCGGGCCTTCTTGGCGTCCGACACCGAGACCGGCTTGTCGGCCTCGCGGGCGGCCTTCGACGCCTTGACCGATGCCTCGAGGGCGGCCATGAGGTCGACGAGGTTGCCGGTCTCCTCGACCGGCGCAGGGGCGGCCGGCGCGTGACCCTCGACCTTGGCCTCGATGACCTGCATCAGCGCCTCGCGGTACTCATCGTGGTAAGCATCCGCGTCGAATTCCTTGGTCATCGCCGAGACCAGCTGCCGCGCCATCGCGAGCTCGGCCGGCTTGAAGTCGGGCTCCTCGTCGGGCAGGTCGAGCTCCTTCGTCGAGCGGATCTCGTCGGGCCAATGGAGAGTGGTCAGGATCATCGTGTCGGCGAAGGGATCGAGCGAGGCGAGCGCCTCGCGATCCTTGATGACGACCTTGCAGATCGCAGTCAGGCCTTCGTCGGCGAGGACGGACTTCAGGAGGTAGAAGGCCTTGCGGCCGATCTTGTCAGGCTCGAGGTAGTACGCCTGCTTGACGAAGCGGGTGTTCGAATCCTCGGGGTCGACCTTCGTGAACTGCTCGATCTCGATCGAGCGGACCGTCTTGAGGGGCACCTTCTCGAGGTCTTCGTCGGTGATGACGACGTACTGGTCCGGGGCGTACTCGTAGCCCTTGACGGTCTCGGAGCGGGAGATGACCGCCTCGTCGACCGGGCACCAGGTCTTCATCTGGATCCGCGACAGGTCCTTTTCGTGGAGCATGTTGAAGCGAACCTGGTAGCTCGACTCGGTCGCCAGATAGAGCTTGACCGGAATCGTCACCAGCCCGAACTGGATTGCTCCCTTCCACATCGCTCGCGCCACGGCATGTCCTCGTACAACGGGCCGGACGTGACTATAGCGCGGCTGGGCAAGCCCTCGATATCGCCGCCTGCCGGCGCGCCGTCAACGGAAGATGACGAACGTGTCGAGATCGACCCGGCCGTTGCCGACGAGGCGCATCTGGATGGTATGGGCTCGGAGGCTGGTGAGGGCGGCTGTGTACACGACCCGCCGACTCCTGTTCAGGCCGAATCGGAAGCTGACCGCCCCGCGGTAGACGCCGTCGACGTAGATCCTGGCCGAGCCGCGGGCCGGGCCGACGGCCCCGACGATGGCGACGGCGCGTCCGAAGAACGTCGTCCTGGCGCTGGCGCCCCCGGCCGTCGCATACGTGACCGAGCCACCCGACGCGTTGCTGTAGTACAGGCGCGTCCAGCGGCCGACATAGCCGACGGCCGACGAGACGTTCTGGACGAGACCGTTGCGGACCGATGGGCCGACTGCCCACGGGCTCCAGTTGCCGACGGTGTCGCGCGCCCGGAGCTGGTAGCGGTAGGTGTGTCCGATCGACTGGCCGGCCAGGATCGCTCCCGCCGCCGGGCCGACGGCCGTCGTCGCGCCCCACGGTCCGCCGTCGATGCTGGCCTGGATCTCGTAACCGCCGATCGGGCTCGACGGATCCGTCGCCGCTGCCCAGCTGACCCGGGCCTGCAGCGACGTCGTGCCGAGGCTCGACCTCGGATAGGCCGTGATGACGGGGGCTGTGGCGGTCGGGTTGTCGTTGGTGACGACGACGGATGCGGCCACGGAGCGGCTGTGATCGTGCTCCGTGCCGGTGACCGTGAACTGGTAGGTCCCCGTGTGAGTGCCGGCCGGTATCCCGATGACGAGGGTCGACGCCACCGCCGTGAACCCGAGCAGGCTCGGGTGGTCGAAGGATGCCGTGAAGCCGCTCGGGAGACCGGAGGTCGTGAGATCGACGCGGTCGAAGAACGTCGTCGAGCGGCTGACGCCGATCGCCAGCCGGGCGGGGCCGCCGGCCTCCCCGTGGGAGCTCCCTGCGTTCATGGAAAAGTCGCCGCGCGGCCCGAGTCGCGAGACGTCCAGCAGCTTCTCGTGGAAGTTGTCGGGGTCGGTGTGGATATTCCAGGCGTAGGTTCCGAGGTACTGGAGCGCCTGCTTGACCTCGAGGGGCGTGTAGCCCGGCCGGGTCGCCTTGAGCAGGGCGACGGCGCCGGTCACGTGAGGGGTCGCCATCGAGGTCCCCGACATGTACTGGTAGCCCCACGGGGTGTCCGACCAGATGCACTTGCCGGGGGCGATCAGGTCGACGTCGCCGCCGTAGTTGCTGAAGTCCGCGAAGGTGTCGTCCTTGTCATAGGTCCCCCACGAGTAGCAGCGGTTGCCACCGAGGCCACCGGGCTTGCCGTCCGTGTCGGCCAGCGCGGAGACCGTGATCACCTCGTCGTATGAGGCCGGAACGCGGTAGGCGGCGTTGGCATGGTCGTTGGCCGCGGCGGCGACGACGGTCACCCCGCTCGCAACGAGCCGGCAGATCGACTGGTGAAGGATGTCGGCGTTGGTCAGGCCGCAGTTTCGGTCGTCCCGGCCCCACTTGGTGACGCTCATGTTGACCGCCTCGATCAGCGGCCGGCTCGAATCGGTCGGGTCGCGCTGCGCCGCGATCCAGTCGAGGCCGCAGACGTACGACGAGAGCAGGCCGACGCCGCTGTCGTTGAGGATCTTGACGGCCCACAGCCGGACGCCGGGAGCGACCCCGACGACGCCCGTGGCGTTGTCGATCGCGCCGATCGTCCCGGCCACGTGGGTCCCGTGGCCGTTTCCGTCGCGCCAGGCGGTCGGGTCGGATGACGAGCAGTTATAGCCACCGACGACGTTCAGGTCGGCCAGGGGAGCGATCCCCGTATCGACGACAGCGACGTCGGCATCGACGCGCTCGTCGATCCCGTCGATCTTGGCAGCCGGCGACGTCCGGGCACCGATCCGGTTGATCCCGGTTGGGTACGCCTGGGCGGTCAGCTCGATCTTCTCGTCGGGGACGACGGCGACCACGGATGGATCCTTGCGAAGTGCCGCCGCCTGGTGAGCGGTCAGCTTTGCCGCGAAGCCCCTGGCCGCGTGGGTGAAGGTCCTCTCGACGCGGAACCCGCCACCCTTGGCCTGGCGTGCGCTCGACGCGGCGGCGTCCGTGCCGGAGCGATAGAGGACGATCCACCGACCGGACGGGTCGACGGCGCTCTGAGCGACCCGGGGGGCGGGCCGGCCCTTTGTCGATGGAGCGGGGGTCACAGCGGGTGCGTCGCTCGGTGAGGGCGGCGCCGCGGTGGGCGTGTCGCTGGGTGGCGGTGTCGCCGCGGGAGTCGGATCAGGGTTGGTCGTCTGCGCCGGATCGATCGATGGGTCGACCGAAACCGACTGTGACGGCGAGGCTGCCGTCGGATCGACGGCAGCGACCGGGGCTGCGAGCGTGAGCATGAGGGCGGCGGCCACGAAGGTGGCAACGTGGCGGCGCATTCGCATCTCTCCGGCTCGGATGAGCTTCGCTGAGCCCCGGGCGACCCCCCTCGAGGGCGGCACGCGTTCGCCACAGTATCCGCTTCTGCGCAACTTCGACCAAGGGGCCCGTAGGTCCGGGTCCGGCATGGCCCACCAGTCCTAACCCCACCAGACCCGACACAAAGACCGCCAGCGGGACTCACCGGTCGTCAGCCGGCGGCGCCCAATCGGATCTCCGTCTCCGCCTCGGCGACTCGGGCAAGGATCGCCTCGCGCAACCGATCGAGGCACGCCTGGACGGTCGCCGAGCTCGTCGCGATCGATGTGAGCGTCGCCTTCACGCCCTTGATCGCATCGAGCTCCGCCCTGATCGCTGCGAGCGCCGAACGGATCGCGTCCGCGTCGATCTCGGCCGTGACGTCGCGCAGGCTGGCCACGGCGAGCAGCCTGGCGAGGCGCAGCGCCGCCTCGAGGGTCGCCGGATCCGGGGCCACGGGATCGACCACGCAATAGACGTCACCGGCCCGGACGTCGAATGGGGCGATGCCGGCCGGCGCGTGGGCCGGCGTGAAGACGACCAGGCCGACCGCCGCCGTCCGGTTCTCCTTCGCCTCTCGCAGTTCGTCGCGCATCGCCCGCCCCGACATCGGCCGGTCCTTGGCTTCGATGACGATCCGGAGGTCAGCGCCGCCGGCGCTGTGCGGGTTGACCGTGACGACGAAGTCGCCCTTCTTGGAGCGCATCAGATCGCCCGTCTCGTCTCCGGTGCGATCGAGCAGGTCGCCCGAACCCCGGACAAGGTCGGCGAGCATCGATTCGAGGAGGTCCTCGAAGTCCGCGCCCTTGGCCGACGATTTCGCCCGCTCCGCCCCGCGGGCCGCCGCCGCGGCCTCGATCGCCGTCAGCCGCTCGTTCAGGCGATCGAACTCGCGACCGATCTCGACGCGGAACTGGTGCATCGGGGAGTTCGCCCGCGTCGGGTCGAGGAGGACGGCCAGGCGGGAGGCGTCGCCGTCGAAGTACGTCCCGAGGAGCGTGCGCATCCGCCCGATCGCGCTGTCGCGCTTCGTCTCGTCGAACAGCTCGCCCACGTATTCGCGCAGCGCGCCGCGATCGCCCAGGAACTTCTCGAGCGTCCGAGGAAGCCGACCGTCGCCATCGGCGAAGTTGGTGCGAAGCGTCTGGTCCAGGGTCTCGGCCGCCCGGAGGCTGACCTGCTCCGACTGGCGGACGAGCTTTTCGAACTCGGTTCGAACGACGTCGACGTTGACCGTGACGCCGGCGTCCTGGAGGGCGAGCAGCCCGATCCTCAGGGCGCGCTCGACGATTTCCGGCCGGTCCTCCGGCGGGCGGTCGGCGAGTCGCGCCGCAATCGAGGCGTCACGCAGGACGAGCCGCTCGATGACGACCCGGTCACCCTCGACGCGGACCTCGTTGGTCGGGAGCTGGACGATGCGTGCTTCCATGGGCGGGGTC
>Ga0209488_10003202_pt1 | contig 13205 bp, 10 predicted proteins | sample Rivendell_Oct201_8_FD_188349 | JGI IMG/M metagenome (GOLD analysis project Ga0209488, IMG submission 188349) | Vadose zone soil microbial communities from the Eel River Critical Zone Observatory, Northern California, USA -... | ecosystem: Environmental > Terrestrial > Soil > Vadose zone >...
TCTGATCCGCAAGACCCGGCTGCTGACACACCGCGACTATCCCCATTCCAGTGCGCAGCCGCTCGGCTTTGACGGCGAACTCATCGCCACGCTGATCCCGGATTTCGTGCCCGGCATCGCGCGGCGCGCCCTGGGCGCGCGTGCCTATGGCTTCTTTCTGCAGACGGAGGATGGTTCGGATCCACGCAATCGTGTCCTGGAGCGCCGCACCGGTGCCCGCATCGAGCGTGTATTCGACTACGAAGCCGGGAGGCTTGCCGCCGCGTCGCGCGAGCACCGACACTTTACCCGTGCCCTGCAGCGCTCGCTGCTCGCCGCCGGACTGCTCGCCATCGGCAAACGCGTAGGCCTCTCCGGTACGGCCCACGCCTGCGGAACTCTGGTCTGTGGCACCGATCCTCTGGATTCGGTGGTGGACGCCGAGGGCTGCGTACATGGCCTGAGTGGACTCTACGTGGCGGACGGCAGCGTATTGCCGCGCAGCAGCCGCGTAAACCCGGCCCTCAGCATCTACGCCTGGGGCCTGCGCCTTGGCGCCCGGATCGCGGGCCCACTGCACCGCTCGCAACATGCTGTCGAAGCGCTGTCATGAGGGTGCTGCGCGTAATGCTGCTGGCTCTCGCCGCCTGCCTTTCCGGAGCGGTAGCGGCCGCCGAGGGCGTCACGGCGGTGGACTCGGTGGGCATTCCGGTTTCCGATCTGGCCCGCGCGGAGGCGTTTTATACGCAAGTGCTCGGCTTCTCCAGGCTGTCCGAGCGCGAGGTGGCCGGCGAGGCCTACGAGCAGCTGTTTGGTGTCTCCGGGTTGCGGCTGCGCGTTGCGCGGCTGCGCCTGGGCGAAGAAGACATCGAGTTGATGGAGTTTCTCACTCCGCGCGGCCGACCCATTCCGCTCGATTCGCACAGCAACGACGGCTGGTTCCAGCACATCGCCATCATCGTGAGCGACATGGATGGGGCTTACGCACGGCTGCGGCAGTTCAAGGTCGAATCCGTATCGAGCAGCCCGCAGCGCCTGCCCGACTGGAACCCCAATGCCGGTGGGATCCGCGCCTTTTATTTTCATGACTTGGAAGGCAATACGCTGGAGGTACTGCAATTCCCGTCCGGCAAGGGCGCGGCGAAGTGGCAGCGACGCGACGGTACACTGTTCCTCGGGATCGACCACACCGCGATCAGCGTGGCCAGCACCGAGGCCAGCCTGGGCTACTACCGTGACGAACTCGGCTTGCAAGTCAGCGGCAGCAGCGACAATTATGGCACCGAGCAGGAGCAGCTGAACCACGTATCGGGTGCGCACCTGCGCATCACCGCGCTGCGCGCCGCCCGCGGCCCTGGAGATGAGTTGCTGGAATACCTGACGCCACGCGATGGCCGGCCGATGCCGCCCGACACGCAGGCCCCGGACCACTGGTATTGGCAAGTGAATATGCAGACGCAGGCACCGGCGGCCATGCTCGCCACGGCGATCGGCCGGCATACGCCGGTCGTGTCCGGCACGCTGGTGGCGTTGCCGGATTCGGCACTGGGATTCCACGGGGCTTTCATCCTGCGCGACCCCGACGGGCACGCTTCACTCATCGAGGACCGGCGCTGAGCTGAGAATGGAAACGTGATTCCCAGTTCCACCCATCGCGCGTTGCCCCCGGATCGGGGGCTCTCATGGCTGTCGCGCCCGCTCGGGGCCCACGCCGAGTTGTTCCGGCTGCTGCGCGCCGTCGGCTGGCCTTTGCTTGATCTGGCCGTGCGCATCGGCCTGGCTCAGAGCTTCTTCATATCCGGTGTCCTGAAGGTGTCCAATTGGACCACCGCCGTGGAACTGGCCACCAATGTGTATCCGGTCAGCTGGATGGATCCGGCCACGGCCGCCTATCTCGGCGCTGCCATCGAACTGATCGGTTCGGCCCTGTTCACCTTGGGATTGCTCACGCGCTACGCCGCATTTTCCATGCTGGCCCTCACCGTCGTCGTGCAGGCCAGTTACAACGCGAATGACAGCCAGCTGTTCTCGGCCGCCCTGTTCGGCTGGTACGTGTTCCGCGGCGCGGGGCCCGTCTCGCTCGATTCGCTCCTTGCTCGTGGCCTGGCCGACAGTGCACTGCCCCTCGCAGCCCAGATTGCGGCCGCATCCGCCTGGGTCACGGCGCGACTGGCGCCGATCTATCTGTCTTTGATTCGAATCTGGCTGGCCATCGCCTTGTTGGTGGTTTGGGTCCAGACCGTGCTTCCCTCCCATCTGCCGCTGGTCCGCTGGCCACTGTGGCTGCCGGTCCGAACGATGCAGATCTGGCCCACGGCATTGCTGTTGTGCGGCGGCCTGCTGCTGCTCCCAGGATTGCTCACCCGGTATGTCGCCATCGCCCTGGCGGTGGCCAGCGCCGCCGCGGCGATGTCGATGCCGGCGGCGGCCGACGGGATTCTGTTGTTCGCCACGCTCGCCGTGCCGGCCCTGTTCGGTGCCGGCATCCTGTCGGCCGACGCGCTCGCCTGGCTGAGCCTGCGACGCCGATTTCCGGAACTCCAGGGCAAGCCGGCCTTCGACCTCGCGGGCCTGCCACGTGTGGTGATCGTCGGTGCCGGTTTTGGCGGCCTGGCCTGCGCGGCGGCACTGCGGCGCGTGCGCGCCTCCGTCACACTCATCGACCGGGGTAACTACCACCTGTTCCAGCCGCTCCTGTACCAGGTGGCCACGGCCGCCTTGTCGCCGGGCGACATCGCTGCACCCATCCGCCCGCTGTTTCGCGACAATTTCAATACCCGGGTGCTGCTCGGGACGGTCACCGGCGTCGACACCACCCGCCAGCAAGTGCTGGTCGGCTCCAAGGAAATTCCCTACGACTACCTGGTGCTGGCGACCGGCGCCGCACACAGCTACTTTGGAAAAGATCAGTGGCAACCCTACGCGCCGGGCCTGAAGCGGATTGAGGACGCGACGGCAATCCGGCGCCGGCTGCTGACCGCCTTTGAGCTCGCCGAATCCACGGACGATCCGGCCGAACGCGACGCGCTCCTCACCTTCCTGATCGTCGGTGGCGGGCCCACCGGGGTCGAACTTGCCGGTGCGATCGCCGAGCTGGCGCGGTTTGGCATGGAAATGGAGTTCCGGAATTTCGACCCGGCCCAGGCGCGCGTGATCCTGGTGCAGTCGGCGGCCCGCATCCTGCCCAGTTTTGCCGACGATCTGGCGGGCATCGCCCAACGCTCACTGGAACGGCTGGGGATCGAGGTGCTGACGGGAAGCCGGGTGGAAGGCATCGACGCTGAAGGTGTGCTCGTAAGCGGCAAGCGAATTCTCGCTCGCACGGTCCTGTGGGCCGCCGGCGTCATGGCTTCGCCGGCGGCAAGCTGGCTCGGCAAGGAGATGGATGCGGCGGGCCGGCTGGTCGTTGAGCCGGACCTCAGCGTGCGCGCGCTGCCCAATGTGTACGCCATCGGCGATACGGCCCTGTCGAAGGCCTGGGCCGGAAAGCCGGTACCTGGATTGGCGCCGGCGGCCAAGCAGGGCGGCAGCTATGCGGCGCGGGCAATCGCCGCGCGCCTGCGCGGGGAAGCGGCGCCCGGCCCGTTCGTCTATCGACACCGGGGTAGCCTCGCCACTATCGGGCGCAAATCCGCCGTGGCCGATTTCGGCCGAATCAAGCTGTGGGGGGCTCCGGCCTGGTGGCTCTGGGGACTGATCCATGTTGGCTTCCTGGTCGGACTGCGCAACCGCGTCGCGACGATGATCAACTGGTTCTGGGCCTACCTGACCTTCGGCGGGGGCATTCGTCTCATCACGGGCGGCGACGCACCTCGCGAAACGGGCGGCTGATATGCCCGCTCATGTCAACGCCATCCACTGTGCGCACCCGTCCATTCGTATTGACGTCCAGTTGCTGGTCAGCCGAATTGGTCGTATTCGAAGTTGGCTGGCTTGTCCTTCTTCGTCGAGCCGAGGGAATAGAGCAGACCGAAGTAAAGGACCCGGCCCCGGACGGTTCGCAAGTAGTCGCCCGTAAATGCCGGGGTACGCTCGAGTCTCTCGAAGCGCTGTCCGTTGAAAACATCCGATACGGTGATGATCGCAGTGAAGTCCGGTTTCAGCTGGCGCCTGTAGCCGACGTTTACAATGTTGATGGCGCTGATGTACCCCTGGGGGGTCAAGTGCTTGTCAGTGCGGGTGAAAAGCAGCTGCGCCGAATCCGTGGACGTCGGGCGGTAGTCGAATTTCAGTTTGGCGTCGATTCCGGTCGTCGACTGCAGCCCCGGAAAACCAAGCGCAGTTGCATCGATCTGGCCGTAGAAGAGGTTTCCGCTCAGGGTGTAGGCGAGCTTTGAGATTAAATGTCCCGACCGGGCGAACTCAATTCCGCCAGAGTCGTTCTTTGGCAGATTGGCCTTCGTCGAGAGTGAGAGGCCATTACCGAGGTATTCGGTCACGTCGGTCACGCTGTCCTTGTTGCGGCGGTAATAGGCCGTCAGCTGGTAAGCGAGGCCCTTTCCCTCGAACCCATAGCCGATTTCGTAGGACTGCGTGTACTGGGGTCGCAGATTTGAGTTGCCGGCACGCAGGTTCGGCGTGTACTCATAGTCCACGTAAGGGTTCAGATTGGCAGGGTCCGGGCGGCTCACCCGCCGGCTCGCGCCGAATGAAAGTGTCGTCTCATCCGACAGGCTGCGATTGATGTGGAGGCTTGGGTAGATCCTGAAATAGCTTCCACTGCTCGCCACCTTGTCCGTCAGCTGCTGCGCGTCAGTGTGGGTCAGCTCTGCCCGCAAGCCAGCAAGCCAATTCCAGACACCGACGCTCCTCTGATAGCTCGCGTAGCCCGCGTTGATCTGCTGTTGGAACTGGAAGTCATTGGTGACGTTGGGGTCCGGGACCTGAGCGCCGGTCACCGGATCGACGTTATTGCCAGCATTCGCGAAGCGGTAGTCGTCCTGCTGAAAGGCGTAGCCCAGCTTCAGGGAGCGCGTCTGCGAATACGGCAAGGCGTAGTCGGCCCCCAACTCCGTTGTCTCGTGATTCTCGCGAAGACTCAGATTATTGAAGTAGCGAGCCGCTGGGGGGATGAACGAGTCGTTGGTGTAATCGTAATGTTCACGCTGGTGCGAGATTGAGCGATGCACCGAGAGTTCCAGTTCTTCTCCCGTCCGGCTGAGCTTGCGCGTAAGTCCCAGTCTCTCGTCGTAGTCTGCTTCGGGATCATGGCCGGAGCTCAGACGCTGAGTCGAGCTTGTGAGAGCGCCCGAGGGCGTGCCGCTCTCGTTGAGCTGTGTGTAGGTGCGGAGGCCACCACGCTCGGTCCACGACACCGACCCGCTGATCGACTGACGGTCGCTCAATGCGTACTTGGCCGACAGGGCGGCCGTCGGCACCTGGCGGCGTACCCGTTCGGTGAGGGTACTGTCGCTGTCGGACACCTGCCCCGTGGTCGGGTCCGTCGCCTGCACCGTCGATGCCAGGCGTCGCTGGCGGTAGTCCTGGCGGAAGCCTGCACTCGCCGAGGCGGTCAGTGCCTCGGAGCCGTAGCTGCTGCTCACGCCGGCCACCGATCGTCCACCGCTGCCAAGACTACCCTGGAGTGAACCCGCGAACCCTTCAGGGCGCTTCTTTCGAGTGATGATATTGATGACGCCAGCGGCGCCGTCCGCCTTGAACTGCGCGGGCGGGGTCGTGATGACCTCGATCCGCTCGATGTCCTTGGCGGGCATGGACTGCAGGTTGTCCCCGGCCGCCGAGCCGCCGAACTGCGCCGAAGGCTTGCCGTCGATCAGGATGAGCACATTGCTGTCTCCGCGCAGCGAGACGTTACCATCGGGGCTCACGTCCACGGACGGAATCGCGCTCAGTACGTCACTCACGGTACCGAAGGTGGATTGCACGTCTGTTGCGACGCTGTACACCTTTCGGTCGATCATTGTTTCGACGGTCAACGCCTGGGCCGTGACAGTGATGGTCTCGGGCGAAGGGTCTGCCGCCTGTGCAGCTGGGCAGGCAATGGCGAGCGCAAGGAGTCCGGCCCAGCAACGACGCCTTCCAACCCTACGGTCACCAGGAGCGGAGCGCAAAAGCAACTATGCGGCCCCGACAGTTAACTCGCGGCGGCTATTGCCTTGAGTTGTCGGGTTTCTCATTGACAGCCTCGGAAAATTCCTGCCGCGCGCTTTCGTGCTTTACCGAAAGTACCTTGCCGTTACCCGCATCAACCTGAACCTCCTCAACGCCGGGTCGGCCCGCCACTCGAAGATCAAATGACCAAATCAGACAACCGTGTTCCGCTTCAAGCTCCGCACTGACCGTCGACGCGCCTGTCTTGCCCGAGAGCTTGGCCACCGCGATCTTCTGTGCTTGAGCCTGCGACACCCTGGCGAGACTACTCAGTTGAGCGTCGGACATACCCTTCGCCGGACGAATTGAACAGTGTTCTGCCGCAACTGCCGGAAGCGCACCGACCAACGCTGCGACAGCGCCAAGAATACAGAGCTTTTTCACTGCGGTGCCTCGCTGCTGACTGCAAAGAATCGGGCCAGGGGTGTCTGTTGGAGTCTTCGGCGCCATGATCGTTCCGTTTCCGCCGAAGCCGCTGGCCCCGCAGCTGGATCCTAAAACACGAGGTCGCGCGCGACGAAAGCGGCTGACTGTACCTCAGCCATACTTGACTCTGCGACTCGCCAGTGCTGCAAGCGGTTGATTCATATATAAAAGTACTTGCTAAAAACCGCCCACGGACCGGGCGCAGTTCATAATTAATCAAGGAGTTATGGTTCTGGTGTGTCGCAAGCTGCCATTGTCCACTATTGACTCAGACCCAACAGTCTTGACGGGCCGCTTCAGGGCATGGTCGTACCGGCACCATGCTCGCTGAAAAGGCTACTCCGAGCGCGGAAACGTCTCATCCACTTAACGGCTGCTCGCGCCTTGTAAAACAAAATAGCGGAGAACCTACTGCAGACTCCGGTACTACAGAATTGACAGGGTCTTGTGCACGGGTATACTTAACGGCTTAGTTAATTATATAACTCCGACATGAACAAAGTATTCGAGGCCTTAGCGTCGACGCCGCGCCGAAGGATTTTGGCCTACCTCTCAGATGCGGAGTTGACCGCGGGAGATATCGCGGCGCGTTTCGAAATGTCGAAACCCGCAATTTCAAGGCATCTTGCAATTCTAGAGAGCGCCGGGCTCATTCGTGGGGACAAACGCGGACAGTTTGTCCACTACAGCCTGGTGAGTGAGAACCTGGTGAACGTACTTAATAGCTACGTACAGGAAGTTTGCCCGGTATCCCGCCCACTAAAGCGTGAAAGCCGAAGACTTCGGCGGCGCAGGACATGATATCCCCGTTTCGTTTTCAGGGAGCCATTGCACGGGCTCCGTATCTCCTGATTTCCATTGCCCTTCTGCTCGTGCAATACCTCATACAAGGTCTGCTACTCGCAACTCACATCCGCGCGACATTGGGCTACTGGAATTTTATGTTCCCGGTATGGGTGTGGTTCGGATTATGGTTTGAACCCGGCTGGAAGTCTGACCACTGGGCGCTAGCGCTAGTCCTGATCGTCGATATCGCGGTGGCTTGGCTAGTTCTGGCATTGGCGATTCGCCGTGCGAGAGCAGCGAGCCGGTCATTGCTGATCGCAAGTCTGGCCATTGTTCCGATCATTCAAATTCCCACCATTTGTTGGCTGGGTTGGTCGACGACTCGCGAGGGGGCCAACGTTCCGGTGCCCAGTAATCGGGTGTCGCTTGAGGTTGCACTCAAAGGCTTGATTGCGGGTGTAATCATCACAGTCGTGTTGGAGGTCATAAGTACGTTGGTGTTTCGTGCCTACGGCCTCGGACTGTTTCTTGCTTCGCCCTTCATTGTCGGGTGTGTCACGGCATACATTGGCAATCGACGCTCCGACATAGGGTCCAGGGCTACCACTCGGCTCGTGTTAGGTGCCTGCTTTCTTGGTTGTGTTGGTCTCCTGGCGGTCGCGGTCGAAGGAATAGTTTGCCTTGTAATGGCCCTGCCCCTAATCGCAGCGATGGCATGGCTCGGTGGGCTTGTCGGCCGCACGATTGCCCTGAAAGGACCCGGCGCGGTACCCGGTCGCACGGCAATGAGTATCGTAGTCTTGCCGTTGTTTTTCGCCGTGGACCTCATGGCGCCGCCCAGGTTCTCGTTTGAGAGTGTTGAAAGCATTGAAGTGGCTGCCACCGATCGCGACGTGTGGGATGCCGTAGTACATATGGGACCGATACCCGCTCCGCCGGCAGCACCCTTTCGTTGGGGCTTGGCGTATCCGAAGAGCGGCAGTATTCACGGTGGCGGTGTTGGGGCGATTCGTGAAGGCGTTTTCTCCACTGGCGTCGCCTATGAGCGGGTGACGGAATGGGATCCTGTCAAGCATCTGTCATTCATCGTGCTGAGCGATCCACCCACCATGCGCGAACTCAGTCCCTATCGAAAAGTGAATGCACCTCACGTGAACGGCTATTTTCGGACTTTGGACGCTCGATTCACCATCACAAAGTTGCTCAACGGTCACACGCTGCTGTCATTGGCAACGCGCCATGAGCTTGATCTCAATCCAGTTTTTTATTGGCTACCCATGGCCAAGTGGGCCATTCATGAGAATAAGGTGCGCGTTCTGGCGCATTTTGCTCAGCAAGCTGAAGCCGCGGCGGCGTCCGGCAATTGAGCGTGGTTGCTACATTGATTGTGCGCCGATCGCGCTCGGCCCTCCGGTCCCAGCTCGCAACTGCGATGAGGAATGCCGTGCTTGGACTACTGCGTGCGCTCTCTCTCGTCGTGGTCAACATCCTCTTGCTCGTTGGACGCTCCAGTGCTTCAGATGAACCGTGGATCACCGAGTCGAGAGAGGGTTGCAAGTTTCCTATTCCACTCTCGCGCGTGGTCGAACATCAAACGGTTTCTTGGTCCGGTGAATGTGTAGCCGGATACGGAGAAGGCGAAGGACAGTTGTCGTGGTTTGTCGATGGGAAGCCCACCGATTCCTATGTGGGAACGCTTCACCAAGGGCGCGAAGACGGCAAGGGCACGGCTCGGTACCAAAGTGGCGATCAATACGCGGGTGAGTTCTACGCCGGTAGCTACGATGGTCACGGCATCTACACCTTTACGAACGGCAATCGGTATGAAGGGGATTTTGTCGCGGGAATGTCGACCCGACACGGCACTCTCACACTTATCGATGGGCAACACTTTGTAACTGACTTGCTTAGGGGACCATTTGACATCAGCGGACCGGAAGAGTGGCCGTCTTTTTATAAGGATCCGGCGACGCTGTTTGTCGTATGTTTCACTGCACCCAGTAAGTTCGATGCCTTAGTGCTGGTGCGATCGTCTGGATTTTTACAGCGCGATCAGTATGCTATGTCGGATATTAGGGCAAGAGCCCTAAAGGGCAAGAAATTGATTATGGATCCTATTCCTGGCTGTCACATGGTGGGTGAGATAGTTGCTCCATTCAAAGGATACGCCGTGTTTTCCAACCGCTTTGCGAATGTATACGGGTTATCATCGTTACCGCTTAAGCATTGGGAACCGGGAAGTCATTGATAGTGTTGCACCCGAACAGCTGCGATACCTAACCCTTTTTGCTATAGCTGAAATCAGGTGGATTTCCGGCACCTCATTCAAGTGCCGGAGAGTCACTATCCCGATGCACTCGGCTTCATCGACGGTCCCGAGAATGCTTTGGCCCGCTTCTGCAGATTCGGTGGCCGTTGTGCCCTGGATCTTCAGTCTACGAACCACGTGCATGCTTCCGCAAATCAGGGGGTTGCGAGCCCCGAGTGACGGATACATGCCAGTTGATTGCAATTGACCCTGAGCGCCGATTGCCGGATCGGTAAGCAGTCATTCGAAATTGAAAAAGCGGCTACTCACTCAACTCTGGTCGCTGCAGATCCAACAGTGCCGCGGGCGAATCACTTCGCCCAGACCTGCGAAGCCACGCGCATGAAATTTCCGCTCATGATGGCTCGAATGCTCGATTCCTTGTATCCCAGCGAGCGCAACTGCTCGCCCACCTGGGGCAATATGCCCGGAGGCAGGAAGTCCTCCTTGATGGAGGCGGGGTATTGGCGGACAGGCCAGTATCTCGCGCTGGTTGCCTCGTCCAGCTCCGGGCCGCTGGTAGATGGATCGTAATCGAGCCCTATTCCTACATGATCCGTGCCAATTAGCTTTGCCATGTAGTCGATATGGGCGACCATCGACGCGACTTTGGCGGGACCATCTCCAAGAAATATGCTCAACCCATTTACGCCCACTACCCCGCCGGTTGCTGCTACGGCCTTGATCTGCTCGTCGGTGATGTTCCGCTCATGGTCATGCAGGGCGCGCGCATTTGCGTGACTGAAAATGCAGGGTTTGGTCGAGAGTTTCATCGCCTCAAGTCCAGACTTGATCCCGCTATGGGCGCAATCCACGACCATGCCGACACGGTTCATCTCGCGCACGACGGCCCGCCCGAAATCCGTAAGCCCATTGTCCTGATCGTGACAACCGCCGCCTGCGTCGTTGTTCAGGTTATAGGCGATCAGCATCTGCCGAACGCCGAGCCGATAATACAACTCGACCATCGACACATCGCCGTTCAGCGATCCCATTCCCTCGATGTCGAATGTCAACGCCAGTTGTCCGGCATGCCACGCCGCGAGAACGTGCGACAACGTTGAACAAAGGACCATATCCGCGTGTGCTTCGATTCCCCTCGTGTAATCAGCTACTGCACGGATGGTGGTGCTCCACGGCACAGGGTCATAACCTACATTGATCGATAGGTAGTTCACTCCGGCCGATCGCCATCGATCTAGCAGGTCTACGTCTCGCGGTCCCGCGTAGCCGAAGCCCGCGTGGTTATCCCAATACTTGATTTGTTCGGCTTTCGTCCCAGCGAAAACGCTGGCACCGAGGGCCGATATGCCCGCTGCAAGGGCGCCCTTGAGAAACATACGTCGAGCAGGCAGATACTCACGCACTCGATCGTTCATAGTTTGAGGACACTAGCATGGACCGCAAAAGCTGGCCGGCTTTGAGTGAATCAACTCTTAAGACGAATGGCGAATCGTGGCCGGTTGCGGTCACGCGATCACTCGGAAACTAAGATCGTCCGCGCACGTACCGCACCCAGGCCGCGTGTGCCAAAAACGTGCCATAGATAGGCTGTATATGCGACTAGCAAGCGCTACAAGTGGTTGATTACTATATATCTGTACTTGTCCAAAAGCACCTACGAACCAGAATGCCGGATTGGACCAGAGGGTTCTATTATCGAGAGGCACCCCCGTCAATGCAGCGCCTGGCCCCGTCAAGGACCATGCTTGAGGCAACCGCGCAACCGGGCGAGATCCGCGTAACGCGTGGCGATATCAGGACGTCTCGCTGCGGTGCGCATGTCCCGCAATACTTCCAGCGAGCGCAGTAGCACGGGCAATGGCGGACCACTGGCGGTGATGTCCTGCAGGGCGTCCTCCGCCAGCGCCGCGGCGGGAGTCGAGATGAAACGCTTCACCAGCTGATCGTGATGCTGCGCGGCCGTCTGGCCAAACAGATCGCAGACCTCAAGGAACGCCCGTCCGTTCTTCTGGAACCAATCTGCCTGCGCGTGGTTCTCCGCCAGCTCGAGGAGCTCATCGAGGAGGCTCCGATACGTCATGCACTCCCGCAGTCGCGCCTGGTCGGAGGGCAGCATGAACAGCATCTTGTCGACCAGCAGCTGGGCATAGTAGGTATCGCTCGCGCGGCACAGCCCGAGCAGCAGGTCCAGTTCATTGATCCCGGAAAAGTCACCCGCATTGGCGCCGCGATACTCCTGCCGCCCGACCCGGTAGGGCTTGTAGTACGGGCGCACCGAATAGAAGAAGCGCTCGACGTCGAGCTGCGTGTACAGCCTCTCATTGCTCGCCAGTACATCGCGCAGTGCCTGGCGGGCCGCTTCGAACAGCACGTCCGCGACCGGACTGGAGATGCCGAGATGCACGATGCCGGTCAGGGCCTCCGCCGCCCGCTGGAAGCCGAGGATCCCGCGCGTGTTCTCATCCATGAACAGGAATTCGTCAGGCAGGGAAGTGAAACTCTTGCGCACGCCCGCGACGGCCTTGTTGTGGGTGGCGAGATGGCTGGTGGCGAAACGCGGCGCCATGCCGAGTGAGGCGCCGACGTGCAAGGCAAGCGAGGAGGCTTCCGCAAAGGGCGAGCGCTCCTCGCGGGCCGGATTGGTCAGTTCATGGCGCCGCAGGGCCGCGAGGTACATCCCCACGTTGCCCAGCACATTGAAGCCGCTCTCGAAGCCATCGCCGGTGTTGCCCTCCGCGAGGAGCGCGGCCACATGCACTTGCCCCTCGTCGCGCATGCGGCCCTTGATCGCGTCCCCAACGCCGATGACACGGCTGCGATCCCGCTGCCCGAAATACAGGTTCTCGAGCTCCGTGTTCATCTCCACGAACGGTCCTCGCACCCAGCGATCAAACAGCTCTAAATTGGCGGCCATTGCTCCCTCGTGAAGGCTTCAGCGCGGCCAGGCGCGCCCGGCTACCCGGGCATCGTCCATGGTATTGCAAAGATGGAAGGAGAGGCGCACCACGGCGCCGCGGCAATCGAAGCGCAGCTGCGCCGCCTCAAGCGCCCCGCGCATCGCCGCGAGTTCCTCGCCAACGGGAATGCACAGGGTCCCGCCCCGCTGCTCCAGCCTGACACGGCCACGCAAGCCGTCCGGCGCGGCCTCGAGAAAGGCCTGGATCAGGGCCCGGTTGTGCGCCAGGACCGCATCGATGCCTGCCCTGGCGAGCAGCTCAAGGCCCGCCGTAGCAATCGCGTAGGGAGCCACCGACGGCGTGCCGCCCCAGAATCGGCGGGCATCTTCAGCATACCGGAATGAATGAATGTCCATCTCGAAGGGATCGGCGTGGGAAAACCAGCCGACATCGACCGGCTTCAATTCCGGAATGAGCCCGGCCCGGAGCCACAGGAACCCGGCACCCGGACCGCCGCAGAGCCACTTCACGCAGCTGCCGAGCACCACATCGGCGCCGAGCGTCTCGACCGAGAGTGGCAGTATGCCGGCGGATTGCGCCACATCGACGATCGACCAGATCCCGCGCGCGGCGCACAAGCGGGTGATTTCCGCCACCGGGCTCACGACTCCGTTATTGGAATGCACGTGGGTGATCAGCGCCCCGCAGACATCCGGCGTCAGCGCCGTGTCCCA
>Ga0209488_10003203_pt1 | contig 13205 bp, 16 predicted proteins | sample Rivendell_Oct201_8_FD_188349 | JGI IMG/M metagenome (GOLD analysis project Ga0209488, IMG submission 188349) | Vadose zone soil microbial communities from the Eel River Critical Zone Observatory, Northern California, USA -... | ecosystem: Environmental > Terrestrial > Soil > Vadose zone >...
AGATTTCTTTTCCACGTCACTGTAGCCGTATCCCTTGGCGAATAAAATTGCGCCATCTTTCACTACCAATACGACTGCCCCGGCAATATCCTCCCGTTCAAGCTGCATGGGAACAAATCCATCGAGGAAGGCATGCAGATCTGTGACGGTGAGTTCATGCGGAGGCTCCGTCACCCTCGATTCACCCGCGGTCGGCGGCTGGGGCGTGGGAGGAACAGGCGTTACCTTGGGTGCCTGCGCCATCGCCAGGGAAGCGAGCATTGCAAACTGAAGGGCCAGGGGCAGGACCATCCGTGGTTTCATAGGGACGAGAGGACTCCGTTTCCGGTTTTCAATCTGCCGATGTTGGGAACGGGAAAGAATACCATGCGGACTAAAACTACTGGCGAGGGCTAACGCGTCATTCGTGGGCGAGGAAGCAGTCCGCTCATCGCCCAGATCCCGAGCAACGGTCCAAGCGCCATACTGGCCAAAGCCCAACTCCAACCGTAGTGTGCCGCAATCGCGGCCATCAACCGGATAACCATGGCTGTGAGCAGAAATCCTAATGCAACCTGGCAGGTCAGAGCTGTGCCCACATAATTCTTGTCTGACACTTCGCTGATGATGGTAGAGAACTGGGCGGAATCGGCAATCACCGCAATTCCCCAAATGAGCGAAAGCGGAATGAGAATCATGGGACGATGCAGAACGAGCGCAGCCAGTACGCAGCAGACGGAACTGATCGCCATGGCGATGATCGTCACGCGGGCGCGCTGGGCCACTCGAATGGAAGTTTCCTGGTCTTGCAGTTTATCGCTGGCTGCTCCGGCCCAGATGCATCCCACCGCGCCGATCGCGATCGCCAGTGCTGCCATGGCCTCAAACATGGAGCGTGACCACGCAGCGGAAACAGAGAAGATTACGGCGATCCATCCCCACATGGAATAAAGCTCCCACATGTGTCCCAGGTAGCCCAGGTTGGCCAGCCGCAAAGGGCGATTGCGGACAATTTCCAGAATCTGCGCAGGATCAAAGCGCGACTGCGGCATGGCAAACGGCCCTTGGCGAACAGCCACCGCCACGATCAGCGCGCCCAACAAGGCCTGAGCGCTGCCGAGGAGAATCACGCCCTGCCACGGCACTTTTCCCAAAGCATTTACGGCATGCGGCACTGCCGAGCCAACCGTCAGCGCGCCGATCATGATTCCCAGTGCTAGGCCTCGCCCACGCTGAAACCATCCGGCGATGATCTTCATTCCGACGGGATAAACGCCGGCAAGAAAAAAACCTGTCGCGCCGCGTAGCAGGATTGCCGCAAGCGGGTCAGCCGCCACAAAAGCGAAAGCGGCGTTGGCGGCAGCTGCCGCCACCGCGGACACAACCAGAACTTTGATCGGACTGAACACATCGGGAATGTTGAACAGTGCAAAGGTGATAGCGCCGACTGAAAACCCAATCTGCACCGCGACAGTCAGCCATGATCCCAGGGCCAGATCGGAATGCCACAGAATTGTTATCTGCGGAATCACGGCGGTTCCCGTGAACCACAGCGACATCGCTAATAGCTGCGCCAGCGAAAGCAAAAAAAGGGCCCGCCGGGATGAAAGTCCCTGGCGGGCTTCAGTCTGAACCATAACCGGCATCTAGCTTTTGAGTTTCCGGCGTTCGCAGGAGGTGACAATTGCGGCAGGATCAACGGCGTCACTATCGATCTGCATTTCGGCAATCTTACCTTCTTTATCGATCAGGAAATTCACGCGACGGCCAATTTTGCGCTTTTCATCGTACAGCCCATATTTGCGGGTGATGTCGCCGCCCCAGTCGCTCAGCAGCGGGAAGGTGACGTTGATTTTTTCCGCCCACGCGGCGTTGCTGAAGGGGCTGTCCATGCTTATACCCAGTACCTGGGTGTCTGCAGCTTCCAGTTTTTGCAGGTTCGCCTGGAAGTTCTGCATTTGCTTGGTTCAACCACCGGTGAAGGCGAAGATATAAAACGCCAGTGCGACGTTCTTCTTCCCCTTGAAGTCATGGAGTGAGACCTTGTTTTTAAAGGTCTGGTCGGGCAAGGTGAAGTCGGGAGCCATGTCTCCGACTTTCAAGGCGGGCGCTGGCGGCGCTTCTTTTTTCTCTTCTTTCTTGTCGCCTTGCGCCAAGAGACTGGTGCCGGCCGTGGGCCCCAGTAGCGCTAGCGTTCCCAACATTTTGACAGCGGTTCTTCTACGCATTGGTTCTTTCCTCCGCATGAATGCTGCATGGTAAGCCTAAATTCCGCTTAGAGGAACGTCAATAGGCGATCACCGGATCGTTGGCTCAGCAACTTTGGGTGGGCTGAGTGTTAGTATTTGGCGGAGATATAATCCAATGAAGATCGTAAGTTATTCGTTGATAGTACTTGCACTCGCTGGTATCAGTTCTGCCCAGGTTTCTCCCACTCCCGCCGCAATCCAACTCAATACAATTTATGCTGGCGCCGATGGCAAGTTTGAAGCCGCTCCTGACACCGCTGTCATACGCATGGACATTGCTTCGCAGCAAGACACATCGCGCGCAGCTTATGATCACGCAGCCATTGCCGTGGATCACGTGCGCCAGGTGTTGAAAAGCAATGGCATCGATCTGAAAGCTGCGCAATTCGGGACCTATCAGATGCAGCCCTTGTATGACTGGAAAAATCCCAAGCACAAAGTTATCGGCTATCGCGTTACATCTGACGTGACGCTCAAGTTGCGCGACTTCACCAAGATCGGCGCTCTTACCGAACAATTGGCTAACGTGGAAGACACACAAAACCAGTCAGTGAACTACACCCTCGAAGATATTGAGAAGGCTAAAGCCAAGGCATCTGAAGATGCGCTGAAAAAAGCCCGCAACCAGGCCGGAGCCGTCGCCACGGCCGGCGGCCGCACGCTGGGAGAGCTGCTCTACGCCTCAGTCGACGTGAACCAAACCAATATTGTGCCCGTGATGTTCGCGCAATCCATGGCTCGCTCGGCGGCGCCTATGGCCACGCCGCCGCCGATGGCAGACTTCACGCCGCAGACCGTAACTATCAATGCCCACGTGAACGCTTTATTCGCCCTGAAATAATGGTTGCGATCGTGAAGTAGGTTTGCTCGCGAGACTACTCCTGGCCCATGATCAGAGGCAAACCATTTTTCGGATTGCCAATCACAATGATCTTGGCATTTGGGCTTTTAGCCAGGGTTTCCGTGGCCTCAATGCCTTTCCATTGCAGCAGTTGCGGGCTGATGCCCTGGGCTACGATTTGTTGAAAATCGTGAACGCCCTGGGCTTCAATCCGCTTGCGATCGGCTTCCTGCCTTTCTTTTTGCAGCCGGAAATTCATCGCCAGTGATTCTTGTTCCGCCTGCTGCTTGATCTCAATCGAAGCCCTCAGTGTATGAGGAAGTTGTATGTCGCGCAGTAGAATGCTCTCAACCACGATGCCACGTGGTTCCAGCGTGGCTTTCAGTCCTGTTCTGATTTCGTCTTCCACCTGCTTGCGTGAGCTTGAATACAGCGTGTTGGCGGAATGTCCAGCCGTGGTGTCACGAATAATAGAACGCAGGTTAGGCTCGATAATGGTGTGCGCGTACTCCGGGCCCAGTTTGCTGTAAACGTCGGCTGCATGGCTTTGTTCCAGGTGATAAATGAGAGATGTGTCAATCTCAAGGTTCAGCCCTTCCATCGATGGCGTGGAAGTATGTTCTTCCTGCGCCTGCGTGCGCACGGAGAAGACATGGTTAATCTTGAATGGGGAAACAAAATGGGTTCCTGCCGGCAGCGTTTCGCCCGTGACGCGTCCGAAATAAACCAGCACGCCCACGTTCCCCGGCGGAACGTACGCCACGGATGCCCACATAAGGATGATGACCAGGAGCAGCCCTAAGCCAATCAGGATAGGTGCGCCTGAAACTGACCTGGGATTCGAATTGATAATTCGGGGATCGAAATGTGACATTTTAGCGAACTCCTTCTCTCTTTTGTGGTTAGTTGATACCTATTGGTGGATTTACGACGTTTTTCTGCCAAGGGCACGATTCGCGAACTTCTCTTTTACTGTTGGGCGGGTTGCGGTTCTTAGAATAAAGCCCGTTGAGGATTGCGGCTAAGTAATAATTTGAGGTGCAAGAAGGTATCTTAGAAGAATTCACCGAGCAATTTTTTCAGGGGCAGGGAATTACTACCTGCTTTTCCACTGAGCAGCTCTGCTAACTCCTTTATTTCCAATTGCAAGCGAATGGCACAGAGGATGCATTAACCCATGCCAGACGAAGTGGCGCGCATCGGGGCGCTTTCGAATGGATCTAACGGCCAGAGATCCCTCGAAAGTGCCTCGTTGCATTTTGAGCGGTACTGCGGGCGTGAGCGAGGCGTAGGCCGAGCGCGAGTCCGCACGCGAAATCCTGAGCCGAAGGCGAAGGATCTGCTTTTTGGGCGATTTGCGGCGTCTGAGTCGCCAGCCGAAATCCTGAGCGAGCAAAGGATATCAGCTGGCTGAGTTGCTCACAGGCGCAGGATAACGATTACAGCATGCCAACAATGGCATCGTACCGCGCTAAATGCTCCGCGACAGCCTTATGACGTCGAAACGGAATGAGCAAGGCCGAAGTCCAGCCAATTTCTCCCGCATGATCTACCGGCCAATCATTCAGATGTTGGTTTCCCGCGCGTAATGCCGAACTCCTGGTTACCACTCCATCGTTGATCTCTCCCGTAATATTGCCAATGGCTGCCGCCAGTTGGAACAGAAGCAGCTCGCTATTGCCCTTCGATGCATCCCCTGCGACGTTGATGTATCTCACGCTGGGAGCGTCAGGCGTGGCAGCATCGAAAGCGCTGCACACTTGCGTAGTGAGATCATGCAGTGCCTTCGTGTTGCTCTCAAGTTTCTGCCGCAGGAGGTGTGGAATTCTGTCCAGCAGCGGTCCACTCTCATTCGCAACGGCATCCGCGACTGGAGAACCACGGTGGGGCGTTCCAATCGTTACCAGCGTCGCTACACGATCGACCAGGTCCGTTCGCTTCGTAATGGCGTGGCGTGCATCCAGCCCGCCCATGCTGTGCGCAAGAATATGCACCTTGTCACTAGAGCCGGTTTGCTTCAGGATTTTTTCAGCCAACTGGTCGCCACGCTCCTGAACCGATCCGGTTGGGTCCACCTGAGGCTCAAGCACGACGTGCCTCTGCTCCCGCAGATGGTCGGCGACACAGTTGAAGTAGTGAATTGTTGGAAGTAGCTGAAACAGTCCGGGAAGTTCGTCGCCAAATCCCAGAACGCCGTGCGCTAAGACAATCGTGCTCATGCAGTATCCTCGCTTAGTCGAAGCCGACAAATACTACAACGGAATTACACCAGTTGTACCTTTTCCCGCAGGTCAATCCCCGCCCGCCGCAGAATACCCGCAATTTCGCCATCATTGAGCCGAGAAGCGTCATACTCCACGCGGATGGTGTGCTCTTTCTCGTCAAATTTGATCTTGCGGACGCCGTAAACTTCCCAAGCGTTATTGAGGGCGCCCATCTCTTTTTCACCAGGTGGCGTGCCGTATTTGAAAACCACGTCAAGCAGGGTCATCTTGCTCCTAGAAATTGCTCCGCTCTATGATCCGACATGGCAGAACAACTCAGCATCGCTGATATTTTACTATTCTCGTCCGTGACACAAGATACGCTCACTTCACGGGATCAAGGCAAAATGCAGAGCGTCGTTCACCGCACCCTTAATCACATTAAGAGCTGCATTGATAGCTTGTTCGACCGTAAGCAGCGCCAGGCCCTCAAGCGTGAGCAGGACTGTTCGCGATGCACTGGCTTGCATGTCAAGGAACAGCCGGGCTTGCTGTTCATTAACCTGTCCGGACGCCACCTGTTCGCCAAGCGATACGATCGTTTGCGCGATCTTGGTGAACTCGGTCTTGGCGAATGATTCCGCGTCTGTCGCCCCTTGCTTCAGGATTGGAAGCGCTGCTGCGAGCATCTGTCCGGCTAATGTTCCTACATCTAAGGACATACGACGATTTCTCCTTTCTTAATCAATTCGCCGCCCACTACTTGGTTGATTTTGCCGGCGGTGCGGCTCCGCGCTTGAGAGCAAGCTCCAACGTTAGAATGCTCTCCACGGATGTGGTGATCAGCGTCTCAGCATTCGTCACCGAAGTGACCGGGAACGGGCGCTTCTGCAGTTTGTCGATTTGCTGGAAATCGTCGAACTCCTTCTTCAATTCCTTAACTTGTTCACTAATGATTTTATATTTCGATAACGACGCAGCACGGCTCGCCAAAACCGCCAGCCGCGAGTTGATGTCGTCATAAAAATTCTGGTCAAAAGGTGTATCGGGGTTGGACTTCAGCTTGGAAAAATAGAGCTCGGCCCTCTGCTGGATGTCGCTAACGCCCTTGTCGATTGTGTCGTCATACTCCCCGATAAGCCTTACCGCACAACCTGCTGCCGCTAGGGTTGCGATGCTAAGGACCAGGATGGCGACAATTGTCGGAATGCGTTTCAAGAGTGCCGAATGCTTGGTACGAATAGCTTTCATGAGAGTCATTCCTTACAGTGGAATTGTGTCGGGGTACCTTAACAAACCTGGGATTGATGCAGAGAAGCTTGGCTCCCAATGGCGAAGCAGGGAACCTGCTGTAGCATAATTTACGTTCCAATAAAAACAAGTTCGGCCATGCGACAATGAAAGCAAATCATGGCCTGAATCAGTAAGGGAGCGTAACTATATTTAATCCGTCGCAAAACTGAAGTCAAGGAGAATCTCTTTTTCAGGGATTCAAAGACCAGCCAATATGAACCCAGGGAATGCTCTTGTCAAAGATCCGGTCTGCAACATGGACGTTAACCCCGCCACCGCCCGTGGTTCCGTTGAATACAAGGGGCAGACCTATTATTTTTGCAGCCCTGGCTGCGTGAACCGCTTCAACGCCGATCCCGAAAAATATCTCGCGCCCAGGCCCCCTGCCGCACAATCACCCAAGAGTCAGATGGTACAGATCGGCGGAATCACGGCGGCATCATCTGTCGCCAAACCTCCGCAGCAGCAATCTACCGCAAGGGGAACCGTCACCTACGTTTGCCCCATGGACCCGGAAGTCCGGGAGAGTAATCCGGGAGCCTGCCCCAAGTGCGGCATGGCACTCGAGCTCGAGACAGTCGAATATACCTGTCCCATGCACCCGGAAATTATTCGCGACCAGCCAGGGTTCTGTCCGATATGTGGCATGGCGCTCGAACCACGTGTTCTAGCAAAGGCACATGTAGAGGACGATTCTGAACTGCGTAGCATGCAGCGGCGTTTTTGGGTTGGAGTTGGACTTAGCATTCCGCTACTCGCAATTTCCATGGGTGGGATGGCCGCCGGTAGTCCACTGCACAACTTGCCGCCCGGCTGGATGGAATGGCTGCAACTCATGTTCGCCACTCCGGTCGTGCTTTGGGGAGGCTGGCCCTTTTTCCAGCGCGGCTGGGCATCCATCGTTAACCGTCATCTGAATATGTTCACGCTGATCGCCATGGGAACCGGCACAGCATATATCTTCAGCGTGATCGCAACTCTGGCTCCCGGCATTTTTCCCGCTTCGTTTCTCGGCCACCGGGGGCGACCCGAGGTCTATTTTGAAGTCAGCGCAATTATCGTGACGTTGGTGCTCCTGGGCCAGGTACTGGAATTGCGCGCACGCCGCCAGACAAGTTCGGCCATCAAGGCCCTTCTCGATCTCAATCCTAAAACAGCACGGCGTCTGCGCCCGGATGGATCAGATGAAGAGATTCCTCTCGACCATGTCCAGCGTGGCGACCGCTTGCGGGTCCGTCCTGGCGACCGTATTCCCGTGGATGGCATTGTGGAAGAAGGCAGGAGCTCGGTTGATGAATCAATGATTACGGGCGAATCGATGCCGGTGGAGAAAGCGCCGGGCGTAAAGGTAGTGGGCGGAACGGTAAATCAGACCGGTTCGTTCATTATGCGTGCGGAAAAATTAGGTTCTGAAACTTTGCTGGCGCAAATCGTACGCATGGTGGCCGACGCGCAGCGCACTCGCGCGCCGATTCAGTCTCTGGCCGATAAAGTCTCCGGCTATTTTGTTCCCGCGGTGCTGCTGGTTGCGGTGCTTACGTTCATTGCATGGGCTATCTGGGGGCCTGAACCCCGCTTCGCTTACGCTCTCGTCAACGCCGTGGCAGTTCTCATCATCGCCTGCCCGTGTGCTTTGGGGTTGGCCACTCCCATGGCCGTGATGGTCGGCACCGGGCGCGGCGCGCACGCTGGCGTGCTCGTCAGAAACGCAGAAGCGCTGGAACTCATGGAGAAAGTTGATACGCTGGTGCTCGATAAAACCGGCACGCTGACGGAAGGGAAGCCGCGGCTGACGTCCATCCTTGCAATTGGTGGCATCTCTCAACTCGATCTTCTTCTACTGGTCGCGGCGGTGGAGAAATTGAGCGAACACCCGGTAGCCGCAGCCATCGTTAAAGAAGCAGAGCAGCGCGGCCTGCAAATTCCGCAGGCAGAAAAGTTTCAATCCTTCACCGGCCAGGGCGTTGCGGGCGAAGTTCTGGGCCGACAAATCGCCGTAGGGACGACTGATTTTCTAGCAGGCAGGGGTATCGACCTGAATCCAATCCTCTTGCAGGCCCAAACCCTTAGCCAAAAAGGACAAACAGTAGTGTTGGCCGCAGTAAACGGCAAGGCTGCCGGCCTGTTCGCGGTCGCCGATCCCATCAAAAATTCCGCCCGGGAAGTAGTTGCATCGCTGAAGGGCAGCGGTCTTCGCCTGGTGATGCTCACCGGTGACAATCGAGCTACAGCCGAAGCCATCGCTAGAGAACTGGGCATTGCTCAATTTGAAGCTGAAGTCTTGCCAGAACAGAAACTGGCCATCGTTAAAAAGCTTCAGGCCGAAGGACGCATAGTCGCCATGGCCGGAGACGGCGTCAATGACGCGCCTGCGCTGGCCCAGGCGAGTGTAGGCATAGCCATGGGTACCGGCACAGATGTCGCCATGGAAAGCGGCGACATCACGCTGATCAAGGGTGATCTCAACGCTCTGATGCGGGCGCGAAATTTGAGCCGCGCCACCATGACCAATATCCGCCAGAATCTTTTCTTTGCTTTTATCTATAACCTGCTCGGCGTGCCGATCGCCGCGGGCGTCTTGTATCCTTTTACAGGATTGCTGCTGCAACCGGTCTTTGCCGCCGCCGCCATGAGTTTCAGCTCCGTCTCGGTGATCGCCAATGCATTGCGGCTGCGCAGGGCCAAACTGTAGTTTTCTCTGTTCTATAATTCTGCGCGAGGATACCTCCGATGAAAAGCGCTCTGGCCGTCCTGTTGCTTTTTTCTGCTGCTGCGTTTACGCAAAACGCTGAAGAAGGCAAAGTAGTTCGCTACGAACTGAAGCCCAGCGAGCTCAAATACACCTACGCAGCGTCATACAGTCCGGTCGCTCATCTAAAGTCCGGCAACATTCTTGAGACCAACACCGTGGACTGTTTCGGCAACGCCATCAAGAAACCTGGCGACACACTTAGCATGGCTCCCGGAGACAATCCTCTCACCGGGCCATTTTTTATCGATGGCGCAGAGCCTGGAGACACGCTGGCGGTGAAGATTCTGGAAATCAAGGTTGATAGCAATCAGGGCATAGGCGCACTGGCCCCAGGCTTCGGCGCGATCAATTCCACAAATTACACGCCCATGCTCAACGCGCCCATCAAAGAGAAGATCTGGTTTTATCCCATCGACCATGCCACGAATACCGCAACCTTCCAGGCGCTCGATTCGAAATTTACCGTGAAGTTTCCGCTGCATCCATTCTTTGGCTGCATCGGCGTGGCTCCGGCCGGCGGTGAGGCGCGCACGTCAGTTGTGCCGGAAGCCTTTGGCGGCAACATGGATTCGCCTGAAGCCAGCGTCGGCAATACAGTTTATTTTCCCGTGAATGTTCCGGGAGCCATGCTGTTCCTGGGCGACGGCCATGCTGCCATGGGCGACGGTGAGATCGCCGGCACAGCGCTCGAAGTTCCACTGCGCGGACGCGTGCAGGTGCGCGTGCTCAAAGGTCAAAAAATCAGCTGGCCGCGTTTTGAAAATGACGACTACATCATGACCGTTGGCGCCTATCGCCCACTGGACGACGCATTGCGCATCGCTTTTACAGAGTTGGTGGGCTGGATCCATGCCGACTACGGTCTCTCCGAGATGGATGCCTATGAGCTGCTATCGAAAGTCGGCGAAATTCACTTGAATGAAATGGTAGATCCTAATTATGTGATCGTGGCTAAGGTGAAGAAGAGCTTTTTGCCGAAGCCAAATACAGTTCACAAATAAACACCGCTCAACCACAGAGGACACAGAGTCGCAAGAGCATTTTTTGCAACTGCCGTAGTCCTCGGTGTTCCTCTCTGTACTCTGTGGCAAAACGCGCTTTACAACTTTTGCAGGTAATCCACAATTTCCGGGCTGGTCCAGTTCACCGCCAAGACAAACTTGCGGCGAACCATGCCGTTGCGATCGATGATGGTCGTTTCGGGATAACCTGTGGCCCCATACAGGTTGTAGCTGTCTTTTGCTGAGTCGAGCACCGTCAGAAAGTCGATACCGTGCTTTTGAAGGAAGGCGTGGTACTCGTCATTCGTGGTATCTACGGCTACGCCCACCACGGTGATCTTGTCGCCCATGCGCTTCTGCAATTGCACCAGAGAAGGCATTTCCGCGATACAAGGCGCGCAGTGCGCCGACCAGAAATTCAATACCACGATCTTGCCCCGGTAGTCATGGAGGGAGACTTTGCGGTCGGCGTCCTGCACGGTGAAATCCGGGGCCTGTGAGCCGATCAGGTGCAGCTTGGGCTGATCATTGCAGCCGACGCAGCCTGCCAAGACTGCCGCCAGAAGGACCGGAATTACGATTCGAAAGGGCTTCACCCCCTTATAATAACCCGATTCTGATGGAAACTGACCGCGCAAAACGGACGGTCGACGTTATCATTCCGGCCCGGAACGAGGAAGATTGCCTTGGCCGTTGTCTCCAATCCCTGGTAGAACAACAGGGAATCTCCTTTCAAATCACCGTGGTAGATGATGGCTCAATGGACCGCACACGAGCCATCGCGGAATCGTTCCCGGGCGTCCGGGTACTCAGCGCGACTGAGCCCAAAGCAGGCGTGATGGGGAAATGCAACGCGTTGATTGCCGGCTCGACGGGCCGCGCGGCCAAATGGCTGCTTTTTACTGACGCGGACACGGTCCACTATCCCGGATCCCTGGCGGCATCGGTACAGGAAGCGGAAAGCCGGAACATGGATTTGCTGTCTTATTCGCCTGAGCAGGAAACGAGAAGCTGGTGGGAACTAGCTGTAATGCCCGTCGTCTTCGCCGAACTTGCACGCGCCTATCCGCCCGATCGAGTTAACAATCCGGCGGATTCCACGGTGGCCGCCAATGGCCAGTACATTCTGGTTCGTCGCGAAGTCTACGAGGCGCTCGGCGGTCATCATGCCGTAGCCAGCAACATACTTGAAGATGTGGAGTTAGCCAGAATATTTAAAGTTTCAGGTCATAAAATCTGGTTTCGGCATGGAGCCGGTATTGTCTGCACCAGAATGTACCGAAGCTTTCGCGCCATGTGGGATGGATGGACCAAGAACCTGGCGCTGCTGTTTCCGCGACCGTTATCGCTCGCGGCTTTACGCGGCTTTGAGTTTCTGGTGATCGCCACATCGCTCGCCACAGGCCTTCTGTTGATGGCGCTCGGCGACCGTCGCGACGCATTTTTTCCTTTGGCTTTTGCGGCTCTCGCCTATCTGAATTTCATTTCCCGCGTTCAACAGGCGCATTTTCCATGGAAAGCTAACCTTATGGCATTCATGGGGTTACCGATCTTCGTGTTACTTTTAGTCCGCTCTCACCTCCATTCCAATGTAAGGGGCGAGTTAACATGGAAAGGGCGGACGTACTCACAATCCGCACCCAAAGCGGCCGCAGATTCATCTATTCGAAAGGGCGATCTGAGCTAACGATCTGATTCTGATGGTTTATCTGACAAGGAAAGCAGAGTTTTCGGCGTCGCATTATTACCACAATCCGGAATTCACCCCGGAAGAAAATCAGCGCATTTTTGGCAAATGCAACAATCCGCACGGCCACGGCCACAATTACACGCTGGAAGTTACTGTGAAGGGTAATGTGGACCAGCGGTCAGGATTTGTGGTCGACTTGAAAGAGTTAAAGGAGATCATGAACCGCGAGGTGATCGACGCCATGGACCACCGCTTCCTTAACAAGGAAGTGGTGGATTTCAAGGACCAGATTCCCACAACGGAGAACCTTGCCATCAGCATCTGGCGACGGCTACAGCCCAAGCTCAACCTGGCGGAACTGCATCGCGTTCGCGTCTATGAGACGCCAGACTTATTCGTGGATTTTTATGGAGAAGCATGAAGGCTTACCTGACAAGACGGTATCTATTCTCGGCGTCGCACCGGCTGCATTGCGACGAAATGTCTGCGTCGGAGAACCAGACCGTCTACGGCAAGTGCAACAACCCGCACGGGCACGGCCATAACTATTCCGTAGAAGTTACGGTGGGCGGGAACGTCGATTCACGGACCGGCATGGTTTGCAATCTGGTGGATCTGGATTCTTTCGTGCATGAAAAAATTCTGGAACGTTTTGGCCACCAGAACCTCAATACGTTGGCGGAGTTTCAGGGAACGGTGCCGACCACGGAAAACTTATGCGTGGAAATCTTCGACATTCTGGAAGAGGATTTTCATCACGCGCAGGTGGATAAAGTACGGATAGAGGAAACCATGCTCAATTCCTTTGAATATGCCGGGGGCAGGGAGATCCGCTACTAGGAGATTGTGGTGAAATCAGGAGCTGTTGTGAAGAAAATTGATGAAGCCTCGCCGGTATCCGCAGTAAGCACGCAGGAATTGCTGCGGGAACTGCTGGTGCGCCTGGGCGAGGACCCCAACCGCGACGGCCTGGTCCGGACGCCGGAGCGCATGCAGAAGTCGCTGGAATATCTGACCAAAGGCTATCAGCAGGATGCCGACAAAGTGCTTCAGGGCGCGCTCTTTGACGTGCCTTATGATGAGATGGTCATCGTAAAAGACGTTGAGATGTTCAGTCTTTGTGAGCACCATCTGCTGCCGTTTTTTGGCAAAGTGCATGTGGCTTATATTCCCAATGGCAAGGTCCTAGGACTGAG
>Ga0209488_10003204_pt1 | contig 13202 bp, 7 predicted proteins | sample Rivendell_Oct201_8_FD_188349 | JGI IMG/M metagenome (GOLD analysis project Ga0209488, IMG submission 188349) | Vadose zone soil microbial communities from the Eel River Critical Zone Observatory, Northern California, USA -... | ecosystem: Environmental > Terrestrial > Soil > Vadose zone >...
GCGCTCGCGCTCCCAGCTGCGCTTCTTCTCGGTCTGGCGCTTGTCGTAGAGCTTCTTGCCGCGGGCAAGCGCAATCTCGATCTTGGCGCGGCCTTTCTCGTTGAAATAGAGCTTGAGCGGCACGAGCGTCATGCCCTCGCGCTCGACCGCACCCATCAGCTTGTTGATCTGGTTTCGGTGCAGTAGCAGCCGGCGCGGGCGCTTCGGCAGATGGTTAAACCGTCCGGCCTGTAGATATTCGGGAATGTTGGCGTTCACGAGCCAGATCTCGGCGCCGCGTGTATCGGCGTAGGATTCCGCGATGGTCGCCTTGCCCTGACGCAGCGACTTGACCTCGCTGCCCGTGAGCGCAACGCCGGCCTCGAACACCTCGCCGATCTCGTAGTTGAAGCGCGCCTTGCGGTTGTCGGCGACGACACGCAATTTGCGGTCTGTTTTCGCCGCCATCAGATCAGTCTCCCGGATTTCGACAGATTATAGCCGACGCAATGCTGCAGCGAACGGCCCGCTTCCGCTGCTCTTGTGCTTCGAAGCCCGCAGCTAGTTGATGAGCCCCGCATGAACCATGGCGTCGCGCACGGCTGCCTTGGTCTTGTCTTCGAGCAGCACCAGCGGCAGCCGCACCGACTCTGTGCAACGCCCGAGCACCGAGAGGGCATATTTGGCGGGCGACGGGTTGGTCTCGATGAACAGGGCCAGGTGCAGCGGCATCAGCTTGTCATTCAGCGCGAGCGCGGTTGCGTAGTCACCGCGCAGGCAGGCGCCCTGAAACTCGGCACACAGTCGAGGCGCCACGTTCGACGTCACCGAGATGCAGCCATGGCCACCATGCGCATTGAAGCCGAGCGCTGTCCCATCCTCACCCGAGAGCTGGTTGAAATCGGGGCCGATCTCGGCGCGTTGCTGGGAGACGCGCACCATATTGGCGGTCGCATCCTTCACGCCGGCGATGTTCTTAAGCTCAAACAACCGCTTCATCGTGTCGACCGACATGTCGATCACCGAGCGTCCGGGAATATTGTAAATCAGGATTGGAATGCCGATCGCCTCGTCAATCGCCTTGAAGTGCTGGTAGAGGCCCTCCTGCGTGGGCTTGTTGTAGTAGGGCGTCACCACCAGCACGGCATCGGCGCCTGCCTTCTCGGCATGCCGCGACAGGTCGATCGCTTCCTCGGTCGAATTGGAGCCGCTGCCGGCGACCACCGGGACGCGCCCCTTGGTCTCATCGACACACCATTCCACCACGCGCTTGTGCTCCTCATGCGACAAAGTCGGGCTTTCGCCGGTTGTTCCGACCGGAACGAGGCCGTTCGTCCCCTCGGCGATCTGCCATCCGACCAGAGCGCGGAAGGCCTTTTCGTCAAGCGCGCCGTTCCTGAATGGGGTGACGAGCGCCGTAAATGACCCCCGAAAGCTCGTCTTGGCCGTCATGATTATAGTCCTTCATTTCTGTATATGGGCGCCCGCCGCGGCGCCTCAAGCGGGCAGACTATTCGCGGTCGCGTCCAGGGGCCAACCGGGTCACGCCTACCGGGTTGTGGCCAACCGAGGCAAAGTCGCGGCATCGCCCCCATTTCGCCGCGGTTGGTGGCCAATGGTCGCAGCGCGGTTAGTTGTTCGTCAATCTTATCAACCGAATAAGGATGAGGAAAGCAGCACACGCAACGATGGGGCCCAAACCTTTGACCACCCGCGCCCGAATTGCAGTCATGGCGGCCTTGGGGCTGGCGCTCTTCGCGCTTGGGCCAATGGCCGACGCCCAGACCACATCATCGATTCCAACGGCCGAGAACGCCAAGTCCAAAAGCGACAAGTCCAAAAGCGACAAGTCCAAGAGCGACAAGTCCAAGAGCGACAAGAGCAAAGAGGCCGATACCAAATTCAAGGATGCCAAATCCAAGGATGCAAAGTCCAAGGATGCCAAATCCAAGGACAAAACATCCAAGGACGCCAAATCCAAGAACGCCAAAGCCGCCAAATCTGATCCAAAGGCGAGCAAGACCGCGTCGAAGTCTTCTGAGACCGCTTCAACAGTTCTCTATAACGGCCCCGCCTCTGAAGCCGATGTCGCGCGCGTCAAGACAGCGGTCGGACTGGCCCGCCAGGGCAAGACCTCCCAGGCGACTGACGAGCAGCACGCGATCAGCGATCCGGCGGCGCGCAAGCTCGTGGAATGGGCAATCCTGCGCAGCGACAACAACAACGCCGATTTTCCCCGCTACGCCGCCTTCATCGCTGCCAATCTGAACTGGCCTGCGATCGGCGCGCTGCGCCGGCGAGCCGAGGCGATGCTGTGGGTCGAGAACGTGGATCCTGCGACGGTACGGGCCTTCTTCGCCAAGGAGCCGCCCTTGACCGCGCGCGGCCGCTTTGTACTTGCCCGGGCACTGATGGCGCAAGGCGACCGTGCCGGGGCACAGGGATACGTCCGCGAGGCCTGGCGCAACGAATCGTTCGGCTCCGACCTCGAAGACGATGCGATGGAGGCGTTCGGCAATCTGATCACGAACGCCGATCACAAGGCGCGGATGGACATGCGCCTCTATGCCGAGGACGTCGAGGGTGCCATGCGCTCCGCGGGCCGCGCCGGCGGCCATGCGTCCACGATCGCCAAGGCGCGCGTGGCGGTCATCAAGAAGGCCAGCAACGCCAAGGCGCTGCTCGACGCGGTACCGGCCGAAGCCAAGAACGATGTCGGCTACATCTTCAGCAGCGCGCAATGGCTGCGGCGCGCCGACCGGGCCGGCGAGGCAGCGGCGCTTGTCCTCTCTATCCCGCGCGATGCCTCGGCTACAATCGACACTGACCAATGGTGGATCGAGCGCCGGCTGATTGCCCGCAAGCTGCTCGACGACAATGATGCCAAGACCGCCTATCAGGTCGCGCGCAATGCGGCGGTCCCGAGCCGGGACAATTACCGGGTCGAGCACCAGTTCACCGCCGGCTGGATCGCGCTGCGGTTCCTGAATGATCCCGCTACCGCACAGACGCACTTTTCCAAGATCGCGCAGGGTATCAGCAATCCGATCTCGCTGGCACGCGCGAGCTATTGGCAGGGCCGCGCCGCCGAGGCCATGGGTCGTCAGCAAGAGGCCCGCACCCACTATCAGGCCGCAGCTCAGCATCCGACTGCCTACTATGGGCAAATCGCTCGCGCCAAGCTCGGCATGAAGGACCTGGTGCTGCGGTCACCGCCCGAGCGCCATGGCACTTTGCAGCACGAAGTAGTGCGCGCAATCGATCTTCTCTATGCGGTGGGCGAGCGAGACCTCGTCGCTGGGATGCTTGCAGATCTCGGAGAGCGCGCCCAACAAGACGCGCCCGTGCTCGCCGCGCTGGGCGACGTTGCGACCCGCAACAAGGACGCCCGCGCCACATTGTTGCTTGGCAAGGGTGCGCTCGGGCGCGGTTTGCCGCTCGATCACTACGCCTTTCCGGTGATCGGCATTCCCGAATTCAAGACGGTGGGTCCCGCAATCGACCTACCGACCGTCTACGCCATCGCCCGGCAGGAGAGCACTTTCAACCAGCGCACCCTGTCGACCGCCAAGGCGATGGGCCTGATGCAGGTGACGCCCGAGGCGGGCCGCTACGTCGCCAAGAAGTTCAACGTCAGCTTCGACGCCAAGAAGCTCATGTCGGATCCGGTTTACAACGTTCAGCTCGGCGCCGCCGAGCTCGGCGACCTGATCGTGGACTATCGCGGCTCCTACATCTTGTCGTTTGCGGGCTACAACGCAGGCCGCGGGCGCGTGCGCGACTGGGTCGAGCGTTTCGGCGATCCGCGCGACCCCAACGTCGACCCGATCGACTGGGTCGAGCGCATCCCTTTCTCAGAAACACGCAACTATGTGCAGCGCGTGCTCGAGAACCTGCAGGTCTATCGCATCCGCTTCGGCGGCGGCACCAAGCTCCTGATCGAGGCCGACTTGCGTCGAGGCGGAGCGACCATCAGCGCCGCTTCGCCAGCGCCTTGAGAGCCAGCCGCACGCGATCGATCACGCCCGCCCAGTCGCCCGGCGCGTTCTGCCGGAACAGCCGTGCGCTTGGATACCAGGAGCTTTGCTCGCGATCGCGCGAAAACCGCCAGTCGGGCGCAAAGCCAAGCATGATCCAGACCGGACGCCCCATGGCGCCAGCAAGGTGGGCTACCGACGTATCGGAGGTGATGACCAGATCGAGCTGTGCGACCACGGCCGCTGTATCAGCAAAATCGCGAAGCTCACTCCCGAGATGAAGTACATTGGGGCGTCTGGCGATCTCGGCCCGTTCGTGCTCGCCGATTCCCGGGTTGAGACTGACAAAGAACACGTCCGCAGTGGCCAGGATCGGCTCGATCTGCGCGAGCTTGAGCGATCGGCGGCGATCCTCCTTGAAGGCTGGATTGCCACACCACACAATCCCGACACGCAGCCCTCCCCGCTGCGGAAGGCGCTCGCGCCAGTGCGATACGCGGTCAGCAGGCGCATGAACATAGGGCACCTCCACCGGAATAGTCGCAAGCTCAGTCTTCATCGCATAAGGCAGGCTCATCACCGGGCAGTGGCAATCAAGCGCCGGCAGCGGCTCGCCTCTTGCGACGACAAGCGCTGCGCCCTCCAAACCCGCGAGCAGCGGCTTGAGGGCGGCGTGCACCTGCAACACGATGCGCGCGCCCTGCCGCGCCAGCCGTGAAACGTAGCGCACAGCGTAGAGAACATCGCCCATGCCCTGCTCGGCATGGATCAGCAACGTCTTGTCCCGCAACGGGCTCTCGCCGAGCCAGATCGGCTCGCGGAACGGCCGCACCACACTCGCGCTGCCAGGGACTATGTTGCGGCGCCATTCGTATTCGGCAAGGCCCCGGCAAAAGTCACCCATGCTCAAGAGCGCGGTCGCGGCGCTGTAGTGCGCGTCGACACGCTGGGGATCAACCGCGAGCGCCTCGTCATAGATCGCCACTGCCTCCGCGAACCGTGTCAGGTTCTGCAGAGCGGCGCCTTTGCCCAGAAGGGCCTCGATGTGGCGCGGATTGGTGGCGAGCAGCTTGTCATACGCCGCGAGCGCCGCAGCATCCCGCTCGCTCGCCACCAGCGTAAAGGCAACGTTGTAAATCGCGTCCTCGTCGTCCGGGCGCTGAGCAAGCACTCGCTCGAAGTCTGCGAGGGCCTGCGCAAGGCGTTCAAGCTTCAAGAGCACAACGCCTCGGGTCCGGCGAGCCAAATGATGATCCGGCGCGAGCGTCACGGCGCGGTCGAGAGTCTCGACCGCCTCCTCGCAGCGGTCAAGCGCGTTGAGCGCAAGCCCGCGAGCGGCCAGCACATCGACGTGCTCCGGCTCAATTGCAAGAGCGCGGTCATAGGAGGCGAGCGCCTGATCGTGACGGCCCAGATCGAGCAGCACCGCCGCCCGATTGCACCAGTTTGGAAATGACTGTGGTGCGAGCGTCAATGCACGATCATAGCTCTCGATCGCCTCCAAAGGCCGACGCAGCTCGACCAGCACATCGGCGCGATTGCCATGGGCATCGGCCAGATCAGGCGCAAGCGCGATCGCGCGATCGGTGCTCGTCAGCGCCTCCTGGAGCGCGCCCGACTGCGCCAGCGCCATGCCGAGCAGGAGATGCGTGCGCGACCGTCCGGCGTCGATGGCGAGTGCGTGGCGCGCATACGCGATCCCCTCCCCCAGGCGCCCCGCCTGGCAGGCGGCGACTGCCAGCCGGTGCAGCTCATCGGCCTGCGCCGAACCGTTCACGCGGGTCTCCGATAGGTTTAACAGCAAAGCTCCGCGGTTCTTCCCCGTAGCCCGGATTAATGGCGAGAGCCAGGTCGTAGGCCGCGATCGCCTCCCCATGGCGTCCGAGCAGTGCCAGTGCATTGCCGCGGTTGAAGTGAAGCTGGGGGAAATCGCTCTTAAGCGCAATTGCCCGGTCGTAACTTACGAGTGCTTCCTCAAGACGACGGAGGTCGTGCACCCTGGCGCGGATCGATCGCCAGCACACGGCGCGCGTAGTCGACGCCTGCCGCGAATTGCCCCTGCTGTCAGTGCTCGATCGGTTCGACACTGAACGCCTTGGGCGCCTCGCCCCGCTGCCAAGTCTCCCACATGGTGGCGTAGGCGGCCTCGATGTGGCGCGTGAAGCGGGCGGTGTCGAACAAAGGGTGCGTCAGCCGATTCTGTGCGAGCCTGCTGACCACCGATTTCAGCAATGCCGGATCGGTCGCGAGCTTCAATGCTAAGGCCTCGTAGTCGTCGAGACTATCGGTTACGAGCTCAGGCAGCCCGACCGCATTCAGAAGGCTCGCCGCAACCCGGCCCGCGAAGGTCGGACCGGTACACGTCACCAGCGGCACCCCGGCCCACAGCGTATCGCTGGCCGTCGTATGGGCGTTGCAAGGAAGCGTATCGAGAACCAGATCGGCGACCTTGAGTCGGGCCAAATGGGCCGATTGCTCGAGCTGTGAAGCGAATATCAGCCGCTGCGACTCGACTCCCTGGGCCTGTGCCTCCTTGCGCAGACTTGCCGTTGCAAAGTCGTTAGACTGAATCAGCCAAAGAACGCTTCCCTCGACGGCACGCAACAGCCGCATCCAGATATCGAACATCGGCTTGTTGATCTTCCAAATCTGATTGAAGGAGCAGAAGACGAAAGCGTGCTCCGGCAGCCCCATCTCGCTCCGAGACGGCACGCGTTCTGCGATCAGTCGCTTCGAGTCATTGACCTGATAGCTGTCTGGAAGGCGGACAACTTGCTCAGTGTACGATGACTGCTCCTCAGGTGGGAGAACGATCGGGTCCGCAATGAGATAATCGATGAAGTTCGCTCCCGTCGGTCCTGGGTAGCCGAGAAATGCCACTTGAATGGCTGCTGGACGATAGGCGAAGATCCCCGGCCGCGAGTTTTTGGTATGACCCTTGAGATCGACCGCGATGTCGACACCGAGGTCTTGCAACAGCTGGGCGACCTCGCGGTCGCCCCTTGAAGCGACGTCGTAGAATTGGTCGAAGGCTCCGAGCAGACGCGCGCGCATCTCGCTGCCGTCGTCATATCCAAAGGACACGCCGATGATCTCGAACCGGGACCGGTCATGCTGTTCGAACAGGCCGGCCGCGAGGTAAGCGGTCGCATGACGTTGAAAGTCCGCCGAAAGATAGGCGACGCGAATGCGGCCGCGATCGCGAACCTCGTAACCGTGAACAAGCGGCTCCTGCTTGGGAAAGTTTTGTGCGACGAACCGCGTCGTGCACTCCGAAAGCACCGCGGTGCTCACGGGAATCCCGAGCAGGACGAAAGGCGAAACGGTCAGCGTACCGTCCGCGATCCGGCGTTCGAGCTGGTCCACGATCGGCGCAGCACGCTGCCAGTCGCACATCGAGATATAGCAGTCCGCCAGTTCGCTAAGGACATGGGTATTATCTGGGTCGATAGCCAAGACGCGTTCGTAGCCAGCACATGCCTCGTCGAACCGCCGGAGCCGCGCATGTGCGTACGCTCGACGGCTGAGGACGTCCACGTCGTTCGCCCGGATGGACAGCGCCTGTTCGAAAGCCACAAGAGATTCGGCGAACTGCCCGAAGTGAGTGAGGATACTGGCCTTGCCAACAAGGGCTTCGACAGAAACGGGTTTGAGCATCAGCATTCGATCATAGCATGCCAACGCATCGCCAAGGCGCCGAACACGAGCAAGTATCAAAGCGCATTGATACAGCAGGTCCACATCGTCGCCCTTGTCCGCAAGGGCCTGCTCGCCCCTGACCAGCGCCTCTTCCGGGCGGTTAAGATCATTGAGTGCCATCATGAGGTTAATCAGAGCGTCGCGATGATTCGGATCGATCGCAAGGGCTCGCTCATAGCTTTCGACCGCTTCGTCAAGGCGACCGAGTCTCGCAAGCGCATGCCCGCGGATCTGGGCCGCATTGGCGTAGCCTGGATCCAGCGTCAGCGCCTCCTCGGCGCACCGCAATGACTCGTCGTAGTTGCCAAGCGCATGAAACGCAAATGCGCTGTTGACCAGAGCCTCGGGGTTTTCGCGCCGCAACGTGAGCACTCGATCGTAGCACTCCAGCGCCTCCGCGGCGCGATCGAGCTGCAGCAACACGTTGCCGCGATTGTTGAGCGCATCGATGTAATTGGGGTCGACCGCCAGTGCGCGGTCACAGCTTGCAAGCGCCTCGTCGTAACGGCGAAGGTGACGCAGCGCGGCGCCGCGATTGGTCAGCGCACCGACATGATCGGGCTTGATCGCGAGCGCGCGATCGTAGCTTGCCACTGCCTCCTCATAGCGCTCCAGTTGCGCCAGAACATTGCCTCGGTTGTTGAGAGCGTCGACATGACCGGGCACGAGTGCGATGACTCGCTCATAGGCGACGAGAGCGCCCGGATACCGGCCAAGACCCGCCAGAATGGTCGCGCGATTGAACAGCGCAGGCGCATGGTTGGGGTTGACCGAGAGGGCGCGGTCGAGACTGACCAGCGCCTCATCCGGCCTGCCGAGTTGCGCCAGCACGGTCCCCCGGCCGAATAGCGCCGAAACATCTTGCGCCTGAACACTCAGGATCTTGTCGAAATTGGCGAGCGCTTCGGCGGGGCGGTTGAGCGCGAGCAGCGCCACGCTCAAATTCGAAAGTACATCCAATGCGTTAGGGCGAGCCTCAATGGCCCGCTGCAGGAGCGGCAGAGCATCGCTCGCGCCACCCTGCTGCAGCTTGAGCACGCTAAGCATGTTAAGCGTGTCGAAATCGTGCGGGCTCTCGCGCAGCGCGTCGCGATAGAGCCGCTCGGCGTCGTGCAAACGTCCCTGTCGGTGATATTGAACGGCCTGTTCCAGTGCGCGCTGCACGCCTGCCACTCCTCAATTGCGTTCGCTCATAACACCTGCTCATCGCAAACGGCCGCAGGGGGGTCAAGGCGCGAGCGCCCGTTCCGGCTGCCGGCTCATCATGTCCGCCGCGCGGCCTCACGCAAGCCATACAGCATCGTAATGTTGATGCGCCGGTTGAGATAACCTTCTTTGAATGCAATCTGGTCGGTCTCGTGAAACAGATCGGAATCGAAGATCACGGCCCGGTTGGCCCGATGCGGAACAGCGATCGAGCGCGCTCCGGATCGCGCCAGGAAGTCCCGGATGTTCTGGCCTGCGTTCGGATTGTTGTATTGCTGAAAACTCCAGTCCAAGGGCGCAGGCTTGTCCCAGATGACCAAGCCTCCACCCTCGGGATCCAGATTGGCCTCGTCGGGCGTGATCCAGAAATTGACGTTGACCGCAGCAAAGTCGGCGTGAATGTTGATGCCCCGTAATCGGCTGTCGTATTTGAATGCCCACCATTGGAGCAGAGGGTGACTGCCCACGATGGCGGGATAGGTGCTCCGCAGCTCGTCAGCAATCTGTGCCACCAGAGGACAGGCGAATCCGTGTTCCGGCATCGCGCCGAGATAGCCGTTGGGATAGGACTTGTGCCACATCGTCGAGCGCCAGCAGTACTGACGAAGCTGGTCCAGGGCTTCTTCGCTCAGGAGATTGTCGATGACGGCGATCTGCGGTGTGCTCGCCTGCCAGCGCTGCGCAATCTCGCCTTGCGACGTATCGGGATTGACGGCCCTCCCCGCAACCCTTGCGCCTTCTTCCAGACAAAACATCGGCGCCGCTTGGCCGGCAACCCGCACAAGGTAATCGCGCTGCTCCCGGTCGTGCTGCAGCTTGTGCGCCGTCGGCGGCTCGCCGCCGGCGGCCCCCCCAAAGGCGAGCTCGGCGTGGCGCCTGAACCACGGGAAGCTTTCGGCAAAGCGGCCGCTATCGACAATGACCAGGCCAAGGTTCTTGAGCGCATCAACCATGTCGGGCTTCGCCGCAAGCGCCCTGCGATAGGATGCTTCGGCCTCGGCGAGCTTGCCTTGCTCGAACAGGATGTTGCCGAGATTGCTGTGCGCCGGCGCATAGTCGGGTGCAACCGACGCGAGCCGCCGGAACACGACCTCGGCTTCGGATGATTTGCCCTGCCCCTTGAGGGCAATGCCCAAGCTGTTGTTGACGACGGGATGGTCGGGTAGGACTTGCAAAATGTCGCGATAAAGCTGCTGCGCCTCCGACAGCCGGCCGGCGCGATGGTGGCTGACAGCCGTCTGCAGCACGGCCTCAAGCTCGGCGGTTTGTGGAAGAACTGTCATCGGCCGTATTTCCCCCTCAAAATGATAAGTTTATGCGAACTGAATTTGGAAATGATGATAAATTTATGGGAGCGGAATTGGAAGTCCGGGATTCCAGCCAACTTCAAATGGTTCCAGGAGTCTCGCCGGCATCGGGGACCGCGACGCGCATTTGGTCCACTTTGATGCGCCGGACCGGATATAACAGTGACCGTCGGCGGCTCTGCGTTCGCCGGTGGCTGGGCCGGGTATAGTCGACATGGACATGGCAGTAGCAGCCGACGACAATGCCACAATGCGGCGCCTGTACCTCCAGCAGGACTGGCCGCGGCTGGCACTGGCTGCAGAGCGGAGGGCCCAGCAACAGCCGCAGGACGGAGAGGCCTGGTGCTTCTGGGGCGTCAGCGAGCTGATGCAGCTCAAGGGCGGGCCTGACAAGCTCCTGCGAGCGTCCCTCCTGGGAAATGCCGAGGCCGGACTCTGGCTTGGCATCCTGCAGGAATTTTCCGCGCATCCTCCCGGTACGGTTCCGGTGTCGGATTTTCCTTCGCAGATCGAGCTCGCGCGGCTGCGGCGCAGTCCCTATCTCGACTATCCGCAAGAGGTGCACATCGAGACGCTCGCGATTTGCAACGCCGCCTGCACGTTCTGTCCCTATCCGACGATGGAGCGGCAGGGCGACCGGATGCCCGACGCGTTGATCGACAAGATCATCGATGATCTCACGCACATCCCCCGCCAGCTCCCGTTCAATATCGCCCCCTTCAAAGTGAACGACCCGCTTCTGGACAAACGGATCTTCGCGGTCTGCGCCAAGCTCAACGAGCGGCTGCCGAATGCGCAACTACGGCTGTTCACCAACGGTTCGCCGCTCACCGATGCACTCATCGAGAAGAGTGCTGCAATCAAGAACGTCACCCATCTATGGATTTCACTCAATGAATACGAAGCCGAGCCCTATGAGACGCTGATGAAGCTGCCGCTCGAGCGCACACTGGCGAAGCTTGATCGGCTGCATGAGCTGGTCGCCAAGGGACGCTATCCGCACCATGTGACGATCTCGCGAGTCACCGACGGCAGCGAACGCGACCAGGGATTCCTCGCCTTCGTGCAGCAACGCTACCCTGCCTTCCGCCCCTTCATGATCGGCGAGGGCAACTGGAGCGGCCAGGTCCGCACGCGCAGCGAGCGCCGAGTGCCCGGCACTGGCTGCTTCCGTTGGTACGAGCTCTCCATCATGGCCAGCGGCAAGGTCGCACTCTGCTGCATGGACGGCGAGGGCAAGCACGTCATTGGAGACGTGAGGACGCAATCCGTGCTGGAAATCTATAACAGCCCGGGATACCGCAAGATGCGGCAGTTCACCTTCTCGCGCAAAGCGGCGGCAGCGCCCTGCGATACCTGCGTTTATTTCTAGATACCGTACGCTCATACAAGCGCGGCGCATCGATCAGCCAGCGCCAGCACGGTGACCAGCTCCACAAATGTCGAATCCAGTCAGCCACTTCATCACCGCCCAGGACGGACTCAAGTTGCACGTGCGCGCCTATGGCTCGAGCGCCAACTCGGCGTTGCCGGTTGTTTGCCTGCCGGGCCTCGCGCGCACGGCCACCGACTTCCATCGGCTAGGGAGCGCGCTGGCGGACGACGCCGAGCATCCGCGTTATGTGCTGGCGCTCGACTATCGTGGACGCGGACTGTCCGACTACGACAGCAATCCTGACAACTATAGGCTGCCGGTCGAGCTTGGCGATGTTTTGTCGGTGCTCACCGCGCTAGAGATCGGCAAGGCCGTTTTTGTTGGAACTTCACGCGGCGGACTGCTCGCCATGCTGCTCGGCGCAGCCCGGCCGGGGGCCCTCGCCGGTGTGGTCCTCAACGATATCGGCCCCGTGATCGAGCCGGCCGGGCTCGCGCGGATCAAGGGCTATGTCGGCCAGCTGCCGCAACCAAAAAGCTTCGAGGAAGCGGCCGCGGTTCTGCGCCAGCTCTTCAGTCCACAGTTTCCTGCGCTCTCGGCGGACGATTGGATGGAGCTTGGACAGCGCACGTTTCGCGATCAGGGCGGCAGGATTATTCCCGACTACGATCCCAAGCTCGCGCATGCGCTGCGCGATGTCGACATCGAGCGCCCGCTGCCAGACTTATGGCAGCAGTTCGACTCGCTCGCCGACGTGCCCATGCTGATCATTCGGGGCGCAAACTCGGATCTGCTGTCACCTGCAACCTTCGAGGCCATGCGGGCACGGCGATCGCAATGCGAGACGATGGTCGTGCCGGACCAGGGCCATGCGCCGCTCTTGACCGATGACGAGACAATTTCACGTATTGGCACCTTCGTTCGCTTCTGCGAGCACCCCGAAGCCGCGGCGTGATAAATCCATGAGAAAACCCCGGCGGAAGGGGTCCGCCGGGGCTCGATGGTGAAACGTGTCTTGCGCTGCGCGCAAACGTCATTCGCCCGTCGCGAAGGAACGCTGAGCGCGGAAGACGACAGACAGGATGCCCTGGTCCTTGGCGGTGTAGGTGCCGGTCGGACGCAAGCCCACGGTCTTGCTGAGCGTGACCGTCTGCCCCTCGAACGCGGTCTCAATGCGCGTGTATTGCACATCAACCGCGAGCCGGAAGCCAGCCACCGGATACCAGTTGGTGACGGCACCAACGGTCCAGTAGTTGAAGCCAGGATCGCATTCGACGCCGGTCCCGACCCGGATGTTCTGGTTCGCAGCGCTCGCACCGGCGTTACCGCAGAACAAGCGACTGCCGATCACGTTGTCGTTGTACCGGACCTGCGTGTAGGTCCCGTACACCGCGGTCGAGAAGTTGGCCAGCCAGAAGTGTTCCCAGCCCGCGCCCGCCGTCCAGGTCGTCGTCAGCTCGAACTGACCGCCGTTGACGAAGACGCCATCGGTGATCACGCCCAGCGCAACCGTGTTGCTGCTGCCGAACAGGCCAGGGCTGTTCAGGTTGCTGCCGCCTGCGTAAGCGGCCGCGCCGACGCCGTAGTTGAAGTAGCCACCGAAGTGATCGCCGGGGCCAGCCCAGGGCGCCTTGATGTCGATGCCCGACAGCACCGCCC
>Ga0209488_10003205_pt1 | contig 13199 bp, 12 predicted proteins | sample Rivendell_Oct201_8_FD_188349 | JGI IMG/M metagenome (GOLD analysis project Ga0209488, IMG submission 188349) | Vadose zone soil microbial communities from the Eel River Critical Zone Observatory, Northern California, USA -... | ecosystem: Environmental > Terrestrial > Soil > Vadose zone >...
GCGCAAAGGGGTGGTGTGGCGAGGGCGGCGGAAGTACACGGTTCCGTCGTGGGCGGGGTCACCGGGTCCATTCCATTTTTTTCCATATCCCGCCAGGTAGCGGTCGGTCGGAATGTCGGACACAAAAACCGGCATTTTTCATTTTTAGGGTGTCGTGGTCTGGGGTCAGGTGCACAAAGTCCATAACGCGTACCCGAAAGGATCGGGGGCACCAGTACCGAGAGCGCGCACGAGCACACTCACTTGTGTGTGAACGCAGTCAACAAAACAAAACGTGGGTGATGGAAAGCAAGACACTAATCAGTGTGGCAAGAACAAAATGGTTCGACCCGGGTTCGAACCGGGGACCTTCTGTGTGTTAGACAGATGCGATAACCAACTACGCCATCGAACCTATACCTTCTCGCCGTCGCGTTTAAACACAAGCTCAAAAAATCCGTGACTCAGCTGTGCAAGTGCATACTCGCCAAGGAACGCGCGGTGCTCTGACAAGCCGCACTACGCATCGCACACAACGCGTCGTCCGGCGTTCCACCCTCAGGTAGCCGCTCCCGATCTCTCAACATTCGCAAGCGTGTCAGTGGATGTCCTAAAGGACAAGCGGGGATCCACTGGAGTGTCACTTCCGAGCATGTGATGGCCTGGCCGAGGTGGTGGACATGAAGACTCGGACTGCTTCCGCGTATACCGCGTCGCAGACCCTCCGTGGTCAGTTACTTCCGTAATGTGATCCTCGCTTCAAGGTTACTCGATCAATCTCCGCTATTGCAGGGAAACTTGCGCTCGCAGTGTCAGTTACCGTCACAGGGGTTGACCCACCTTTGACTCTGTGAGGCTTGGTCGAACTGGGTACGGTTATCCTGTCAATAGTTTCCTGGCGTTTCCAAGTAACCTATTAGAGGGGTGTTGCTTGGGCTTTCTGATTCTTCGTGGACACATAAAAATGACTAAAAAGGATGCTGTGTTATTCTGGCAACCCGGATTGTGCAATATTCACCGTCACCATTGGGTCTGACGACCTGAAGATGAAATTTGAGCCGCACCATGTTGACTGGAATGACTAAAAAATGGTTCCATAAAATAAATAGTGAGTCCATGTATCATAGATGCAGAAGAAGAAATGTACGTACGAGACCCACCATACCACCTTCTTTTACAGAGTGGATGATCGATCTAACCCTGTCTTCTAGAACAGCACCTTTGGAACTTGTTTGGAAGAGATCATCGGATCCTCGCAAATAATCACCGGGGTGGAAGAGAATTAAGGTCAACACCACGTACTGAAAAGCCACTGTGTTGAGATGACAATGCCATTCCACCCACTGACGAATTCGACGACCCGGTTGATCGTCCTGCAGACAGATGAGGAATGGGTTGCATGCAGAACAACGGTTGACAACCGAAAACGCACCGTATATCGATGAATACCGTCATGACGGACATGGCATACAGTCAGTATGCGGTCCAGACGTCTGTCCGTCGTGTCGCGGAGAACTTCGCCTGGCACATGCGTCGATCGCCGCGTTGGCCAGCCCTTCGGATGAAGCGGACGAGGAAATCAGCCGCACGTCCTACGGAGACTCGGGCGCTATCTCCATCCAGCTGTGGTATGACGATCTCGAGCAGTTCTATTGCTTTGCCAGTAGATGTTCACAAGTCAACGCGTCTCTAACTCGAACACGAGTGATGTAACCTTGCAGGCCGCAATAACAGCAACGGCCACTGGTCGCACATAACCCGAGTTACCATCTCGGTAACAATGCAGATCACCTCATGAAGACGACGTGTAGTAACTTGTGCAAGATACGAAGATAATGATGTCTGTGTTGACGTTCATTACAATTCCCAGAGGAGATCCGGTTACACGACCTACATTATCTGGGCCGAGTCGACGGATCTTGCGTCTCAGGAGGATAAAATTGGCGGCAATCAGCAGAGCCGGCGCGACGACAAGGGTCATGGCCCTGTGGTCTCAGTTAGCAAGGGAAAAGACAAGACAAGACTATCACAATTGTCTTCTCGAAGTATGGGTTTTGACTCGATTACACTCTAGCCGGCAAGCTCAAGGAGACCGCAGAAAAATGCACTGGGAGATATCCACCAAAAGTGAGAATAGATTGCCTGCACGGTTAGAAGAGCCCTCAGGTAGCTAAGATTGGGTTTAGAAAGAATATGAGGGGAATAGGCACTCATACTCGGGACCGTGGTTCGCGACAACTGCCCGAGATACACACTTTTATGTCATGTCACCAGGGGCGCAGTCATAGCCTAGTGATCTAGTCAATGTACGATACGAGATAGGCAGATCTTCAAGTTTTTTAGGAGTTACTACGAGAGAGCATAGAGCAGCCATCATCACAGAGGCCGCGTCATATATGGTCAGTCCGGTCCCGCCTTGGAAGGAAGGAGACATCCTTAATAGATCCGCAAGGCAAGTAAAAATGGAATGATCCATCAAATTTCCAACCATTTGAGGAGTCTCCAACAAGAAATGTCCGCTTTCAGATAAGCGAAACGAGACCTATCTGTCTCTAAACAGCCACAATACAATACAGTGAGCGCGTTCCTCAAAGGGCCGACATGACATGTGGGGCAAATGTATCTCCGGGTGTCCTTAGGCTGAGACCTAGATACGAGCACGTCCTTTTCTGTAGAGTCGGCCGATGGAGGAATGGGATCCGGTAACAGTGTCGCCCTACGATTAGTTATCCGGTGGTCTATAATTAGGAGTCCTGTGACAACGCTCCAGCTGTTTGAAAACTAGGCGTGCATTCCGTACAGTAGTCCGAGAAAAGTCAAAAAGAAAGGACGTGACATATCACACGACCACTAGCGCGCGCTTCAAGTCAGCGTACCGGTGCTCGAGCAAACGTCCACCCTGAATTTCATAGGCGATGCTTCCCGACAGCCGCACGTTCTGGACCCACAATGACGCAGAGGGCTCGTCGTGACCATCAAGGGGCGCTCACCACGGTGATGTGATGTAGAGGCGCCGCGATCACTAGACGCACGACAACCGTCCTGTCGCTGGCGTGATCTTCGAGAAAACCCTATCCGAATTTCAGAGATGGTTTACAATACTGTATCTCCCGACCCACCCACGCGCGCTCTGGACCCACAATGATGCGAGGGTCCCGTCATCATCGACAGGTACTAGCTACGCGGCGCCAAGGGGTCACGCGTGCCGAACAAGCTTCGAGGGCGTAACGTATTTGTATCTGTGAATAATGTCGTTGAAATTGAGAGCGTCATAGTGGTTTGTCGGTAACCCCTTGAGGGCCATACAGTACAGAGCTGAGTTACACGGCGGTGCCTCGTTGCATTTGTCGGTTTTCCAAAGAATAGCGTGGAATGCGGTTCGCGATCACGTCATCACGCAACCGTGACGGCACGGCAATTGGGAATTCTGATGCCCCGCGGGCCTGGGTCTTTTTGTGGAGTGGGTAAGACGTATCTGGTGAGTTGGCCTTGTTCAGGCCGGTGGCTTGTCTTGTGCACGAGGAAATAATGGTGGCGATGGATTCAACGGAATGGTGGAAGGGATGGGGGAGGAGTGGTGCGAGATGTGGAATAGAACTGAGTCGGTGTAAGAGTGGTGGCAAGGCGGTCAGGGACCGAGCTAAGTTACACGTGGGTCAGGTGGCGTGGTCGAGACTTGTCCCTGTGGTAGTATTGGCGCCGGAGGGACCCGACAAACCCGACACGCCATATCTCCTCTGCATACAGACCCGCTTTTTCGTTTCGTCGGGTCGAGTCGGGGCCTCAGAAGGCGATGGCGGTCCAGGTGATCCTTGCTCAAATTTTTGCGGCTGGGTGAGTCGAGACTGTGGTCCGAGGAACGGATTACAGTACTGTAGATGGATGTCAGCTGGCGTCCATCATCAATTGAGAGCGCGCAGCAGTCTGGACCCGATTCGGCCATAGGTCAAAATTGATGAGGAAGCATGGGTCAATTAGTAGGATAGATCAGAATTTCCCCCACTGTCATCCCACGTTGTCTTGCAATTGACCCACCGATGAGCCGAAGCGCTGTGAAACAAAAGTAGACGAAAATGGTCAGTGTCGCGACCTTGCCTAGAGAGATTATAATTCCAGGTTGTTCTATTTGGACGTATTCATGAATCACGCCGAAGGATTAGAATTAGCCTGGGAGCACGGAGGTAAAACCTTTCACGGGGGCGCTGTTTGACCCATTTCTAGCTATGGGAAATAAGAAGGCAGGTTGTTCCTGGTCCTTCACGCGCCTCACTAGCCTGAACAAAATCAGGTCCAGAGGAGAAAACCGAGGCTGCATTCTTGTGGTTGCGATTGAACGGATGGAGAGAGGAGAATAAAGTTGGTCTGGGCGGTAGTCAATGGCGGTGTTTCAGCAAGCGAACTGCTACTTCGAGGAGATATGATAGTGAGCGGCACACGGGCCCCAGAAGCAACGGGAAAGCAGGCCCGACCTTGATCCAATCAACTATTCTGCTGTCGACGAACGTCAGATGATTCCCGTATGGAATTCTGAAAGGAAGGCCAGCGGAGGTCGGTGTCGCAGAAAGAACTGATTGATTGACAACGCGCGTGTAAAACGAGGCTGGTATACAACTAGAGGATGGTTCGATAAGATAATACCGACATGATTAGTCAGCAGAATCCCTTCCCGGATCAATTTTTCTCTCTCGCCCTCTCGTTGTTCTTTCGTCGTCCTCCAGAGCACGACTTATCATTGATGACCACTGAGCCCGTTCATACTCAGGTTTAAGACCCACTTACGACAGCGACGACATCCAGATCTCCCGTGCTCTGCTCTCGACCAGTTCTTTCCCTCGGCCAGCCACCCGATCGACTCAGTCAATTTGTGAGCTGATCTCAATTTTAACCGTCTCCCATGGACTTTGACCGGACTCAGACTCTTCTCTCCCTCTCTCTTCTTGTCTTATTCCTAGCCCTTGTTCCCTTCTTCATTGTCCGTTCGCCTACTGGTTTTGTAAAGGGCCATAGTTGTACATCCAGCGGAGGGTGACAATTTCTGTTGGTCCATATCTTCCCCGGTTTCTTCCTTTCGTCGTCGTATGTCTTTTTTCCAATGTTTCGTCCCAAACTTGTCATTGAGGTGTTTTATCAAGTCTTGATCAAGCCTCCTTGCCAGATTTTTTCCCGGTCTTCTCCCAACGTGACTTCTTGATCCCTACTCATTGGCCCCCACCTCACACTTGCCTTCTTCCGCATCAGCGTGCCAGCTCACTTACTGAAAGTCAGCCACCTGGCTTTCGTGGAGCTTGCCACTTGCCAAGTTATCGTTATCAAACTTTTGGCTGTTCGTATCAAGCATATAGACGCCACTCGTGTCTCTCTTTGCCTCACCATCGATCAGGACTATCGGCCATTCCCGTACCTGATCCCAATTTGCCTCGCACGGCTGCGCACGCAACCCTCATTCTCTTTTTGTTGGCACTCCGACTACCAAATTCAGCAGGAGAAGGTGAGCATCATAATCGAGCTTCTGTCTCAACTTTGAAATTCAACTTGTGTTCGTTTTCCCACCAGTTTAGGGTCAATCACCATTCATATACAAGGCCCCCAAACCTTCGGCCGAGCTCCAATCCCTCTCTTTCGCCATGACCTCCACCGTGTTGGCGACCCATGAATGCCCTCCCTCCCGTGACATCCCCTACTCGAGCAACTCTTCAACAGCGCCTCTCCCTCTGATTCCAAGACGACTCTCCTCAGGCACCAGTTCCCGCCACGTTTCCCCCCTCGTCGCTCCTCTTATCGAGCCGCCACATTCTGGCGTGATCTTCACTCGTGCTTCACCACCTGCAACACCTGATCCTTCAAACTCCGCTTTTGCTCCGGTTAACCTTCACACTCCAACCCCACCAAGTGCGACGAAGGCTCTATCCAGCTCGATAGTCTCTTTCCCATTAGGCCTCGACACTTTACCCTCTGAAACAATCAACCACCCCCCTCCTCCACGGCGTTTTCGCGTCCGGCGTTTTCCTGCCATCCGTCCACCTGAGCAGTCGACTCCCACCCCCGCCAGTGATGACACACCAAAACCTGCCCGACAGAGTGCAGCCCTCGCCTTGTCACGCAATTTATCCGAGTCTCATGTTGACGCCCTCGCTGCTGCTGCGGTTGGACGAACTGAGCCCTCACTACCATTGCTCAGAAAAAAGTCGGGTGAGCCAATCAAGTCGTCTCTCAAAGCGAGGCGCACACCTGCCCGCGGTTCCCTGACCGTTATCACTGATCCGATCGGCTTGAGCTCCTCTAAAAGTGCACCGGCGACACCAGCCCACAAGGGTGTCCGCTTTCATTCTCAGCTCGAGCATGTGAAGCTTTTCCTTGCGGAACAAAAGCCTCTTGCAGTCTCGCGCGATGGAAGCCCGACGGATACCAGTGGGACGGACACGGAGTTTCCCTCATTCATCTACGCCCCCGACGACGATTTTAAGGAACGTCCTCTCGTCATGCACCGTATTGACGTACCGGCAGCTCCGCCACTCGCCGAAGATTTGCGTGAAGTTGCCGTCGAGAACATCGATTTGGTTGGGACTACAATTGAAGGCCTCGTCCGCGTGCGCAATATCGCATACGAAAAATGGATTGCGGTGCGCTTCACGCTGGACAAGTGGCAAACAACATCGGAAGTCACCGCCCGCTATAAGGAGTCCCTCCCCAATGGCACCATCGACCACTTTACTTTTTCAATCAAGCTGGCAGATGTTCTCTCCCGTGCAGAAGAGAAAACCCTCTATCTTGCTGTCCGATATTCTGCCGCCGGTCGCGAAATCTGGGACAACAACAGCGGTCGAAACTACCAAGTGCGAGTCGTGCGCGAGAAGGCACTGAAGACCAGCAAGGAGACAGAAGTTGAGAAACCCCAGAGGACTTCTCCGGTTGATGAGATTGCGGATCTGCGGCGCCAGCTTGAGCAAGTAGTTCAACTTGGTCGCCCATCCGGGACGATTGGTGGTCTTCTCGCTCAGCACTCGCGCCGCCGATGGGAATCGCCCTCTCCGACACCCAGCCCTCCGCTGCGAAATGCGACACCAACACTTAGATCTGAGGCTTCCCTTGCAGCGCGATATGATTTCGCGGCATCATTGCGTACTCCCTGGCGCGCACCTGCGACGCCGAAGATGCCTTCTCACTCGCGGACAAACACTTACCCCTCTGCCCGACCGAACTCGGTACCGTGGCCGCACTCTGTACGGGACTCTTGTGGTTCCCCCCGCGACAAACCTGCTGAAGCCTCGTATTTCCCTGATCGTGATTCGGATCACGATCGCGACTCGGACGATCCAATCACACTGGTGCCCTCTCTACGCCGAACCAGCTCAGGCTCTGGTTCGCGCAACCATACCCGAGGTGGGACTATCGAACTTTCACACGCACCCAGCGTGAAACGTACACCACCAGCGTCGCCATTCGGTAGCCCGGCGCGCTCGACCGTTCCTCTGCATTCCCCGACGTCGACACCTTCTCAGATTCAGAGCCACACACGTTTCAACTCGTTCCCACCTCATTCGTCGCCGAAGCAGCAACTCCAAGTCCCAGACTGGGTTCCGGGTGCGAGTGAGGAGAGCACCCCATCGACCACTAGCAGCTCGTCATCCCGCTCTCCCAGCCCGAGCCCAAATTTAAGCCCAGCAGAGCCGGTGTCACCCACGCGGCTTGTACCTCCTGGATTGCATGTGGATGAGAAGAGTGATTCATCGATTCCCTGCCTTGATTATAATAACTTTGTCAACCGGTATGTGTTTCTGCTTTACTAGATGAGATACTTGGATGCTGAAGTCGTTCTTCTCTAGCTTTTGCTTCTTCACGGGTTCGGGACCAGATGTGACGCAAGAACCTTCAGAATTCATCCCGCGCACGCTCTCGGCCTCGAGCATCGAGGACTTCCTTTCTACAGGCCATTCACCGCCACTCGGTGGCAGCCCCTACTACTCAAGTTCGCCGTTTGCGACTCCTCGTGCACACGGACGTGTTCCCGCGCCAGCTTCGGATGATGAACTTCAGCGGAGCGGATCCGCTACGCCGACTGGACCTACCCTTCGCCGTCTCCCTCCTACCCCGCCGACACCTCTCCTATTTTGATCGCACCCTTCCCCATCTCTTACTGGTCACTCCCGAACCCCCGTGTCTCGGAGAAAATTGGTCGCGTGATGCGGCTACGGATTGCGACTGGTCACGCGTTCTCTTCTTGCATGTACCATTACCAAACCTACGGGCATCAGTTCCCCGCACAGCACCCTCGACGATTCTGTATGACAACCACACTGTGCCTTCTTCCCCCCGTTTTCCCCACTCTATTTATAATTAAATGGGCCACCCGTGACGTGGCTGGTTGTGCGGACTCTGCTCTTTTTTCTTATCTTTCTCCCCGACTTCCCCCCATGACTTCTCACGCCATGACACCGAGATGCTCTGGTCAATATCCTCTTTTCCGTGAATTTGCTCATACAAACAAGCATGAGACTCTCCTTCTCCCATCCAAACCATCTTCTGGCTCGGTTCATCCACGAGCTTCATTCTACCATCCTATCTTTTTTATGTATCTCACATTTTCATCACTTCTTGAGTTACCTTTACACCGCAATCACAGTTTGAGATGCAGCGCTTCCCTCTTTTCCTTATTCTCTACATCCTAGAAGTTGCAATACATACACGTTTCCCTTTGAGCAAAGTGTGCGACAAGAAAGCCAGTGAAATGTGAGAGGAGAGCGGTAATAAAGAGGTATTCGGTCAATAACGTCCGCCCCTACGCGCTCCGCTTGGGCCATTCCACCGTGAGCCACGCCCACCACCGAATCCTCCCGACCGTGGCCCGCCATCGTATCCACCACTACCTCCACCGGGGCCCCCACGGCCACCACCATCGCCGCCACCACGGCGATAAGCCCAATCGTCGGCTTGCTGCCCACGCGGCCCCTGGCCATCCACCATCCCTACGGATGGCCCATTCTGACGCCCCCCAACGCCTCCGTCTCCACCCGCACCACCGAACCCACTCCCGCCACCACCACCAAATCCAGGTACATCACTACTAGCACCACCGCCGCCGAAACCAGGTACGGCGACGTCGTCTGCACCGCCGGGACCTGTGCCCCCATACGGGCCGCCCACAGCGCCAGCAGAGCCCCACCACGCGGCGCCGCCTGCGCCTGTGCCTGCGCCTGTGTCCGCACCGAGACCGAGACCGAGAGCTGCAGAGGCGGAGCTTCCAAAGCCCGGTACGGCGAGCGCGTCGTCCTCGTCGTCCTGCTCGCCATCTGCGTCGTCGTCTGGAGCTGCGGCGGCGGGCTTGGCGCCGCCGTGGGCAAAGACGGAGGCTGCGTCGCCGGGGCGCTCGCGTGCCCAGAAACGGGTCGTGTGGTCGTTTGAGGCGGAGACGAGGAGGTGTCCGAGCGGGTGGAAGGTTAGGGCCCAGACGTTTGAGTCGTGCGCTTGGGAGAGCGTTGCGCGCGGGGGGATTTGGGGTGTGGGTGCGGAGAGGAGGGGTGTGTTTAAGGATGCGTTTTGGTGTGATGTGGTGGTGGTGGCGGTGGAGGAGGATGGGCCGGTTGGGGTGGGTGTGCTTGTTGCTGGGGAGGAGAGGTCCCAGTGAAGGATGGCACCTTCGGACCCACCAGAGACGAGGATGGGGTGCACTGGGTGCCATGCTAGGGCTATTTGGGTGAGACGTATCAATATACTGGTGCTTGGAGAGGAAGAAGGACATACAGCAGACTTCTTTCTTGTGTCCACGCAGGACGACCCACTCCTTCATGGAGCGAATGTCGAATACTCGCACGGTTTGGTCGCGCGATGCACTTGCGAGCAGGTTCCCATGGGGAGCCCATGCGAGGGCCTGAATAGTGTTCTTGTGTTGATGGCTAGGGACATTGCGTCAATGCGAATTTCCCTTGACGACTATGAGATGCGTACAGCGTGGTGAGAGCAGTTCCAGTGCGAGGATCCCAGAACTTGATGAGATTATCCTTGCTGCCTGACACGAGCAGACCCATCGTCGGGTGCCACTCCACACACTTGACGTCCCATCCGTGGCCGGTGAGGACGCGTTCCTCGCGACTCTCCGCGAAGGACCAGACGCGTACGGTAGAGTCGTCACTGGCTGTAGCAAAGCGTTCGTCGTCCGGCGAGAAACTGAGACCCCGCACGGCCTCGCGATGCGCGGGCCACGCGGTGAGGTTGTTCATGTTGGGTTGAAAGTACTTGACGATTCCGGATTGGTCGGCAGAGGCGATGTAGGTGCCGGCGTGATTGAATGTGAGCGCACGGATGGCGGTGTCGTGCGCCTGCAGGATGGTCTCAAAGTTGAACGTCAGCCCGTTCCAAGCTGTGAACTCCCCACTCGTGGAACCGGTCAGGATGCGGCGGCCTTCGGGCGTCCACTAGGAAGAGACATCAGGCGGGGCGAGGTGTCAAAACTTGAACGAAATGACAAACCGTGACTGCATTCACGGGGCATCGGATTTTGTTTGTAGAGGTGTGGATGAACTTTGTGCAGAGCGACGTTGAGGCGTTATCGGGGTAGGCTTTTGGAGGTATGAGCTACAAGGAGGAGACATTCGATTAGGGGGTCCACGAGTAATTCATGCGCTAGTTGTACGTACGTCGATGATATATGGAGGGCTTGGGCGGATGTATGGCACGTATCGCGGGCTGGGTTGCAGTTTGCGAATCTGGGACCGAGTCAGAGGAGAGGCAAAGTCGCGTGAAGTTGAAGCATCGACAGACCAACGCCCAACGACCCATCCCTCCCGCATAGTCAACCGTCCGTCGAGGACGTGTCTTTTTCAGAGCCTTTCCATCAAGCAACTGACGTTGGACAGCGAGTTCAAGGTCGTGAATACGCTGGTCATCAACCACAGGTGGTTGTGGGAATTGGAGATGTCGCTGAGGGTTCCACGCAGGATACTTTGTCCTTTTCGCCGGTTTAGTAGGGAGAAGCAACGGAAGGGTAGTCGTGGACATGTTCAATGTCACAAAAAGTGAATGCTAATAGATCCCAACCACTGATCTCTGCTCTACGACACCCGAGTCTGAGTAAAAGTCAAAGTCAAGTCTCAGTCTGTCTCGACTCGGTCTCGCTTCTAAGAAACCCTAACCTTACTATTACTCTAAGCCTACGCGCTTCCGAACCTCCTTCATTGTCCTGTCTGAGTATTCTTGCGCCTTTTCTGCTCCATCCCGTGCGACCTGCTCTAAGAATGTCTTATCCTCACACAGACGTGCGAACTCTGCGCGAGGCCTGCGCAACACTTCCTCCACGGCTTCTACGACATCTTTTTTCAACACGCCATGATTACTCTCGGCATAGCGTTCTGCGAGTACTGCTGGCGCTTGCCCAGTGCACGCTGAGAGAATCGTGAGGAGATTGCTCGTCCCAGGGCGTTCAACTGGATCGAATGTGATGCCAGAGATGGAGTCGGTCACAGCGCTGCGTATCCGCTTGACGATAGTCTCGTACGGATCGGTAAGCAAGATGCGCGAGTTTGGATCAACTGCGGACTTGGACATCTTCGCTGTTACATCCCGGAGGGAGAGGATGCGTTTTGATGGCGCTATAGTTTAACGGTCAGACGCTGGCACGGTATCGACAATATCCAACCTCCACGTACTGAGGATGACCTCCGGAAGCTGAAACAATGGTGTAGGATTGGGATATGTGCGATTAAAACATTCTGCAAGATCTCGCGTTAGCTCAAGATGTTGCTGCTGGTCCTCTCCGACTGGCACATGTGTTGCTCTGCCATAGTTTAGGCCTCGACCGCGTGTGTTGAGCTAAGTTTTGACTTGCCTGTAGGCAAGTATGTCTGCTGCCTGTAGAATTGGATACGTGAACAGCCCTGCATTCAATAACGAGTCGTCAACCTCGGACTCGTCGTTGGCATTCCTCGAAATTGCCAGTCGACTCTATACAACCGAAAACATGACACAATCGCGGTTGGAGATGTGTGTGCAAAACAAAACGACGCACCTTCCACGTCGTCATCCGCTTCAACTTTCCAATCGGCGTCATACAACTCAGAATCCATGCAAGTTCTGTATGGTTCTGAACCTTTTTGAAGTGTGATTATGAAACCTGAGAAGCAACCTGACTGAGAACACACCTGGTCCTGGTGAAAAAGAATAGACCTTCTGGGATCTATGCCAGATGCTAGTATGAGTGCCACTATGGTTGTCCGAGCAGCCGAGAGGAGCCTAGGATCTTGAGGTAATGTGAGGGCGTGCCAGCCGACCACGGAGAAAAAGAGCTTGTCCTCCGGTGCGGCGGTCGACTGTAGCTTGACCCAGTTCGCAAGCGCGCCAAAGTAATTTCCCAGCTATCCGCTGTGGTTAGCACGGCATGAACACGACCTCTAGAAAAAAAAGCCTTACGTGGGGTATGCCTGTTGGCTGGATCCCTGAGAAGATTATTCGGGGAGACCCTGTCGTTGTCGAGACATTCCGTGTAGATGGTGGCTTCGATCTACATGCAGACCGGTGGAACCATCGGATGCTGGACATTGGAGGGAAGTTGGAAACCTGAGCGCCTGAGCGGAAGGATGGATGCGCATACGGCCGTAACGGGCCGGTAACGGAATTGAGAAGCCAGCTCCGAGTCGCCGCAGCCCTGGCCCAGCCAGTGCAATTTAAGTCTTCTGCTTGGCAGATCTACTACTAGATCATACTTGAGCCTATTAGCGTGGCCTACTAGCTTCATGGGTTGGACGTGAGGCTCATGCTTACGAACCCACAGGCTTAATCAACATCCTCGCTTCGGAAGTTCAAGTTCCCTGCGAGGACACGGAGGCGAAGAGTCTGCTCTCCGAAGTTATGTGCTGGGCAGCAAAACAGGGGTCTCGGTCATGCGAGGGTATTTCTTTTTGTTATGTGTAGCATGCTAAGGTGGAGGTATCCATTCTCGACCAACAACTGAATGAAATCAAACTGCTCGGCCACACGCAGGGGTCTTGGTACTGAGCTTGAGGCCACTGCCAGTCTGCTACCTTTGACTCGGAGAGCAATAAATCAAAGGTATGTTCGCTCCTAGACTTGTTATCTGAACTTCAGCTCATGCGCTTGTGTCTTGATCAGGATCCTGCCAGGCCATGTCGCGCTCACATCAGGAAAATATCCATTTACTCGTTTACTTGTCTACTTTTTGAAAAAATAGAGGGTTTTTTTGTGCTTCACTCCTCCTGAAAATGCATTTGGGA
>Ga0209488_10003206_pt1 | contig 13196 bp, 13 predicted proteins | sample Rivendell_Oct201_8_FD_188349 | JGI IMG/M metagenome (GOLD analysis project Ga0209488, IMG submission 188349) | Vadose zone soil microbial communities from the Eel River Critical Zone Observatory, Northern California, USA -... | ecosystem: Environmental > Terrestrial > Soil > Vadose zone >...
CGGCAGATTCACGACCACGGAAATCACCGACAACCCGATCGCGATCAGCCACACGAGCTGGTACGAGCCGGTGCGGTCGAAAAGGTAGCCGCCGAGCCAGCCGCCGAAGAAGCTGCCGAGCTGGTGGAAGAAGAATACGAAACCGGACAGCATGGCGAGGTGCTTGACGCCGAAAATCCCCGCCACCACGCCGTTGGTGAGCGGCACGGTGCCCAGCCACAGGAAACCCATCGTCGCGGCGAACAGGTAGGCCGACACCGGCGTGAGCGGAAACGCGAGCAGCAGCGCGATCGCGACCCCGCGCGCGGCGTAGAGGCCGGAAAGCAGGTAGGTCTTCGATAAACGGCCGCCGAGCTGCCCGGCGAGGTAGGAACCGAAGATATTGAACAGGCCGATGAGTGCGAGCGAAATCGTGCCGTCGCGGACGCTGAGTCCCTGGTCCATCAGGAACGCCGGAAAGTGCGTTCCGATGAAGACGACCTGGAAGCCGCAGGCGAAGTAGCCGACCCCGAGGAGCCAGAAGCCCTTGCGGTGGAAGGCCTCGGCGAGCGCTTCCTTCAGCGACACGCCCGCGGCGGCCGCGTGCGTGCCGTGGTAGCCCTCGTCGGCTACCCCGAAGGAGGCCGGCATCACCATGGCCACGAGCAGCGACAAGGCGATGAGGGCGGAATACCAGCCGAAGCCCGAGATCAGGACGAGCGCAAGGGGCAGCAGCGCGAACTGCCCGAAGGAGCCCGCGGCGCTCGCGATGCCGAGCACGACGCTCCTCCTCTCGGCGGAATACGCGCGCCCCAGCGCCCCGAACACGATGTTGAAGGTGGTGCAGCTCATGCCGATGCCGACAAAGATGCCGATTGCGAGCGTCAGGCCCAGCGCGGTGCTCGAGTTGGCCATGAGCGCGAGACCGAGCGCGTAGAGCAAGCCTCCCGCGAAGAGCACGCGCCGTGCGCCGAAGCGGTCGGCGAGCATTCCGGTAAACGGCTGCGTGATTCCCCACAGCAGGTTCTGCAGCGCGACGGCGAAACCGAACACCTCGCGCCCCCAGCCGTTGTCCATGCTCATCGGCTGGAGAAACAGGCCGAAGCTGTGGCGGATGCCGAGCGCGAGCGTGAGGATCACGCTCGCGCAGACGAGCATGACGGCGGGACTGGGCCTGCGGAAATCGGGCATCCGGGAATTCGCAGGAGGAAAAGCGCCACAGGATATCACGCGAGGAGCAGGGAGACGGCGTTTGATACCATAGGGATTCCCGGCCTTCACCCCGACGTGACGCCCTCGACCGTTTCGACGACTTCGCTCTCGCGGCGCCTGCTCCCCTTCCTCAGATGGTCGCCGCGGGTGGACGCGGCTACGCTCAAGGCCGACGCGCTCGCCGGATTGATCGGCGCCGTGGTCGTGCTGCCGCAGGGCGTCGCATTCGCCACGCTCGCGGGGCTCCCTCCCGAGTACGGCCTGTATTGCGCGATGGTGCCGACCGTCGTCGCGGCGCTGTTCGGTTCGTCCTTGCATACCGTCGCCGGGCCCACCAACCCGGTCTCGCTGATGGTGTTCGCGGTGCTCAGCCCTCTCGCGATGCCGATGACGCCGCATTACATCGAGCTCGCGCTCACGCTCGCGCTGATGTCGGGAATCATCATGCTGGCGATGGGCCTTCTCCGGTTCGGGTCGCTGGTGAATTTCATGTCGAGCTCGGTCGTGGTCGGCTTCACCGCAGCGCTCGGGGTGCTCATTTTCGCGAGCCAACTCGGCAACTTCCTCGGCATCGTCTCGCCGCCCGCGGGCTTCACCGAGCTGATTCTCGGGACTTTCCGGCACCTGGGCGACGCCAAGCCGTGGGTGGTTCTCGTGGCGGCCGCGACGCTCGCGATCGGCGCGCTTTCGCACCGCGTGCTGCCTAGAGTCCCGCCCATGCTGACCGCGATGGTCTTGGGAAGCCTCGCGGCCTTCGTCCTCAACCAGGTGCTCGGCGCCGAGCACACGGGATTGCGCACTCTGGGTCCCCTCCCCGGCGCCCTGCCGCCGCTCTCGTTCCCGGACGTCTCGGCCGCGACGCTGCAAAATCTCCTGCCGGGCGCCGTCGCCGTCGCACTGGTGTCGCTGACGCAGGCGCTCTCGATCGCCCACGCCATCGCGCTCAAATCGGGACAGCGCCTCGACAACAACCAGGAATTCATCGCGCAAGGCCTTGCCAACGTCGCCGCGGCCTTCTTCTCGGGCTTTCCGACGAGCGCCTCCGCCAACCGCTGCGGAATCAACTACGACGCGGGCGCGAAGACGCCGATGTCGGCGATATTCGCGGCCTTGCTGCTGGTGCTCCTGCTCCTCGCGGTCGCGCCGCTCGTCGCCTACTTGCCGATCGCGGTCGTGGCGGGAGTGCTGTTCCTCGTCGCCTGGAACCTGATCGATTTCCGGCGCATCCGCAAAATCCTCTCCACGAGCCGGAGCGAGAGTGCGGTGCTCGCGGTCACCTTCTTTGCGACGCTCCTGCTCGACCTCGAGTTCGCGATCCTCGTGGGCGTGCTCGTCTCGTTGGTGTTGTACCTCAATCGCACATCCCACCCGATCCTGCGCAGCCTCGTGCCCGATCCGCGGCACACCGGGCGCAAGATGACCGAGGTCGAGGACAGCCTCGTCGAGTGCCCGCAGCTCAAGATCCTGCGCGTCGAGGGGTCGATCTATTTCGGCGCGGTGGGCCACGTCCAGCGGCACCTCGACACGCTGCGCGAGCACAGCCCCGGCCAGAAGCACCTGCTCCTGATGTCGAAGAGCATCAATTTCGTGGACATGGCGGGCGCCGAGCTGCTCGTGGAGGAAGCGCGCAGGCGGCGCGCGGGCGGCGGGCAGCTCTACTTTTACAGCCTGAGGAAACCGGTCGAGGAGCTCCTCGAGCGCGGCGGCTACATGGCTGAACTCGGCCGCGAGAACGTCTTCCGCGGCAAGCGCGAGGCGATCGGCGGAGTGTTCACGCGGCTCGACCTCTCAACCTGCGCCACCTGCCGCGCGCGCATCTTCGAGGAGTGCGCGAGCGTGCCCGGGCCCGGGGAGGCTCGATGAGGTTCCGCCGCGGGGCGCTCCTCCTGCTTGCGCTGCTCACCGCCTGCGGCGGCCAGCCGAAGCTCCCTCCTCTGGCCCCCGACGCGGTGGTGCTCGCCTTCGGCGACAGCCTGACCTTCGGGATCGGCGCGAACACCGGCGAAAGCTATCCGGCGCGGCTCGAGGCGCTGATCGGCCGCAAGGTGGTGTCGGCGGGCATTCCGGGAGAAACGAGCGCAGAAGGGCTTGCGCGCCTGCCCTCGGCGCTCGTTGAAGCCAAGCCGCAGCTCGTCATTCTCTGTCACGGCGGCAACGACCTCCTGAGAAGGCTCGACGAAGCGCAAGCGGCGAACAACATCCGCGCCATGGTGCGCCTCGCCAGGGCGCAGGGCGCTCAGGTCGTGCTGATCGGCGTTCCGAAGCCGGGCCTGCTCCCTTCGCCCGCGGGCTTCTACGCGGACATCGCAAAGGAACTTCGCCTGCCCTACGAGGAGACGGCGCTCAAGAAGATTCTCACCGACAACGGACTGAAGTCCGATCTCGTTCATCCGAACGCAGCGGGTTACGCGCGGCTCGCGGATGCGCTTGCCGCGCTCCTGAAGAAAAGCGGGGCAGTGTGAAGACGGGCTGGCTGCCGCGGGATGTCCCGTCAGGGTTTACCCCCGAACCGTTGTAGCGGAGCGACGACTATCTTCGGGCCGCGCGCCGTACTATGCTCACGACATAATCAGTCTCGTGGACCTCTCGTGGATCACCCGGCGATCGACCACCACCTCTGGATCGAAGTCACCGAGTACATCGTCGCCGTCGTCGGCGTGACTCTCATCGCCTGGCTGCTCGCCGAAGATCTCGCCTCGCCCCTGTGGGGCGGGCTGACCAGCATCCGCCTGCGCTGAAACGCTCCCTCCCGGCTATCTCGCGCCAAGCAGCCGCGACGTTCGCGCGATGTCCTTGGGCTTCACCCAGAAAATTGCGCCGAAACGACGGCTGCCCGCGGTCACCGCGTCCATAGCGACCATGTTGATCTTCGCCTTGGCGAGTTTTTCGAGGATACGAACCAGCGCGCCGACATGATCCTCGCCCTGCACCAGGAACGCGATTTTCCTCTTGCCGATTTTTGCGCCCATCTTTTTCGCTCCGCGCGCGAACTCTACGGGTTTCGCGGGAACGAAATCCACTTGCGCCTTGGCGCCGTTGGGAAAGCCGGTAAAAGCAAGCAGGTTCTGTTTGCCCTTCGCGATCGACCTCAGCATTTCGACGCCCACACCTGGGCGGTTCGGCACCTGCATCGAGAAATATACGACTTTGCGGATCATGGTTCCCCCTTTCAAGGTAGTGCTGCTTTACCGATAGCACCGCCGGAGGAAACTGGCAAGCGAAATTCGCTGGACTCTCAGCCACCGGCTGGTCCGAACCGGTATCGCTCCACGAAGCGCCGGTCGATGCTGTCCTTCCAGCGCCACACCCAGGCGCCTTCGAGCGCGAATCCTCCCCAAGAGGCCACCGCGTACCTATCCCCGCAGCTGATAAGGGCGAGCGAGCGCGCGGGCGGGCGGAACCGTTCAGGCGCTTCGCCTGCGAGCGCGCGGCGCAGGTTGCGCGCGAGAACCGGCCCCTGCCTCACGGCGAAAACGCCGGATTTCGGCGCGGGCCCGCCGATCACCGTTGCGACATCTCCCGCGGCGAATATCTCCGGGCACGAGCGCGATTGCAGCGTGTCGCTCACCGCGACGAAGCCGCGAGCGTCGGTGGCGAGCCCGCTCCGCGCGATCCATGAAGGCGCGTATGCCCCGGTTGCCCATACCGCGGCCTGCGCCTCGAAGCGCTCGCCGCCGTCGAGCTCGAGCCCGTTCTCGACCGCGGCAACGACCGTTCGGCCGCAGTGCACCGGGACGCCGCGCTCGCCGAGGATGCGCGCCATTCTGCGGCGCGCACCGTGGCCGGCGAGGATGGGCAGCTCGCTGAACAGCGCGAATTCCGCGGCGACTCCGGCAAGTGCGTGCCGCATGGCGAGCAGCACCTCGATTCCTGCCGCGCCGCCGCCGACCACCGCAATGCGCCGGATCTCGCCCCTCTTCGCCGACTCGCGCAAGCGCTCCCAGCCCGCAAGAAACGGCTCGACCGGGCGGACGCGAAGCGCGTGTTCTGCCGCGCCGGCCGGCTCGCCGGCGCTCGACCCGGTGTCGAGCGACAAGACGTCGTAGTGAAGGCGGTCACCCCGGGCCGTGGTCAGCTCGCGCCGCGCGGGATCGACGCCGGCCGCCGAATCCAGGAGAAGTCGCGCGCCCGCGCGCGCGGCGAGCGCAACTAGATCGATGCGGCAATCCTCGCCCCGGTAGTGCCCCGCGACGACGCCGGGAACCATGCCCGAGTAGAAAGCGTGGCGACTCGGACTGAGCAGCGCGAGGCGGGCGCCTCCGACGGGCGCGTCGCCGAAGCTCTTCAGCACGGCGAGGTGACTGTGCCCGCCCCCGACGAGAAGCAGCTGCTTCACCGCTTCTCCTGCGGCAGACGCCCGAGGTCTTCCGGCCGATCTACGTCCCACAAGACGGGCAGCTCCATCGAACGCCAGGCAAGGGACGCAATGCGGCGGCGCGTCTCCGCCATCACCTCGGGTCCTCCCCACGGGATGTCGCGAAACAGCTCCGGATCGCAGCGCGAAAGTCCGATTAGAACGTAACCGCCGTCTTCCGCCGGTCCGAGCACGACCTTATTGCCCCGCACCAGTGCCTGATCGGCATCGCGAAGGTACTGTGCCGACAGCGCCGGGATATCGCTGCCGACGAGGATCGCGCGCCGGGCGCGCGCGAGCGCCGACTCGAATGCACGCTGCATGCGTGCGCCCACATCGCCCTCCCCCTGCGCCGAGAGACTGACTCCGAGCCGGCGCTCGCATTCGCGGAAAAAAGGATCGCCCGTATCCGGCGCGCACCACAGCTCGACTGGGCCGAGCCGAGCTCCCGTTGCCGCGCCCAGGCTGTGCCTCACCAGACGGCGGTGAAGCTCTGCCGCGCCGGCAGCGCTCAAAGCGGGAATCAGGCGCGTCTTGACCTTACCCGGTTCGGGCGCCCTGGCAAAGACGATGACGCGACAGCCGACCTCAGCTGCGCTCGCCGTCATAGAGGCGCGCAAGACTTGCCGGCGTTGCCCCGAAGAAAAATGCAAGGCGCAGCCACCACATGAGGAGGACGGTGCGCAGGACCCCGTGGCGCTCCCAGCGCCGGCCCGATGTGACCGCCTTGTCGGCAAGGCACAGCGGCCGCGAAACGCGCGCGAGCAAGCGCGACAGCGCGATGTCCTCCATCAGCTCGAGCGGCGGATAACCGCCGATGCGCCAGAATGCGTCGCGGCGGACAAAAATCGCCTGATCGCCCGTTGCGATGCCGGTCGCGCGCGAGCGCAGGTTCATGAAGAATGCGATCACGGGAAGCAGGCGGCTCTTGCCCTCGATGCGCACGTCGAACCGCCCCCACGCCCTGCCGCTCGCCGCGAGTCCCTGCAGGATGCGCGCATCGGCATTTTCCGGAAGACGGGTATCGGCGTGAAGAAAGAGCAGAACTTCGTCTTGCGCGAGCGCCGCTCCCGCGTTCATCTGGCTCGCGCGACCGCGCGCAGCCGCAACGACCCGGTCGGCGGCGCCGCGAGACAGAGCCGCGGTCTTGTCGCTCGAGCGGCCGTCGACGACGATCACTTCGTGGCCGCGGTTGCGCAGCGAGGCGAGGGCCGCGAGCGCCGCGGCAATGCCTTGCGCCTCGTTCAGCGCCGGGACGATGATCGAAATCTTCAACCGCGCCTCCAGGCGTGGAACTTCTCCGCCCACCTGAGCAGCCCTTGCGGGGCGTGCGCTCTTTTCCAGTTCCCCGCCGCATACTTGTTGCCCTCGGCGAGCGTGGGGTAGATGTGGATGGTGCCGAGGATCTTGTTCAGTCCGATGCCGTGCTTCATCGCCGTGATGAATTCGACGATGAGGTCGGCCGCGTGTTCCCCGGCGATCGTTGCGCCGAGGATCCTGTCCCTGCCCGGCACGGTGAGGACTTTCACCACCCCTTGCGTTTCGCCGTCGGCGATCGCGCGGTCGAGGTCTTCGAGGGCATAGTTCGCGACATCGTAAGCGACGTTTTTCTCCCTTGCCTCGGTTTCGTTCAGCCCTACGCGGGCGACCTCCGGATCGGTAAACGTCGCCCAGGGGATCACGGAGTAGTCCGCGCGAAATCTCTTCACCTCGCCGAAGAGCGCGTTCACCGCCGCGTACCAGGCCTGGTGCGAGGCGGTATGCGTAAACTGATACGGTCCGGCGACGTCGCCGCAGGCGTAGATGTTGGGATAAAGGGTCTGCAGGTATTCGTTGGTGCTGACGGTGCGCGCGCGGCTCGATTCGATGCCGAGCTCCTCCAGGCCGTACCCCTCGGTATTGGCGACACGCCCGACCGCGCACAGCAGCTCGTCGAACGGGATGCGGATCTCCTTGCCGCCGTGCTCGCACAGGAGCAGCTTCTCGCCGCCTTCCCGGAGTACGCGCACCGCCTTGTGATCGGCGCGGAGGTCGATGCGCTCCTCGCGGAACTGCCGCGCGACCATTTCGGAAATCTCAGGGTCTTCCCGGATCAGGATGCGCTCCAGCATCTCGACCTGCGTCACGCGCGATCCGAACCTCGCGAAGCACTGGGCGAGCTCGCAACCGATCGGCCCTCCCCCGAGGACGACCAGCCGCGGCGGCAACGCTCTCAAGCTCCACACCGTGTCCGAGGTCAGGCAGCCTGATTCCGCGAGCCCAGGGATCGGCGGCACGAAGGGCCGCGCGCCCGCCGCGATGACGATCGCCCGGGTGGTAAGCGCGCGCCTGCCCGTTTCGCTCTTCACCTCCACCGTCCAGGGAGACGTGATTTTTGCCTCGCCTTGCAGGCACTCGACGCCGAGCCGGGTGTAGCGCTCGACCGAATCGTGCGGTGCGACGGTTCTCACCACGCGCTGCACGCGCTCCATGACGTCGGCGAAATCGAACTCGACCTGCATGGCCTTGAAGCCGAATTCGCGGGCGCGCTTCGCCTGCGCGACGAGCCGCGCCGACTTGATCAGGGCCTTGGAAGGCACGCAGCCCGTGTAGAGACAGTCCCCGCCCATCTTGTCCCTTTCGATCAGGGTCACTTTCGCCTTGACCGCGGCCGCGATGTAAGCCGACACCAGACCCGCGGAACCTGCGCCGATCACGACGAGGTTGCGGTCGAATCTCGCAGGCTTCGGCCACTTCGCCAGACGGCGGCGCCCCTTCACGGACACGACGACGTACTTGGCGACCAATGGAAATATGCCGATCAGAACGAGCGAGCCGATCAGCGCCGTGGAAAGGATCCCCGAGATCGATTTGATGGTCGCCAGCTGCGTGCCCGCGTTGACATAGACGATCGTGGCGGGAAGCATGCCGATCTGGCTCACCCAGTAGAACGTCCGGGTCCGGATCGGCGTGAGCCCCATGAGAAGATTGACCAGCACGAACGGAAACACCGGCGCGAGCCGCAAGGCAAACAAGTAGAACGCGCCCTCTTTCTCCAGGCCGGCATCGATTGCCCGCAATCGATCGCCGAATCGGTTGCGCACCGCTTCACGGAAAAGGAACCTGGAGGAGAGAAACGCGAGCGTTGCGCCCATGCTCGAGGCGAACGAAACGATCAGCGTGCCCCACAGGAGCCCGAATATCGCGCCGACCGCGAGCGACAGCACGGCCGCCCCGGGCACGGACAAACCGGTGACGGCGACGTAGATCGCGAAAACGATTGCGGCAGCTGCGAGCGGACTCGCCCGCCGGAATTCCTCGATCGCCGACTGCTGCGACCTGAAATATTCGAGCCGGAGATACTGGCCGAGGTCGAGCGCGAAAAACGCCGCAATCAGGCCGATGAGAAGGGCCGCGACGAGCAGCCGGCGACGCGACATGGTGCGCGCCGCTTCAGGCCGCGCGCGAGAAAGCGCCCGTCCGAGCGCCCGTCCGCACGGCCTGCCCCACCTCGTAACCCGGACCGGAAGCGATGCGCTTGCGATAAGAGAGCGAAGCGGGCGAGCCTGCGGGCCAGACGCGGTCGAATCGCGCCATCCACGCTTCGTAGTCGTAGCGCACGGGAACGGCTTCGACGACGGTCGCTCCGAGCCGCGCGCCGTAGAGCGCCTGCGGCGATGGCGTGCCCGCGATTCGCGTCGCGAGGCCGAAGTGCGTGTCGCGGAAATTCGGCATTCCGGCCGCCCCGTTGTTGACGACGAGCGCCGTTCCGCGCGGCGTGGCGAAGTCCTGCATCACGGGCAGGCAGGTATGCGTGCACGCGAACACGTCGATGGCGGCCCCCGCGAGCAGCGCCCCCGTGCGCTCGGGACGCTCGCGCAACGCCTCCTGCGAGAACTGCCAGCCGGCGAGCGACTCGGCGTCGCCGTGCACGATGCCGATGCGCAGGCCCCCGATTTCCGCGACAAGATGCATCGGCAGGGCGGCGAGGCGCTCGCGTAATTCCGGATACGCGCTCGCGGTCCCGCGCAAGCGCCTCAGAATCTCGTTCGAGCGCTCCACTTCGGCGTCCCCCACCCATTCCGGGTAGGCGCAGCCGCAGCCCGCGCCGGAATCCTCGCCGGCGATTTCGGTTTCCACGTTGCCCCGCAGGGCGAAGTGCTCCAGGACGGTCTCATTGACGCCTTCGAATTCCGCCGGGTCGACGTCGAACCAGTTGAAATCGCCGTTGAAGACGAGCGTCGCGCCCTCCCGCCGCGCCATGGCAAGGACCGCTTCGAGCGCGAAGGAATTGCCGTAGAGCCCGCCGACGATGTAGAGCGATCGCGCCTTGAGGTCCGCGGCCCGGGCGAAGACCGCGGGCGAGTAGCGGTAGTGGCGCGGACAGGACCGGCCGGGCGGCGTTCTAGCCATTGAGCGCGCCGCCGCAGCTCGAGCCCTGCCCGGCCGTGCAGCCGAAGCAGTGGTTCTTCACGACGATCGGATTGCCGGCGAGATCGCGCCCGATGAGATCGGCGAGCCTGACCCGGGGCCGGCCGGCGATCGTGAGCGGCAGTCCCAGCATCTGGTTGAAATCGCAGTCGTAGACGGTGCCCTGCCAGTCCACCGAGATCAGAGTGCGGCACATCACGGCGCCGAGATTCTCCTCGCGGAAGGATTCCTGCAGCAGCTTCATGTAGGCATTGAACTGCCCCCTGGAGATGAGCGCCGAGCCGAATCGGGCGATCGGCATGTTGGCGAGCGTATAGAGCCGGTTGAAGCGGATGCCGAAGCGCTCGCCGAGCACCCGCTTGTAGTCCGCCTCGAGCTTTTCCTGCGCGGGCGGGAGCGAAGCTCCTTGAGGGTTGTACACGAGATTGAGCGCGAGGCGCGAGCCCTCCACTCCGTAGCCGAGCGCGTTGAGACGCTGAAGAGCACGAATGCTCGTCTCGTATACGCCTTTGCCGCGCTGCCTGTCGACCAGCTCCTCCGTGTAGCAGGGAAGAGAGGCCGCGACCTCGACCTCCTCGCGCGCGAGAAACTCCGCGAGATCCTCCTGGAGCGGCTCTTCGAGAACGGTGAGATTGCAGCGGTCGATCACGTGCGCGCCGAGCACGCGGGCGCCTTCGACGAGCTCCCTGAAATGCGGATTCAGCTCGGGCGCGCCGCCCGTGATGTCGAGCGTGCCGACGCCCGAGGCCTCGAGGTAGCGCAGCACCGTGTGCATCGTCTCGCGGTCCATCTCCTCGGTGCGCGTGGGGCCCGCGTTGACGTGGCAGTGCACGCAGGTCTGATTGCACCTGTAGCCGAGATTGACCTGAAGCGTTTCGAGACGCTCGCGGCGTATCGCGGGAAAGTCCGAGACTTCGAGGAGCGGGAGCGTCGCGTGCACCGGGCTGTTCTCCTTCTCCTCTATCCCGCGCCGGCGAGCTGCACCGGCGGGCACTTGATCGAACCATACGAGCAAAACACGCAGCAATCGCCCGCCTTCGGGCGCAGAAGAGTATGGCAGCCCGGACACTCGTAGAAAAACTGACACGTATCCGTCGGCATTCTTTCCCGCTTCCTGTGACCGCACTTCGGGCAGGTTATCACCGACTCCATTATCGGTCCCATACCGCCTTGTCCTATTCGGCTTCCGCAGGCGGCGTCCGCCGGGAAGGTTCCGGCGTCCTGCGAAAGCGTGCCCAGTAGTCCGTGGCGCTCGTCACGACCAGGCCGGCGAACCCCGCGTAGATCATCGCTTCGGAGTGCACGAGGTACAGGCCGCCAAATACGGCCACACCGCTTAAGATCGCGAGCCCGAGTAACCAGCCCTTGCGGTGTTGCAGGTACGCGAGCACGTGGCCCAGCACGGCGACCGCAATCAGTATCTGAACGGCGATGAAAAGCTGCGATTCGTACGCGCCGAGCGCGCCCACGCCGAAGAGCGCGCCGATCAAGGCGAGTTTCGGAAAGCACACGGGGCAAGCGGCCGCGGCGATCAGGGCTCCGAAACTGCCGATTTTTTCCAGACCGACTTTCATTTCAGGACCATGAGGGCTTCCCTAATGCGACGCCACGCAGGAGAACATGTTGCGTCCGAACGCACCGCCCAGCGCGACGAGCAGTACCGCGGTGCCGAAGTTCCAGATCAGGATGATTGCGCTTGCATCATGCTCGTGAAAAATCGACAGGGCCGTTGCAGTCACGGCGGCCACGGCGAGACCGCCTGAAATCGCGACCCGCGTCGGCGCGAGGAGCGCCGCGTGACGCAGCATGATGAGCATGACGAGCGAGAGCGGCACTCCGGTCAGAACGAGCAGTGCGAAGCACCCGGCCTCGTCGCCAATTGGCAGACCGCCCGGCTGAAGGCTCACCCAGTTGGTCAGGCACCCGTAGCCGATGGTCGATACCCATACGACGAGCGCCGGCACCGGCAAAAGCAGCCACCTCCCGGAGCGATCCGGAATACTCGCGATAAACGCCGCGATCGCGGCGAGCACGCCCGTCGCGAGCGACGCTGCGATGCCGATCACGAACTCCGGCTGCCGCAGGCGCAGCGCGAGATCCGGCCGCACTTCGTGACTCACGGCAAGGAGCGCGAGCATCAGCGCCGCGAACAATAACCAGCCAACGGCGCGTGCGACGGGCGGCCGCAGCCTGCGCACGGGCGCCGCGTTCGCGACAAGCGACTCGATGAGATCGGGCGTGGTGATCACGTTCTTCGGTCCTGCCTTCCTAGCACCTTCCGCAAGGTCTTCAGCGCGCGATGGGTCGCCACCTTCAGCGCGGCGACCGTCATCCCGCTCACTGCCGCGGCTTCCTTCAGCGACATCTCCTGGAGCTTCAGCATCCGGATGGCATCGCGTTGCCCGGGTGGGAGCTGCTCGACCGCGTCCCGTAGCACCCGCCCGTCCGAGGCCGCCTCAGCTAAGTTCGCTTGGGGCGCTGCAAAGGTTTCATGCTCGGTCTCGAGGGCGACTTCCCGCGCCCTGGAACGCCCCTGGCGGCGAAGCCCGTCGACGACGCGGCGATTGGCGATTGCGACGAGCCAAGGACCGAACGGCCGCGCCGGATCGTAAGTGTGGCGCACGGCGTGCACCGTGAGCAGCACTTCCTGCACCGTGTCTTCGATGTCCCCCGAGTTCCGAAGGTGCCGTGCGGCGATCGAGCGAAGATACGGCGTAACGTCCTCGAGCAGGCGCCTGTAGGCATCCCGGTCGCCGGCTTGCGCGCGTGCCATATAGACAGACCAATCAAGCTCGCGCGCGGCGGGTCTCTCAGACTCCTGTCTCGAATCCGAGGCCGACGAAGGCGCAGCGCCCGCAACGACAGTTAGGTCGGGGCTGCGATTGTAAGGGCTTGTGGACATCGAGCGGAACCGGAAACTGTGCTCACTTCACATTTTCTGCATGGCCCAGAGCGTATCCAGATCCCGAAGCAGGTACAGCGCGATGCATGCGGCCAGCATCGGCCACGCGGCGAAGAAAAGCAGATTGTCGAACGGCGCCAGGTACTGCTGGTAGGACGAAAGCGTCGAGATTGCATGAAGGAGCAGCACCAGACCGTAGGTGTAGCGCTTGGCGGTCCCCGTAACGAAACCGACCAGCAGCAGCAGCTCAAGAGCGCCAATCACGTAGAACACAGTCGGGGAAATGCCGTCGATGCCGTAGAACTTCTTGAAGATCCCGGCGGCGTGTCCCGGGCGGAC
>Ga0209488_10003207_pt1 | contig 13196 bp, 10 predicted proteins | sample Rivendell_Oct201_8_FD_188349 | JGI IMG/M metagenome (GOLD analysis project Ga0209488, IMG submission 188349) | Vadose zone soil microbial communities from the Eel River Critical Zone Observatory, Northern California, USA -... | ecosystem: Environmental > Terrestrial > Soil > Vadose zone >...
AGTATCGAAATCCTCGTTCCCCCGGAAGAACTCCCCATCCTCAAATGGCTGAAAATCAACCGGTCAAATCCTCTGTGACGAGGTACTAGTGCCGCCGATTTGAAGTTCCTACACCACCTGCAGCAAACTCGGTTAGGAACTTCAAATCGAAAAGCGGCACTAGAATCATAGAGTTGCTAGTGCCCCTTTGTTTCCGAAGTTCGTGTCAGAGTGTGCTGAGGTGTATCACGAACTTCGGAAACGGGGCACTAGAAGGTGCGGGCGTCGCCGCGCGCCGCGGAGACGAGACCACAATGGACCCGCTACCCGACCGCCTGCCGCTGGTGATCGGCGTCACCGGCCACCGCGATCTGCGCGATCAGGACGTGCCGACGCTCGAACGCGAGATCGCCGCCATCATCGAGCGGCTGCGGCACGACTATCTGCATGGCGATGGCGAGACGCCGATCATCGTGCTGTCATCGCTCGCCGAAGGGGCTGACCGGTTGGTAGCACGGGTGGCGCTGGCGCATGGCGCTCGCCTTATTGCGCCAATGCCGATGCCGATTGACGAATATCGGCGCGACTTCGAGCCGGGGCTCAAGGCCGGCAACGCGGCCGAGTTTGATGTCCTGCTGGCGCAGGCGATCGCGGCGCCGGTGGTGCCGTTCACGCCGGGCAATTCGCTGGCGGCAGTTCGCGCGGACGCGAGCAGGCGCGAGGAGCAATATCGGGCGGCTGGGCTGTTCATTGCGCAGCACGCCAACGTCCTGATCGCGCTGTGGGACGGTGACGGCAGCGCGATGCGCCCGGGCGGAACCGCCGAGGTGGTCGCGTTCAAGCGGCGCGGAATCCCGCTCGACATCCTGGGCTCGGCGCGCGCAAGCCTTGATGCGTCCGAGATCGGCCCGGTGATTCACGTGGTCACGCCGCGCCAAAGGGTGACGAGCGCGGCCGAGGCGGTTTCGGTTCGGCGGTGGGGACATGCGGTGATCGGGCGCTGCCTTGGTGCCTGGCCGCAACGCGCGCTGGATGCAGCCAGGGTGTTCGTCGCCAATGTGCTCGGCCGTGAGGTTGCCGACCGGCGCGAGCATCTGCCGGAGGAGGAGCGCCGCGAGCTTGAATCCTGGGAGACCTTCGAGGCGCTGACGACGCTGACCCGCTCATTCAATCGTGACGCCGCGCGGCTGTCGGCGCCAGGTCGCGCCGATCAAGCCGCTGCAAGCCTTGAGGCCCTGTTTGCGTTTCCCTCGCCGTCACCAATTGATGGCAGCGCCGCCCGGCAGCTCACCATGGAGCGGGCGCCGCGCTGGTGCCGCCTGTACGCGATCGCCGACGCGCTCGCGCAGCGCTGGCAAGTCCAGTTCGGGCGCGACTGGTTCCACATCTATGTCTGGGCGCTGTTCGCGTTTCTCTGCTTTGTGTTCTTCGCCAATGTCGGCGCGTTCTCCAACGTGCTGCTGATCATGTACGTGCTCGGATTTCTTGGCATCGTCGTTGTGGTGGCGCGCGCCCATGTGGAGCGCCACCAGGGGCGCTTTCTGGACTATCGCGCGCTTGCTGAAGCGCTGCGCGTGGCGATGTATTGGCGCACCCTCGGGATCGCGAGCCCGAATGGCGAAGCGCGCGATCCATTGCCGCCGGGTGTGCACGATCCCGGCACCATCGCGGATGCCTATCCGATCAAGCAGCCGAGCGAGCTCGCCTGGGTGAAAATCGCGCTGCGCGCGCTCGAGCTGGTCGAGCCAGTCGATGGGTCAACCGTGCAAGGCCACCTCGACGCCGCCGGCCATGCGGTCGCCCGCCACGGCTGGGTGCAGGGGCAATACGCCTATTTCCGGACCCGCGGCTATCGGCTCAAACGGCATGCGGACGTCATCAGCGCGCATGGACTGGTGCTGGCTGCCTTGGCGCCATTCGTGATCGTGCCGATCGTGCTGGCGTACACCTCGCCGGCGCCGGCCGGGGCCGAATCCGCGTTGCGCACCATGCTGCTGATCGCGAGCGGGCTCCTCCCCGGCATCGGCAGCATCATGAACGAGTATTCGGAGCGGCTCGCGCTCGCTGCGCGCGCCCGCCAATACGACCGGATGCGTATGCTGTTCGAGCGTGCCAGTGAGCTGCTGCCCGAGCAGCTCGAGCAGGGGAAAGCTGCGCTCACGCGTGCGATCTATCTGGAGCTTGGCCAGGAGGCGATGCGTGAAAGCGCCGAATGGGTGTCGACCTATCGCCAAAGGCCCGTTCAACCGCCGAAGTGACGCCTCGCCCCCGCGGAAGCGGGGACCCCGTTCTTTGGCCGAGTTCTCGGCTTCTGGATTCCCGCTTTCGCGGGAATGAACGGAGATTGGTTCAACGCCCGTGCAAACCTGGAATTATTGCATTCTAGCGTTCCGGTGATTGGGCTCTCACCAGATGGGCGCGCAGCCGGCTCAACGCCTTGTCGAGCGCGCTCGGCGGCGCGGGCGGCGCCATCGGCGGCAGGCGCGGCCGCGTCTTGGCCGAAGGATGCGTGCCGTCGCACCAGCGCGGCAGCTCGCCGATCCAATGCTCGGGCTTCACCTGCATTTCTGCGGCAATGCACGCGAGCTTGTAGATGTCGGGGATGACCGAGGGATCGTCCATGCTGCGCATGCGCACCACGTCATCCTCGGTGAGCTTGCGTCCAAATTCCTGTTCGACTTGAGGCCCGATCTCCCTCTCGATCCATGGCAGCTCGAGCCGCACGTCATAGCGCAGGTAGCGGAACAGCTTGCCGTGGGGCGGCGCGTCGCCGACCAGCGAGCCGATCTCGGAGTTGATCGACCACGGCGCCGGGCATTCGCCGAGATACTGCATCTGCTGCAGCACGAAGGTCTGCGCATCGTTCATCAGCGAGGTGAGCGCGCGGATCGCCAGCTTGGCGGTGCGGCCCATGCCGAGCTCTTCCGGCACGACGCGGTCGCGGTGGCTGCCAGTGCCGACCGAGATGATGGTGAGCCGGTCGGGCCCGAGCGCCCAGTCGATGTTGAAGGCCTTGAGCACGGTCATCAGGAACAACACCAGCGACGGATTGTTGTGCGGCGTCACACCGCCATCGACGAACAGCCCGGTCTCATTGGTGCGTTCGTCGACCGTGATCACTTCCGGGTCGAAGTAGAACGGCGCCGCGGTGCTGGCGCGCACCAGGTTCGACAGCCGGCGGCCCTTGTCCCACTCCCAATAGGGCGCGCGCGGATTGTTGGACAGGATCCAGGGGCTGCCGGTGTCCATGCGTTTGGTGACGACGCCAAGCCCGGTGATCAGCTTGTCGGTGTCGAGCGTGAGCTCACCGACGATGGCTTCGATCTCCTTGCGTAGCGCGTCTGCATCGAACTTGGCCTGCAGGCCCATGATGCGCCAGAACGGCCGCCGGAACACCTTGGGGGCGAGATCGAGATAGAAGCGCAGGATGTCCGAGGTGGTGTAGCCGAGCGCGAGCGCGCCCGCGATGATCGAGCCGGTCGAGGTGCCGCCGATGAGATCGAACCAGTCGCCGAGATGGACCTCGTCCTTGCCGAGATGCTTGCGCAGGACGCGCTCGATCTGCTGCAGGAACGCAACCGTGATGGCGCCCCGCACACCGCCACCATCGAGGGCGAGCAGGCGCTTCGGTCCAGGATCAAACAGATGGCGGTCGCGTTCGCGCTCGAACGTGGTGGTCACAAGCCGGTCCTCACAATTGCTATTGTGTTGCTACTATTTCGTTGTTGCGGATTTTATGGGTGGTCGTCAGGCGATGGTGAAATCGTTGCGGCGACAGCATGGCACGAGCCGTGCGCATCCGCCAAGGCTACAGCAAAGTTACGGATGGCTGAGCCAGTCTCGTGAGGTCGTGTTTCACGCGTGTGATCGCGATGCCATGATCGCGATGCCCGCGCTCTGGCCAAGGCGTCCGTACAACAGTAGAAAAGCAGCAAGGTAGCGGCATATGCCGCCGTGGTGAGTCGGGAGGAACGATGGTCGATCGAGGGCCGGCCGGGAAGGTCGAGGGTGCCGGCAAGGCGCGGCTGCAGCAGCTCTATCCCACCGTGGACGATCTGCGCCGGCGCGCGCGCCGGCGCGTGCCGCGCTTCGGCTTCGATTTCGTCGACGGCGGTGCCAACGAGGAGCATTGCATCGATCGCAACACCGATGCGTTCCAGCGGGTCGAGCTGTTGCCGCACTACTGCGTCGAGGGCAAGGCGACGACCGACACCGAGATTTTCGGACGGCGCTACAATGCGCCGATTGGCGTGGCCCCGATGGGCTCGGCCGGCCTGATGTGGCCGGGGGCCGAGAAGCTGTTCGCGGCGGAGGCGCAACGCCAGCGCATTCCCTACATCCTGGCGACACCCGGCAACGCCTCGATCGAGGAGATCGCCGCGATCGCGCCCGACGTGTTCTGGTTCCAGCTCTATCGTTTCCCCTATGACAACCACGCCATCACATACGACCTCGTGCGGCGTGCCGACGAGGCCGGCGCGCATGTTCTGGTGCCGACCGTCGACAGCGCCGGCAAGTCGAAGCGGCCACGCGACATTCGTAACGGAGTGAGAGTGCCGTTCCCGATCAATCCCTGGACCACGTTCCAGGTGCTGACCTCGCCGGCCTGGACGATGGCGCTGTTGCGCAACGGCATGCCGATCACCGCCAATCTCGTGCCGTATGCCGAGAAGGCGACGCAGGTCGAGACTGCCAAGACCATGATCCTGCGCTCGGGCGGCAGCCACACCTGGGACGAGCTCAAGCGTCTGCGCGACCGCTGGAAGCGCGCCTTCGTGGTGAAGGGCATCCTGCATCCGCACGACGCCGAGCGCGCGGTCGCACTCGGGGCCGACGGCATCATTGTGTCCAATCATGGCGGGCGGCACTTCGACGGCGCGCCCGCAACCATCGACATCCTGCCATCAATCGTCTCGGCGGTCGGCGCGCGCACGACTGTGATGATCGATTCCGGCATCCGCGGCGGGCTCGATGTGGTGCGTGCGCTCGCGCTCGGCGCCAGGTTCTGCTTCACCGGCCGCTGCTTCGCCTATGGGCTGGGCGCGCTCGGGCCGGCCGGCGCGCCCCACGTGGTCGATTTGTTCTTTGACGAGATCAAGACCGAGCTCCTGCACGTCGGCGCGCGCTCGGTCGCGGAGGCCGCGAGCATCACGGTCCGCCATCCGGGCGCGTGGCGGTTCGGGAACGAGTGAGCGGCGGCATATTGCCATGACTACCGGTATCCGGTAGTTTGCGGCTCGTGGAATATGAGTGGGACGAAGCCAAGCGGGCCCTGAACAGCCGTAAGCATGGCGTTGATTTTCCCGATGCCATCGCCGCTCTGGAAGATCCAAATCGGCTGGAAGAGGCCGATGCCACATTGGAGCATGGAGAAGAGCGGACGCTCATTATTGGAATGGCCCACGGCAGAGTTCTGTTTGTTGTGACCACGATACGCGATGAAACGACCTGTAGGATCATCTCGGCTCGGAAAGCCACGCGCCATGAAGAAGACCGATATTACGCGGGTGATCATGAAGCCTGGTAAGGCCTCCCCACGAGGAAATACCGATTGGGCTCGGCTCGATGCTTTGAGCAACGAGGAGATCGTCGCGGAAGCGCTGTCCGATCCAGACGCTAAGCCGCTGACACCTGAGCAGCTTGCCAGAATGCGTCGGGTCTCGCGCGTGAAGGCATTGCGGCAACGACTCGGCATGACCCAAGAGGCTTTCGCACTGGCGTTTCATCTGCCCATCACCACGTTGCGCGATTGGGAGCAACGCCGGAGTAAGCCCGACGCACCAGCCCGCGCGCTCTTGTTGGCGATCGAGCGTGATCCGGATGCTATGAAGCGATTGCTTGCGGAGCCGACCGCTTAGCTCGGTTGCAGAATCAGTCGTCGGGAAACCGCGCAGCGGGCGCGACCAGCCCTATGCTGCCGCCACCATGCCGCGGCCGATCGCAGTGACCACGAAACGGACCTGCTCGCGCAACACCGGCAGTGGGATGGCCTGCAACTTCTCCTCGAGCCCGAGCACGACCAGCCCGTGCAGGGCGGAGAACAGCGAACGGGCCAGCAAGGCGCGACGTACCCGCGACTCGTCGGCCTGCAGCTCCAGCAGCAATTCTTCCACGTAGGCGAACAGGCGCTGCTGCTGCTCGCGATACCAGGCGGGCACCTCGCGGCCGGCCGGCATCCGGTGCTCGAACAGCGTGCGCCACCGCGGCGTCTGGGCGGCCGCGAAGTCGAGATAGGCGAGCGCCATGCGCACCAGCCGCGCGATCGCGGCATTCGGCCCCTCCGCAGCCTCGCCGGCGCGATCAGCCGCGCTCAGGTCGCGCTCAAGCGCCGCGAGCGTGCGCGCGTTCACGAGCAACACGAGGTCATCCAGATCCTGGACGACATTGTAGATCGCACCGACCGCGCAACCGACCTCCTCAGCCAGCGCCCGCGCCCGTAAAGCGCCCAGCCCCTGCCGGGCAATGGCCTGTTCGGCCGCCGTCACCAGGGCGTCGCGCAGCCGAGCCCGCCGCTGGTCCGTGGTGCTCTCGCTAACGAGCTGATTAGCCAAACGTTTTCCTATCCCCCAGCCGTGTCGTGAACAATGTTCAAGAATGCTCTTGAACATTGCTCACGGTAGTGTATAAGCGTGAACATCGTTCATGGCAATGCGGAGTCTCCGATGATCGACATGATCCCGGCGCCGCCACATATCACTGAAGAGACAGCGAGCTTGCGGCACGATTTTGGAGCGTTAGTGCGCGAAATCTGCTGAAAGCGTGCGGGCCTACGGCTGATCGCGGGCGCTTTCGCGCCGCGAGCCTGCTGCCGGCAAGGGAGCACACGCCAGTCCACAACCCAAATTCATGAATGTCACATAGGGCCTTCATCGATATGATAGGCCCACCACAGGGGATCAGGCACAAATGTCGTCGTCCTTGCTGCTGACGCGCCGCTTCGCGCCGCTGTTTTGGACCCAGTTCTTTGCGGCGTTCAGCGACAATTTCCTCAAGCAGGCGCTGATCTTTCTCATATTGTTCAAGATCGGCGGCACCAAAGCCGGCGTGCTGGTCACGCTCGCGCCCGCGGTTTTCATCGCGCCCTACTTCTTCCTCTCCGCCTTCGGCGGCGAGATGGCCGACCGCTACGACAAGGCCCTGGTGGCCCAGCGGATCAAGCTCGTCGAGATCGCCGTGTCGGCGCTTGCGGTGTTTGGCTTCTGGCTGCACACGGTCGGCTTTGACACCGTCTCAGTCACCACTTTGTTCCTGGCATTGTTCGGTTTCGGTATCTGCGGGGCGCTGTTCGGCCCGATCAAGTACGGCATCCTGCCCGACCACCTCGATCGCTCGGAGCTCCCGGCCGGCAACGCGCTCGTTGAAGGCGCGACCTTCATTGCCATCCTGCTCGGCACCATCGTGGGCGGGCTGGCCGCCCACGGTGGCGGCGACCCAGCCTCGTTCGGCTTTCTGATGCTGATCTTCTCGCTCGCCTGCTGGGGCGCGAGCCTGTTCATCCCGCCGACGGGTGAAGCGGCGCCCGACCTCGTCATCCGCCGCAACGTCGTCGCCTCGACGGCGTCGCTCATCAGCCACCTGCGCGACGACAAGCGGATCTGGTGGGGCGCCTTCGTGACCAGCTGGTTCTGGCTCGCTGGCGCCGTGGTGGCGACCGTCATGCAGCCCCTGGTCAAGGACGCCCTCGGTGGCACCGAGGAGGTCATCACCACCTGCAACGCCATTTTTGCGATCTCGATCGCGATCGGCTCGGGCCTGGCGGCCTGGCTCGCGGCGGGTCGGATCATCCTGCTGCCTACGCTGATTGCTGCGGTATTGCTTGGCCTGTTCGCGCTCGACATCGGCATCTCGACCTTTGGCGCCCAGCCGATCTCGGGTCTTAATGGGTATTGGTCACTCTTTGGCTCCTGGCGCGGCGTCCGGTTCGTGGCGGATCTGTCGGGGCTCGCGATCGCGGGCGGCCTGTTCATTGTCCCGGTCTTTGCCGCCGTGCAGTCCTGGGCCGGCGCTGACCGCCGTGCCCGCGTGGTGGCGGGCGTCAATGTGCTCAATGCGGGCTTTATGGCCGGCTCGGGCGTTGCGATCGCGCTGCTGCAGGCCGTCGGGCTGACCACGCCGGGCGTGTTCCTGCTGCTTGGTGTCGGCAGTCTTCTGGTGGCGGTCGCGATCGGCCGCACCATGCCGGCGAACGCGCTCAGCGATGCGCTCTCGATCATCTATCGGACGTTTTTCCGCATCAAGCTGAAGGGGCTCGAGAACCTGCACAACGCCGGCCCCAACGTCATCATCGCGCTCAACCATGTGAGCTTCCTCGACGCCGGCCTGGCCATGTCGCTGCGCAGCCGCAAGCCCGTGTTCGCGATCGACGCCGGCATCGCCAAGCATTGGTGGGTCAAGCCGTTTCTCAAGCTCACTCATGCTCTGCCGCTCGATCCGATGAAGCCGATGGCGGTGCGCACGCTGATCGAGGCGGTCAAGGCCGGCAACGCCCTGATCATCTTCCCGGAAGGGCGCATCACTGTGACCGGCAGCCTGATGAAGGTCTATGACGGCGCTGCCATGGTCGCCGACAAGGCCAATGCCGAGGTCGTGCCGGTGCGTATCGAGGGGCTCGAGCAGACACCCTTCAGCCGTCTGTCCAAGGGGCAGGTGCGCCGCAAGTGGTTCCCCAAGGTCACGGTCACGGTGCTCGAGCCGGTCAGGCTCACCGTCGACCCGGCGCTCAAGGGGCGCTGGCGGCGGCAGGCGGCCGGCATGGCGCTATACGAGATCATGTCGGATCTGGTGTTCCGCACCACCTCGACCGATCGCACCGTGCTGGAAGCCGTGGTCGAGGCCGCGCGCCTGCATGGTGCGCGTCACATCGCGGTCGAGGATCCGATCGCCGGAGTGCTGAGCTACAAGCGGCTTTTGATCGGCGCCTCGGTTCTGGGCAACAAGCTCATGCCGCTCGCGCGCGTCGGTCGCCCGGTCGGCGTGATGCTGCCGAATGCCAACGCCACCGTGGTCACGGTCATGGGCCTGATGTCGGCGGGGCGGGTGCCGGCCATGATCAACTTCACTTCGGGCACGAGCAATATTCTGGCGGCCTGCGAGGCTGCCGAGCTCGGCGCCATCGTGACCTCGCGCTCCTTCGTGGAGAAGGCGAGGCTCGACAAACTCGTTGCGGCGATCGCCGAGAAGGTCAAGATCGTCTATCTGGAAGACATCCGCGCGACCGTCACCAAGGGCGACAAGATTCGTGGTCTCCTCACCTGGAAGAAGCCGCTCGTTGACCGCAAGGCCGACGACTGGGCCGCGATCCTGTTCACGTCGGGCTCCGAGGGCGTGCCGAAGGGCGTCGTGCTCTCCCATCGCAACATGCTGGCGAATGCCGCACAGGCGGCGGCCCGCATCGACTTCGGCCGTCAGGACAAGGTGTTCAACGTCCTGCCGATGTTCCACTCATTCGGGCTGACGGTCGGCGTCATGCTGCCGCTGGTGTCGGGGGTGCGCATTTATCTCTATCCGTCGCCGCTGCACTACCGCACGGTGGCGGAGCTGGTCTACGGCGTGAACGCGACCATCATGTTCGGCACCGACACGTTCCTCAACGGCTATGCGCGGGTGGCGCATGCCTACGATTTCCGCTCGTTGCGCTACATTGTGGCCGGCGCCGAGCCGGTCCGCGAGTCGACGCGCAAGACCTATATGGAGAAGTTTGGTCTGCGCATCCTGGAAGGCTATGGCGTCACCGAGACCGCGCCGGTGCTCGCCATCAACACGCCGATGTTCAACAAGTTCGGCACCGTCGGACGCATCCTGCCCGGCATGGAGGCGCGGCTCGAAAAGGTCGAGGGCGTGGAGGAGGGCGGGCGGCTGGTCGTGCGCGGCCCCAACGTGATGCTTGGCTACCTGCGGGCGGAGCGTCCGGGCGTGCTGGAGCCACCGCCCGAAGGCTGGTACGACACCGGCGACATTGTCACCATCGATCCGCAAGGCTTCGTCACCATCAAAGGCCGCGCCAAGCGTTTCGCCAAGGTCGGCGGCGAGATGGTCTCGCTGGCCGCGGTCGAGATGCTCGCCGGCGAGCTGTGGCCGAATGTGCTGTCGGCAGTGGTGGCGGTGCCCGATCCGCGCAAGGGCGAGCGGCTGATCCTGGTCACGCAGCAGAAGGATGCATCGCGCTCGGTCTTCCTCACCTTCGCGCGCGAGCGTGGCGCCTCCGAGCTGATGATGCCGTCCGAGATCCTCAACATCGACAAGATGCCGCTGCTTGGCTCCGGCAAGGTGGATATGATCAGCCTGGCCAAGCTGGTGCGTGAGCATGCGGCCGAGAAATCGGCCATGGCGGTGTAGTTCTTCTATAGCATTGGTCAGCATCAGAGGCCGCGCCGAGGTCGGACCAGTGGCGCGGATGCCGGGGAGGCGAGTGTGCATCAGGATTCATCGACCCGGTCGTCAGCGCCGCTCAGCTCGGCATTTCTGCTGCTGATCGTCGTATTTCTCGCCTGTGCGGTGTGGATGCTGTACCGCCCCGACAACGCGCGGGCGCTGGTGTTCCCGTTCGTTCTCGCCGGGTTCCTGATCTCGCTCTGCCTGCATGAGTTCGGTCATGCGTTTGTGGCTTACCATTGCGGTGACACGACGGTTCAGGAAAAGGGCTATCTGACGCTCAATCCGCTCCTCTACACAGACCTGCAGTACAGCATCCTGTTTCCGATTCTGGTGATGGCGATCGGCGGCATCGGTCTGCCGGGCGGGGCTGTCTATATCAACACGCATCTGCTGCGACGGCGCATCTATGGCGCGCTGGTGTCAGCCGGTGGGCCGCTGGCGACCGCGGTGGTTCTCGCGTTACTGATGCTGGTGATCAATCTGGGGTTCAAGCCGGTGGCGCCCGATCCGGTGCTCTATGCCGCGGTGGCCTATCTCGCCATGCTGCAGGTCACGGTGCTGATCTTCAATCTGCTGCCGTGCCCGGGGCTCGACGGCTGGGGCATCATCGAGCCGTTTCTGCCCGTGAGCGCCCGCCAATGGGGCCGGCGTGCCGCCTTGATCGCACCGCTTCTCCTGGTGCTCGCATTCTTCTTCGTTCCCGGGGTCTCCAGCTGGTTCTGGAACCTGGTCTCCGGGCTGTGCTCTTTCATCGGGCTCGACCTGCGCGTGGCCTGGAATGGCTACGGGCTGTTCCAGTTCTGGCGGTAGAGTTTTGAATGGCGCATGTCCTTATCAGAAAACCGGTTTCCACTTTTCCAGGACATGCGCTGCGCGTCTGCTACTGCAGCTTCTTGATTCCCGCCTTCTCGATGATGTCGCGGAACATCGCCACCTCCCCGGTGACGCGTACCATGTGCTCCTTGCCATTCTTGGCCATCACGTCGAAGCCCGACTGCTCGAGCTTTGTAAGCATCTCGGGCCGGCGCAGGATCGCAAGTGTCTCCTTCTCGATCCGAGCCACGATCTCGGGCGGCGACTTCGCCGGCGCCATCAGCGCCGTATAGGTGTCGAACACGAAGTCCGGGAAGCCCGCCTCCAGCATGGTGGGAATCTCGGGCAGATCGTGCCAGCGCTTGGTGCCGGTGACGGCGAGGCCGCGGATCGCGCCGGCCTTGATGTGCTGATGCGCCGGCGCCAGCACCCCGGAGGAGAGCTGCACGGTTCCGCTGATCAGCGCCGCGAGCGCGTCACCGCCACCCGCGAACACGACGGTCGCCATCTTCTGCAGGCCCTCGCGCTGCTTGAGCACCTCGGCCTGCAGCTGCGGCGTGGTGCCGATCGGCGGGGTCGAGACGTTGAACTTGTCCGTATTCGCCTTCGCCAGCGCCACGAACTCCTTCATGGTCTTGGGGCCGAGATCGGGCTTGATCGCGAACACATGCGGCGAGATGGCAAGCTCGCAGACCGGGACAAAATCCTTGAACGGGTCGTAGGGCAGCTTCTCATAGAGGCCCGGATTGACCGAATAGGCGCTGGTCGAAAGGAGGAGCGTATAGCCGTCGGGCTCCGCGCGTGCGGCCAATCCCATGCCGATATTGCCGCCGGCGCCGCCGCGGTTCTCCACGAATACGGCGCCGCCGAGCGTCTCCTGCAGCGCTGCCGCCACGATGCGCGCAATGATGTCGGAGGGCCCGCCCGGCGTGTTGGCCACGATGATGCGCACCGGGCGTTCCGGATAGGCCGCGAACGCGGTGCTGGCGCGGAGGATGGCTGGCGTGGCGATGCCGGTGGTCAGCAGGCCTTTGATGACTTGCCGACGTGACAGTTGGGACATATCGACCAGCTTGGTCATGGCGCTCCTCCGGGATCACATTGGCCGAGGGATGCTAGAAATTTGCGATGGCGGCGGCAATGGCGGTTATGAGCCCCATTGCCGCAGCTAAGGTCACGCCGCGCTCGCACCCACCCGGTAGCGTTGCACCAAGAGTTCAGCCGGGATCTTCCAGCGCGCGATGATCTTCTGGATCATGTCGAGGGTCAGCGGCCGGCGCCGGGACAGAATCTCTGATGCGCGTGAGCGCGAACCAAGAATCTTGGCAAGCTCCGCCTGGGTGTGGCCGAGTTCGTCAATGGCGAAGTGCAGCACATCGACCGGGTCGAATCGGCGTCGGCTCTTGAATGGCCAGCGGCGCTCCTCATAGGCTTCGACCAGCGTTACAAAGATGTCGAGCTTATCACCCTCGGGTGTGCCATCGGCTGCACCCCAAAGCTGCTCGATTTCGGCCAGGGCGCGGCGGTGGTCAGCATCAGTGCGGATCGGACGGATATCCATGGCGTTCTCGCTAGTACTCCGCGACGGTTAGAGCGTCGATGGCGTCGTACTCGGCATGCGTTCCTAGAAATTTGATGAATACGATCTGTCGGCGAAAGTCGAATGAGGCGATCAATCGGTAGTTTCCACCCGCCACTTCGAATCGAGCACGGTGTCGGTTGAGCACCTTGGCTTTCGGCACAGTTCGACGCATGTCATCCATCGACGTCCACGCTGCGGCCCTGATAAGCCTGTACCAGCGCTCCAGCGAAACCGTAGTCTCGGGATGTGCCTCGGCGTAGGCCAGGAGCACGCTCCGTGCAATCAGCCGCATCGCCATCTCATAGCATGTTCCCGTTGCGGGAACAAGAGCGATTTGCCTCACCCCGCCCCGAGCTGCTCCGCCATCCAGTCGGCGCTCTGGGTGCGCCAGCAATAGGCGCGATTGTTGGCGATGTGGTTGCCCTCCTCGACCAGGTTGAGCACCACC
>Ga0209488_10003209_pt1 | contig 13185 bp, 12 predicted proteins | sample Rivendell_Oct201_8_FD_188349 | JGI IMG/M metagenome (GOLD analysis project Ga0209488, IMG submission 188349) | Vadose zone soil microbial communities from the Eel River Critical Zone Observatory, Northern California, USA -... | ecosystem: Environmental > Terrestrial > Soil > Vadose zone >...
TTATGTCATGTCATAATGGATGCCCCTGTCACTCCAGTGACCTCCGGAAAACCCCGAAGTAGAATTCGCGTTCAAAATTTCGTTGCCGTAGAGGGCCTCAAGCATAAACTGGCAGATAACACTGGCACCTGTACTACTATGGTACTAGCTAAAAGCTGTTACTAATGCCGCACACCGTCCGCTTGCGCAACTCATCCCCGTACCCGCGGAACTCTACTGCCGTATGGTTCGCGCTTCATACTTCTCTGGTAGGGTTATGCGGAGTTGCTCTGTGGCGCTCCTAGTTTGAACACCCTCATTTACCTCCGGGATCAATCAAGCCACTCATCTGACTTCTGAAGTTGAAGAATTTTGCTTCGCAAAGCAAGATCCTGTAACACCTATGGGACGGTTGACGAAAGCTTCGATACCTTCTTTGGACGACGACTAGTTGAAAGCCCAAGATGACGATGTCCCGTGCGTTCACCCACAGCAACCGATGCTCTCTCTCCCCATCCGTGGGTCTCTCTTTCTGGTGACACCGACCCTCGCTTTTTGGTTGGCGACCTATGCTTCCATTCTGAGGACGAACTCACCAGGTCTAATGATTCCTTATTTTTCACCGAACGTCCCCATTGGCGCAGTCCACTAGTATTCTGAAGACCCAGCCTTAATCCGGCGGCTTGCAACGCGGTCACTGATGTCACGTCTAACCCCCCCCTGTCGACCAGCTATCCGTGGATAGGTTCGGGTCGTGTGTTCTTGCCTGTTTTCAGCATGTTTCAGCACGCTGATAGATCCCTAATAGTTATCAATTTCTCAAGTAAATCAACTTCTCTTTGACTGAGAGCTCTAATTGTCGTCAGGGACACATTCCCTCATACTCATACTCTAGTATTTACTGTGACCAAGAACTGTGAGTTTTTTCAGCGTTTCTCTAACAGAGATGTTCCGTAGTTGGTCAGGATTACCTTGGGCGCTCGTCTGGCAAACCTGCCACCTCTATTGTGAATCCGTAGCCTTCAGGGAATTACACTAAACAAGCACTTCGTTCCCGCCAATCGCTCCTGTCCCTGCCGGACGCAGTCACGATCGCCCCGGTGAGCAGTGGGAAGCGTTGTACGACGTTGCAGCCCAGAACAACTACACCTTCGTTGATGGAAAGAATAATAATGTCGCCGTAGGCTATGGCCGGATCGAATCACCGGCGCCGGACACTCCGCGCTCTCGCAGGTTTGCTTGCGGCTTGGGTGTCAACGATCTTCTGCAGACGACGATTGTTACCGCCTGCGTTGTTGAACTCACGACCAGTAAGTTTCAGTATGGTGAACCTCTTTTTGGTAAGCTTGTTGTATTTCTTGTTTTGTTTTTTTCACTTTATTAGGGTGATCCGCGGCGGTGGACCTAGCACCTGGGGTGTCCTCACCGACATCACGTACAAGGCGCGTCCTGTCATCCCATTCACCTGGTTTCCGTCGCGACCACTCCCAAGAGCCGGTTCCGGGTAACTCCGCTGGGCGTTGATTGCCCTTTGTCAAGGTGGAAGTCATAGCTTAAACTGAAACGAAACCTGAGTCGCCTAAGCATCGTACAGTATTACTGCGGCGGCGGCACGACAAATTTCAGCACCTCCATTACTATGCCCATCACAGGTAATTTACTCATACTAGGTACTAAGTACTAACACTTGTACTAATCTTTACTAAACCTTATAACGCCGATATATTGTGGTAGAATAAGGAAATCTCAAGCTTCGTCCTTAAATGCCTCACGTGGAACGTCTGAAGGGAGGAACCTGAGCGAGCGCCAGTTCAGTATTTTTCGGCACAAGCCGACCATTCACATGCATTTTTTTTGCCCACTCGTGATTGTTTGCCCCACCGCGAGGTGAGTGATGGTATCATTATTCCGTCGTGCGGATTGACACATGCATTACTGGCGCACCAGTCATGGTGCTGTGGGACTGCCACATACACCTCCGATGCGCCGATGCGACTGGCGGCAATCTCTGCTGACTGGTGACGGATCGGCCATGTGCCTACACCGACAGGTGACAGCGAGGATTCGTATCCTTGAAAATCTTTCGCATGATAGTTTCCCGCGCGCGCCCACACACACACACACGTACACGCACACACACACACGAAAAATCTTCCCGGGCCCTGTCAAAGTGTCAATCACATGCCCCGCCATTGTCGTGAGATTCGTGCTCGTGCCCGCGCTTGCCCTGCCCACCACATGATCCGCAATTAGGCGCTGCGGGTGGTGTGGGGGAGTGGCGACGCTCAGTCAGTCAGGCAGGCAGGTAGGGAAGTGTGCCACTCGCGCCCCGAACCGAAGATTGGTCTTGAATATTTTTTTCGTTCATTTCGCGTTTCGCGCATGGCCACCCCCAACCGATGCTCCATGTTCCGAGTCCGGGAGTTTCAACATTGAGCCGCGGAAGTTTTCTGCCGCCGAGTCGGGGGCATTATAGAACGACCTGAGGCCGCGTGCTACTGTATGAGGCACAGAAAATTCGATGGGTTGCACATACTGTATCTCTGCACCCTGAACAGCGTTGTATTCAATTGTGGTGGAGGATCGGCCTTTCCTTATCGGGAGGCTGTCCCCAGGGAATTTTCTTTGTGAAATTGGTTGCGCGTATGTTCGAGAAAATTGGTAACGAATGGTTGCACGTTCGTGGGGAATACGCTAATTACAGTATAGCGTTTGCTACACGCACGAAGCCGCCATTAGAACGACGGTCGTTGTAGGTCATGTCCGCGTTATCCGCGTAGGTCGCGGTTGGACACATGACGATTACGTTGTTCAATTTCGGGAAATGCCGGGTAGCGGCCCTTGTGCGAAATAGGGCCAGAATCGCACTCTTGCCATATTACGCTTTCTTCACGCTTCCACTCGCGACGTACACATCATGACGTCCCTTTTGCGCTACCAAACTCTGGATACAATTCGGAACCAATGTTTAAAGCTACTTTTTTTGGTCGCCGAACAAAGCAAAACAGCGATGGATTCCTACGTCAGATCGTGAGTCGATGGTGTCTCATTGACAGCCAGTATATACAAGCGCTGGTACCTGCCAGTGACTTGCGAGCTACCCCGGATATCGGGGTTTTGATAGATGCGGGGTAGCGAGACGCTGAAGCGCCAAAACGTACAACGGATCTCGCACACATTCAAAATGACGGGAACAGTATCACCCAGAGGGATTCGGATTAGTTAGCAAAAGACCCCATTGAATGGCAAGAGCGTCAAGGTTCTGGGGGTTCAATCAACGTACAGGGTGAGCTTAGCGAGACGGATCAGAATGGTTTCTGTAAGCGAGATGGGAGGCCGAGCGAGTACGGGGAAGGTCCGGTTGTGGCTGAGTAGCTCAAAGCTGTGATCCGTCCGTGGCTGACACAAGTGACGTGCCTAATTGTCGTCCTTGTGGGTGGGCTCATATGCGGATCCAGAGTGCCCTCGGCTGTTGGTAGAGAGGGATGAACGTGTAAGAGAAGGGCGCATTCATCCGGAGAGTAAAAATGCAAGAGAGAGTATTATGGACCGGAAAACCTTTAGTTGGAAGGAACGGGCGGGCGGACAGCCCCGCAGTATAAAACCTACTTAGAGTTATTATCCCCCTCCCTTATTTTCATCTGCTACTTACCCCGCATTCCCATTCCCATATCCGTTTCTTCTTCCCATTATGTCTGCCGTCCCCACAGCACCACCGAACGGCAAAGTACCCTCTCCACTAGAGGACCCTACCAAGGGACACCTCCAGCCCCCCAACAAGGGCCCATACCTCTCTTACCCTGCCTCTCATTCCGGCAGCGATGTCTCTCTTCATCGCGTCAAAAATCTACCAGGCTACACCACTCCCGAGTTCAAGGGTAAAGAAGAGCAACGTGCAAAGGTCCAAGAGAACGTTGCCGCAAAAGTGCGTTTGTCGTTGGTGTTCCCGGGCGGTCGCTGAAATCGCCCGCTCGCAGGGCTTCATCCCTCGTGAGCTCGTCGTGAACGAGGTCCAATGGTTTTACGCACACCTTGGCATCGATGACACATACTTCCGTAACGAGTCTGTCGAGGTCATCTCTGATCATATCATTGCTCTCTTCGGCGCGAAGGTGCTCGCATATACTAAACACGACCCCTCCAAGTTGGTCATCGACCTAGAGAAGATCGACCCGGACGGAAACGGTGCCACATTTATCCACACCAGTGCACCTGGCAAGACATCGAGTGAGGGTCCCGGCTCGCACGTTGAGCCCAGGTGAGTGTGTGGGTGCCCACGTGATTTGTACCACGAGACTCATCCCCAAATCCAAAATAAAATAAATCATAGGATCGATGAGCTGTTCCTTGACAATGCGACCCCGAATAACTGCTATCGTCTCGAAACGTATCGCTCGGCTGGCTCAATCTCGGCGAATGCGCTTCAACAGTTGCGCTGCTATTTCGTCTCCAAGTGCAACTTCCCCACCAATCCGTCCCCGTCCAGCCTCCCAGATGGCAAGACCGACATCCGCGCCGTCTCGGACCCCGTTTTCCTCGAAAAGGCGAGCGAGAATACGCTCGAGATTTATCAGAGTATCCTATGGAACGTCGAGTCGCGCTATGGCCCCGTCATCGAGGTGTTCGAAGTAGAGGGAACTCGCGAGCGCCGCCTCGTCATCGGGTACAAGATGGGCGGAACCTCTCACTTCTTCAGCGCCTTGTCGAACCTCTACCACTTTTATTCCCTCTATTCTGCGCGCAAATACGTCGGTGCGTCACACTGCTGCGTTCTACGTGTCGCCACCTGACCTCACCGGATCCTAGAACAATTCTCGAATGGATGCACGATCATCTCGATCTACCTTAACCCCCTCCCTAATTCAAAGGCCCCACCGATCGAGCATTCAATTTTCCAGGTCATGAAGGAGGTTTCGCTTCTCTATTGTCTTCCGGATAACCCATTCTTCTCTGCCGCGGACAAGTCTCCACATGCGGTGCAAGACGCCGCCTACGCTTGTGCGTTTTTTGCGCTTCGTATTTGGTTAGCTTCGCTTCGCTGACGAGGCTACAGATTGTGGCTGGATCTTTGCTCAGCATTTCTGCAACCGCCTTGGCGCGTCATATCTGGCGCTCAAGAATATACTCGACGACTCGAACCCTGCGCACGAGGAAGTCTTGAACGATATCAAGCGCCGTTTCCGTGAAGAGACCTTCACGCGCGAGAGCATTGCGAACGTTATCCACGCCCATCCCGAGCTGGTGCGTTAAAACGCTCCTTTCTTACTTTTCTTTCGGCGCACTGACCTCCAAGGGCAGATCCGCATGCTTTACGTCAACTTTGCAATGGTCCAATACCCGATCGACGAAGCGCAACGGCTTATGTATGCGACTCTTTGCGACTCCTTCCTCCACAGAATAGATCGCTGATTGGTCGACTAGGCCCACACTTTCCTACCAACGCCTTAAAACCGAACGACCGCTTTCTGACCAAGAGCTGTACGACCGAATCCGGCGCACAGTTCTCAACAAACAGGACCTCCAAGTCCTCGAGAGCTTCCTCATCTTCAACAAGTACGCGCTCTCGCCGTGCCATCCTCTCTGTATTGCTGATTCAATCTAGGCACGTTCTCAAGACGAACTTTTACCAGCCGACGAAGGTTGCGTTGTCTTTCCGCCTTGATCCCGACTTTCTTCCAGAGCCCGAATACCCGAACAAGCCATTCGGCTCGTTCTTCATCATCGGTGAGTGCGACGTCATTGTCAACTCTCTCATGCTAACGCTAAGGGATTGGCTAGGCAATGAGTTCCGCGGTTTCCACATCCGCTTCCGAGATGTTGCCCGTGGCGGCATACGAATTGTGCGTTCACGTAATAAAGAGTAAGTGCACCGTTGATTCTGTGCGACCCACTGCTTCGCTTAGGCTGAACCACGGTGATATTTAGGAACTATTCAATCAACCAGCGCATGCTGTAAGTACCAGAACACCATCTCCGCTCTCGTTCACTTATGCGATTGGGGGAACCAGCTTTGACGAAAATTACGGCCTTGCCTCGACCCAGTCACTCAAGAACAAGGATATTCCCGAAGGCGGCGCAAAGGGTACCATCCTACCATCGTAAGCTTTTACCCGAGCCCCGCAGTGAACACATCACTGACATCGAATCACGTACAGACTAGGCGCGAGTCCGAGATTGTGCTTTGAGAAATACGTTGACGTAAGCGCCGTGCAATCGCCTCTTGGTAGGGTAGGAACCTTGCTAACATCCTGATGGGGCAGTCCGTCCTGGATCTGTTAATTCCTGGACAGAGCCCGGGTATCAAAGAACGTCTCGTGGATCTATACAATAAACCCGAGATTTTGTTCTTTGGCCCAGACGGTGCGCATGTTCCCGTCGTCTTGTCGTTCTGATGTTCTTGACCCTCTTCCCAGAGGGAACTGCCGACATGATGGACTGGGCTGCACGTACGTGGTCGTTTCGCTCGTTGCGAGGCATCGCAGACCTGACTGGCGTCTTCTTAGTTCACGCCCGCAATCGTGGGGCAGACACGTGGTGGAAGTCCTTCACGACAGGCAAGACCGCTGCCACACTGGGTGGTATCCCTCACGACACGTATGGCATGACTTCGATTTCCATCCGGCAATACGTCCTCGGGCTTTACAAGCAGCTCGGGCTGCGTGAGAAGGATATCACCAAGGTCCAGACGGGTGGCCCTGATGGCGATCTCGGTTCCAGTACGCATTTCGATCGCCCCTTTTCGTTGCGTTGTTGTTGGGGGAGCTAATCGGGGCGTCGTCACGTGCAGATGAAATCTTGCTCAGTTCTGACAAGACGATTGCTGTCATCGACGGGAGTGGCGTGCTCGCGGATCCCGCAGGCATCAATAGGAAGGAACTCGTGCGTTTGGCCAAGTTGCGGGTCCCCGTTGAGCACTTCGACAAGTCGAAGCTGAGCAAGGACGGATACCTCGTCCGCGTTGAGGATCAAGACGTGAAGTTGCCATGTATGTCTAGTTGTGTCCATCCACGGGTCGTTAATGACGCTTTTCCTTTTTCACAGCTGGTGAGGTAGTCCTGGATGGCACGGACTTCCGTAATGCGGCGCACTTGCGTTTCAAGGCTGATCTATTTGTCCCTTGCGGAGGACGGTGAGCGAGGCACCTGGTTTCTGGCGTTCTCAGAGCGCTTGTGACGTCAATTTCGTACAGACCTGAAGCTGTAAATATATCGAACGTGGCGGCGCTTGTCGACTCGGAGGGCAAGCCCCACTTCAAGTACATTGTAGAAGGGGCGAATCTCTTCTTCACGCAGCAAGCGCGTCTTCACTTGGAGAAGCGCAAGGTCGTTCTGTTCAAGGACTCCAGCGCAAATAAAGGTTGGTTGCTCTGCTATCTGTTTGAGGCATGTCCGATATGAATGACAATTATCACATCGCAACAAAAAAAAAAACAGGCGGCGTGACAAGCTCTTCGCTCGAAGTGCTCGCCGGCCTCGCGCTGTCGACGGAAGAATACGTGGACCTGATGCTGTTCAAAGACGGCAAGCCGAGCCAGTTTTACCAGAGCTACGTGCAGGACATCCAGGCGAAGATTGCGGAAAACGCCACGGCCGAGTTTGGCTGTATCTGGCGCGAGCACCATCGGCTGCAGGGCGCCAAGGCGCGCACGATCATCTCGGACGAGCTGTCGAGCACGCTGAACAACCTTCAGACGGAGCTCGAGGGCTCGGATCTGTTCGACGATTTGCCGACCCGCAAGGCCGTCCTGTGCCAGGCCATCCCCCAGACACTGGTCGAGAAGGTGGGGCTGGAGACGCTCATGGAGCGCCTGCCGGAGGCGTATGAGCGCGCGCTCTTCTCGAGTTGGGTCGCGTCACACTATGTGAGTTGCCTTATTACTCCTCTAGTCCTCCGCCTCCGGAGATTGATTTGTGTGTATTAATACCTCGGGATGCACCCTTGCCAGATTTATAAGCATGGCGTTCAAGCGTCCATCATTGACTTCCTGCACTTTGCTCGGGACCTGGGGCGATGATCCGAATTGGATTGTATAGTTCGTATCGATTGGGGCACCTTTTTTGTCACAAAAGGGAGGGAGAAAGGACCCTAGGGACCTGCACCTGAAAAAAACAAAACCTAATAATACCCTAGCCTTTCGGAGAAACAGATTACGGATCACACGAGACGAGCAGTTAATAGTTTGAACGTTTGTGTAATAAATAGTCCTCGTTTTGGGTTTAGCGATGAGTCGAAAGTCAGGGGTCATTTCCTCTCCTCTCATCGCTGTGAACGTGTCGTGCGTTGCATGTCGACCTCCAGCTTAGGGTCCACTTGTCCAAGCTTGGACTGGGTGAAAAAGGCAAAAATCTAAAAAGGAACCCACATTTTGTCAAAAGCCAGCCTCAACCATTTCTGTCATGCCACAAGTAAATTAGTATAAAGTTTTGCATGAAAGTCATCATTTCACTGCATTGTTCACAAAGGTATATGTTGGAACATACATGACTGTCATAAAACTCATCAATAAAATATGAAAGGGACATCTATTTCACTACAATTTACCAGAGTATTTCATTTGCTTGAAAAGTTGAAGGTCGAAAAGTTGAAAGGTTTTTACCCAATTTCCTGATGAACACCGACATGTTTGTACACTCGAGTACGTATAAAACATTATCATTTCTCATTCATCAGGAAAATATCCAACGACTTTTTCGGATTTTTAGACATCTTTCCTCCTGAAAAAGAATTTTGGAAACAACGTTTTCAAAAAAGTTCTAGGTTCCTTTTCCAATTTCTGACTTTTCCACTTGTACTTGTATGAGCTCGTATGAGGTCCAAAACCGTTTGTGGGTTTCCTGATTTTCTATATCTCAAATGTAGATGTTACTGTGTATTGAAGCTCTAGAGAAGTCTAAGAGACTAAGACTTCAAATGCAGCATTAATCACGCAACGTGGATCGAGATTGGCGCCACGCCATGCCTCCACCCTGTCACTACGTTGATGTTTAACTCCCTTTTCCTTTTCAGGTCCCGGGTGCTCAAAAACTGCCAACTCTCTGCAGAACTTGTTCCGCATTCACCCTATTTCGTATATGGTAACAACTCGTCGGACATCGATCGCTGCCGCTGCCGCAACCGCAACGTGAATTGGCGCGGCTCACGCATCGCCGCCTGGCTCTCTTTTCTTTTTGGCTGGCAGCGTACTTTTGGGATTCTGGTCATCTCTCTGACCTCTCCATCTTCTCCTTGGCCCCCTATATTACTATGCCGTGACGCACGTGAGTTCCTCGGAAAAAATACTATTCTAGGTAGCGTTTTTCGGCTGCTGGAAATGTGACTTGCCATGACACGTGCAGCGCCGAGGTGATCCACGTGAGTGGATTACTACTTGCGCGCAAACGAAGTGACGTTTTATCTCTCTTCTCAGGCCATAGTACGCACGTTTCTCGAGAGAGTGGGTCCTCGGAACTTCAAAAATACATACCCCTCATAAATGTGAGCCGTAGCCGTCGGAGGGCTTCCGAAGAGGAAATTGCCAGCTTCACTGGCAATTTGTCCCCAGAATTTCTATACTGAATAACTGATCCACCTGGTATACAGTACCTCGAAGCGCAAACATTAAAGCTTATCACTTGGGGTCTCGGCCCCGAATTGAACAGGTAACTCGCAGCGGGGTATTAGGCTCATGCGGGACTTTGCGACGACGTGACGGCGGCTGGGGATAAGGCTACTAACGCAGATGCAACGCGATATCAGGTACTTTTCTTGACTCGGGCCACGTCATCACGCTTCGACCAATCAAGCCCAGCCGGCCATTTGTCGACACAGCTACGGTGTGGCAGCCTTCTGTTGTCCCAGACAACACGAGAACTCCGCGGAATAAAACCCATTTTTCCAGAACCACATCTCGGTGTACCACAAAGAAAGGAAGGGAGGTTTCATCCTATGGTGTCATTTCCATGATACCCATCCCACTCATCGCGCAGGTTAAGTGACTGACTGGACCCGAATTGCGCTGCCAGCGAACCCAGTGCAGATCGTGTCGATCAACTCTCTCGTCGCCATGGTTTCGATGCCACGCGATGATTCGTCCTTTCTGAGGCTCATTTGCGAATACACCCCTTCCGCCCATTCAGATTGCACGCAAGGCCACTCGTATCTTCATTCGATTGGTGGCTATTATTATCCTACCCCTGAGTGCCATATACATCTTCGGTGTTTCTGTTACTGCTCAGTCCATACGTTGAGTGCTCAGGACCGCGGTATCAGAGCGAGCTCCTTTTCACCTCGTATTACTCAACACCTCGCGTATAACCAATGTCGCTATTTCCATTGGTCTTGGATGTGTTATATAATAGTATCTGATCTGCTCGTGTGGTTAGTTTCCCTATGATAATCGCAACTCTAGCTATAGTGGCGCTTGCGAGACCGGTGATCCTGGATAAACCTAAGTGCGCAATGGTACTCCCCTCCTGAGGTTTGGTAGCATGTACGAATACACCGGTGCCGATCTGAACATTAATGGGCTTATTATACACTGTTCGTGTCGCTCAGCCTGAGCCTTCCCCGTAGGAACACTAGATAATAACCTCTGTTGGGAGGCCAACGTGAGACGTATTATCACTTTCATTTGATGGTAGAGCACGGAATTGAGTCAGCACACCTCGATCCCTGACTTGTCATACCAAGGCGAGACTGTTGAGATTTACTACATTTGATCACCAATCATGCATTCTGATTTGTGGAATTCTCGGATGCTCATTGACTTGCGAAGCTCGAGTGATGATTGGGTGGCGGTGCGGCAGTGCCCAACATGTTCTTGTCCGACTTCCCTCATCAGGAAACCTGCCACTTACTTTCTTGGACTCGTACGAGCTTGTACGAGTGAAAAAGTCGAAAAGTCGACGAGGCACCTAGAATCCAAAAAAAGTTGATCCCCAAATTCATTTTCAGGAGGAGTGAAGCACAAAAAAACCCTCTTTGATCCGAAAAGTAGACAATTACAAAAGTAAATGGATATTTTCCTGATGCTCGTATCTCCCCAACCCGCGCGTAGCACAGGTAGCCTCTAGTCACGACACGAAGAATGCATCAGGAAACCTGCCACTTACTTTTTTGGACTCGTACGTGCTTGTACAAGTGAAAAAGTCGAAAAGTCGAAGAGGAACCTATAATCCAAAAAAAAGTAAATTCATTTTCAGGAGCCTCTTCTTTTTTTGTTCGAAATGTAAACAAGTAAAAAAGTAAAGGGGTATTTTCCTGATGTAGCGTTGCGCTTATATCAGAGCACGATTCAAAAGGGAGAATAACTACATTCCAGGAGAGCGAAGCAGAGTGCTGACCGTTGGTCAATTGCACCATAACATCACGTGTTCTTGGTAGATACCGCCTTCCTTTCAAATTACCGTCACATCACGATTTATTCCCAGATGTCTTGTGCCGTGTTGTCCGAGTCTTCACTCGACCCGAGTCCTGAATTCGGAGTGCAACCACGTCTCATTTCGCCTAGAACCCGGTCTCTCGGGCGATGTATTTTGTTTCTGCTTCGTCAGGCACGCCATCACACCCTAGAGGAAGACTCAGGAAGCCCTCCGTCATAGAAAGTTCCACCTCTTCTAGAAGCATACCGTACAACACATGGCGGTAAAGGAAAGCTTCGCGGCAGGCACTGTCACTGCACGATAGCTTTTTGATGTCAAAAACGCTGCACGTAGCCAGGAGGTATAACAAGAGACGCAGCTCAGCTCAGATTTGCTCTCCCCTAGGGGGGAACGGTCTCTTCCGCTCTACACTTACAGGTATTTGTCGGCATTCTCGTGGCTCTCACTGGCTTGATTTCTAACGTCGCAGACTGGAACTCCCTCCCACCCATGCCAGAGAAGCAGATATGTCTTACACTTCGGTTAACTCAAATCCCGAGTGAGGCCTTGGACAGAACTTGTCCGTGTCAGTGACGATACTATGATCACGCAAGGCGGAAGGCAGTTTGCCATCTTATGATTTATCTGCCACGCATTCATCCATGAGCCACCCATCTCCTTTCCTTGCTCGGTATGTATAGGCGAATATCCTATGCATGGCTCTCTACTTCTCCGATGGTTACTGTCCGGGTACGGGGGGGTACTCAATTGTGCGAAATTTCACATGTTGACCACAATACTTTCTTTATCGGGTTCGACAGTCCCAGACTTGGAACAGGTCGGGACCGGATATGAATCCGGTAATGAATAGTAGTCAAATTGGCTTGATCCTTGCCACGTATTTCACTCTCCAAGGCACCGGTCGGGTCACTGTCGGCAAGATAACGTACTGCAAGAGTACTTATATAACGCGCATCACGAGCGCCCTTAACTGCGCACATGCTGTCCAGGCGATGTGTAGGGTGGTGCGCTATTCAGGGCCCACAGAATAGTGCAGTTTCTCACTCTTCTTCGACGACGCCTCGAGCCCTTTCATCCTCCATCGACGCGACTACCCTTGCAGAGCATCAACGATGTCCCCAGAGCGAAAGGGTGAAACACACCTTCCCGGTCACACAGCTACTCGGCCTGGCGCGCTACCTCTTGTGCCCCTCCATGTACCCCTATGTCTGTCCTCGCGTCCCTCGCGTTCTTTCCCCGCAAAACGATCTGCCGCCGCTCGCCGCCGCAGCCTTACGTACCGGCGCCCCCTCTCCCATCAATCACACAATCAAGGCCGACCGGAGTTTCACAACGAATTGGAAATCTGACATGGAGAGTCCGCGGCCGCTCCTACTGCGTCGGGCGTCCAAGTCAGAAAAGAAGCATGCTTAGGACAAACAGCCAAAAACGGTACCATCGTCCGGGAACCCCAGGAGAAGGGTCACAAGACAGGGCCACACCCTCGGTGACCTGGACTCTGCTCGTCCCGTCCGAAAGCGCCAGCCGGAACAACAGCCCCCCAGGCACGCTTATCTCCTCGAGCACTGGTGAAACATTGCCCGTGAATGTTGACCTCTGGGAAGAGTCAAGCTCATTCGAGCCTTGCGAAATGGAGTCGTGCGTGACCACCAACCCCATTGATGATACGCTAACAAATGCCCTCCCCTTAAATACGGGATCAAATAGAATTTTGAATGACGATTACCAGCGGGAAACATGTCCTATGGTACGTAGTATAGCCAGCAGGCGAAGAAATGAGAGCTTATTAAATTTGCCAGAGAACACCCCTTTCATTCTTGGGCCACCGTGGCCAGTGTGATTCATG
>Ga0209488_10003210_pt1 | contig 13184 bp, 8 predicted proteins | sample Rivendell_Oct201_8_FD_188349 | JGI IMG/M metagenome (GOLD analysis project Ga0209488, IMG submission 188349) | Vadose zone soil microbial communities from the Eel River Critical Zone Observatory, Northern California, USA -... | ecosystem: Environmental > Terrestrial > Soil > Vadose zone >...
GGGAGGAGGGTCGCGCAGCGCGCTCTGGGCGCAGCTTCTCGCGGACGTCCTGCGAACGCGACTCCAAGTCCACGCGGGCAGCGAGGCCGGCGGGGCCTTGGGAGCGGCGCGCCTCGGCCACCTCGCCTCGGGCGGGGACGAGCGGACCGTGTGCGCCCGGCCGCCGGTGGCGAGCGAGCATTCCCCGTCGCGCGACGCGGCGGCGCGCTTTCAAGGGCGCCTCGAGCGGTTCCGCGCCCTGTACCGGGTGCTCTCTCCCGTCTGGAGAGGTGTCCAGTAGGTGGAACGGCCCGTAGCGTTGCGAAGCCCCGATCGGCGACCGAACATTCGCAGATGCGCGACCGCGTCGGGCTGACGTTCCGGGCCAGGATCCGCAAATGCCGGGAGTCCGATCTCCCCCAGCTGGAGTGGCCACGCTGACGACTCCAGAGGAGAGAGCCGCTTCTTCAAGCTGGTCTCGCCGGAGACGCTCCAGGAGAGCAGCAGCGCGGCGCACGGAATGCCTGGACGTTCCAGCGTCGCGCCACCATCGCCCGCCGAAAACACTAGGAGTTTCGACCAGTTGGGTCTTCCTGATCGAGCCGGACGGCTCGCGCCGGCCAGCGGCGCTGAAGGAGCCCTTCCGGGCAGAGGCGGATATCGTGTAAAATTCTATCCGTGTTTAACATTGAGTTCGCGAAACCGCTGGATCACGTGCCCCGCAATCTGCTCGTGGAGCTGCACGAGCGTCTGCGCGAGATCGGCAGCAGCCTGGAAACGATGCCGGCGGAGAGCGAGATGTGGCCTTCGCTCGCGGGTAGCGTCGTGCTCCTCGATGTCGAGGGCTGGCGGTTCCAGTACCGCGTGGACATGAAGGGCCGCAGCCTCGTGGTCGATTCCGCGATCTTCTACGGCCGCAAGTAGGACGGCGCCGGAACCGAACCATCAGCACTTGTAGGTTCCCCTGCCAGCGTCCGCTCGATTTGGCCACACCGTCCGATCTGGTCGCCTCTTTGCGGCGCTCGTGCGCAGCCGCGCGCGCTCCGAGGAGATGCGGATGTGCGGAAGCTGCGGAGTGGACGGCGCGCGCAGCCGTACTAGTCTCACGCGCAGACCACTTCCATGCCGAAAAAGAGACTTTTGCGGTGCCGAGCATGCCGTCTGAAGTGGTTTCCCCAAGGGGATGCCGGTGCGCCGTGTCCTGCCTGCGGAAGCAGCGAAGTCGGTACTGCGTTCCAGCTGTTCCACCTCGGGATCGCGCTGATCGCGCTGGCCCTGACCGGCTGGATGGCGCCGTACGTCGGCCAGCGATACCCCGACCTGCCGTTGATCGGCCAGCGATCCCCTGGCACTCCGCTGATGGGAACACGATCCGCCGGCGATCGGCCAGTGGCGATGCTCAGCCCGGTGGCCGAGGCAAAAAAGCCCCCTCTCGACGTGCAACGTGCGCGCCCGGTGGCGACGATCTCCGCGGTCATCAAGGCAAAGAAGCTGACCGTGGACGTGCAGCGAGGGCCCGCCGAAGGACACAAGGTGACGCTTCGCCGCGGGGACAAGGTCACCATCCTCGAGAGGAGGGACCGCCGGTTCCTGGTGAGGGATCGGCGGGGCAACCAGGTCTACGTCCCTTTCGACAAGGTCAACGCACGCCAGAAACCCAAGACAAGGAGCCAGCATGTACAGCGCTGAAATCAGCCGGAAGAACCCAGGGTGCTTCATCTTCCTTTTGGACCAATCCGCCTCCATGGAGGATCCGTTCGGCGGCAGCAGCGATCGGCGAAAGGCCGACGAGCTGGCGACGATCATCAACAAGCTCATCCACAACCTTTCCATCCGCTGCGCCAAGGGAGACTCGATCTACGACTACTTCCACGTGGCCGTGATCGGGTATGGGCAGGACACGGTGGTGAAGTCGGCCTTTGACGGACCGCTGACCGGCAAGGACCTGATCCCGATCAGCGAGCTCGCCAACAACCCCTTGCGCATCGAGGATCGGGTGAAGAAGTCGGACGACGGCGCCGGCGGCCTGGTGGAGCAGACGGTGAAGTTTCCGCTCTGGTTCGAAGCCAAGCACGCGGGGGGGACGCCGATGAGCTCCGCCTTCAAGATGGCCGCGGACATCGTCCAGCGTTGGGTCGCCGAGCATCCGAAGGGGTTTGCCCCCATCGTGATCAACATCACCGACGGCGAGTCGACGGACGGCGATCCCATCCCGGATGCCAAGGCGCTGGGCTCGCTGGGAAGCGAGGACGGAGCGACGCTGCTCTTCAACATCCACCTGTCGTCGTCCGCCGGCAATCCCATCGAGCTGCCCGCCAGCGACGAGGGACTGCCGGACAAGTTCTCCAAGCAGCTTTACGAGATGTCCAGCGCCTTGACCCCGTTCATGGTCTCGCGCGCCAAGGAGCTGGGGATGTCCGCCGGCGACGGAGCGCGCGGCTTCGTCTTCAATGCGCAGCCGACGCAGGTGATTCAGTTCCTCGACATCGGAACCCGTCCCGCAAATCTCCGGTGAGCGATCCTCTTCACCCCAACGGCCAGGCGCCGTTCTCGGTCGAGGCGTTCTCCTCCCAGAAAGCCGGGAACGCCCGGACCGAGTACGAAGATGCCTGGGCCATTCGCGGCTCGGACTCGCCCACCCGCTGCCGCGTGGCCGTCGCTGACGGCGCCACCGAGAGCAGCTTCTCCGCTCTCTGGGCAGCGCTGCTGGTCGAGAGCTTCGTCCGAGGGCGCTCCCACGGTCCTGATTTTTTCGACGGCCTGGGCGCCATCCGACGCCTGTGGTGGCGAAAGATCCGCAACCGTTCGCTGCCCTGGTACGCCGCCGAGAAGGTCCGTCGGGGCGCGTACGCGGCGTTCGTCGGCGCTTCGCTGAACGCGGTGAACCGCGGATGGCGCGCCGTGGCCATCGGCGATTGTTGTTTGTTCCACGTCACGGGGGTCCCGCAGGACATGCAGCTTCTGCATGCGTTTCCCCTGACCCGCTCGGAAGAGTTCGGCTCGAGCCCTTTCCTGGTCGGCTCGGTGAAGAGAGCCGGCGACGACCCGCTCCCGCACGTGCGCGTGAGCGAGGGAGTTCTCGCGGGCAACGACACCCTCTTCTTCGCCTCCGATGCGCTGGCGGCCTGGCTTCTCCGGCGCGCGGAGAAGGGTGAGCCGGCCTGGGAAAGGATCAGCCTGGGCATCCAGACCCAGGAGGACTTCGAGCTGCTGGTGGCGCAGGCACGCGAAGATGGAACGCGAAACGACGACATGACCCTGGTCCGGCTCACCCGGCGGGCCGGGCAGGGCAAGGGCGGGGACTAGCACGATGGCCACCTGGCCCGATCTCACCGACTACCATGAGGCCCTTCAATTCCCGCAGCGCTCGCTAGGCGATTCCGAGCTGCAGAGGGCCCAGATCGACAAGGACCGCTTCGGCATGCCCAAGCCGGCCACGGGCGGGAACGCCGTGGTCTACAAGGCGACGGAGGGCCAGAACGTCTGGGCGGTGCGCTGCTTTCTCAGGCCGATCTCGGACCATGCGGAGCGCTACGCCGCCATCTCCAAGCACTTGCAGAAGAATCGTGCCGCGCACAGCACCAAGTTCTTCTACCTGGCCGACGGGCTCCGCATCAAAGGCGGCACGTTTCCAATCGTGAAGATGGCGTGGGTCCAGGGCCAGCACCTGGATCGCTGCGCGGAAGCCCTGCTCGGCCAACCGAAGGAGCTCGCCGGGCTCCGCGAGAAGTTCCGGACGCTGGTGAAGGAGGTCGAGGCCGCCAAGTTCGCGCACGGCGACCTTCAGCACGGGAACATCCTGGTGAGCGGCAAGGAGCTTCTGCTCATCGACTATGACGGCATGTGGGTTCCTGCGCTGATCGGGCGGCAGGCCACCGAGATCGGGCATCGCGCCTATCAGCATCCCAAGCGCAGCGTGTCGGACTACGGGCCGTACCTGGACCGGTTCTCGGCGCTGGTCATCTACCTCTCGCTCCGGGCGCTGGAGGTCGATCGCAAGCTCTGGGAACAGTACTACACCGGCGACAACCTCCTCTTCGTCCGAGAGGATTTCAACGAGCCGGGCAAGACTCCCATCTGGGGCGACCTGGCTGCGCTCAACAATCCCGAGGTTTCCTATCTGGCCGGCGTGCTGGCCGCGCTGCTGGCGAAGCCGGTCAAGGACCTGCCGCGCCTGGAGGCGGTGCTGTCGGGGTCCGCCGGAGTGAAGCCGCGAGAGCTCGAGTCGGGAGGGCCCAGGCCTGCAGAAAAACCGAAGTGGAGCGCCAAGCCGTCGAAGAGCGGAAGCGTGGCGGATCTCGCGTCGCAATGGAAGGCGATCTGGTCGCGGCCCGGGGAGAAAAGCGAGACGCGCTGGAAGAAAGAGGTGAAGGACGGACCAGTGGAAGTGGAAAGCGAGGTGGAAGTCCTCGCCCCCGACTCGGTGCCGCTGGGAGCAGCCGCGGGCGCGGCGCTGGCAGCCGGGGCACTGATGGGCGCTTTCATATCGCCGGAGCTGGGTCTGCTCGCCGCGGGCGGCGGCCTGGTGATCACGCGCGGCATTTCCAGGGTTCAAAGGAAGAAAGTGAAGCACATCGCCATTCGGCCCATCGAGCAGCAAGTCCTGGAGCAATTCAAGACGTCGGTGCCGGGGCACAAGTCAGCCGTCACTTCCTTGCAATGCACCGCTGACGGCCGGCGTCTTTCGGTGGTGACCAAATTCGGCGAGTGCGCCAGCTGGGAGCTCGACACCGACGGTTACAAGGTCAGCACCGTTCGCTTGCCGCCCTTCGAGCAGTCGGCGCTGGCCTCGAACAGCCCCAAGGCGGCTGTGATCACGGACAAGGCCGTCCTGGTCGCCGATCTCCTTTCGGGGAACAGGGTCGAGATCGGGATCGATGCGTCGAACCGGGCATACGCCGTGTCCACCACGGCGGACGGCGGCAGGGTGGCTCTCGGCCAGCAGTCGGGACAGGTGCAGGTGGTGGAAGCGACGACCAAGAGGACCGTGGTCCAGGTCCCCGGCGTGAATTCCCGCATCACGGCCCTCGCGTTCTCGGAAGACGGGACGCTCCTGGTGGTGGGATCGACGGGTGGAGCTGTGCAGATCCATCGGCTCACGCCCAAGCTGGAAAAGCTTGGGGAGGGTGCGCATCACCGCATGGCGGTGACCGTGGCGGCGGCCGCCCCGAAAGGCCAAGGCTTCGCTTCAGCCGACGACTCCGGCCAGGTGGTTCTCTGGGGAAAGAACGGCCAGAAGCAGGCGGCGGCCAGCCTGGGGAGTCGCGGGGTCAAGGCGCTGCTGTTCCTCGGCGAGCAGGCGCTCGCCGCGGGTTGCGGCGATGGGACGGTGAAGATCCTGAATCCCTCGAGCGGAACGGTGCTGGCCACGCACAATCTGGGCAGCTCTGCGATCTCCGCGCTGGCGTTCGCCAAGGACAAATTGGCGCTCGCGGTGGGAACCCAGTCCGGCCAGGTGACGATGCTCGCGCTGGAAGCGTAGCTACTTCCGCGCGGACGCCTTCCGCTTCTTCTTCGCGGACCGCGAGGCCCGGCGCTCCGTCGATGGGTTCCCCGCCCGCGCTGCCCGCGCCAGCTGCGCCTTGGCCTGGTTCAGCCAGTGTTCCCGGTACTCCGCTGCCCGGCGCATGATCCGCTCGAGGACCTCCTTGCCGTTCTGGGGCGTCTCCGCCTTCCCGTTGCCACCCTCGGGCCGGATCTTCAGCTCGTTCAAGCGCGCGAGCACGGGCTTCATCGCCTTTTCGGGATTCATGAAGAACTCGCTGGCGCGCACCCGCACGAAGCTCCAGCCCAGCCGCTCGAGAATGGCCTGTCTGGCCATGTCCTCGCGCAACTGGTCCAGCGCGGCCGGCTTGTCGCCGTCGCACTCGATCGCCAGCCGGCGCCCGCCGCCCTCCACGACCAGATCGACGCTGTAGTAGCCGACCCGCCAGTGAGGGAAAACGCGATACCCAGCCTCGAACAGCCGGTTGTGGATCTCGTTCTCGAGCGGGGTCTCGGGCGAGTCCTCGGACTGCTTGGCCAGCAATTGCACCGCCCCCGGATCCTCGGCGTGCTGGATCAGGCGCCGGCGCAGGTCCTTCGGCTTCAAGTCGGCAGGATCGAGCGAGTGGATCACCCACATCTGATCGCGCGCCCGGCTCGCCGCCACGTTGAACCGCTGCTTGAACATCGGCTCGCTGCGCAGCCGCAGCGGACTCTCCTCGGGGGTGTCCACCACCGAGAGGAACATCACGTCCCGCTCATCGCCCTGGAACTGGGCGGCGTTGCCGCACAGCACCCTGCGCGCCTCGTATTCCGCCGGCGGGAGGTGATGCAACAGGAGCCGCTCGATCTCCAGCGCCTGGTCGTCTCCCACCAGCGAGACGACGCCGAAGCTCTTGTTCTTGTACTCTGGCTGCTCGATCGCCGCCCGGATCAAGGAAGCGATGGCGAGCGCCTCAGCCGGATTGGTTTCATTCTTTGCGCGGCCGTTCTCGACCCGGTGAGCGATGATGTGCGGCTTCAAGGTGGCCTTGCTCGGATCTCGCAGCGGCCGGATCTTGCCCCCGTAGCAGAGGTGGTTGCTGAACTCGATGATTTCCGGCACGCAGCGGAAGTGCTCGGTCAGGCAGATCGCCCCTCCGAAGGACTGCCGGGCAAGGTCGTAGACGGACATCTGGCCGTCGTAGAGCACCGAGTTGGGGATGTCCTCGAGATGCTCGTCGATGAGCTGCTGGACGACCGCGACGTCCTGTCCCACCGCGGACGGGCTCACCTGCTCGTGGTCACCCACCACCACCACCCGGCGTGCCATGTAGAAGGGGATCAGCGCCATCACGTCGGCCTGGCTCGCCTCGTCCGTGATGACCACGTCGAAGCGCGTGCTGGGCTCGAAGGTTTCCACCGCGCGCGCGAGCGGCATGATCCAGACCGGCACCGCCGAGCGGCACTCGGTCATCTTCTGGCTGGCTTCGACGATCAGGCGAGGAACGCGCTTTCCCATTCCCTTGCCGATCCGGCGGACCATGTCGAGCCATCCCACCAGCGCCTGCTGCTGCTGAGGAGTGGTCCGCCGCACTTGCGCCGCCCAGGCGCGCCGCTCGATCAGCTCCGCCGTCACGCGTCGTAGCGCGGGGCCCAACCGGTCGATCTGCGCCTGGAGCGCGGGGAGCGAGGTCTTCCCTCTGCGCTCCAGCTCGTCGTGAAGCTGCCGCCACAGCCAGGCGGCCTGCGCGTCGCCTGGCGGCGAAGATTTGTCGTGTGGTGCTCTGCGTTCCTGGATTGCCTGGGCCCAGGCCGGCGCTACCATTTGCAGGGCAGCCAGAATCTCCCGCCTGCGTGAGGCGGGCTTCCGGTGCCGGTCGAGCTCCGTCAGCCGCTGGTGCGCCTCGCGGTAGTCCCTCGGAGCCTGCCGCTCGACCGCGCCCGACAGGCGCTTCAGCACCGGCGCCGGGGCTTCGTTCTCGGGCAGCTTCAGCTTGGATTGCAGGGTCTCGAATCGGGCGGCGACCTCGCCGAAGCGAGCCATGTCCTTGCGCGCGATGAACACCTGCGTCACCCCGACGACGACCACCTCCTTGAGCCGTTGCAGCTGCTCCTCGGTGCCGTTGCCGAGCCGTTGCGCCGCGATGAACTCACGCCAGCGGAATCCGGCGCTCTCCAACTCCTGCTCGATCGGCTCCCACTCTTCCGCGGACCATTGAAGGCAGCGGCGGATCTCCTTCGCGAACTCCTCGGCGCCCTCCTCGGGCTTCTCCGAAAGCGCCGCCCAGGCGGGCGCATATTGGGGGACCATCTGACGGTCCCACCGGCCCTCGAGATCCCGCCGCATCATTGCCAGGACGATGGCCCCGCGCAGCGCGTGGAAGTGAACGGGGGTCTTCGGCTCGCCGGCCGCGACCCGGTTCTCGGCCAGGAACCGCTTCCAGGGACCATGCGTGAGCAGGGCGAGCTTGCCCACGGTCTTCCCGTCCTTGCAGTGGGCGAGAATCTCGTCGACGATCTGGAGCTGCTCCTCGAGCGGGATGCCGTCGGCAAGCACGGGAGCATGGCGCAGGGCGCTTTCGTTCGCCCGGGCAGTCTCCTGGATGAGCTGGTCGATCATCTCCACCAGCCCGTCCCACTCGGCGCGCCGGGCGCCTCCTTCCTTGGCGGCGGCGACCGCGGAGATCTTCCAGCGCTGCTCCCGGTTCAACAGCTCGACGGCCTTGGTCGCCTTGGCGAGCACCTTGTCCAGCGCGGCGGTGGACGCCTCGTCCAGAGGCGCCGTCCAGAGCTCCTGGCGGTGGCCCCGCTTCCCTTTGGAAAACCGGTCGTATTCCTGGACCGCCTGCTCGAACTCGTCCGGCGTCAGCAGCGTCTTCGCCTCGGGGAGAGGCTGGCGCAGCTCCTTCTCGTCCTCGACGCTCACGGCCTCGGTGCTCGCGTACAGCTCCTTGATCTCCCCGTTCGAGAGCGGGAGCGCGACGCCGGCCTCGACGGGCGCGGGGAGCCAGCCATGGACCTCCGCCTCGGCCGCGACCTTGCGCGCAGCGTCGGAGGGCGAAAGCTTCGTCTTCAGGAAGATCACTTCCCGGCATTCTTCGGCGCGGGCGTCGAACATCTCCTGCCGGTGCTTGCGCAGCTGGTCGAGGAGCTCCTTGCGCTCGATGGCGAGCTGCTCCGCCTCGGCCTCGAGCTTCTTCGGGTTTCCGGTGGTGAGTCGCTCGATGATGGTGGAGACCGCGCCCTCGAGCTGGTTGCGGCTGTCGATGTCGCTCTCCAGCACGCTCACGCTCAAGGGCCGCAGCTTCTCCACGACGTGGTCGCGCAAGACCCGGAGCGCCTTGGTGGTGTGGCTGGTGACCAGCACGCTCTGGCCCTGGGCGAGCAGGTGACCGATCAGGTTGGCGATGGTGTGCGTCTTTCCCGTGCCCGGAGGTCCCTGGACGAGGACACATCCCTCGCGCTCCAGCCGCACCGCGATCCGGATCTGCTCGGGGTTGGCCGGCTTGCTGAGCAACACCTCCTCCGGCTCATCGCCCGGCTCGAAGGTTTCGGCCTGCTCGTCCTCCTTCGGCGGCGGATCGAGACCGACGATCTTCAGCAGCGCCAGCGGAAGGTCCTCGCGAACGGCGAGATCCTCGAGGGTTCCTTCGATCGCGGTGGCGAAACCGAGCGTCCGGGTGCGGAGGAAGATCACCGGCGCGCGGCCGATCTTCGGGTCCTCGGCCTCCTTCTCCGGTGGCCCTTCGGCGAACTGCCCGCGCGGGGAGAGCTGCACCACGAAGCGCCGGAGGAACTCGAGCGTGTCGTTTCCCCCCAGGGGATGGAACCCACCTCGATCCAGCTCTTCGCGGGACCGCGCCAGGGTCTTGGACTCGATGTCCGGCATCGAGCGGAAGAGAGCGGAGTAGAGCTCCACCTCCTTGCCGGTCTCGATCAGCGTGAACTCTGGGACGCTGGGATTGAAGGCGAGCTGGATGCGCTGGAGCAGGATGGGATGGTAGATGCTGCCCTCCAGCCGCTTCCAGCTCAGGATGCCGTCACCCAGCACGAGCTCGATGTACTCCGCCTCGCGCTCGATCCGTCCGTACAGCTCGTAGAGCTGCTCGAAGACCCTCATCGCCGCGCGCGCTGGCCGCTCGGTGGTAGCCCAGGCTTGATGCTGGCCGCGCCAGCGCTCGTAAGCCTCGACCCGGCGGGGCTCCGCGTCGAAGCGCAGAGGCTCGGAGCCATTGGCTTTCGCCTCCGAGAGCTGGACGTCGGCCTCCGGGTCCTCCCAATCGCCCTCCAGCCAGTCGACGATCGGCAACGGCGGCTGCGGGGCCTGGGTGAACGTCGGCCTTCCCACCTTCAGGATGAAGTCGCCGTCGTCGTCGGCCTGGTGCCCGTTGAACGCGCGGCGCTGGATGGCGGAGTGGTCGGGCAGCTGGCGGAACCAGAGCGTCCAGGGCTGTTCCGACAAGTCCCGCTTGGCTGGGTTGCGATGCTCGTTGAGCGCCTTGAGGTAGCGGAACACCCGCGCGATCCGCTCGCGGCCACGCTGTTGAGACTTCTCGTCCAGCGGCATATCCCCTCGTTTTAGCGAGACTCGATCTTCACCGGGCAGCGCAAGGAGCTTACACGACGGAGGAGAAATCGCCTGTTCCTAGAAGCGTGGAAGACGCTCTGTGGGATTGGCGCGCCGCGCTGGCCTTTGCACCCGGTTATTCTGCCGAAAATCGACTGCGCCACAATGGGGGCGGGTGAAGGCGATGCTCGTACTTGGGGCCCTGCGCGTCACCTCATGTGGTCTCGAGGACGACTTTGCTAGGCCACCTGGTTCAAGACGGCCCTCTCCGCGGCGATGGCGCCCAGCTGCGTGCAGAGGTCTTCGAACTCCTTTCCATGCGCCAGCGCCTCGCCGATTCTGCGAAGAGCAATGAGGTTCTCCGGGGACGTGTTGTCCAAGGCCTGCTGGGCCAGGGGGATGTCCTGCTGGAAGCGGAAGTACTTGCGGTCATCCCCAGGATTCAGGATCTCGTCCAGCTGGACGTGGACCGTATCGCTGACGCCGTCGAAGACGACGTCGATGAGTGGCCGGGCCCACCCTGCGAGGCCCCAGCGCTTCGCACGATTGAAGTGTACAGCCCGGCTCTCATTGCCCGTGCCGAGGGAGACGACGAGGATCTCGTGGCGGGGATGGCGATCGCGTGCCTCGACCCAGGCGCAGAGGGCGGGGTTGTTCGCGAACACGCCGCCGTCGATCAGCGCATACGACTTTCCGTCCGCCGCCGTTGCCTTGAAGGGTGGAAAGAACGTGGGAGCCGCCGACGTGGAGCGGGCCACTTCCCAGACCGGGAAGTCGTGGGTACGCCTGGTCGCCGGTGCCTTCGCTTGCCAGCTGCGGAAGAAGAACGGGCGTCGCTTCTCGATTGCGTATGCGGTGACGACCACGTTCGTGCGCGCGTCCTTGAGCCGGGTATCGCCGAAGTAGCGCTTGAGCACCTCGTCGACGCCGTACTCCGGGAATCTGGGCCCGTTCAGGTTGTCGAGGGCGAGGGCGAAATGAAGGAGGCTGCGCGAAAAGATGCGGCGACCCTCCGTCCTGTAGAGGCGCACCAATTGTTCGGCTGTGTATGGGGAATTGCAGCCCGGCCGATTCGCTCCCAGACCGAGCGCCAGGATCCCGCCCGTCGAAGTGCCCGCCACGTAGTCGAACAAGTCGGATACGCGATGTCCGGTTCGCTGCTCCAGGCGGTTCAGGAACGCGGCGGGAATCATCCCGCGGATGCCGCCGCCGTCGATGGAAAGCACGCTGATCGTGGCCATGAGTGACCCTCCGCAATGTGCGAGGCAACAGCAGGCGCCGTGCCAAGGGAAGAACGCCGCTGCGGGGTACCCTGGCGGTGGGCCAGAAGAACATCCTGCGGCGCCGCAGTGGCGCTGCAGCGGCATCGTCGAACCGGCCGCACGCCGGGATGGTCCTGCCAAAGTCAGCTACCCGCGGCGGTCAATGCCAGAAGCCGAGCGACAGCACGGTGTTTCCGTACTGCCGCGCGGCGTCTGCTGCCAGCGAGACGCGCAGCCGGTAGCGCGAGCCCCAGAGCGCGAAGGACCAGAAGCGCACGTCGAGCCCGAGGGTCACGTGCAGCCGGCCCGAGACGTCGGCGAAGCGGGCAGGCTCCCAATATGTTCCGCCCCTCACCCGTAGCCAGCCGGGAATCCACTCGTACTCAGCGCCGATGCGCGGCGAGACCGAGGCGTTCTTTCCCGATCTCTGCAAGCGCTTCTCCAGAAACGCCTCCAGGCCGCTGCCGCCGGCCACCGGACCGCTGACCTGCACGTCGCCGGCGAGGATCACGCTCTTCTCGTCGCGGAAGTCTTCAGCGATGCGCCGGTTCCAGGGCGTGGGTCCCCAGCGAAAGGCGACCCCGGCTCCGCCATTCCAGGGGAACTCGACGTGGTCGGGCAGGATGTAGCCGAAGCAGTTGTTCGGATCGCACGCGGCCCCTTCTATTCTCGGCTTCATCGTTGGACGGAAGCTTGCACCGATGCGCAGGTTCCTTTCGGGCGGTCTCCACAGCGCGCCTGCTTCGACCGACCAGTCCGTGGCGTTCACCAGCTCGACGCCGTTCGCCGGCAGCCTGAGGTTGAAGCCGCCACCGATCAGGCTCGCGCCGGCGATCCATTCGCCGTCGGCGAACGAGCGCGCCAGCGTCAGGCGCCAGATTGCTGCCGACAGCGTGGCCTCGGTTCCACCCGGAAGAGTAAAGTTGCGCACCTCGCCGGCGACGGTGATTGCGGTTCCCCATGCGCCGAACATGCCGACCAGGCCGGCGTTCAAAGCGCCGGTCTTCCCGATGGCCTGATCCTGCCGCGTCCCGCTGTTGTCGTAGTCGACGGCGAGCGCAGGCGTGTAGACGTCGAACAGGAAGTCCCAGTAGAACCAGCTGGAAGCCGTCGCCGGCCTCGACGCCGCGGCCGCCGGGTTGCCGAGAAGGCCGATGGCGCCTTCGGCGGTGGCGAACGACGCGCCGCCCATCCCGACCACTCGGTAATCGGCGACCGCCGCTCCGCGGTAGGCGTCGATCGTGTAGTGACGATCGGTGACGGGCCCGTCTGCGCGGGCGAGGCGCGGGACAGCGAGAAGCAAGAGGACCAGGCCGGCCGGGCGGATCACCGATCAGCAGTGTGACTTGAACCATCTCCACCAGCGAGTTCTTGACCCGAGCACTCTTTCGCGAGGGGCGGCACGCGTCCGCCCCTCGCAGGGCTCGACTACCGGTGGCCGTGATGATCGTCGTCGTCGTCGTCGTTGCGGCGATCCACGGTGCCGCTCGGGCACTCGGCGACAAGGAACAGCTGGTCGGTCCGCTGGGCGCGCCCGCGGCGGTTGCCCTCGCGCGCGTCGTACAGCTGTGCGAACACGTCCGACTGCTCACAAGCCGGGTTCCGTCCGACCTGGCGGCGGGAAGACCGGCCATTGCGCGCGTCAGTCCAGAACGCCCAGGCCTGGTTGTCTGGCCCGACCGCCACGTTGTTGTAGTCGCCGATGAAGATTCCGGCGCGGAAGGAGTAGTCGTGATTCGACGGCACGTCCGAGACGGTGAAGTTGCGGAACGGGAACACCGTCTGCTCCGGGAACAGATCGTTTCCTGGGTCGATCGGCGCCCCAGGCGACGTGGTCACGACCGCGGTCGGGGCCGTGCACTCGCGCGAGTCGGGCTTGGTCACCCGGCAGGTCGCGCCCCACAACCAGG
>Ga0209488_10003211_pt1 | contig 13182 bp, 9 predicted proteins | sample Rivendell_Oct201_8_FD_188349 | JGI IMG/M metagenome (GOLD analysis project Ga0209488, IMG submission 188349) | Vadose zone soil microbial communities from the Eel River Critical Zone Observatory, Northern California, USA -... | ecosystem: Environmental > Terrestrial > Soil > Vadose zone >...
CCTGCCGCAAAGCTTCCAGATCTTGGACTCCGAGGACCAGGCGAGGGTGCTGCGCAAGGTATTGAAAGCGCTGGATCTCGACGAGACCCGCTGGATACCGCGCGAGATTCTGTGGTTCATCAACGCTCAGAAGGACGAGGGTCACCGGCCCAAGCACATCAAGGACGACGGTGATCCGACCCGCCGCCAGCTGATCAAGATCTATCAGGCCTACGAGGAGGCCTGTCAGCGGGCCGGTGTCGTGGATTTTGCCGAGCTCTTGCTGCGTGCCTACGAATTGTGGCGGGACAACCCGTCTCTTCTGGAACACTATCGCACGCGCTTTCGACACGTGCTGGTGGATGAGTTCCAGGATACCAATGCGATCCAGTACCAGTGGCTGATGCTGCTTGCCAAGCCCAACGGCATGCCTTTCGTCGTGGGCGACGATGATCAGTGTCTCGCAGCTGGGACTCAGGTGACCATGGGCGACGGCGCGAAGCGTGCCATCGAGTCGATCGTCCCCGGCGATTCCGTGCTGTCGAGCTACGGCGGCGGTGATCTGCGCCCGGCCCGCGTGACCGAGTGCTTCGCGAAGCAACGCCAGGGACAGCTCGTGTGCGTGCATCTGCGCTCCGGCGCCGTCGTCAAGAGCACGCCCGAGCACGTACACTTCGCCGGCTACGTACTGGGCGAGACGCCCCAGACCTATTTCTTGTACCTAATGCACAAGGAAGGTGTGGGCTACCGGCTCGGCACGTCGCAGGTTTACACCGAAGGTCAGGCGAGACCCATGGTGGGCTTCAAGCAGCGCTGCCTCCAGGAGCATGCCGACGCGCTGTGGATCGTCCGCACCCACGCCACCGAAAACGAAGCGCGCATTGACGAGGTGGTAACCTCGCTGCGCTTCGGCCTGCCGACCTGCCCGTTCGTTCCACGCAAAGGCAAGGCCAAAAACGGTTTCGTACACGATGCCGGCCATCTGAAGCGGATATTCAGCTCGCTCGATACGCTGGTATCCGCCGAACGGCTGCTGGAGGAAGTGGGTTTGGACATCGACCGGCCGCATCACCAGGCACAGGGCCGCAATTCCAATCGTCGCAACATCGTCATCACACTGTGCGGCGACCGGCGCGGCGGCGCGCCCATGCATCGTATTTCCGTGGTCGGCGTTTCGCTTAACGATCGCGGCGTTCTGGAAGCGATGGGTCTTAGTGTCCGTGCCGCCAAGGCGCATGCTCGGAGTTGGCGCTTCGAGACTGCGCGCGCAGACTTCTGGGAACTCATGTCAATTGCACGCGCCATCCGCGAGCGGCTCGACGGCCGCTACGTCCTTCAGGGGCACATGCTCGAGAAGTCATTGCCCTTCATTACGGCGGCCGGCATCCGCAGCGGCATGGTCATGGTGGTTGATTCCGGCCGGTTCGACGTGGTGGAGCGCATCGCGTACGAGACCTACGATGCCGAGGTCTACGACATCAACGTCGAGCGCACCCATAACTTCATCGCGAACGGTGTCGTCACGCACAATTCCATTTATCGCTGGCGCGGTGCGCGCGTGGAAAACCTGCAGCAGTTTCGCCGGGATTTCCCGCAGGCTGTTCTGTACAAACTGGAGCAGAACTATCGTTCCACCGGCACCATCTTGAAGGCGGCGAATGCCCTGATCTCAAACAACGCCGGCCGCCTGGGTAAGACATTGTGGACCAGCGGTGCGGACGGAGAGCGCGTCAGACTCTATGCAGCATTCAACGAGCGCGACGAAGCCGACTTCGTGGTGAATCGGATCCGCGAGTGGGTCGCTCACGGCGGTGCACGGCGCGAGGCAGCGGTGCTGTATCGCTCGAATGCGCAGTCGCGGGTTTTTGAAGAGGCGTTCCTGAACGCGCGCATGCCATATCGTGTGTATGGAGGCTTGCGCTTCTTCGAGCGCGCTGAAATCAAGGACGCACTCGCCTACCTGCGCCTCATCGCCAGCCGCGCGGACGACACGTCCTTCGAGCGGGTGGTGAATTTGCCGGTGCGAGGCATCGGCGCAAAGACCATGGACACGGTGCGCGATTTCGCGAAGGCCCACGCAACCTCGCTCTGGAATGGTGCGCTCGGCTGCGTGCAGGGCGTCCTCCCTCAAAGAGCCGCTCAGGCGCTGCAGGCTTTCATGGCGCTGATCGACAAACTCGCCCGTGAAGTTCAGGGGTTGGACCTCCAGAACCAAGTCGATCACGTCATTCAAATGGGCGGGCTCATCGAACACTTCAAGAAGGAAAAAGGCGAGCGGGGCGAGGGGCGAATCGAGAATTTGCTGGAGCTCGTCAGCGCGGCGCGGGGATTCTCGCCGGAGACCGAGGCTGAGACCGAACTATCGCCGCTCGAATCCTTTCTCGCCCATGCGGTTCTGGAATCCGGCGAGGGCCAAGCGGACCCCTATGACGACTGCGTGCAGATGATGACTCTGCATTCCGCCAAGGGTCTGGAATTTCCTGTGGTGTTTCTCGCCGGCATGGAGGACGGCTTGTTTCCGCATCAGCGCTCGGTCGCCGATTTGGCCGGCCTCGAAGAGGAGCGCCGTCTCGCCTATGTCGGCATGACCCGGGCCATGCGCCAGCTTTACCTCACCTACGCCGAACAACGCAGGCTCTATGGAGTGGATGCCTATGGACAGCCTTCCCGGTTCATCAATGAGTTGCCGGCCGACCTGGTCGAGGAGATTCGCCCGCGCCTGCAAGTGTCGAGGCCGGTATTCGTCAGGCGTTCGATCTCCCTTGAGGAGCCGCCCTCTCAGAATATGCGCATGGGCAGCCGGGTCCGGCATTCGAAGTTCGGCGACGGAGTGGTGCTCAATTTCGAGGGCAATGGACCGCATGCCCGAATCCAGGTCAATTTCGAGGGGCAGGGGACGAAGTGGTTGATGCTGTCTTACGCCAATCTCGTTCGTGTAGAGTAGCCAACGCGTGAAAATCATCATTCTGGGCGCAGGACAAGTCGGCCGCACGGCGGCGTATCACCTCTCTCGCGAGGAAGCGAATGACGTGACCGTCATCGATACCGACGAGGAGATATTGCGGGACCTGCAGGATCGGCTCGACATTCGCACGGTGAACGGCAACGCGGCGAGCCCGCGAATCCTCGAGGCGGCGGGAATTTCCGCCACCGATATTCTCGTTGCTCTGACCAACAGCGACGAGGTCAACATGCTGGCCTGCCAGATTGCGTGGACGCTGTACCGCACGCCGAAGAAAATTGCGCGCGTGCGCTCCGCCGACTTCACCGAGCGGGACAAGCTGTTCGGCGAGAATGCGGTCGCGGTGGATGTCTGGATCAGCCCCGAACAACTGGTCACCGAGTACGTAGCGCGTTTGATCCGCTATCCCGGTGCATTGCAGGTGCTGGATTTCGCGGACGGCCGAGTACGCTTGGTCGGCATTCGCGCACTGCAGGGCGGCCCCCTGGTGGGCCAGGCGCTGCGCACCTTGCGCGAGCACATTCCCACGGCGGACGCCCGAGTCGCCGCCATTTATCGGGCCGGCAAGAGCGTCAAGCCGGAGGGCGATACAGTGGTCGAAGACGGCGATGAAGTATTTTTTCTCGCCGCACGCAAGGATATTCGCGTGGTCATGAAGGAGATGCGCCGCGAAGAGGCCCCTGCGCGCCGGGTGGTCATCGCCGGCGGCGGCAATATCGGCTTTCGATTGGCGAGCGAACTCGAGGACAAAAATCAGGTAAAGCTCATCGAACGCGACAGCAAGCGCGCGCGGCGAGTGTCCGAGCAATTGAAAAGCACCACCGTGCTGCACGGCGATGCAGCGGATGAAGAATTGCTGCTCGAAGAGAACATCGACAGCGCGGACGTTTTTGCCGCGCTGACGAACTCGGAGGAGGCGAATATTCTCTCGGCGATGCTGGCCAAGCGCCTGGGCGCGCACAAGGTGATGGCGCTGATCAACAAGCCCTCCTATGCGGAGTTGATCGAAAGCGGTTCTATCGATGTGGCGATATCGCCGCAAACCGTCACCATCGGCTCGCTGCTTGCGCATGTGCGGCGCGGCGACGTGGTGCGCGTGCACTCGCTGCGGCGCGGCGCGGCTGAAGCGCTCGAGGTGGTGGTGCACGGCGACGCCGATAGCTCGAAAGTCATCGGGCGCCGCATCGAAGACATTTCCCTCCCCGAGGGGACGACTTTGGGCGCCGTGGTCCGAGGCGAGGACGTCATCATTGCGCATCACGACACCACGGTGCAGCCGGACGATCATTTGATTTTGTTCTTGACGGATCGCCGCCATATCGAAGCCGTCGAAAAGCTGTTCCAAGGCTCTGCCTCTTTCTTGTGAAAGACATTTTACTGCCGGTCGCTCACGTCTTCGCCCTCGTCATGATGGTGTTTTCCGTGACCATGCTTGCGCCGGCGGGTATGGCCGTGTGGGAACTCGACCCGGCACTCTCGTCGTTCGTCATTTCCGCACTGGCGACATTCGTTCTCGGCGCGCTGCTGTGGCTTGCCACCCGGCGCTTCAAGCGCGAGCTCAAGACTCGAGACGGTTTGATGTTGGTCGCGCTCACGTGGGTGGCGCTGCCTGCGGTCGCCGGGTTTCCGCTCTGGCATTTCCTGCCGATCGATTTCACCAAGGCGTATTTCGAGGCCGCGTCGGGCTTGACCACCACCGGCGGCACGGTGCTCTCAGGCCTCGAATACCTTCCCCGCTCGATCAACTTGTGGCGTCATTTGCTCAGCTGGCTGGGAGGCATGGGCATCATCGTACTGGCCGTTGCGATCCTTCCCATGCTGGGGGTCGGCGGCATGCAGATTTATCGCGCTGAGATGCCGGGCCCGATGAAGGACAGCAAGCTCACACCCCGCATCGGACAGACCGCGAAGCTGCTCTGGGCGGTGTATGCCGGACTGACACTCGTGTGCATCGGATGTTTGCGATTCGCCGGAATGAATTGGTTCGACGCCGTGTGTCACGGATTCTCGGCGCTCGCTCTCGGCGGGTTCTCGACTTACGACGCCAGCATCGGGCACTTCAATTCGCTGCCCATCGAGATGGTGCTGACGGTATTTCAGATCTTGGCAGCCTTGAATTTCGCGACTCACTTTCTCGCCTGGAGCCAGCGGGGAGTCTTGGCCTATTTTCGGGACGCGGAGGCGAAGGCGATCTTGAGTGTGCTCGTGGCGAGCTGCATCGGCATCTCCCTGTTCTTGTACTTCAAGGGCAGCTACGCCGACTATCCCACCGCCTTGCGCCACACCACATTCAATCTGGTGTCGATCGCAGTGGACAGCGGTTTGCACACCCAGGATTATTCGCGCTGGCCGATCTTTGCGCCCATGTGGATGATGTTCTTGAGCTGCTTCGTCGCTAGCTCAGGATCGACCGGAGGCGGCATCAAAATGATCCGGACTTTGGTGCTCGCCAAGCAGGCGAACCGCGAGCTGAATCAGCTGGTGCATCCGAACATGGTGCGCCCGCTCAAAGTCGGCGGAACCGTGATCGCCAACCGCGTGGTGTTTGCGGTGCTGGCCTTCGTGTTTCTCTACTTCATGAGCATCGTGACGCTCATCTTCGTGCAACTGGCCAGCGGCTTGGATTTCATGACCTCGTTGTCGGCCATCATCGCCTGCATCAACAATGCGGGACCCGGCTTAGGATTGGTGAGTCCGGGAAGCAACTATGGGGTCTTGAGCGATTTCCAGACTTGGGTGTGCTCGGCCGCCATGCTGCTTGGTCGCCTGGAGGTGTTCACCCTTCTGGTGCTGTTTACTCCCACCTTATGGCGAAAATAATCCTGGGATCCGCGCCCACCGAAGCACGGTGCTCGTCCTCCGATTTAGGCCAGATACTCCACTCTTTAGGCGATTTCTATGATTGTAGGTTCGTCGAGTACATTATTTTTCTGTGAAATTCGATTCTTTTGGTCACTAGTCCCACTCTAGGACAGATCATCTCATTGTGGGTATGACTGTTATCCGTGGGCGTAATTTCCAGCGTAAAGTGGAGAATATGGCCCAGACTTTGCGAATTCTTTAGCTTTCCGCCCAGTCGATGAAGTTGAAGGTGTAGACGATGACGAGGATTGTCAGCACGTAGGAGCGGTACGCCAGGGACGCCGCTTGCTCGCCGCTGCTCGAGATGCCGGGCGCGCCGACTAAGATCAGTCAAGAGTTCCGCGGCGTTGCGGCGCGCGGGCCAACCCGGGAGAATGAGGTCCGATGGCCGTGGGTTTTCGCGCTCTGTGCGCCCGCGCGAAAGCCTGATCCGGTGGAGTGGTTGACCGGCGTTTGAGCCTTATTGGCGATAAAGTGGGTTGAAGACATCGTGATAGGATTGTTGCAACGCGTTATCGAGGCCCGCGTGGACATTGGTACCGAGTGCGTCGCAACCATAGGCGCCGGACTCCTGGTTCTGGTCGGGGTGCGCCCAACCGACGACCAAGCATCCGCCCTGCGGCTGATCGACCGCTTGCTGCAATACCGGGTATTCGGGGACGAGAACGGAAAAATGAACTTGAGCCTGGGGCAAACCCAGGGGGATTTGCTGCTGGTGCCCCAATTCACCCTGGCCGCGGACACCCACAAGGGCCTGCGGCCCGGCTTCTCGACCGCCGCTCCTCCGGCCCAGGGGCGGGAATTGTTCGATACTCTGGTGCAGGAGGCCCGCGCCCGCCACGCACGCGTCGAGGCCGGCGTTTTCGGCGCACATATGCGGGTTTCGCTCACCAACGACGGGCCTGTCACCTTCTGGCTGGAGAGCTGATTTCACGCGAAATCTCAATTGCGACCGAACACGCATCGATGCCGCGCGGTCCAATGTCATAATCTCTTTGGCGTATCATTGACGGCCTACTTAGGTTTACCTCGGATCGGAGAAGCGACATGTTCGATTCAAAAATGCTACTGGTCATTTTGGCCATCGCCTTGGTGATATTCGGCACCAAGCGTTTGCGCACGATCGGGTCGGATCTAGGCGCGGCGGTCAAGGGCTTCAAGAACGCCATGAACGACGGCGAAGCGGAAGAAAAAGTGAAGCAGCTCAAGCAAGACAAGGATGCGGACTTCGATGCCGGCGCTGCGCCGCCGCGCGAGGCCGAAGCCAAGGCCCCCCCGAAAACCAACGCTTGATGCCGCATGCTTGATGTCGGGTTCTCGGAGATACTGCTCACCTCGGCCATAGCACTCATCGTGTTGGGCCCGGAGCGACTGCCCAAAGTTGCGCGCCAGGTCGGTCACTGGATGGGGCGCGCGCGCGCCATGGCGCGCCAATTGAGCGAGCAATTGGAACGCGAAGTGAGCGCCGAAGAATTGCTCAAGACGCAAAACAAACCGAGTGCCGGCGCGAACCTGCCGGGCAGTGGTACGAACCTGCCGGGCGGCGACACTAACCCGCCGGCCGGCAGCACGAACGGTGCCGCCCCCGATCACGCCTATACCATCGCGCCGCCGGCTGCGGCACCTCCGCCCGCCGGTGCGCCTGAGCCGGTCTACGGACGGGACGCCGCCTTGACCACCGCCGCGGCGATGCATGCATCCGATCCGCCCGCCGCCGATCCGCACCTGGCCGATCCACACGCCGCCGCGACCGACGCCAAATCGCCCCCATGAGTGAGGCAGGTGAACCCGGCGAGCTCGCCGAAGGCACTCTGATCTCGCATCTGCTGGAGCTGCGCGATCGTTTGCTCAAAGCCATGTTGGCGGTCGGCATTTGCTTCATTCCCTGCGCCATCTACATGAACCAGCTGTTCACGTTCGTGGCGGATCCCCTGATCCACAAGTTGCCTCCGGGCGCCACGATAATCGCGACCAGCGTGGTGGCTCCGTTCACGGTGCCGTTCAAGCTGGCGCTGGTGCTGGCCATCGGGATCGCCATCCCCTTCGTGCTGTATCAGGCCTGGGCGTTCGTGGCGCCCGGGCTGTACAAGCACGAAAAAAAGCTTGCCATTCCGCTGCTCATCTCCAGCGTGCTGCTGTTTTATCTGGGCGCGGCCTTCGCCTACTACGCGGTGTTCCCCGTGATGCTGAGCTTCTTCGTCGCCACCACTCCCCACGGTGTGCAGATGATGACCGACATGGGCAGTTATCTCGATTTTGTGATGGTCCTGCTGCTCTGCTTCGGTTTGGCCTTCGAAGTTCCGGTGGCTACTGTATTATTGGTGTGGACCGGATTTGTAAGGATCGCGACACTCAAGAAAAATCGCGGCTTCGTGTTACTCGGGATATTCATCTTTGCCGCCTTCGTGACGCCGCCCGATGCCGTGTCGCAGAGTGCGATGGCGGTACCGATGTATTTGCTGTACGAAATAGGGATCATCATGGCCGGACTATTGCTCAAGGACAAGATAGCGGCTCGCGCCAAAGAAGAAGCGGAACAAGCTGAGCGCGAAGCTAAGGGCCTGAGTTGAGCTCCACTTTTTTCGGGCATCCGCGCGGCCTCGCCACGCTGTTCTTCACGGAGATGTGGGAGCGATTCACCTACTACGGCATGCGCGCCGTGCTGGTGCTGTTCCTGGTCGCCGCGGTGTCGACGGGCGGGTTTGGCATCGACGATAGGACGGCCACAGCGGTCTACGGGCTGTACACCGCGGGGGCGTATCTCGCGGCCCTGCCGGGCGGCTGGATCGCGGATCGGTTGATCGGTGCGCAGCGCGCGGTGTTCGTGGGCGGATTGGCCATTACTTTGGGCAATGCGCTGCTGGCGATGTCCACGAGTCCGCGCGGATTTTATATCGGCCTGGTCGTGATCGTGATCGGCGTCGGGCTGCTGAAACCCAACGTGAGTGCCATCGTCGCGGACCTCTATCCGGAAGGCGGTGCGCGGCTCGATTCCGGGTTTACGGTGTTCTACATCGGAATCAATGTCGGCGGATTCTTGGGACCTCTACTCACCGGCTGGGCTCAAGTGTACTTCGGCCTTCGCGCCGGATTCGCAGCGGCGGCGTTGTTCATGGCCATTGGCGTGGTGCAGTTTTATTTGACGCGGCGGCATCTGGGCACCGCTGGCGCCTACATCGCACCTGCGCCTGGAGGCGGCACGGATAGGACGCTGCACTGGCTTTACCTTTGGGTGGGAATCGCCTTGTCCTCCGTGGTGCTGGCGGCGGTGAGCTTCGGCTGGATTCCCGTGAACGCGGTCAATTTGGCGCAAGCCGCGACCTATGCGATCGTCGGCATGGCGGTCCTCTATTTTTTGTATTTCTTCATCGCCGCGGATCTCAGCGCCGAAGAACGCCGGCGCGGCGTGGTGCTCGTAGTGCTGTTCCTCGGCAGCGCGTTGTTCTGGTCGGGCTACGAGCAGGCCGGTTCCAGCTTGAATCTGTTTGCGGAGCGCTACACGGACCGGACGCTGGGGTGGCTGCACTTCGTCGTTCCGACGGGCTGGTATCAATCGCTGAACTCGGCATACATTTTCATTTTCGCGCCGTTCTTCGCGTGGCTGTGGATCGCATTGGCGAGGCGCAATCTCAATCCATCGGCGCCGTCGAAGTTCGCCCTCGGCGTCATGTTGATGGGTTCAGGATTTCTGGTCATGGCGGCGGCGGCCGCCATCGTCGCGTCCGGATCGAAGGTGTTGCCGTACTGGCTGATCATGACCTATCTGCTGCACACCTTCGGCGAGCTTTGCCTGAGTCCCGTGGGTTTGAGCTACTACACGAAATTGAGTCCCAAGCGCTTCGTGGGACAAATGATGGGGATGTGGTTCCTGTCGCTGTCGCTTGGCAATCTGCTTGCCGGACTGATCGCCGGCGAGTTCGACGTGAACAACGTGGCTGCAATGCCGGGGCAATACATGCATATCGTTTATTTCTCAGTGGGTTTGGGCGCCGTGCTTCTGATCCTCAGCCGGCCCGTGAAGAAACTGATGGGTGACGTGCAATGAAAACAGCCACAGCCACAGCCACAGCCACGGCAACGGTTCCGAGCACTGCTCCGGCTCCTCAGTTCACGCTCAAGGCCATCCTTCTTTCCGTCATCCTCACCGTCATCCTCGCCTCCGCCAATGCGTACGTGGGCTTGTTCGCCGGAATCACGGTCGCGACGGCCATTCCGGCCGCCGTCATCTCGATGGCGGTGCTGCCGCTGTTCGGGCGCTCGAATATTCTCGAGAACAATATCGTGGCGACCGGTGCCTCCGCCGGCACCTCGATTTCCGCGGGCGCCATCTTCACCCTGCCGGCGCTCATTCTCCTGCACCACTGGACGAGTTTCGATTATTGGTGGACGCTCGCGATAGTCGGACTCGGCGGCCTGCTCGGCGTGCTGTTTTCGGTGCCGCTGCGCCGAACGCTGATCATCGAACAGAAGCTGCGGTTTCCGGAAGGGATCGCGGCCGCGGAGGTGCTCAAGGTCGGCGCGAACCCCGGTATTGGCGCGAAATATCTGGCGTTGGCGAGTATTGTCGGCGGCCTGTTCAAGCTCATCACCTCGGGTCTGCGCGCCTTGCCCGAGGCGTTCACCGTCAAGGGTTTCTTCGGCGAGCGCGGCATCGCATTTTTCGGCTATGGCTTCTCCCCGGCGCTGCTCGGAGTCGGCTACATCGTCGGGCTGAACGTCGCGATCCTGATAGCGGCCGGCGGCCTGTTTTCCTGGTGGCTCGCCATTCCCTTGTACAACAGCTTTTTCTTCGAGCACGACCCGGTGTTGATGCACAAGCTGATCGGACTCGACGCGGAAGACGCGGCATTCGCGATATGGCGGGCTCAAGTACGCTACATCGGCGTCGGATGCATGTTGACGGGCGCGCTCTGGGCGCTCTGGTCGCTGCGCAATTCCCTGTGGTCCGCCGTGCGCAGCGGGCTCAAAGTCGGTGTGCGCGGGGCCGCCGAAATCCCCCACACCGAGCGCGATCTACCGATGAGCGCAGTGCTCGTCTGCATCGCCCTGTTCGTCGTGCCGCTGTTCGTGCTGTATTACCTGGTGGTGGGGAGCCTCGGCGTCGCCTTGGCGATGGCCGTGATCATGATCATCGCGGGCTTCTTGTTTTCATCGGTCAGCGGCTACATGGCGGGACTGGTCGGATCGTCCAACAATCCTGTCTCCGGCATTACGATCTGCACCATTCTCTTCGCCTCGCTGGTTCTCATGTTGATGGTGGGCGGTAAATCCGCGGTCGGCGCGGTGGCGGTGGTGTTCATCGGCGCCGTGGTCTGCAACGCGGCGGCCGTGGCCGGCGACAACCTGCAGGATCTCAAGGCCGGCCAGCTGGTCGGGGCCACACCCTGGCGTCAACAGGTGATGCTCTGCGTCGGAGTCATCGTGAGCGCGGCGGTCATGGCGCCCGTGATGAACGTGCTGCTCTTCGCGTACGGCATCGGCGAACCTTCGCATCCCGGCGTCAAGGCCCTGCCGGCGCCGCAGGCCAACCTGGTCAGGTCGGTCGCGGAAGGCATGTTCGGCGGCACCTTGCCGGTCGGCATGATCGCGATCGGCGCAGTGTTGGGCGCATTGATCATCGTTTTTGATCTCTACCTCAAGCGGCGCGGATCGCGCTGGAGCGCGCCGGTGCTGGCCGTGGCCGTGGGCGTCTATCTCCCCTTGGATGTGTCGACGCCCATCCTGGCCGGCGGCATCGTTGCGGAGTTGGTCGCCCGCTGGCATCGCAAGCGAAACCCGAACGGCGATGTGGAGAAACTCGCGCAGAACGGCATGTTGTTCGCCGCGGGTCTCATCACCGGCGAGGCGCTGGTGGGTATTTTCATTGCCCTCTGCATCTGGATCAGCAAGAACCCGGCCGTCCTCGCCATGGCCTCTGAAGCGCCCGGCGGGAAATGGTGGGCGGCTTTGCTGCTGCTCGGAGGCTGCTACTGGATTTTCCGCGCGGGTACACCGCGCCGCGCCGCTTAAGGTCTTCGGGCCGCTCGACGTTTTGCGCGATCCACGTCACTCCGCGAAGCTCATGCTGGCCTTGACCACCATCTATCTGGTGTGGGGCTCGAGCTTTCTATTCACCAAGCTCGCGGTCATGAATCTCCCCCCCGCGCTCTTCTCCGGGATTCGTTTCGCGACGGCGGGTACGCTGCTCGCGCTCATCGCCAGGGTCTGGAGCGGCAGCTCGTGGCCTTCGCGCCTGATCGATTGGCGCCACGTCATCATCGCGGGTTTTTTCATGGTGTTCGTCAGCAACGGCTTGAATACCTGGGCCATGCGATATCTTCCGTCGAATCAATCGGCGCTGCTCAACGGCACTTCGGCGTTCTGGATCGCCGGTCTCGGCACGTTCGGGCGCCGCGGCCACCCATTGACGCGTTCGGCGATCCTGGGATTGGTCATCGGATTTCTGGGCGCCGCGCTGATGCTCTTACCCAAGGAACCCTTGAGCGCCAAGAGCCTGCTGGCGCAGGCCGGCGTGCTGACCGCCTGCTTCTCATGGTCGTTGGGTACCTTGTACTACCGCAGCATCGATACCGAATTGAGCTCGCTCATGTTCATGGGCTTGCAGATGCTCATGGGCGGATTGATGCTGCTCAGCCTAGGGCTGGTCCACGGCGACGCGGCGCACTGGGCGCCGAACACCTCCGGCTTGACGGCTCTCCTTTACCTGACCTTCTTCAGTTCCTGCCTGGCGTATACCGCCTACGGCTGGCTGAGCCTGAATGCCGCTCCGGCCTTGATCGGCACCTACGGCTACGTGAATCCCGCGATCGCTTCATTCCTCGGCTGGCAGTTTCTGCACGAGCATTTGTCCGGGACGCAGCTCGTCGGGATGGTGGTCATCATCGTCGGCGTGAGCATCTTGACGCTGCCGGGCGGCAGTCTCACCGATCCCAAGACTCTCGCGGAGCCAAAGACTCAGTAGCCGGCCGCAGCCGAATCCGCGCAACACCGTCGCGCGCGATCAGCGGCGCCTGACGATGACTTCGACCTTGCCCTTGCCGCCCACGAACCATGAGCCGACGAAGCTCACCAGGCTCACGAGCACCGAGGTCCAGAACGCGGACCAGAAGTCCGCCACGTGCATGCCTGGCAGCATCCACGCCACCAGCGCCACCATGCCGGCGTTGATCACCAGCAGGAACAGACCGAGAGTGATGATGGTCATCGGCAGCGTCAGCAATATGGCGATGGGCCGCACGATGGAATTGACGATTCCCAACAATACGCCCGCAAGGATCAAGGTGGCCGGGGTGTCGATCGAGACGCCGCTGACCCAAACGGTCGCCAACCATAAACCGAGCGCAACGATGCTTGCGCGTATCAGAAATCCGAGCATGTGT